>ENA-UOIY01000057-UOIY01000057.1-human-gut-metagenome-genome-assembly--contig:-P114-NODE-57-length-178736-cov-11.994661_pt1 | contig 178736 bp, 155 predicted proteins | sample MGYA00242335_ERZ723882 | MGnify/ENA metagenome assembly ERZ723882 | reverse complement strand
TTCTCTTGGGGGTCCAAGGGGGCCATTCTCTCACGTGAGAGAATGGCCCCCTTATCCGCGTCCCCCTGCACGGTGCAGGGAGACTGTAATTATATTACATAATCATAATCCCCATCCTCGTGCAGCAGATCCGCGAGCGTGTACTGATCAAGATATTTATTGATGACATCGTTCAGTCCCGCCCAGAGCGAGAGTGTGCGGCACTCCCCCGCGCGGTCGCAGGGCGAGCTGCCAGCCTCGAGGCACGCGACGGGGGCGAGCGAGCCCTCCATCAGCCGCAGGATCTGGCCGGTCGTGAACTGATCCGGGCTCTTGCACAGGCGGTAGCCGCCGCCCTTGCCGCGCATGCCCTCGACCACGCCGCCCTTGACGAGCGATTTGACGATGCTCTCTAAATATTTTTCTGAAATGTCCTGCCGCTTGGCAATCTCCTTGAGCGGGATGTACCCGTCGGTTTGGTGCTCGGCCATGTCGATGAGCACGCGCAGCGCGTAGCGGCCCTTGGTTGAAATCATCATAGTATGTTCACGCCTTTCTAAGCACATCCGTTGAAAGGCATACGGAAGTCGGCCTTTTTCAACTTTTGATATTCCTATTATATTACATGGTTTATGGGAATTCAATAGATTTATTTGAAATTTCCCCTTGACAAATCCAAACGCACATCGTATAATCCCTACATACCTACTCGAAAGGTTGGTAATGAACGTGAATTCATTCCTTCACCCGTTCCGATGTCGCCGCGGCAGAACACAAGAAGCAAGCAATCACCGAAACCTATAAAACAAACAATAAAATTTTGATATAGAACGTACATTGTTCAGGAGGAAACATTATGAGCAAGATTTACACTTCTGCGGACCAGCTGATCGGCAAGACCCCGCTTCTCGAACTGTCCCACATCGAAAAGGCTGAAAAGCTCGAGGCTAAGCTCCTCGCCAAGCTCGAATACTTCAACCCCGCAGGCTCCGTCAAGGATCGTATCGCCAAGGCCATTCTTGATGACGCTGAGGCAAGCGGCAAGCTGAAGCCCGACTCCGTCATCATCGAGCCGACCTCCGGCAACACCGGTATCGGCCTTGCATCCGTGGCCGCCGCACGCGGCTATCGCATCATCATCGTCATGCCCGAGACCATGAGCGTCGAGCGCCGCCAGCTGATGAAGGCCTACGGCGCAGAGCTCGTTCTCTCCGACGGCGCAAAGGGCATGAAGGGTGCCATCGCCAAGGCTGAAGAGATCGCCGCGCAGACGCCGGGAAGCTTCATCCCCGGCCAGTTCGTCAACCCCGCGAACCCCAAGGCGCACTATGAGACCACCGGCCCCGAGATCTGGGAGGACACCGACGGGCAGGTCGACATCTTTGTCGCCGGCGTCGGCACCGGCGGCACGCTGACCGGCACGGGCAAGTTCCTCAAGGAGCAGAACCCCAACGTCAAGGTCGTCGCCGTCGAGCCCGCCTCCTCCCCCGTTCTGAGCAAGGGTGTTGCGGGTGCGCACAAGATCCAGGGCATCGGTGCGGGCTTCGTGCCTGACGTTCTCGATACCAAGATCTACGATGAGATCATCACCGTCGAAAATGACGACGCCTTTGCCACCGGCAAGCTTGTCGGCCACAGCGAGGGTGTGCTGGTCGGTATCTCCTCCGGTGCTGCCGTTTGGGCCGGTATCCAGCTTGCCAAGCGTCCCGAGAACAAGGGCAAGACCATCGTGGTCCTGCTGCCCGACACCGGCGACCGTTACCTCTCCACCCCCCTGTTTCAGGATTGATATTTGATCCCTCTCTCATCTCTCTAAATGGCGAAGGCCCGCTTCCGAAAGGAAGCGGGCCTTTGTCCATTTTATTTTCGGTTAGCGTCGTTTTTGACTGCCCGCGTTCCATTCGCGCAGGTCCTTGAGCTCGTCGTAGAGTCGGCAGTAGCTTTCATGCCGCCCTCTGACGATCCTGCCATCTTTTACGGCCTGACGCACCGAGCAGCCCTTTTCCTTTGTGTGGCTGCACCCGACGAATTGGCAGTCGCCAAGGTAGGGCGAAAAGTCCAAAAAGCACTCGGGTAGCTTTTCTTTGAGCTCCAAATTGAGCCCCGTCGTCTCGAACGAGGAAAAGCCCGGCGTGTCGATGATCTCCGCGCCGCAGGGTAGCTCATAGAGCTCGACATGGCGCGTCGTGTGCCGTCCGCGGCCGAGCGCCTGACTCACTTCGCCCGTTTTGAGCGACATGTTGGGGGCGAGCGCATTCAGAATGCTCGACTTGCCAACGCCGGAGTTGCCTGTGACGGCGGAGAGCCGCCCGACGAGCTGGGCGCGTAGCGCCTCGATGCCCTCGCCCGTCTCCGCGCTGACGCTGACGGTGCGAAAGCCCGCGTTTTCATAGTATTCCCGCAGCGCGTCTGCGGGGTCTAAGTCGCACTTGTTGATGCAGATGAGCACGTCGCAGCCCTTGAGCGCGGCGATGGCCGTCATGCGGTCGACCAAATATGGATCGGTCTTCGGGATCGCCTGTGAGCAGACGATGACCATCTGGTCGATGTTGGCGACGCTCGGGCGGTCAAAGCTGTTTCGGCGCGGCAGAATTTCGTCGATGCGGCCTTCGCCGCCCGGCACCTCGCAGAATTCGACGTCGTCGCCCACGAGCGGCGAAATGCCCTCCCTGCGGAATTTGCCGCGCGCCTTGCAGGTGTAGAGCTGTCCGTCCGCGCATTTGACATAGTAGAAGCCGCTCAGTGCGCGCTGTATTCTTCCTCTCACGGCTGCGGTTCCCCTCCGGAGGTCGTGGCGTCATCGCCGTAGTCCGGCATGGCGGGGCCTTCGCTGATAACGAAGTTGATGGTCGTGCCTGCGTCCACCTTCGTTTCGGCGCTGATGCTCTGATCGATGACCGTGCCGTAGGGCTCGTCGGACGCGCGCTGCGTCACCTCGCCGACGACAAGGCCGGTCTGTGTGACCTGCTGGCGGACGATCTCAATGTCGATGCCGATGAAAGAGAGCACTGTCACAGGCTTGGGCTGCTCGCCCTTGCTGACGACGAGCGTGACGCTGTCGCCCTCCTGAAGCGTTTCACCAAACTCGGGGATCGTGCGGATGACATAGCCTTTCGTGATGCTGCTGTATTCCTCGACCGGGTCGTTGACGACAAGGTTCAGGTCAAGGTTGGTGAGCTGGAGCGTCGCGTCGCGGTACTCCTTGTTGACGAGATTCGGCATTTTCTCCGTCTTGGCGCCGGAGCTGACGAAAACCGAGATGACGCGGTTGCCCTTTACGGTCTTGCCGCGCTCGGGCGACTGCTCGATAATCTGACCCGCCGCGTATTTGCTGCTCGCGCGCTGGCCGATCTGTTCGATCGTGAAGATGCCCTTCACGTTTTCGTCATCGTTCGCCTCGTCGATGGTCATGCCGATGAGATGCGGCACCACATACTCCGCCGGCGTCTGCTCGCCGCCGAGAAGATCGCTGAAGATCGCGTGCCAGAGCAGCACGATGAGTGCCACCGCGGCCACCGCCGCGCCGATGATCGTGAGCAGCTTGCGCGTGCCCAGCTTGTGCGGGGATGCCTCTTCTTCCTCCTCGTTGTCCGCCTCCTGCACCTTCTGTGCCTTGGAGACGTTGTGCACGGCGGGGATATACTGCGTGGGCTCGTCCACGGTCTCGCGGTGCAGGTCTTCGATCGTGAAGTCGAGGTCGACCTCGGGATTCTTGCGGAACTCCTCAAGGTCTGCGAGCATTTCATCCGCCGAGGCGTAGCGCTTCTCCAAATCGGAGGCCATCGCCTTCATGCAGATGAGCTCAAGCACTTCGGGCACGTCGGGATTGATCTCGCGCGGCGAGAGCGGCACGGAGGAAAGGTGCTGGATGGCGACGGAAACGGCGTTGTCGCCCTCGAACGGGAGTCTCCCCGTCAGCATTTCGTAGAGCACGACGCCCGCGGAGTAGATGTCCGAGCGCGCGTCCGTGCGGTCGCCCCTCGCCTGCTCGGGCGACATGTAGTGCACCGAGCCGAGCGCCTCCTGCGTGAGCGTGTTGGCGGAGTTGGCGAGGCAGGCGATGCCGAAGTCAGCGACCTTGACGCTGCCGTCGCGAAGCACCATGATGTTCTGCGGCTTGATGTCGCGGTGGATGATGCCGCGCGAATGCGCGTGCGAGAGCGCCTTCATGATCTGCGTGATGAAGTGCAGCGCCTCACGCCAGTTGAGCTGGCCGCGCTTTTCCATATACTGCTTGAGCGTGATGCCGTCGATGAGCTCCATGACGATATACTCCGTCTCGCCGCGGCTGACGTCGTAGACCGAGACGATATTCGGGTGCGAGAGCATTGCGACAGCCTGCGACTCGTCGCGGAAGCGGCGGCGGAAGTCGGCGTCCTCGGCAAGGTCGCTCTTGAGCACCTTGACCGCCACGAGGCGGTTCAAGCGGTGGCACTTGGCCTTGTAGACAACGGCCATGCCGCCGCTGCCGATGACTTCGAGCAGCTCATAGCGGTTGTCGAGCATTTTTCCGATCATATTGTTCATACGGTGCCACCTCCTTTACTCGTGTTCAATGAGCACAGCCGTCACGTTGTCCGGCGCGCCCTGCGCCTTGGCGAGCGCAATGAGATCGTCAAGGCTTTCTTCCGCGCTCTTACCCGCGCACACGGCGCGGCAAATTTCGTCGTCCGTCGCGGTGACGACAAGGCCGTCCGTGCAGAGGAGAATTTTGTCCCCCTTGGTGAACGAGACCTCGAACGCGTCGCAGAGCGTGTTTTCGTCTGGGCCGAGCGCGCGGGTGATGAGGTTGCGGTTCGGGTGCGTGCGCGCCTCCTCGGCGGTGATGTTGCCGTTTTCCACGAGCGTCTGCACGACGCTGTGGTCGTGCGTGATGCGCGTCATTTCGCCGCCGCGGATCAAATACGCGCGGCTGTCGCCGATGTTGCAGACGATGGCGTACTTCTCCTCTGCCACTGCGCTGACGAGCGTCGTGCCCATGCCCTGATAGGCGGGGTCTTGCAGCGCGCGCTGATAGACCGCCGTGTTGGCCTTCGCCACGCAGAACGACGCGAGCTCGCGCAGCTGCTCGGCGGTCATGTCCGCGCGGATGAGCGCGCGCATTTCCTTCATAAAGGTCTCCACCGCAACAGAGCTTGCAATCTGTCCGCCCTCGGCGCCGCCCATGCCGTCGCACACGACGGCGATGAGCAGCTTCTCGCCCTGCTCTACGGCGAAGGTATCCTGATTTTCATGCCGCCGCAGGCCGACGTCGGTTTTTCCGCAGACATTCATGGGGTTGCTTCCTCTCTTGCTTTCATTTCTTTGCGCCGCAGCTGTCCGCAGCTGGCGTCAATGTCGCCGCCGAGACTGCGGCGGACCGTCGCCGTCAGGCCGTGGGACTCAAGGCGCTTCTGGAATGCCGCGACGCGCTTGCTCGGCTTGAACTCGCTCTCGACCACGTCGTTGAGCGGGATGAGGTTCACGTGCCCCGGCATGCCGTGGATCTTTTCGGCCAGCAGGTCGGCCTGCCAGTCGTGGTCGTTCACGCCGTCGATCATCGCGTATTCAAACGAGATGCGGCGGCCGGTCTTCTTAAAATAGCGGTGGCAAGCGGCGAACAGCTCCTCCACGTCGTAGGCGTTGTTCACGGGCATGATGCGGCTGCGCGTCGCGCTGTCGGGCGCGTGGAGCGAAACAGACAGCGTGAGCTGCAAATTGTCCTCTGCGAGCGCGTCGATACCCGGCACCACGCCGCAGGTGGAAAGCGAGATGTGCCGCATGCCGATGTTCATCCCGTCGGGATGGTTGACGAGCTCCAAAAAGCGCAGCACATTTTTCCGGTTGTCCATCGGCTCGCCGATGCCCATCAGGACGATGTTGGAAATTTCGCGTCCGGAGTCAAGCTGCGTGAAAAGCACCTGATCGAGCATTTCCGACGGTGTTAAGTCCCTCACCTTGCCGGCCAGCGTGGACGCGCAGAATTTGCAGCCCATGCGGCAGCCGACCTGCGAGGAAATGCAGACCGTGTTGCCGTGGTGATAGGACATCAGCACCGTTTCGATGCAGTTGCCATCTTGCAGCTCCCAGAGGTATTTGATCGTCCCGTCGAGCTTTGACACCTGCTTGCGCGCGACCGTCGGCACGGTGATGTAGTACTCCGCCCTGAGCTTTTCGCGCAGGGATTTGGGAATATTCATCATCTCGTCAAAATCGGTGATGCCGCGGTGCAGCCAGGTGAAGACCTGCTTGCCGCGGAACGACGGTTCGCCCATCGCGCGCAGCGCCGCGGTGATTTCCTCCAATGTCATTGACTTTAAATCAGTCATGCGTCTTTCTCCTCATGCGGCTGAGATAGAACCCATCCGTATTATCGCTCTGCGGCCAGAGCGTCAAATGCCCCGGCGCGCTCACGCCGTTTGGCAGCGAAAAGGCCTCGTAAGTAAACTCGTCGTATGCCTTCAAAAAGCCGTCCGTCACCTGCTCGTTCTCCTCGGGCAGGATCGTGCAAGTCGAGTAGACGAGAAGGCCGCCGCGTTTCACATAGCGCGCGCTGTTCTCTAAGATCGCGCGCTGGATCTCCGGCAGCGCGGAAAAATCCTGCGTATCCTTATAGCGGATGTCCGGCTTTTTGCGGATGATGCCAAGGCCCGAGCACGGCACATCGCAGATGACGACGTCAAAACGCCCCGCCCATTCCTCGCGGAACGCGCGGCCGTCGACGGCGGCGGTCTCGATGCACGTGATGCCGAGGCGCTGCGCGCCCTCGCGGATGCGCTTCAATTTGTTTTCATGTAAATCGCACGAGAGAATGCTCCCCTCGTTTTCCATCGCGAATGCCGCGGCGAACGACTTACCGCCCGGAGCGGCGCAGACGTCCAGCACCCTCTGCCCGCGCGCAAAGTCCGCGGCGCAGACGATCAGGTGTGCCGCCGCGTCCTGTACGGTGAAGCGGCCATTGTAGAAAGCGCTGAGCGTCGTTAGGTCGCCCGTGCCGGAAAGCTCCAGGCATCCGGGCACCCACGGGTGCGGCGTGACGCAGACGCCCTCGCCGCGAAGCTCGTCGATGAGCGCTTTTTCATTCGTTTTGAGCGGGTTGACCTGCACGCTGATGGGCGATGCCTCGTTGTCGATGCGAAGAAACGCTTCCGCTTCCTCGACGCCGAGGAGAGACACGAGCTTTTTGACGAGCCACTGCGGGTGGCTGTAGGCGACGCTCAATCGTGCGATATTCCCCTCCGGCAGCGGCGGGAGATTCGACTTATTCTGCGCGACCTTGCGCAGCACGGCGTTGACGAGCCCGCTCGCGGCGCTCCGTCCGTTCGTGCGGCAGAGCTCCACGGACTCGCTGACGGCGGCGTGGTCGGGCACCTTGTCCAAAAACAAGATCTGGTACGCACCGATGCGCAGAATGTCGGCAAGCGGCGGCTGCAAATGGTCGAGCTTCTGCGTACAGTAGGCGCTCAAATACCAGTTCAGCAGTAGCTCGTTCTGCATCACGCCGTAGACGATGCGGCTGCAAAGCGCCGCGTCCTGAGCACTCAGTGCGCACTTGCCGAGCTGCGCCTTCAGCGCGGCGTCCGCCCACGCACCGTTGCGGCGGCAGGCGACCAGAACGGAGAGCGCGCATTCGCGCGCGTTCGCGGTATTTCCCTTACGCATCGAGGACCGTCCCCGCGGCGATGCGCTTGCCGTTCAGAAAAGCGTTCGCTGCCATGCGCTTGCCGCCGTCGGGCTGCAGCTCCGTGATGAGAATGCTTTTGCCGTCGCCGCAGGCGGCTTCGATGCCCTTTTTGCGCGCGCACAGCGTGCCGGGCGCGTCCTTCGTTTCGCCGAGCGGCACGGCACGGAAAATTTTCGTGTTCGCGCCGAGAATGCTCGCCGCGGCGCAGGGCCACGGGATCAGCGCGCGGATCTGGTCGATGATCTGCGTGCTGCTTCTCGTCCAATCAATGGGCGAAAGCTCGCGCGAGAGCATGGGCGCATACGTCGCCTGCGACTCGTCCTGCGGCACGCGCTGGGCCGTGCCGTTTTGAATCTCAACGATGGCCTCAGCGATCGCATCCGCGCCGAGCACAGCGAGCTCTTTGAACAGGTCCTCCGCCGTCTCGTCGGGGCGGATGGCCTGCTTTTTGACTAAGATCATATCGCCCGCGTCGCACTCTTTCGCCATGTGCATCACGGTCACGCCGGTCTCCTTTTCGCCGTCTAAGATGGCGCGGTTAATCGGCGCTGCGCCGCGGTACTTCGGCAGAATGGACGCGTGTGCGTTGATGCAGCCATGCACCGGCACGGCGAGCATTTCCTCCGGTAGGATGCGACCATAGGCCGCGACGACCGCGAGCTCGGGCGCGAGGGTCTTGAAATCCTCAAGCGCCGTGCCGTCGCGCATCGTCACCGGCTGAAAAACGGGGATATTCTGCGACAAAGCATATTCCTTTACAGGGCTTGGCGTGACTTTGTTTCGGTTGCGCGGCTTGTCCGGCTGCGTGAAAACGCCGCACACGTCGTGCCCGTCCGCGACCAGACGCTCTAAGATCGTGCGCGCAAAGTCGGGCGTGCCCATGAAGACGATCCTCATTCCTCGTCCAGCTCCTTTTCCTGCTCGCGGATATACTGCTCCAGCTCCTCGTCGGTGAGGACTTTGCAGTGCTCGGTGTAGAGGTGGCCGTCGAGATGCTCGATCTCGTGGCAGAAGCAGCGCGCGGTCAGCTCTTCGTCCTCAACTTCAAACTCTGTGCCGTAACGGTCCTGCGCGCGCACGCGCACGACCATCGGGCGCGTGACGATGCCGTACTTGCCCGGCACGCTCAGGCAGCCCTCGAGGCCCGTCTGCTCGCCCTCGGTCTTGATGATCTCGGGGTTGATGAGCTCGATGATCTCGCCCTGCTCATCCTCCACGATGCAGACGCGGCGCAGGATGCCGACCTGCGGGGCGGCGAGGCCGACGCCACCGGCCTCCTCCAGTGTGTCCGCCATGTCGTCGAGCAGCTCATGCAGCCGGTCGTTGAATTCCGTCACGGGGCGGCAGACCTTTGCAAGGCAGGGATCGCCCACTTCGTGGATCTTGCGAATAGCCATAATTTCATCCTCTTTTCTCTATTGTAAAGCATTGCAGTCGGCAAAAATGTCGAGACCGCGGTTTTCTTTTCTTGTGTAAAATACCAGCAGATATTCGCTGACGGTGCGCCGCAGCACGCTGCCGCCCTTGCCGCACAGGTAGACGCAATAGCGATAGCGGTTGTTGACCTTCACGACCGGCGCGCCCGCGGGGCCGAGCACTTCGACATCGAGCCCGCTCAGCGGCGGCTGGGAAGAGGCGTAGCGCAGCGCGTCGCACAGCGTGCGGGCAGCGGCGATGACGCGCAGCTCATCAAGGCCTGAGACCGTCAGCGTGAACAGATCTGCAAACGGCGGATAGCGCCGCAGCGAGCGCATGCGCAGCTCGTTTTGGTAAAACGTCTCGTAATCCTGTTTCGCCGCGGCCTGAATGACCTCGTTTTCGGGATGGTAGGTCTGGATGACCGCGCGGCCCGGGCGCTCGCCGCGTCCGGCCCTGCCGACGACCTGCGCCAGCAGGCTGTACGTCCGCTCGGCGGCGTGGTAGTTCTGCGCGTAGAGCGAAAGGTCCGCGTCCAGCACGCCCACGAGCGTCACGTTTTCAAAATCCAGCCCCTTGGCGACCATCTGCGTGCCAAGAAGGATGGGGATATTCTTTTCTTCAAATTCGCGCAGCAGCGCTTCATGTCCGCGTGACGCGCCGACGGTGTCGGCGTCCATACGCAGCACTTTAGCCTTTGGGAACAGGTCAAAAAGCTCCTGCTCGACCTTCTGCGTGCCAGAGCCGACGCGCTTCATCAGTCCCCCGCACTCGCTGCACCTGTCCACTACGGCTTCGGAGTGCCCGCAGTAATGGCACATCAGCCGTTCGTTGGCGGAGTGGTACGTCATCGGCACGCTGCACCGCGGGCACTGCGGCACATAGCCGCACTCGCCGCACAGCAGCATCCGCGCGCTGCCGCGCCGGTTGAGGAACAGAATGCTCTGCTCCCCGCGCTCAATGTTTTTTTCAAGCTCTGCGCGCAGCGCATGACCGATCGAGGTCTCGTTCCCCTGCCGCAGCTCGTCCTTCATGTCGGCAATCAGCACCTTGGGCAGCGGCAGATCGTTGAACCGCTTATGAAGGGAAAAGACTTGATAGCGTCCGTTTTTGGCGGCGTATGCCGTTTCAATTGTCGGCGTCGCCGAGCCGAGCAGCAGCAGCGCGTCGTTCTGCGCGCAGCGGAACTGCGCGACGTCGCGCGCGTGGTAGCGCGGCGGATTTTCGGACTGATAACTCGTCTCCTGCTCTTCATCCAAAATGATGAGCCCGAGGTTTTGCAGCGGTGCGAACACTGCGCTGCGCGTGCCCAGCACGACGCGCACCTCACCGCGGCGGATGCGCTTCCATTGGTCGTAGCGCTCGGTGAGCGGCAGCGCGCTGTGCAGCATCGCGACATCGCTGCCGAACTGCGTCGTAAAGCGGCGCAGCATTTGCGGCGTCAGCGCGATCTCCGGCACGAGCAGCATGGCGGTCTTGCCGCGCGCGAGCGCTTCTTCGATGAGCCTGATATAGACCTGCGTCTTGCCGCTGGCGGTCACGCCGTGCAGCAATGCGGCACTGCCGCCTTCATGGCCAAGCAGTGTGCATAAGCCGTCATAGGCCGTCTGCTGCTCGTCGTTCAGCGTGATCGCTTCGCGCGCGGGCGCATCATCATAGTGGCTGACGCGCAGCACCTCGCGCTCGGAAAATTCGACAAGTCCGGCCTTCTTGAGGCCGCGCAGCGTTTGCATTGTCGCGCCGGTGTAGTAGCTGATCTCGCTGCTGGACAGGCATCCTTCGCGACTGAGAAGCTCTACGACCGCATAGCGCACGGGCGCGCTGCGGCGCTTGGGCTCGACTGCGGCAAGCGCGTCCTCCGCGCTGACACAGAGCGACACCATGCGCACGGACTTGTCCTGTAAGCGCTGGCGCAGCTTCGTCTCGCGCACGGCGAGGCCGCAGGCCTCAAGTGAGCGGAGGGCTTTCGCCGTCTTCTCCCCGCCGAGCTCATCGAGCGCGGCGCGCTCGATCTCCTTGGCGCTGAGCATGGCGCGCAGCAGCGTTTCCTCAAGCGAATCCGGTGCGACGGACGAGAGCGCGTCCTCCGCGCCGATCTCCGCGTTTATGTGCCACAGCTCGCGGTATTGGAGCCACACGCCGCCGGGTAAAATCGTCTTGATCGCGTCGTAATACGTGCAGAAATAGCGTGCTTTCATCCACCGCACAAGGCGGATGTCCTTTGCATCCAGCAGCGGCGCATCGTCGAGAAGAGCGTCGATGGGCTTGAGCGGCGACGTCGCCGCCTCGCGCCCGACTTCGAGCAAAAAGCCCTCCACGCGTCGATTTCCGCGCCCAAAGGGGATCGTCACGCGCTTGCCGGCCTCGGCGCTGCCGATGAGCTCGTCCGGCACAAGGTAGGTGTAGAGCCGGTCGGCGGCATAAGGAACGGAAGAGACTGCGACGCGAGCAAGCATTTTCTCTGTCATACAGTCTCCCCCTTTGCGTTATTCAAGACTTACTTTGCGATGTGCGTGTCGATATTCTCTGCGGTGAGCTTACCGGCAGCGACCTCGTTGATGGCCGTGGTGACCGGCTTTTCGCAGAGGGGATAACCCTCTTCGTCGGCCTGCTCGGCGATCTGGCGGGCGCGGCGCGCGACCACGTTGACGAGCAGATAACGGTTCTCAACGTACTTGTTGAGCAGACTCATAGCGGGATAAAGCATCATAATAGTTTACTTCCTTCTGCCTTCTCGGCTGATTTTTGAACTTATTCAGACAAGATAGCCATGCGCTCGGCGGGCTTGCAGTGCTCGGCGAGCATGATGGCGTTGATCTCGCGCACGGCGCGTTCCACCGTGTCGTTGATGACGAAATAATCATAGGTATTAGCGGTCTGGAGCTCGACCTTTGCGCGGACGAGGCGTTTTTGCACCTTTTCAGGGCTGTCGGTGCCGCGGCTCGTCAGGCGTTCTTCAAGCGCCTGCCACGAAGGCGGCGCGATGAAGATGCGCACGACATCAGGCCGCTTATGCACGACCTGCAAGGCGCCCTGCACTTCAATATCGAGGACGACGTCTTTCCCCTGCTCCATGGCCTCGTCGACAAACTTTTTCGGCGTGCCGTAGAAGTTGCCGACATACTCGGCATACTCCAAAAAGGCGTCCTTCGAGATCATCTTGCGGAACTCGTCGACGTCGGTAAAGTGATAGTGGACGCCGTTTATCTCGCCGGGACGCGGCGGACGCGTCGTGGCGGAAACGGAGAAATAAAGATCGTCGCGATCCTGAAATAACTCCTTGAGCACCGTGCTCTTGCCTACTCCGGATGGGCCGGAGATGATGAATGTTTTCCCCTTGTACATGATTTTCTATGCTTCCTCCTCCATGGCGAGCGTTTCCACACCCAGCCTTGCGATCAGCTTGTCAGCGGCGATGGCCGAGAGCACCACATGGTCGCTGTCCATGATGAACACCGACGCGGTCTTGCGGCCGTAGGTCGCGTCGATCAGCATGCCGCGCTCGCGCGACTCCTGAATGAGGCGCTTGATCGGCGCGCTGTCAGGGCTGACGACGGCGATCAGGCGCTCGGCGGACACCATGTTGCCAAATCCGATGTTCAGCAGCTTCATTTGCTTCGCCCCTTACTCGATGTTCTGCACCTGCTCGCGGATCTTTTCGACCTCCGCCTTGAGCGCGACCACATCGCGCGCGATGGCGACGTCGTTGCACTTCGAGCCGATGGTGTTGCTCTCGCGGTTGACCTCCTGAATAAGAAAGTCCATCTTGCGGCCCATGGGTTCGTCGGAGAGCAGCATGTCGCGCAGCTGCGACACGTGCGAGCGCAGACGCACGGTCTCCTCGTCCACGGCAATCTTGTCGGCGTAGATGGCAGCCTCGGTCAGGATGCGCGATTCGTCGATCGTCGTGCTCTGCAGGACCTCCTGCATGCGCGCGGTCAGCTTCTCGCGGTACTCGCGCACCGTTTCGGGCGAGCGCTCCTCGACCTTACCGGTGAGTGTTTCGATGGTCGTGAGGCGGCCGCCGATGTCCTCGGCGAGCTTCTTCCCCTCCGTCGCGCGCATCTGGTTATAGGACGCGAGCGCTTCGTCGAGCACCTCGCAGATGTCCGCGCCGACGGACTCCAGGTCCTCCTCCGCCTTCGTGACGGTCAGCACGTCCGGAATGCGGGCGAGGTCCGCCGCGTAGGATTTCTTTTGAAGGTAATTCCCGCCGTCGATCTCATAGAGCTTGCGCAGCGCCTCTAAATAGCTGCGGGCCAGGCCCTCGTTGACCACGACGACCTCTTCATCCGCGCCGGTCGAGTCGATGGTGACGAACACATCGACCTTGCCGCGCGAGATGGCCTTCTGCACGCGTCCCTTGATGGCGTCCTCTGCGAAGATGTAGGCGCGCGGCAGCTTCACCGTGCAGTCAAGATAGCGGTTGTTGACAGAGCGCACCTCGACGGTGATATCGCGATTGGAGAGCGTTTTTTTTGCTCTTCCATAGCCAGTCATACTTTTGACCACGATTCTTCTCCTCCATGATATAGTAAAAACACAAAACTGAAAAGTACAGGATTAAACAAAAATCAGTAGTAAATGCAGGGCAGCAAATAGCATCCGCCGCCGCTAAAGAGCGTGCAGCACGACCATGCCGCGCAGCAGCGCAGACACGCGCTGTCATCAAAATTGGCCGTGTGGACCGAGCGGAAGCCGTTGGGCCGGTAGCCCGCCCCCGTCAGCGCAGAGAGCGCGTTCTGATATTCTGGATTGTTCGGGTCCATCTGCACGGCGGTCTCCATATAGCGCTTGGCCTCGTCCATCCAGCCGCGCCGCGAGCAGACCACACCCATCAGGAAGTTCCACTCCGCGTTATGGTCGCTCACGCCGCTTAAGAGACGCTCAGCGAGCGAGATATCGCCGCGGTTGATCGCCATGCGCACCTGATCGAGCGAGCCCGCTCCATAGGCGCCGCCGTAAGCGGAGTTGCCATAGCTATTCCCGCTGCCGTAGCCGTAGGAGTGGCTCTGCGAGGCGGCGGAAGACGCCTTGCGCTGCTTCTGAATCTGGTCATAGGCCTCGTTGATCTCTTTCATTTTTTCCTGCGCGAGATCGGCCAGCGGGTTATCGTGGTAATTGTCCGGGTGGTATTTGCGGGCAAGGTCGCGGTAAGCGCGCTTGACCTCCTCGTCAGTCGCCGTCGGCGGGATATTTAGGATCTGATAGGGGTCATTCATACGGTTTCCTCGTTTTTCTCCGCCTTGATGCGGAAGTGTATTCTGCGCGGGGGCTTATGATACGTGCCCTTGAGAACGGCATTGCCGATCCCATAAAGGCTTTCGTAAAAAATGCTGTCTAAAATGCTTGTCCACACGCCGCAGGAGAGCAGCGCGTAAGCGCTCGCCATGCGGTGCACGGAGAGGTCGAGCGAGGCGGCGACGGCTTCCCTGCTCTGCTCGTCCAGCTTGTCGCCATCAAGCTCATAGCGATAGCGCAGCGGATTGTAGCAATTCGAGTGCGCGTCCTTTTCAAAGTCATCTGCCGCGTCGACCAAGTAGATCCAGCGGCCGAGGTGGTAGAAAATTTCCTTCATCACGCGCCGCCGCATCTCGTCATCAACACAGTCGGCGATGTCCGCCATCAGCGCGGCGAAAGGCTCGGCGGCCTGATCGAGCGAGGCGCAGTGCTCCCGCTCGCGCTCGTGCAGATCGTTCAGGTGCCGCTGCACGGAAGCGTCAAATTCCGGCACGAACGTCCTCGCCTTGCGGTAAGCGCCGCGCAGCAAAAGCGCCGCGAGCCGGTATGGGATGGCTTTGAAAAAGCCGTGGTCTTCAATATGGTCGCGAAGCTGCCACCAGGCGAGCACCAGACTGTGGTCTGCCGCCGTTTCGAGCGCGACGGTGTGCGCCATGACGCACTGTGCCTTGCACGGATGCGCCGCGCAGCGGCAGCTCTCGCATTCCGGCTCCTGCGCGTCGGAGAGCAGAATAGCAAGGAACGTGAAGTCGAAATTCAGCACAAAGCGGGCGGCAAAGCCGTACTTTTGCCCGAGCTCGTGGCACAGCCCGCAGTAAACGGACTGGAAGCGCGCTTCGTCCTGCTCGCTGAGGTGCGGCTTGGACGGCCTGATGTAACCAAACATGCCTTAGAAAAGACGCACGATGGTGAACGTCAGCTTGCCGTTTTTCTTCGTGCGGCGGTCGCAGATGATTGCGGGGATGATGCCGATCAAAAATGCCGCGATGGCGACGACGTAGCGCAGTCCCTCGCTTTCGAGCGCGCCGGTCGCAAAGTAGCCGACAAGAAACAGCACGATCGGCAGAAGATAGACGAGGAGCATCACACCGAGCAGATTCTTCGTGCTGCTCTCGACCACGACCTTTTGCCCCACTTCGGCGCGGGCGTCGTTGCGCGCGACGGCGCGCACGCTTGCACCCGATACGCCGCAGCCCGCACACTCCTCGCAGTCGTGGCCGCAGGCGGACTTGCGCGGGACGGAGATCTCCGCCATGCCGCCGGGAAGGATTTTTTCTACTGTTGCGATCTGAGTCATGCTGTCTCCTTTTGCGAATTGGCTTAGCTGATGTGAACGGTGACCTCGTAAGTGCCGACCGCGCCCACGTCGTAGCCGCTCACCTCGATGCGGGCGGGAACGGTGTAGCTGCCGCTGTCGGCGGCGATGTCGGATAGGTCTGCGATGACGTGGACCTCTCTGCCGAAGATGGCCTCAAGGTCGCTTGCGGAGCCTCGCAGCGTGACGGGCAGTGACGAGGTCACGACGGTGACGGTGTGATCGCCTGAGAAATTCTCGTAGCTGAAGTGCGTCGCCTCGACCTCTTTCGTGCTGATGTCGCCGCTGCTGATCGTGAGCGTAGCGCTTGTGATCCCGCTTAAGTTATTCACCCCGTCGGGAATGAGAATGTCATAGGTCAGCGTCTCCGAGCCCTGCACGTCCTCAAGCGCAAGCGTGCCGAGCGAGATCTCACTGATGCCTGCCATCTGCGTCGCATCACCGGAAAGGGTGATGCTGCTGTGGCTGAGCGTATAGGTGTAATTCTCGAGCCGCGAGCCCGCGGATTCGATAAAGTTGACGGTCAGCGGAACGTCCTTCACCTTGAGCACCGGCATCGTCACCTGTACGTTTTCACTCATGGGATGGATGTTCTTGCTCTCAATGAGCTGGTCGTTGAAGTCATAGAGCTCATAGTCGAGCAGCTCCACGACCGTGGAGGATGCATTTTCGATGTCGAGCGTGACCTGCGCGTAGCTGATCTGCATGATGTCAGCCTGCTGGCCGCGCACCTCGAGCGTTTCGGGCAGCATCTCGACCGTGCCGGCGATGTAGCCCTCGGCCACATTGCCGACGACCTTGCAGCGGATCTCGATGTCCTTCTTGTTGAGCTCGCCGATCTCGACCTGAACGGTGCGGATGGTCGGCGATTCGACCTTCACGCTGTTCGACGAGACCTTCGAAGGGTACAGGATCGTGTAGCTGACGGACTGCTTGCCCGCGTAGGTGATGGTCGAAAGGTCGCTCACGAGCCGCAGCTCGCTCGTGTCAAAGTCGTAGACGACGTTGCGCGGCATCTGGAGCTTTAAATCGACAGTGATATCCTCGTCCCCACTGATGCGCATGAGGCCCTTGTCGGCAAGCGACGTGTCCTCGTTGAGAAATTCGATCGGCACGTCATGGACGTACACGGTCACGGATTCCTTGTTGTTCACGTAGAACCAGATCGTTGCCGCGATGAGGATGGACAATGCAACGTAGAAGATCTTGCGGCGCTTACTTTTCATCGTCCTTGTCCCCCTTTCCGGCACTGAGGAGCTTCAAGAGCTTCATGTGGAGCTTGTCGTCCTGTTCGGTGGGCTCCTGCGGGACAAGCTCATTGATGAGCAGCTTTTCGAGCGTCTCGGGCATCAGGTGGCGCTTTAAGAGGCCGCCGATGGCGACGGAGATCGTCCCCGTCTCCTCCGAGACGATGACGACGACCGCGTCGGAATTCTCGCTCATGCCGATGCCCGCACGGTGACGCATGCCAAGGTCGCGGCTCAGGTTCACATTTTTCGAGAGCGGCAGCATGCAACCGCCCGCGAGCAGCCGCCCGTCACGCATGATGACCGCGCCGTCGTGCATGGCCGCCTTAACGAAGAAAATATTTTTGAGAAGCTCGCTGCTCACGCGCGCGTCGACGATCGTGCCCGTGCGGGCGATGTCGTCCAGCGCCATTTCACGCTCGAAGACGATGAGAACGCCCGTGCGCGTTTTGGACATTTCCGTGCAGGCGAGCACCGTCTGCGCGATGGCGTTTTCAATGGCCGAGACCTGCTGCGTGCGCGCGAAGGGGTTGAACGAGCGCCAGCGGCTCGAGCCGAGCTGATCGATGAGGCGGCGGATCTCGGGCTGGAAGAGCACGATGAGCGCCAGCGCACCGAGCGAGAGAATATGGCTCAAAAGGAAGTAAATTCCGTTGAGCGAGAACGCGTCCGAGAGCATCAGCGCCAGCAGGAACAGCAAAATCACCTTGCCGACGCTCTCGACCTTCGACGTGCCGACGAGCTTTAAAAGCCAATAGATCGCATACGCCATCAGCGCGATATCAAGATAGTCCGAGATCCTGAGCGTGAGCACATAGCGCCACGCGCCTTCCAGGATGGGCATGACAAATTCCATAGGCACGCTCCCCTTAAGCAATAATTATTACTTATTCTAATATGAAACACTCCAAATTGCAACGGTAGAGCGATGAATTTTCTATGAAATCTCAGTTTTTTGCCTGACCTGCCGCGATCGCGCGCAGAGAGGAAAGAAACGTGTCGATCTCGCTTTCGCGATTAAAGGCGGAAACGCTCAGCCGCACTGTTCCGTCGGGCAAAGTCCCCACCGTTTTGTGCGCGAACGGCGCACAGTGCAGCCCCGCGCGCAGCGCGATACCGCGCTTTGCCATCTCCTCGGCGACACTTTCTGGCGAAAGGCCGTCCACCATGAACGATAAGACCCCTGCCTGCAAGCTTGCCTCCAGCGAGAGAAATCCGTGTACATTTGGAATTTTGCCGAGGCCCTCTCCTGCTCGACGGATGAGCGCGCGGCTGTGGTGCAGGATGCGCTCCGGGCGCTGCGCGCGCACGAAGGCGATGCCCGCTTCGAGCCCCGCGATGCCAGGAACGTTGTGCGTCCCTGCCTCCAGACGGTCGGGAAGAAAGTCCGGCATGCTCTGGCGCAGCGATTCGCTGCCTGTGCCGCCTTCAATGAGCGGGAGCGCGTCGCTGCCGCAGAGCAGCAGCCCCGTCCCCTGCGGGCCGTAAAGTCCCTTATGCCCCGGCATGGCAAGGAATGCGGGCGCGAGCGCGGAAAAGTCGATCGGCAGCGAGCCCGCGGATTGAGACGCGTCGATGATGAGCGGCACGCTTGCGCCGCGGCAGAGCTGCGCGATGCGCTCAATTGGCAAAATAGCGCCGAAGACATTGGAGACATGCGTGCAGATAACGGCATCGGGCTCATGCGCAAGCGCGCGCTCGAAGGCTTCGACCGTCTCCTGCGGCGAAAAAAGCGGCGCGGCGGCGACGATGACCTCCGCGCCCAGCGCGTGCAGCGGCCGCGTGACGGCGTTGTGCTCATAGCCTGAGACGACGACCCGCCCGCACGGGCGGACAAGGCTCTTGATGGCGATGTTCAGTCCATGCGTCGCGTTCATCGTGAAAACGACCTGCTCGCTCGACGGCACGGAGAAGAGCTCCGCGGCTGCGCTGCGGCAGCGAAACAGCAGCTCGTCGGCCTGCTGCGCCGCGGCATACCCGCCGCGCCCGGGCGAACTCATCGTGCGCATCGCCTGCACGACGGCCCGCTGCACCGCAGCGGGCTTTTGAAACGTCGTGGCGGCGCTGTCGAGATAGATCATAGAGCCACCTCTTGCATGCCGTCATCCGAGACGAAAAGCACCTTGACCGGCAGCACGCTGCCCGCGCGGCAGGCCTGCATGGCGCGCGCCGCGTGGCGGCGCGGGATTTCCAGCGTATAGCCGCAGCCGCGCTCGGTGATCGCAGCGCCCGCGCGGCGGATTTTGGCAGAGATACCCGCGTCGCTCAAAAGCTGCGCCATGCGCTGGGCATGGGTGACTGAGCGCGCGGCAAAGAGATAATAGTCCATACCGATTCCCCCTCACAGCATGATATGCGTGCGCGGCAGCGGTGTGCGGGCGAAAAGGGACGGGCGCTCAGAAAAAGCGTCCGTCCGAAGCGGTTTTGATTCAGTTGTCCGCGCGCTCAAGGAGCGCGATAGCGTGGGCGGCCATCCCCTCGCCGCTGCCGGTGAAGCCGAGGTGTTCCTCGGTCGTGGCTTTCACGCTCACGCGCGAGACATCGATCTGGAGCTCACGCGCGATATTCGAGCGCATCTGCTCGCGGTACGGTGCGAGTTTAGGTGCCTGCGCCAGGATCGTCGCGTCAATGTTGACGACATCGTACCCCGCGGCGGCGAGGTGCAGCTTCACCCGCCGCAGCAGCTCTAAGCTCGAGATGCCGGCAAACTCGTCGGCGGAATCGGGAAAGAGCTTGCCGATATCGCCGAGCGCCGCCGCGCCGAGCAGCGCGTCCATCACGGCGTGGGTCAGTACGTCAGCGTCCGAATGGCCGAGCAGGCCCTTTTCGTAGGGGATCGTCACGCCGCCTAAAATCAGTGCGCGGCCCTCGGTCAGGCGGTGCACGTCGTAGCCGTGCCCGATGCGTAAATTCGTCATGGTATGGGTCCTTTCTTCAAGAAAAGGCAGAGGGGAAAGGTTCATTCCCCTCTGCGCTGTAAAATTGCTTCTGCGATCGCAAGGTCTACCGGCGTGGTGATCTTGATGTTTTCCTCGCTGCCCTCTGTCAAGTGGACTTCCTTGCCCATCCGCTCTACAGCGGAGCAATCGTCCGTAATAGTCGCGCCGTCCGCAATCGCGGACTGGAGCGCCGCCTTCAAAAGGTCGGCGGCGAAGACCTGCGGCGTCTGCACGGCGAAGAGCGCGCTGCGATCGGGCGTGCGCTCGACGATGCCGTCGTGCGCGACCTTGATGGTGTCGCGCACCGGAACGGCGGGCGCGGCGGCGAGATAAACTCTTGCCGCGTCGAGCACTTCGTCGATGAGCTCGACGGTGACGAGCGGACGCGCACCGTCCTGCACGGCGAAAAATTCCGTCTCGAGCGAGGCCTCGAGCGCCGCGCGCAGCACGGACTCTGTCCGCGTTGCGCCGCCGACGATGACCTTTACGGGTTTTCTGAGGCCAAAGGTCTTGCAGAGCTCAGCATAAGGCAGCAGCTCGTCCTCCCGCGCGGCGATGACGATCTCGTCGATGCCCTCCACGCGGTCGATCGTGAGCAGTGTGCGCACAAGGACAGGGATGCCGTCAAGGGTTTGCAGCAGCTTGTTCTCCCCGCCGTAGCGCGTGGAGCTTCCGGCGGCCGCAATCAGCGCGGCGCAGTACGGGTGAGTGCGCTTTTGGCGCTTGCCGAACATCTTTTGCAGCAGGCTCATGGACTCAATCGCTCTCCTTTAACAGCATCGCGGCGTTGACGCGCCCCTCAGCCTCGGGATACTCCACGTCTTCTGCCAGGACGATCTCTGATACGAGGATCTGCTTGGCAATGTGCAGCATCTTGCGCTCGCCGTTGGATAGTCCGCGCGTGCTGTCGCGATGCATCAGCGCCTTGATGACGGCGCTGACCTCGTCGAGATCGCCGCTTTTCAGGCGATCCATATTCTCGCGGTAGCGGTGGTTCCAGTTCGCCGTCATGTCGACGCCGAGCTTGGGAACGCGCGCGATGACCTCTTCGATCTCGCTTCTCGTCTTGATGGCGCGGATGCCGATGGCCGTGGAATTCTCGGTCGGGATCTTGAGCGTTAGCCCGGAAATGGGCATTTTGAAGACGTAAAAATCCATTGCTTTGCCGCTGATCTTTTCGCGGACAATGCTGTCGATCACACCGGCGCCGTGCATCGGGTGCACGACCTTATCTCCCACTTGAAACATTCTATGCCCACCTCCCTTCAGGCAGAATGCCAATCCGGCATTCGCCCCGGTTTTCCGTGCGATGGAAAAAAAACAACACAAACACACAAGAGGAAACAATTCCCCATACATAGTATAACGTACTTTGCCATCATTTTCAAGCGATTTTTGATGAAATATCGCATAAAAATGGAAACGAGGTGGATTTTCGAAAAAACAGGGGCTCCCCTTTTCAGGAGAGCCCCCGCGACGGAAGAACGATTTTTGCTTACTTATTGCTGCGGCGCCAGATGTGCATCTTCTCCGCGTCGGCGATGAGCTGCTCGCGGAAGTCGGGATGCGCGATGCCGATGAGCGCCTCGGCACGCTGCCAGGTCGAAAGGCCCTTGAGGTTGACCATGCCATACTCGGTGACGATGTAGTGCGTGCAGGAGCGCGGGTCGGTGCAGATGGAGCCGGGCGTCAGCGTGGGGACGATGCGGCTCTTGACCGTGCCGTCCTTGCCCGTGACGGTCGAGGACATGCAGATAAAGCTCTTGCCGCCCTTGGAGAGATAAGCGCCCATCGCAAAGTCGAGCTGGCCGCCCGTGCCGGAGATGTGCTTGATGCCCGCGGACTCGGCATTCACCTGACCAAACAGGTCGCAGTCGATGGCGTTGTTGATGGAGATGAAGTTGTCGATCTGGGAGATGACAAACACGTCGTTCGTATAGTCGACCGGCGCACCCATGACATCGGGATTGCGATCCATGTAGTCATAGAGCTTCTGCGTGCCGGCGGCGAAGGCAAAGACCTGACGGCCCTTGTCGAGCTGCTTGTGCTTGCCGGTGATCTTGCCGGCGAGGGCCATGTCGACAAAGCCGTCGACGTACATCTCGGTGTGAACGGACAGGTCCTTGAGGTCAGACTGGGCGATCATCGAGCCGATGGTGTTGGGCATGCCGCCGATGCCGAGCTGGAGGCACGCGCCATTCGGGATCTCAGGCACGACAAGGTTGGCGACTGCGGTGTCGACCTCGGTGGGGGCGCCGCCCGCGCCGAGCTGCGCAACAGGAGGATTCTCCCCTTCCACAACCATGTCGACGTCCTTGATGTTGATCTCGCAGCCGTTGAGGCCGTAGACCCAGGGAAGGTTCTCGTTGACCTCGACGATGACAGTCTTGGCGGCATCCAGCATGTCGGCTAAGTGAGAGCACGCGAGCGCGTAGCTGAAGTTGCCGTGCTTATCCATCGGCGTGACCTGGATCATCGCAACATCAACTGTGGCGTTGCCGTCGCGGTAGAAGCGCGGCAGCTCGCTGTAGCGCATGGGGATGAAATAGCCCATGCCCTTGGAGATAATCTTGCGGTCGATGCCGCTGCAATGCCAGGAGTTCCAGGTGAAGTGCTCACCGGCGTCCTCGGCCTTGCAGATCTCGGGCATCCACATCGTCACGCCGCCGCGGACCTTGACGTCCTTGAGCTCATTCTGGCGTGCGGCCAGAGCCTTGTCGAGCGTGTAGGGATGGTTGGTGCACCAGCCGTAGTCGACCCAGTCGCCGCTCTTGACGACCTTGACGGCTTCCGCGGCAGAGGTCAGCTTCTTCTGATAAAGCGCTGCGTAATCCATGGATAATTCCTCCTGTATGTATGTGAATTTGATTATCATTTCGGAACTATGTCGAAACTTTAACAATTATAGCATACCGATCGCCGTTTGCAAAGTCTTTCTTACGTGTCAGCGTAAAAAAGAACGTAAAAAAGAGACAGGCCGGAGCCTGTCTCTTTTCAGTTCGGGAAAATTACTCCTCGACAGGAGCCTCTTCCTCGCCGCTGAGCAGCGCGCGGATGCTGAGGGAGATCTTCTTCTTCTCCTCGTCGATGGCGGTGATCTTCGCGTCGACCATCTGGCCTTCGGACAGGACGTCGGAGGGCTTGTCGATGCGGCGGTCAGCAATCTGGGAGATATGGATCAGGCCGTCCACGCCGGGAACGACCTCAGCGAAAGCGCCGAAGGTCATCAGCTTGACGATGCGGACGTTGGCAACGTCGCCGACCTTGTAAGTGTTCATGAACACATCCCAGGGGTTCTGGGTGCGATCCTTGACGCCGAGGGAAATCTTGCGCTTCTCGGGGTCGAAGGAGATGACGTACACGTCGAGGTGATCGCCGATGGAGACGACCTCGGCGGGGTTCTTGATGCGGCTCCAGCTCAGCTCGGAGATGTGGACCATGCCGTCCACGCCGCCGATGTCGACGAACACGCCGTAAGAGGTCATGGACTTGACAACGCCGTCATAGTGCTTGCCGACCTCGATGCCTTCCCAGATGGCGGCCTGAGCAGCCTGACGCTCCTCGTTCAGCACGGACTTGATGGAGCCGACAACGCGGCGGCGGGCACGGTTGACCTCGGTCACGCGGAGCTTGACCTTCTGCTTGACCATCTGGCCAAGGTCGGAGTCCTTGGGCATGCCGCTCTGAGAAGCGGGCACGAACACGCGCACGCCCTTGACAGAAACGACGATGCCGCCCTTGTTCACTTCGGTCACGGTGCCTTCGAGAACGGTCTTGTCCTCAACGGCGGTCTCAATGTCTTCCCAGAGCTTGACAGCGTCGAGACGCTTCTTGGAGAGGGTGGCGTAGCCTTCCACGTCGTTGACGCGGACAACGTAAGCCTCGATCTCGTCGCCGACCTTGACGACGTCCTCGGGCTTGACGTCGGGGTCGCTGCTCAGCTCAGAAACAGGGATATAGCCTGCCTGCTTGCAGCCGACGTCGACCTGGATCTCGGTCGTGCCGATGGCGGTCACGATACCGGTCACCTTATCTCCTGTATTTAGAGTCTTGAAAGATTTTTCAAGCAGTTCTTCAAAGGATTCGCTGGTTTCAGGGGCAGTGGTGTTGATGTTTTCTTCCGTCATTGTTGTTAATACCTCCATAATGATACTCGCAGGAGTAGATGCGCCGGCTGTCAGTCCCGCCACACGGCATCCGGAAAAGAATTCCGGTGAGAGCTCGTCTGCGGATTCGATCTGGAGGACTTTTCCGCAGTTCTCTCTGCAAATCTCGGTCAAATGCCTTGTGTTGGCGCTTCTTCGGTCGCCCACAACCACCATCGCGTCTACCTTGGCGGAAAGTTCTGCTGCCTCAGTTTGACGTTTCTGCGTAGCATTGCATATTGTATCATTGATTTTCAGATTTGTACACTGTTTTTTTAGAAATTTCACGCAACTTTCCCAAAGCGCACGAATGCAGGTCGTTTGTGCCAGCATGATACTGGGTAAATGGGCAAAATTGGGGTGTTCCTGCAAGTATTTTTGCGTTTCCTGCACATTTTCAAAAATCAGCGGGTCGCTGCACCATCCTGCGATGCCCTGCACCTCGGGATGATGGCGCTCACCGATCAGGATGACGCGGCGTCCCTCGTGCTCTGCCTCCTGTGCAAGCTTTCGGATGCGCTCGACATGCGGGCACACGGCGCTCACGACCTCTGCCCCGCGCTCTCGCAGCGCATCAAGCGTCGCTCTCGGCTCGCCGTGGGCGCGGATGAGCACGGTCTCCCCCGCCTTTGCCTGGTCGGGCGACGTGATGAGGCGCATGCCAAGGTCTTCGATCTCGCGCACGACGCCCGCGTTGTGCACGATGCTGCCGAGCATCGCGCCGCCGCGCGCTTTTGCCGTTTCGCGCGCAAGATTGACCGCGCGCTCCACGCCATAGCAGAAGCCCGCGGTCTCAGCTAAGATGACCTTCACAGCGGCGCGCCTCCCACCTGCTGGCCGCCGAGCGCGTAGGCCTGACGCAGCATTTCGTCGGCGATGGCCTGCAATTCTTCGGACGTGCCGCGGCGGCCCGTGACCTCGGGCACATACGGCTCGCCGAAGATGATGCGCGTTTTATGGAAGGGCTTTTTCTGCCCGTCGCAGAACACCGGCACGAGCGTCGCACCCGTGCGCACGCCGATCATCGCGATGCCCGCGTGCGCGTGCGCGGGGAGTCCGTCGTGATAGCCGACGCCGCCCCGGATCGTCGTCCCCTCGGGGAAGATCAGAAGATTCTCACCCTTGTGGAGCACCTGCATCGCGGTCTTGATGGACTGGATATCCTTGCCGTCGCGCTGGACGGGAAATGCGCCGAGCGTGCGGATGAGCCACGCGAGCGCGCGGTTGTCGAAGAGCTCGGCCTTGGCCATGAAGTGCAGATGGTAGTCGAGCGGCAGGCACAGGCCGATGAGCACGGGGTCTAAGTCCGTTGAATGGTTCGGGCACAGCAGCACGCTGTGCTTGGGCAGATTTTCAAGTCCCTTGACGTCCACGCGGTAGATCCACAAAAGCACCCGACCGATGATCCAGATAAACGCAAAAAAGATACGGTGCATCATTTCAATTTCTCCTGAATGAGATTCAGCAGCGCCCGCTCGCTCTCTTCAAAGTTGAGCTTCGACGTGTCGAGCCGCACGGCATCCTCTGCCTCGCGCAGCGGGGCGATATCGCGGTGCATGTCCTGATAGTCGCGCTCGTTGATCTCGCGCAGCACCTCTTCATACGCCTTGGGCGTGCCGCGCTCAGAGAGCTCGAGACAGCGGCGGCGCGCGCGCTCCTCGGCCGAAGCAGTCAGGTAAATTTTGAGGTCGGCGTCCGGCAAAACGACTGTGCCGATGTCGCGCCCGTCCATGATGACGCTTCTCTTGCGCGCGATATCGCGCTGCATCTCAAGAAGGTATGCGCGCACGCACGGCAGCGCCGAGACGTTCGAGGCGTACATCGAAATTTCCGGCAGGCGGATCTCGGTGCTGACATCTTTACCGTCAAGCAGCATTTTCTGTCCGCTATTCTCGTCAAATGCCATGTCGATCTGAATTTCTTTCAGCAGCGGCGCGATTTGAGATTCGTCCTTTGCGTCCAGTCCGCGGGAAAACGCCGCGTAGCCGATGGTGCGGTAGATCGCGCCCGTGTCGACATGCAGAATGTTCAATTTCTTGGCGACGGCCTTGGCGAGCGTGCTCTTACCCGCGCCGCCGGGGCCGTCAATGGCAATGGAAAAATGCTTTTTCATCTGTTTGATTCTTCCCTCTTACAATAAATATGTGCTTACTGCGTCAGCAGTGCGTCCGCGGCAGCCTCGCCCGCGGCCTTGCCGGTCGCCCAGGCGATTTGCAGATTGTAGCCGCCCGTGTAGGCGTCTACGTCGATGATCTCGCCGGCAAAATAAAGGCCGCCAACCTTTTTCGACGCCATGGTCTTCGGGTCGATCTCCCCCACCTTGACGCCGCCGGAGGTGATGATCGCGTTTTCGACCGGCATCGGCGCGGTAACGTTGACCGTCCAGCGCTTTAAGAGCGTGCGGATGGTCTCGCGCTGGGCGCGCGTGATGTCGTGCACCTTTTCGTGCGGCGGGATGCCCGAGTGGTCAATGAATTCGTCGATCATCTTCTGCGGCAGCAACGCCCCGAGTACGTTACAGTAGTCGCTGTTCGCACGCTTTTCAAAGTCCGACAGTAAACGCTTGTCAAGCTGCTGTTCGTCGAGCGCGGGCTTGAGGTCGATCTCCAGCCGGTACTGCTTTTTGTCGAAATGCCGCATGTGCGCGCTGGCCGACAGAATGAGCGGCCCGCTCACGCCGAAGTGCGTGAACAGCATTTCGCCGAAATCCGAGTGGATCTTTTTGTTGTTTTCATATACCGTCAGCGCGACGTTGCGCAGGCTCAGCCCTTGCAGCACCGCGCATTCGCGCGCCTCAAGCGGCACGAGCGAGCCGCGCAGCGGCGTGACCGTGTGGCCGAGCGCTTCCGCCATGCGGAAGCCGTCGCCCGTCGAGCCCGTCGCGGGATAGGACAGCCCGCCCGTCGCCAGAATGACGGCGGAGGCGGTGTACTCCCCTTTTTCGCCCTTGACGGCGGCGACATGGCCGTCTTCGACCGAAATACCGAGCGCGCGGTCGCGCACGAGCTTGACGTGCAGACGCTTGAGCTCGCGCTCAAGCGCCGCTGTGATGTCGAATGACCGGTCGGACACGGGAAACACGCGCTTGCCGCGCTCGACCTTGAGCGGCACACCGAGCCCCTCGAAAAAATCGATGGCGTCGTGCCCGTCGAAGCGGGAAAACACGGAGTATAAAAACCGCGGGTTCTGCGGCACGTGGGCGAGCAGCTCTTCGCAAGTGCTGTCGTTCGTCACGTTGCAGCGGCCCTTGCCGGTGATGTTCACCTTTTTGCCGAGGCGCTCGTTTGGATCGAGCAGCGTCACGTGCGCACCCTTGCGCGCGGCGCAGATCGCGGCCATCATGCCGCCCGCGCCGCCGCCGATGACAACGATCGCCTTATTCATCTTCGATCTTGCCGAAAATGTCGAAGCGCTCCCAGATGTGCTCGAGTTCGGAGAACGTCGCGGAGATGTCTGCGCCCTTCTTGTTGGCCACGGCCAGAATGAGTGCGTTGAGCATGCTCATGGGCGCCGCCAGCGAGTCGACGAACGAGATCATCTCGCTGCGCACGAGCAGCGAATTGCTGGACATCTGGTTGATGGGCGACATCTCGCTGTCCGTTACGCCGACGATCGTCGCGCCGCGGTCGCGCGAGAACTGGATGGTCTTGAGCGCAAGCTCACTGTAGCGCGGGAAGCAGATACCGATGACCACATCGTCTTTGGAGACGCGGAAGAGCTGGTCGAACGAGCCGGCCGCGCCGCCGTTGACCAGAGTGACGTTGTCGAAGATCAGGCGGAAGTAGAAGTTTAAGTACCCTGCCAGAAACGAGGACGAACGGAAGCCCACGATGTAGATGCGGCGCGCGCCGATGATCGTGTCGACCACGCGCTCAAATTCCGCGCCGTCGGTCTGGTCGATGGCCATGCGAATCTTCTCCATGTCGCGCTGCAGGACGTTCGTCATCAGATCGGACCCTGCGAGCTCGCCGTCCGACGCCTGAATGCGCTGGATGCTCGTGAGCTTGCCGCGAATCATCTCCTGCAATGCACGCTGCATGCTCGGATACCCCTCGTAGCCGAGCTGGGTGGCAAAGCGCACGACGGTCGACTCGCTGACCTGCACGGTCTTGCCGAGCTTGCTGGCCGTCATAAACGCGGCCTTATCGTAGTTTTCCAGAATGAAGCGGGCGATGAGCTTTTGCCCCTTGGAAAAGCTGCTCATGTTCTTTTCGATATTATGTAAGATATTCTTCGTCATAAAATCGTCCTCTGTTACTTTGATTTTGTTGCAAGGAGTTCCTGCTCCGTTAGGTCGCGCCACGCGCCTTCGGGAAGATCCCCGAGCTTGAGCGTGTGCTCCTGCACGCGCTTTAGGCGCTTGACGTGCAATCCGGCGGCGGCGCACATGCGCCGGATCTGCCGGTTCTTTCCTTCGTGGATGGTGATGGAGAGAACGGCGGTGTCCCTCCCCTGCCGCAGCACGTGCACCTGCGCGGGCCGGATGGGCTCGCCGTCGAGCTGTGTCATAGAAGCGAGCGCTTCCGCCGCTCCTCGGACCTCGCCCGCGACGCTGACCTCGTAGACCTTGTTGACCTCGTAGCGCGGGTGCAGAAGATGCTGCATCCATTCGCCGTCGTTCGTCAAAAGCAGCAGTCCCTCGGAGTCGAGGTCGAGCCGACCGACGGGATAGACGCGCTCGCCGCAGTCTTTGACGAGCTCGGCGACGGTCTTTCGCCCTTTTTCGTCAGAGAGCGTGCAGACATAGCTGCGCGGCTTGTTGAGCATCAGGTAGCGCTTCTGCCCCTCCAGCGCGAGCGGCCTGCCGTCGACGGTGATCTCGTCGACTTCGGGGTCGGCCTTCTGCCCGATGAATGAGGTCTCGCCGTTTACGCGCACGCGCCCAGCGGCGATCCACTGCTCGGCGGTGCGACGGGAGCAGAGCCCCGATTCGGCGATGAGCTTTTGAATTCTTGCTTCGGCCAGGTCGATCCCTCCTTTACTTTGCCGACAGAAATTGCCAGAGCTTTTCCGCCAGCGACTTATTTTTGCTTGTTTCGCTCTTTATTTCCTGCGCCTGTACGCTGCGCGCGCTGACGAGGTCAACTCGTCCAACCTCGGTCTCGCCGCAGGAGATGACGAGCGTGCCGAACGTTTGTCCCTTCCGCACGGGAGCGGAGACGGTTTGCGGCAGCTCGGCGCGCACGCTCAACGATTCACTCTCCGAGACAGGATAGCAGAAGCTCTCCGCTGCGACGGCAGACACGCTCTGCCCGTCGACGCTTACGCTGCCGTAGGCCTCGCCTTTTTTGGCACCGCTTGAGAGTGCATACGCCGAAAAGCCGTAGTCGTAGAGTGCAGCATGATCGGCCCAATCGCTGCCGTCGTGCAGCGTGACGGCGATCAGGCGCATCCCGCCGCGCTCGGCACAGGTGACGAGCGTGCGCCCCGCGTCGCCGGTGTAGCCGGTCTTGAGGCCGACGCAGCCGGAATACGACGCGAGCAGCTTATTGTGGTTCGTCATCGTGCGCGTGCCAACGCTCGCCGTGCGCGTTGAAACGATGCGCGCGAACGTCGGGTTCTGCATGGCGTAGGCCGCAAGGCGCGCCATATCAAGGGGGCAGGAGCCGTGCCCCGCTTCGTCGAGCCCGCTCGGGTTGGCAAATGACGTGTGCTCCATGCCGAGGGCTTTCGCCTTTTCGTTCATCCATCGGACAAACTGCGCGCTGCCGCCGCTCCCGCCGCAGTGGGCGGCGATGCACTCCGCCGCGTCGTTGCCGGACGGCAGCATCAGCCCATAGAGGAGTTCTTCCATTGTGAGCGTTTCGCCCTCGAGAAGGTACATCGACGAGCCCTCGCGCAAGTGCTCGCGTTTGACCGTGACCTGCTCCGTGAGTTCGCTGTGCTCCAGCGCGACCAAGCAGGTCATGATCTTCGTCGTACTCGCGATGCTGCGCTCCTGCGTTTCATTGCGCGACGCCAGCACCCGCCCGCTGCCCGCCTCCATCAGAATGAACGCGGCGGCGGCAGTTTCCGGCGCGGCAGCCTGACAGGTCAAACTGCTTGACAGGCAGGAAACAGCAAGGAAAACGGCAAATACGCATCGGGCAAAACGCGGCATGGGATCACTCCTTCGTTCGGAATGCCCCTATTATGCCCGAAATCAGTAGATATCTTTCTCTTCTCTCTTCTTGTCCACGAAATTCTGCACGCGGTCGAGCACTTCCGGCACAAGATCAAGCACGCGGTCGACCGTTGCCGCCGCAGGGATGGCCACGGGCATCACGCGCGTCAGACCGTCCTTGACGACGAGGAACGCGACGGGGTCGACCTTGACGCCCGCACCCGCGCCGCCGCCGAAGTGTGCGGTGTCGGTCTTGCCGTAGTCGCCGCCGCCCGCGCCGAAGCCGAAGCTCACGCGCGAAACGGGGATGACCGTTACGCCGTCGGGCGTTTGGATCGGCTCTCCGATGATGGTGTTGGAATCGACCATATCACGGATCTTATCCATCGTGGTGTCCATGAGATCGTTGAGCGGGGTCTTCTTTTCGATGTTTTCCATGAGGTTCATCCTTTCTTTTTATGCGGTCAGTTTTTCACCGTGTTCACTGTTTTGAGGTGTGCTCTCCGTTGGTTTTTCCGCGGGAGCGTCGTTTTTATGCGCCTTTTTATAGCGCAGGTACCATTTGAGCATCGGAATGAGCAGTGCAAGTGCGATGTGCAGCCCGTCGCGAATGCGAAGCGACAGGCCAACGGCACCCTCTGCGTGCGTCTTTTCAGAGCTGTAGTCCATGCGCAGGTGCAGTGAGGGATCAGGGATATGGAAGAGGTCTTCAAGGTGCGGCATCACACCCCACATCGCGGCGCTCGCATAGCCGTAGGTCTGCGCGATATCCGCGGGGTCCGTGCCGCCGAAGACGACGAGAATTTCCAGCGGGTCGATGCGAAGGCGCTTGCAGGTGCGTTTCGCTGTCTCCTTGAGCGCCGAGAGCGCCGTCGTGATGAGGTCCCTGAGCTCCTCTTTTGTCGGCTTGGGGAGCGAGGGCTTTTTCTTTTGCTTCGCCTCTTCTCCCTCTGACTTTGGCTTCTTCTCCTTTGCCTTTTTTTTCGGTGTTTCTTTCTTTTCCTTTGCTGGCAGCAGCGTGAAGCGGAACGGGCCGACCGAAAGCTGCACGCGCAGCTCGTCGCCGAACTGCATCAGCGCGCCCACGCGCAGAAAGCCGATCAAAATAAAAATGAGCAGGATGATGCCAATTACCTTCAGCGCAGTCAATCGACCACCTCCCTCTTTTTACGCTTCACGCAGTTTTAATGCTTTACGCGGTCAGTGTTCCCCGTTTTCGGGAACGCTGCCTTCTTTTTCCGTCATGGCGCTGGGGTCGAGGATCGTGCCGTCCTCCGTCATGCGGAGCTGACCGTCGGCCTCAAGACCCGGCATCTCCGGCAGCTCCTCGAGCGAACCCAAGTGGAAGTCGCGCAGGAACTTTTTCGTCGTGCGGTACAGCCTCGGCCGTCCGGGGACCTGCAAACGTCCGCACTCCTCAATGAGCCCGCGCTCAAGCAGCAGGCCCACGGTGTACGAACTGTCCACGCCGCGCACCTGATCGATGTAGGCGCGGGTCGTGGGCTGGTAGTAGGCGATGATCGTCAGCACCTCCAGCGCGGGCTGAGAGAGCTTGGCGGTCTTGCGGATCTCAAACGCCTTGCGGATGACGTCGGCATAGTCCGGCGACGAGCAGAGCTGATAGCTGTCCTCCATGCGGACGAGCCGGATGCCGCGGCGCTCAAAGGCGTAGTAATCGCCGAGCTTTTGCAATACCTGTTCCGCGGTCGGACGGTCCAAATCGAGCGCAAGGCAGATGCGGTCGATGGGAAGCGGTTCGCCGCTGGCGAACAAAATGCCCTCGATGGCCGACTCGACCTCGCGCAGGTCCAAAGATTCCAAAGACATAGCGTTCCTCGCTTTTTACAGATTGATACGGTCGGGGGCGTCATCCCCGCACTCCACGGTGCAGTCCGTGTCGGAACCGGCCAGATGGATGACCTTTTCGCGGCAGAGCTCCAGAACGGCGATAAACGTCGCCACGATCTCGCTGCGGCTGCGGCTGCCGCGGAACAGCAGCTTGAAGCGCGTCATGCCGAACTCCTTGAGCCGGTGCAGAATTTCCTCCGCCTTGCCCTTGACGGGATACGGCTCGCGGCGCACGATCTCGCTCAGCGCGGCGCTCGGCGGCGCGGCCAGCTTCTCTCCGCGCTCCATGATCGTCTGCATGGCGAGCACGAGGTCGGCCTTTTCATGACTGTACTCGTAGATTTTGCCGCGCTGCATGGGCTCGGGCTGGCGCGTCATGATGCTGCGGCCAAACTCGCCCATCGGGCCGAGCGTTTCGGTCAGCGTCTTGATGCGAAGGTACGTGTCCTTCTGCTGACGCTCTTTGAGCGAGGCAATGAGCTCGTCCATCTCGCTCTGCGCCTGCTCATCCTCAAGCGAAAGCAGCATGCGCGTTTTGATGTACATCAGATGCGCCGCCATCGTGATGAATTCGCTCGCGACCTCGAGATCGAGCTGCTTTCGCTGCTCGAGATACGCAAGGTACTGATCCAGGATCAGCGCGATGGGAATGTCCTGGATCTCTATTTTATTTTTCGACAGCAGGAAGAGAATGAGGTCGAGCGGCCCTTCAAAGTCCTGCAGCGTCTCCGCGCTGCGCTCGTGCACCACGCCCTCCAGCTTGAAAACGGGATTGTCCATGACATTCCTCTCACTTTATCAATATACGATCCAGTTGACCAGAAGCTCGTACACGCGGTAGATGCCCTCGCTGAGGATATTATCTCCCACGCCGAGCCAGACGAGCACAAAAAGAACAAGCATGCCGTATTTTTCATACCGCATCAGCGTCATGTACGCGCGGTCGGGCAGAAAGGCGAAGAGCACCTTCGACCCGTCGAGCGGCGAGATGGGGATGAGGTTGAAAAGCCCCAGACCGACGCTCATGTACGCCGTCATCGCAAGGAAATTCAAAAGTCCGCTGCAAAACGCGGTATCGACATAGTGCGCGATCGTGATGCGCGCGCCGAGCAAGAGCAGCATCGCCAGCAGCAGATTCGATACCGGCCCTGCCAGCGCCGTGATAGCCATGCCCTGCTTCGGCTTTTTAAAGTACCGCATGTCGACCGGTACGGGCTTTGCCCAGCCGAAGCCGACGAGCAGCATCGCGGCCAAACCGAACCAGTCGATGTGGTGCAGCGGGTTTAAGCTCAAGCGGTGCTCGCGCTTGGCCGTCGGGTCGCCGAGGGCGTAAGCTGCAAGACCGTGACAGGTCTCGTGCACCGTCAAGCATAAAAAGACGCCGAGCACGCGCAAAAGCGCGTCGGTCAGCGAGCCCCAGTCGATGGACTGGAGCAATTCCTGAAAACTGTTCACGCAATTTCTCCGTAAAAAATATGCAAATCGCGAAGACTTGCATTGCATTCTATTCCTATTATAACAGCCCTTTTCCCACATGACAAGGGATTTTGCAATTTTTGCTGCATTTTGCTTTCAAAAAATGACACGGTTTTTTCTGTCAATTTGCCGGTTCTGACAAAAAAGCGCCTCAACTGCACGGTCGAGGCGCTTTTCAGGAAGCAATATGCACTTATTTCTTGAGGCGCTTGTCACTCTTGGTCGCAAGGTGCGTGCCCAAGGACTGGAAGATCTGCACCAGAATGATGAGCAGTACGACCGCTGCGAACATCACAAGGTACTTGTAGCGATAGTAGCCGTAGTCGATGGCGATTTTGCCGAGGCCGCCGCCGCCGATGATGCCGCTCATCGCCGAGTAGCCGAGGATGGTCGTCAGTGCGATGGTGAAGTTCTGGAGCAGCGAGGGAACGCTCTCGGGAATCATCACCTTGCAGATGATCTGCATGGGCGTTGCGCCCATGCTCTGCGCGGCCTCGATGATGTTAGGGTCGACCTCGCGCAGGCTGCTTTCAACAAGGCGCGCGACGAACGGGAACGCCGCCACGACCAGCGGAACGATGGTCGCGGTGGTGCCGACGGTCGTGCCGATGATAAGGCGCGAGAGCGGGAAGACCATGATCATTAAGATGAGGAACGGGATCGAGCGCAGCAGGTTGATGATGACGTTCAGAATGCTCATCAATGCCTTGGGAAGCGGCAGAACGCCGCCCTTCTCACCCGCTACGAGCAGCACGCCAAGCGGAAGGCCGATGACGACGGCCAGCGCCGTTGACAGCAGCGTCACATAAAACGTCTCCCAGATCGCCTTGGGGAACTGCGTCTGCATGGCGACGGTGAGCTCCGCGATGGAATCCGGGGAAAAGAGATTACTGTACATCGACGCTCGCCTCCTCTACCTGAAGATTTTCAATGCCTCTTAAAAAGTCCATGGCCTGCTCGAACTGCGCATTCGGCACGCCGAGCAGCATGCTGCCGTACACCTCTTCGGAGAGCTTCTGCGTGTTGGCCGAAATGACCGTCGCGCTGATGCCCTCTTCGGTCGCAAGCTGTGCGACGAGCGGAATGGACGTCGTTTTTGCGCTGCGGAAGATGAGGCGGATGCGGCGCTGCTGCTGGGGGTCGGACACGTCGATGTCCGCGCCGCGCGGGAACACGAGGTGGCGCGCCGCCGCGGACTTGGGCGCGGAAAAGACGGTAGAAACAAGGCCCTCTTCCACGACTTCGCCGTCGTCGAGGATAGCAACGTGATTGCAGACCTCCTTCACCACGCTCATCTGGTGCGTGATGATGACGACGGTGATGCCGAGCTTTTTGTTGATGTCGCCGATCAGCTCGAGGATCTGGCGCGTCGTCTTAGGGTCGAGCGCGCTCGTGGCCTCGTCGCAGAGCAGGACCTTGGGGTTCGTGGCGAGCGCGCGGGCGATGGCAACGCGCTGCTGCTGTCCGCCGGAGAGCTGCGCGGGATAGGCCTTGGCCTTATCCTTGAGCCCCACGATGTCGAGGAGTTCCAGCGCCCGCTGTTCGCGCCACTTCTTCTCTCCCCGCAGTCCGGAAAGCTCCATCGGAAAGCAGACGTTAGCGAGACAGTTTCGCTGCATCAGCAGGTTGAAGCGCTGGAAGATCATCGTGATCTCGCGCCGTGCCGCGCGGAGCTGCGCAGGGGTCATCGTGTCCAGACGCTGTCCGTTCACGATGACCTCGCCCTCCGTCGGGCGCTCGAGCATATTGATACAGCGCACGAGCGTGGATTTGCCGGCGCCGCTCATGCCGATGATGCCGTAGACGTCGCCGTCCGGAATGGTCAGGGAGACGTCCTTGAGCGCGTCTACCCGTCCGCCGGCTGTTTCAAAGGTTTTGCTTAGATGCTTCAGTTCGATCAAGAACGCTCCCTCCTTTCTTTCTTACTTGGCGCTCAGCGCATCGAGCGTGGTCTGCTTGCCGCCGTACAGGCCCATGGGCTCGACGTGGATGGCGGCAACGGAGACGATGTGGGTGTTGTTCTCGGCGTTGAAGTCGTCGAGATAGGGCTTGTGCTGGAAGTAGTTGGCGTCGACGGTGCCGTCTTCGACAACGGTGTTGGGCACGACATAGTCATTGTAGACCTGAATGTCGAGAGTGATGTTCTTTTCAGCAAGAATTTCCTTCACGACCTCGAGAATCTCAGCGTGCGGGGTCGGAGAAGCGGCGATGGAGATGGTCTCACCGCTCAGAGCGTCGTAGTCGACAGTGGCGTCAAAGCCGTCGGTCGGGTTCTCCACAGTGCTGACAACGGAGCCGTCATACTTCTCGTTGATGTAATCGACGACCTGCTGGCTCTCGAGAGCGGCGATCAGAGCGAGAATCTTGGGAGAGGTCTCGTTGCCTTCCTTCACGGCCAGAATGTTGGCGTAAGCGGAGGAGGAACCTTCGATCACGAGGGAGTCGGCCACGGGGTTCAGGCCGGCGTTGATGGCGTAGTTGGAGTTGATGACGGCGTAGTCAACATCCTGCAGGATGTTGGGGATCTGCGCGGCCTCGGTCTCCACGATCTCGACGTTGTACGGATTCTCGACAATGTCGTTCTTGGTGGCGGTGATGCCGGCACCGTCGGCAAGCTTGATGATGCCGTTGTCCTGGAGCAGCAGCAGCGCGCGGGCTTCGTTGGTCGTGTCGTTGGGGACGGCAATCTGGATGGTGGTGGCACCGTCGGAGTCATCGCTCTTGGAGCCGCAGCCGGTCAGGGCCAGAGCGGCAGTGAGGACCAGTGCAAGGACAAGTGCGGTCAGCTTAATAGAATGCTTTTTCATCGTTTTGTTCTCCTTACTTATTTTATAATAGCTTCTTTTTGGAACGGACAGACCGCGGGGAGTGTATGCTGTTCGAGCAGTAAAAAACAGCGGGAGGTCATTGACCTTCCGCTGCCGCTTCGCTGTTTTTCTCAGACAGTTTCTGAAAGGAAATGACCATTTTCTCCATGACAAAGCATGCACATGCTGAACATGCGCATCATCGGCATCATCATGCAGTTGGCAGAGTACGAAGTCTTCATGCCAATGGATCCTTTCCTTCGAGCATTCCCCACGGGGTGGGTTCCGTTTCAATGTGCGTATCGTAGCACCGACGATTCCGCTTGTCAACACCAAATGCGCACTTTTGTATGATTTTCCACTTTTTTGGCGTTTTCTGCGGGATTTTTTATTTATTGCTCCCGTTTTTCAAGCACACGGACGAGGTGAATGAGAAAATCGGTGTCCTCCATGTCGCCCAGCGCTTCGACCGCGCTCTCGCTGTGCGCCTCGATGACGCGCTGGCAGCCGTTGAGACCTAAAATGTCGACGAACGTCGTCTTTCCCTCTTCCCTGTCCGAGCCGATGGGCTTGCCGAACGTTTTTTCATCGCCGATGACATCGAGCATGTCGTCGCGCAGCTGGAACGCGAAGCCGAAGTTGTCGGCGTAGCCGGCCGCGGCCTCCTCCTGCTCCTTCGTGCCGCCCGCCGCGGCCACGCCCATCAGGCACGCCGCGCGGATAAGCGCGCTCGTCTTGCGCAGATAAATTTCCTCGAGCTCCGGCGCGCTGAGGATCTTGCCCTCCCACTCAAGGTCGAGCTGCTGGCCGCCGCAGATGCCCTCGTGTCCCGCGGCATTAGCTAAGATCTGCGCGCATTTGAGCGCGCGCAGGGCGGGCAGGTCTGCTTTTAAGATCGTTTCAAACGCCAACGCCTGCAGTGCGTCGCCCGCGAGCGTCGCCGTGCATTCGCCGAAGACCTTGTGGTTCGACGGCTTACCGCGGCGCAGATCATCGTTGTCCATCACGGGCAGATCGTCGTGGATGAGCGAATACGTGTGCAGCATTTCAACGCCGCAGGCCACGGGCAGCGCCTTTTCGACGTCTCCCCCGCAGATGCGGCAGAATTCGAGCACTAAGATCGCGCGCAGGCGCTTGCCGCCCGCGGTCAGACTGTAGTGCATCGAATCGGTCAGCTTGTGATAGCTTGCGCACTGCGTTTCCTCAAGGCAGGCGTCAAGATACTTGTCCACCGCCGACTTATACTCCGCCATGCGGGCGGAAAACAGCTTTTCGTCCATGGATTACTCCTCCGAAATGAATGGGCTCTCGACCGGCGCGCCGTCCGCGCCCTTAGAGAGCTTTGCGACCTTCTGCTCGGCCTTGTCGAGCATCGCGCCGCAGTCGTGCACGAGCTTCGTCCCCTCTTCAAAGAGCTTGAGGGAATCGGCGAGCTTTGCGTCGCCTTTTTCAAGCGCCGTCACGATCTCTTCGAGACGCGCGATATTGTCTTCAAACGTTTTTGCCATCGTCATTTCCTCCCATATTGCACGCGTTCACCGTGCAGTTGAGACTTCCCTGCCCGAGCAGTACCTCGATTTTTTCGCCGGCTGCGGCCTCCTGCGCCGCACGCAGAATTTGTCCCTGTTCATTTCGCGCCACGGCGTAGCCGCGGCCGAGGACCTTGAGCGGACTCAGCGCGTCGAGCTTGGCCGCAAGCGCTGTAAACTGCTGTGTGCGCTGCGCCATCTGCTGCTGCGCGAGCGCGGCAAGGTTTTTCTGCGTGTAGTCGAGCAGCATCCGCTTGTCGTCGATAAATGCCATGGGGTCTTGCAGCGCACGGCTGCGGGACGTCTTTTCAAACTGCTCGCGCAGGGCTTTCACACGCTTTTGCTCGCTCTGCACCATGCGCGTTTGCAGCGCGTCGAGCCGGCGGTAAATTTCGCGCTGGTCCGGCACGGCGATCTCCGCCGCGTTCGACGGCGTCGACGCCCGCGCGTCGGCGACAAAATCGGCGATCGTCACATCTGGCTCGTGCCCGACGGCGGAGATGACCGGAATGTCGGAGGCATAAATCGCGCGCGCCACGCGCTCATCGTTGAATGCCCACAGATCTTCGATCGACCCGCCGCCGCGGCCTGTGATGATGAGGTCGGCGACCTGCCATTTATTCGCGTAGCGCAGCGCGCCTGCGATCTCCGGCGGCGCCTCTGCTCCCTGCACGCGCACAGGCAGGAGCACGACTTCGCTCATCGGCCAGCGCGCATTCAGGATGCGCAGCATATCGTGCACTGCCGCGCCCGCGGACGAGGTGATGATGGCGATACGCTTTGGATATTTCGGCAAGGGCTTTTTGTGCGCGGGGTCAAAAAGCCCTTCTTTGAATAGCTTTTCCTTGAGCTGCTCGAAGGCGACGTGCAGGTCACCCACGCCCTCGACGCTGAGCTCTGAACAGTAGAGCTGGTACGCGCCGTCGCGCGGGAACACGCCAATGCGGCCAAAGGCGATGACCTTCATGCCGTTTTCCGGGCGGAAGCGGAGCTTCCCCGCCATGCCGCGGAACATCACGCATTTGAGCGCGCTCCCCTCGTCCTTGAGCGTGAAGTAATGGTGCCCGGAGGGATAGAGCTTGTAGTTCGAGATTTCGCCGCGCACGAAAATGGTCTGGAGCTGCGGCACGGCGTCGAGCAGCGCCTTGATGAAATTGTTGGCTTCCGATACGCTGAAGATCATCTGCTCCTGCGCCACGCCGCGTCACCCCTCTCTCAAAACAAAATGAAAAACGGAAGAAAAGCAGAGCGCCTGTCGGTACTCTGCTTTTAAGAGCATTTTTTATTCCGCGCTGATCTCGCCGCGCACGAAGCTGCCGAGGATGCCGTTGATGAACTTCACTGTTTCAGGCGTTTCGTACTTCTTGGCAATCTCCACGGCCTCGTTGACGGCCACGCGCGTCGGAATGTCGCTGCGGTAGAGCGATTCGTACATCGCAACGCGCATGATCGCCGAGGCGACGAGCGGGATGCGGTCAAAGCTCCAGCCCTTGGCGTACTTGGCGATGTAGCCGTCCAACTCCGGCGCGTGCTCGGCAACGCCGGAAACGATGGAGCGGATGTATTCCGCCTGCGCGGCGCCGGGGGCCTTTTCGTAGATGTCGTCCTCGTCCTTGAGCGTGTCGAAGTATTCCTTCGTCAGCCGCTCGTCGAGAAGCTCTTTCACCGTCTTATCCGTAAAGCTCAGTTCATATGCAAGATGCACTGCAATCTCTCGCGCTGTATTGCGAATCATTCTCGTCTGTTCCTTTATCTGTTGATCTTATCTTTCTTTAGTTGAAGCTGATCCCGCCGACGTGGACATTGACCGCGTGGACGTTGTAGCCCGTCATGCCGCTCACGGCGGCGGACACGCTGTCCTGCACCTTGCGCGCGGTCTCGGGGATGGCGTAGCCATAGCGCACCATCAGGTAGACGTCGACGATGATCTCGCCGTCCTTGACCTCGGCGCGCACGCCGCGCAGGCCCTTTTTGCCCGTGAACTGCTCGGTGATCTGTTCGGTCATATTCTGGCACATGGAGCCAACGCCTTCGATCTCGCCGATAGCGTCGGCGGCGATCGCGGCGACCACGTCTTCTGCGATGTTGATGCTGCCGTTTTCCTCGGCGCGGGTCAGATACTCTCGATTCTCAGCCATTCAGATATCCTCTCCTTGTTTGTGAATGCTCATATCGAAAGTATTTTATCATCTTTTTCCCAAAATTACAACAGCTAATTTACTTCCATGATCTTGATGCTCTCGGCGCTGAGCCCTGTCTCCTGCTTGACGATGTCCGTGATGCGGGCGATGTCCTCGGTCTGAAGCCCCTCTTCCCCCGTCGAGACGACCACGCTCACACCGTCTTCGGACATGAAGACGACGCAGTCCTCATAGCCCTTGGCTGTGACCATGTTTTCGATCTGCGCCTCACTGAGCGTATAGGAAGCAAGCGTTTCGATGCTTTTTGCCGCCTCGCTCGCGGTCTCGGCGTCCACGTCCTGGTTTTCGCTTGCCTCTTTCAAAAGCGACAGCGCGCTGTCGCGCGCCTGCTGGCGCGTCAGGCGGGCCGAGGCAAAGTAGTCCTTCCCCTCTGCGTTTGCCGAGACCTCGGCGGCGTCGCTATCCGTGCTCACAAGCTCGGACTGGCCTAAGACCTTCGTGGGCTTGTCGACCTTTTCGGCGTACTTTCCATTCAGAAAGATCGCCGCGCAGACAAAGACCAGGATCGTGCCGACCACTGCGTTCCGCTTCCATAATTGCTTCATAGCTGTTTCCTCCCTGCGTTTTGCATAATAAAAATATTGTAGTTTCATGGCGTTCCTTTAACAACGGAGATGCGCTCGGACGAAAGCCCCGTCAGCGCGCTGACGGCCTGCGTCACCTTGAGCTGGACATCCGCGCGGTCTCCGCCCTCGCACACGATGAGCGCGCCGACAAAGCGCGGATAGCGGCTGTGGGTCACGACGACCTCGGCGCTCGTGCCGCTGCCGAGCACGACAGTCTCGGTCTTGCGCGTCTGCTCGTCGACCTCATCCCCTCGGGCTTTGAGCGACGCGGTCTCATCCTGCGCCAGCTCGTAAGCGCCGCCGCCCTCGACCGTCAGCATGAGCGAGAGCTTTCCGACGCCGTCGAGAGACGATAGGATCGTTTCCATCTCGTTTTGCAGCGCCTCGCGGTCGAAATTTTCCGCGGCGGACGGTGTCGCGGAGCCTGAGTCTGCCGCTTTCTCGTTCTGCGGCAGCAGCAACAGCAGCACGCCGAGCAGCGCCGTCAGGAGGACGTATTTGTACTTCTTGATGCCTTGCAGCACCTTCTGCACGGGCGATGCGTTCACTTCGGTTCGATCCATAGCTGATTCTCCTCTGCAATGCCAAGCTCCTGTACGATGTACGCGCCGAGCGCCGCGCTGTTTTCTCCGTACAGTGTGACGCTGTCCGGAAACGGTACGCCGTCGTGTAAAGCGGTCTGCACTTCGGCGCGCACGCTCAGACCTAAGGAGCTGGCTTTGTCCTCAATATATGCCTGCGTCCGCGCAGCTATGCTATCACCGAGCGCACTGTTCTGCTCGGCGTTCAGCGTTTCCTTCAGCGCTTCGACCGCCTCGCGGTAATGACCGCCGTCGAGCTCCGGCAGGTCGAACGTGAGTGAGAGCAGCGGGCGCAGCATCGCAAGCATCAGCACCATCCCGCCGACAAAACGCACGATCTTTTTCATCGCGCCGCCGTCCGTGAGCTGCTGGGCAATGCTCACGAGTACCGCGCAGGCTGTCACGCTTAAAAGCCACGAGCGAAGAAACGTCATACCGTCACCACCATCATCATTGCGATCAAAAGCGACACGAGCAGCAAAAACGCCCCGCCCGCCGTCATCGCCAGCATCAGTGAAAACGCAGAGGAGAGCTGCTCTAAAAACTTGCTGAGTGATTGTGACCCCACCATGCCGCTGAAAAACGCCGCGAGCTGATAAAAAAGATACTGCACCGCCATGCGCAGCAGCGGCACAAGGCACAGCGCCAGCACCGAAAATACGCCCAGCACACCGAGCGTCCCGCGCAGCGTGAGCGCGGCGGCGGCGATGGCCTCCGTCGCGTCGGACAAGATTCCGCCGACGACGGGCACCGCGCCGGAGATGACGGTTTTGCCCACCTTGACCGCGAGCCGGTCGGCAGAACCGGCCAGCAGGTTCGAGACCGACAAAAATGCGGTAAATACGATCAGAATCGCGCTCAAGCCCCACGAGAGCAGCTTGCCGATGCCCTTGGAGAGCAGCGACAAGCGGCTCTGTTCCAAAAGCGCGCCCGCGGCCGCCGTGCCGATCATGCAGTAGAGCACCGGCACGAGCACATCGCGCATCAGCGAAAGAAAGATGTCGCTCAGCATCAGTGCGCCGACCTGCCAGACGCTTGCCGAGCCCACACAGCCCCCGCCCGCCATCGCTGCGGCGATCGTCGGCAGCAGGAGCTTTGCCATCACCGAAAGCTCGTCCATCGTCTCGACGCCAAGGCCGATGAGCGCGCTTAAGTCCCCTGCTGAGAGCGCCGCCGCACCCAGCACGCCGAGATAGCCCGTGTACCGCGCGGGCGTCTCCCCCGCGCTCTCCGCCGTGCCCTCGATGAGGCCGCACAGGAGCGAGAGCAGCATCAGCGCCATCGCGCCGCGCAGCGAATTCGCCACCGCATCCTGCAATGCCGCGCGAAAGTGCGAAAAAAGGTACTGTCCGCCGCGCAGGAGCAGATCATCCCCCGCCTCGGCGCTGTCGATGAGCTCGCGCGGCACGGTGCCGTCGAGTTCTGACGGCAGTTCGAGCGCCGAGGCGCTCACGCAGAGCAGCAGCGCGGCAAAAAGAAAGCAGGGCAGCCTTTTCATAGAAATCCCTCCACCATCTCGAGCAGGGCTTCCATCAGCGGCAGCGCGCAGACGAGCGCGCACAGCGTCCCCGCCGCGGCGAGCAGGCTCGACAGCGCGCTCTGCCCCGCGTCCGCGCACAGCGCGCAGGAAAAGCGCGCCACGAGCGCGATGGCCGTGACTTTGACGACCGGTACGAACAGCGTGAGCGGCAGATCCGTGAGCAACAGCGCCCGCTCGCAGAAGTCGAATAGCTCGGAGAGCGCGGGCAGCAGCATCGCGCAGCCGACGAGCACCGCCGCGAGCAGCAGAAGAAGCGATAGCGCTTCGTCGCTCTTTTTGAGCAGCGCCGTCACGGCGCTCACGCACAGGCTCAGCGCCGCAAGCTTGATGAGCAGCTCCATCCTAAAACCCAAACAGGCTCTTGATGAGATCGAACAGCGAGCTGATCTCCCGCACGAGCAGCATCATCGTTGTGATGAGACCGGCCAAGCTCACGAGCATTGCCTGATCCGGACGGTCCGAGCGCACGAGCAGCTGATTGAGCACGGCGACGACGATGCCCACCGCTGCGATCTTGAACACGAGGTCAATATCCATAGACGTCTTCCTTATGTAAAGCGTATATCCTTTTCAATAACGTTATAGCAGCAGAATACAGAGCATTGCCCCGCCTCCGAGGCACAGTGCCGCCGTGATGCGGCCCGTTTCGCGCTCCCTTTGCCGCAGCTCCTCTTCAAGGCGCGAGAGCTCGCTTACCGCGAGCGTCAGCGCGGCGCAGACGCTTTCCTCATCCCCGCCGAGCGCGTGTCCCAGCGCCGATACAGTCTCCCGCTCCCGCGCGGCGATGGGCAGAGTCTTTGCGGCGTGCTCCCATGCAGAGGCAAGCGGTTCGCCGCGCGCAAGATTGGCGGTCACACCTTCAAAGAAGCCCGCGGCTTCCGGTTCGCAGCTCAAGTGACGCAGCAGCGCGGGCAGCGGCGTCAGCGTCAATCGGACGGCGCTCTCAAGAGCGAGGAACGCGCCCGAAAGCGCGCGAAGCGTCCTTTGCCGCAGTAAAGTACGTAAATGGAAACTCCTTTGCAGCCACAGCGCCGCACCGAGGATCAGCGCGATGCCCGTCAGTCGGAGCATGGCAGGTCACCCACTTCGTAAGAACGTGCACCGCCGTTCGAGCGGATGACGATGCAGCGGCGAAACACCCTCGCGCGCAGAAGCTCCCGCCAGAGCGGCTTCTGGTGCAGCTCGTCAACGCTCGCGGCGTGGATGCTCGCGAGCAGCCCGACGCCGCAGTTCGCGGCCAGGCACATTGCGCGGATATCCTCCTCCGCCGTGATCTCATCGACCGCGATGACCTGTGGGTTCATGCCGCGCAGCACCATCGGGATGCCGACAGCCTTCGGGCAGAGCGAGAGCACGTCCGTGTGGTTGCCGAGCTCCATCTGCGCTCGCCCCTTGCAGCACACGGCGAGCTCGCAGCGCTCGTCGATGACCGCCACGCGCAGCGCGCGGTGTTCGCTGTCCCCGAGCGAGAGCACGCGGATGAGGTCACGCAGCAGCGTCGTCTTTCCGCCGCCGGGCGGCGAGAGAATGAGCGTGCTCAAAAACCGCCCGTCAGCGCTGAAGAGCTGCGGCGCAATGTCGCTCCCGAGCCCGATGTGCTCGCACACGATGCGCAGCGCGAGCGACGAAATGTCCTTCAGATTGCTCACCTCGCCGTCGCGCACGACGGCGCTGCCGCACACACCGAGGCGGAACCCGCCCCGCAGCGGCAAAAAGCCCTGCCGCAGCGTTTCGATGCAGGCATAGCGCGAATACTCCGTCACCGCGCCGAGCATTTGTTCGAGGTCTTCCGCCGTCACGAGCGACGCACGCCCGTCCGGCGCGGCATTCAGCTCGCCCTCCAGTGTCAGCACCGTCAGCGGGTGCATCACGCGAAGGCGCAGCTCCTCGACGCGCTCTTTCTGCTTGTCCGGCAGCGACAGGGCGAGACTTTTGAGCCGGTGCGGTAAAAACTCGCACGATTGTTCGTAGCGATAGATCCGTTCCAGACGTTCCACCGTTCCCACTTCCCTTCTTTGGTGTTAGTCCAATCTATGAGGCGGTGGACACGCTTATGCCGGTTTGTCCCGTTTCGGGCAAAAGAAAAAACGGGGAAATTCCCCGTTTTTTCGCGCTTGATTTTTTACTGGTTACCGCAGGGGCACGCGCAGCCGCAGCCACCGTTGGGCATTGCCGCGGGCGGGAAGAAATCGTCCATCGGGAACTCCACCGCATCGAAGACCTTGCACGGGTCCTCGCAGCTGCAGTCGCCGCCGGCAAGCGTGCACTCGTTGGACGGAATGCAGTAGTCGTACACGGGGATGAGAAGCTGCGTGTCGCGCTCTAAGCGCACAGTCGAAAACTGGCCGAGCGAGATGCACACGCGGCGAATCGCGGACTCGTCGAAGATGATGGGCTCATCAAAAGCCGCCAGAATGCCAGCTGGCACACCGCTGAGCGAGCCGCGGTCGCAACCGCAGCGGCAGTTGCAGTTGTCGGCAAAGTGCGCGCACAGCAGCATCGGGTCGACGACCTCGACCACCGCGGTCGGAAGATTTGCCGTCAGGTTCAGCGGCGCGTCGATAGCGTTTGCCTCGGGGATGGAAGAGTAGATCTTCGCGCCGCTCTCACTGCCGAAGAGCACGACGCGCTTATCAAAGGTTGCAAGACCCTCGATCTCCGTGTAGCGCGTGCTGCCGTTGAGCGCCTGTAAGGTGATGCGGTAGAAAAAGTGCATGTCGACGGTGTAGTACCCGCGGTTAAAGTTCACGGGCTCGACGTCCACAAAGGTGTAGATCAGCTCGGCGCTGCCGCCGCGCAGCCCCTGCGCCGTGCTCAAAACGCTCTGCGCCGTGGCCGTGGGGTAAAAGCGCAAATCCTCAATGCAATCCTTGTCGCGGCAGGATGAATAGATCTTTTTCGTATGAATACAGACCGCCTCGCGCGCGCCGTTCGCGCCGCCGACGGGGCCTGCTGCTACTTTATCAGCCATAAAGCAAGAATACCTCCTATTTTAAGTACTGGAAAGTCGGGCGCGACCGCGCCTTTCTTTCACCCCAGTCTATGCCGTACGCGAAGATGGGTGTGCCGCGTTTTTGCCGATTTTGAAAAAGACCTATACAAGCGAAAAAAGGTGTGCTATACTAAATATAGTTTTTGACCGACTGATACCGACAACTTTTTGTGGTATTGGCAGTCATTTTGTGTTATGATCGCTGTAAATTCACCCGAGGAGGTGCGCTATGGGGCGCGTCGGTTTTATCCAGGACAAACTGGAGATCAAATTTCTCATTCTGTATGTTGCTGCCCGGCTCATCGAGCCGGTCCCGTTCGAGGCCATGCAAGAGCTGACGATGTGCGACGACGGCATCGACTTTTTTGACTTTTCCGAATGCCTGAGCAATTTGGTCGAGTCGCAGCATTTGACGCTTTCGGACGACGGGCTCTACGCCATCACGGAAAAGGGCCTGCACAACGGCGCGATCTGCGAGTCGAGCCTTCCCTACTCTGTGCGCCTGCGCGCCGACAAGAACATCACGATCTTCAACCAGAAGCTCAAGCGCCGCGCGCAGATCCAGTCGGACATTGAGCCGCGCCGCAACGGAACGTATACCGTTACCCTCGCGTTCAACGACGACGAGAGCCAGCCCATCTTGAAGATGGAACTCATGGTTCCCAAGGAGGTCATGGCCAAGGATCTCGCCGAGCGCTTCCAGAAAAATCCCGAGCAGCTCTACACCGGTGTTTTGAACACGCTCTTCTCCGAACCCGACGAGGGAAAATAACATACATATCAATATGCAAAAAAGAGACAGCCGTTCGGCTGTCTCTTTTTTGCTTCAATCTTCGCTTTTCTCATCCTGCGTCTCATGCAGCAGTTCTTCGACCGGGATGCCGTAGAGCTTTGCGAGCGCGCAGAGGTTCGACGTGCTGGGGTCGGACGTGCCGTTCTCCCATTTGCTGACCGCCTGACGGCTGACGCCGAGCGTCTCGGCAACGAATTCCTGCGTCATCTGTTTTTCCGTCCGGTGCGCCTTGAGCGCCTCGCCGAGCGAGCGGCAGACGGCCTTCTTCTCCTCGCGCACGTCTTTGGACTTGATGTACTTTCGCAGTGCCTTGACGAGCAGCACGAAGAGGTAGATGATCGCGCCGTAGATCGCAAGCGCGATTGGGAATAAGATTAGAGTGAGTTGCATAGTTGTTCTCCTTTTCGTTTGATGCGCTCATCATAGCGAAAAGCAGCGGTTTCCTCCACCAACTATCGCGCAACTTCGCGTTGCGATGGGCAGATTATCACTTTACCACAACGTTTTCCTTGCCGAAGCGCTCTTCCAAGTCGCACACAAGCGAGGTGTGCAGGTCGCAGGTCGTGCCGATGAGCTTGCCGGTATCAAGCACGCGGATGCGGACGTTGTTCTCTTTTCCCTCGAACATATAGAGGATTTTGCGGAGGATCGCCATCTCCGGCCCGTCAACCGACGGCAGGCGCAGATAGAGCGTCTGCCCCGTCCGTTGCTGCTGCTGCGCCTGCGCATGCGCAACCGTTCCCGTCGAAAAATTGGCGTTCAGTGGACGGGCAAAGTCACACATGAGCTGCGGTGCCTTTTCATCGCGCACGGACAGCGTGCCCGTGACATAAATGACCTGTCCCTCCTGTAAGTAGCTTCCGTACTGCTCGAGCGCGCGCGTGAAGCAGAGCATTTCGATGGCTCCCGTGCCGTCTTCGAGCGTCACGTAAGCCATGAGGGTATTTTTCTTCGTCATCTTCGTCTTGCTCGCGGTCACAACACCGGCGAGTGAAATTTTTTGCCCGTCGGAGAATGTCGTCGGCCCTGCCTCCTGCGCAAAGTCCTCCATCACGCGGCCGATGGCGGCCGCACCGGACGAGCGGACGAGCGAGCGGTAGGCGTCCATCGGATGGCCGGTGAGGTAAAGCCCTGTCGTGGCCTTTTCCATCGCCATGAGCTCCTGCGGCGTGAACTCGGGAATGTCGGGCAGGACGAGCGCGGCCTGCTGCGCGGTCTCCGCGCCCATGCCGAAAAAGTCGATCTGCCCCTCCACGTTCGTGCGGTTGCCCTCGGCGATGCCGTACATCACCTTTTCGTAGACAGCGATGAGCTGCGAGCGCTTCGCGCCCGTCGAATCGAACGCGCCTGCGCGGATCAGGTTCTCGACCGCACGCTTATTGATCTCCATGCCGTCCATGCGGCGGCAGAAATCCTGAAAGTCGATGAACGGGCCATTGAGCTCGCGCTCCTGCATCATGCGCAGGATCAGCCCGCGGCCAATATTCTTGATGGCGACGAGACCGAAGCGAATGCCTTCAGGTTCGACCGTGAAGCGGTCGGCGGAGTGATTGACGTCCGGCGGCAGGAGCTTGATGCCGCACTCGCGGCACTCATTGAAGTATTCGCCAACCTTGTCGGACGAGTCGAGCACGCTGGACAGAAGCGCCGCCATATACTCTTTCGGATAGTGGCACTTGAAGTATGCCGTCTGATATGCGACGACCGCATAGGCCGCGGCGTGCGCCTTGTTGAACGCGTAGTTCGCGAAGGCGTAAATTTCCTCGTAAATTTCCTGCGCGGCCTTCTCGTCGATGCCGTTTGCCACGCAGCCGGAGATATTGCGCGCGGGATCGCCGTGCAGAAACGCCTCGCGCTCGCGCTCGATGTCCTTGACCTTCTTCTTGCTCATCGCGCGGCGCAGCATGTCTGCCTGGCCGAGCGAGTAGCCCGCGAGCTGCTGGAAGATCTGGATGACCTGCTCCTGATACACGATGCAGCCATAGGTGATCGACAGGATCGGCTCAAGCTGCGGAATGAGGTATGTGACCTTTTTCGGGTCGTGTTTGCAGGCAATGAATTTCGGAATGGACTCCATCGGCCCCGGACGGTAGAGCGCGATCAAAGCCGTGATGTCTTCGATGTTCTGCGGCTTCAAGCTGACGCAAACGCCCGTCATGCCGCTCGATTCGAGCTGAAAGACACCGGAGGTGCGTCCCGCCGCCAGCATCTCGTAGGTAGCAGCGTCATTTTCAGGAATACCAGCAAGTGTAAAGTTTTTATCCTTTTCGCGGATCGTCTTGACTGCGTCATCTAGAATCGTGAGGTTGCGCAGGCCAAGGAAGTCCATTTTGAGAAGGCCCAGCTCTTCGAGCGTCGTCATCACGTACTGGCAGACGATCGTGTCGTCGTTGCGCGCGAGCGGGACATAGTCGACGACAGGCCGCTTCGTGATGACCACGCCGGCGGCGTGCGTCGAGGCATGGCGCGGCATGCCTTCAAGGGCGCGTGCCGTGTCGATGAGCTTTTTCACCTGCTCGTCGCCCTCGTACTTTTCGCGCAGCTCGCGCGAGATGCGCAGCGCGTCGTCGAGCGTGACGTGCGGCCCTGCGGGGACGAGCTTGGCGATGACGTCGCAGTCGGCATAGCTCATATTGAGTGCGCGGCCCACGTCGCGGATAACGCCGCGCGCGGCCATCGTGCCGAACGTGACGATCTGGGCGACGTGATCGTCGCCATATTTGCGGCGGACGTAGTCCACGACCTCGCCGCGGCGCGTATCGCCGAAGTCCATGTCGATATCGGGCATCGACACGCGCTCGGGGTTCAAGAAGCGCTCGAAAAACAGGCCGTATTTCATCGGCTCGATGTCTGTGATGGAAAGGCAGTAGGAAACAATGCTGCCGGCGGCGCTGCCGCGCCCCGGGCCGACGGGGATACCGACGCTCTTGGCGTAGCGCACAAAGTCGGAGACGATCAAAAAGTAGTCGACAAAGCCCATGCGCTCGATCATGTTCTGCTCGTATTCAAGCTGCGCGCGCTGCTTGTCCGTCCCTTCGCCATAGCGCTGGGCGAAGCCGTCGGCGCAGAGCTTTTTGAAGTATGTGAGCGAGGTGTAGCCCTCCGGCACCTTGAATTCCGGCAGATGGTACTTGCCGAACGTGAATTCCAGATTGCAGCGCTCGGCGATCTTGCCGGTGTTCTCGATCGCCTCGGGATAGTCGGGAAACAGCGCCGCCATCTCCTCGGTCGAACGAAGATAGAAGCGCTGCGGCTCATAGCGCATGCGGTTTTCGTCGTCCACGGTCTTGCCCGTCTGGATGCAGAGCAGCACATCGTGCGCGTAGGCATCTTCTTTTCGAAGATAGTGCGCGTCATTTGTCACGACGAGCGGGAGACCCGTCTCCTCGTGCAGGCGCAGGATGCCCTTGTTGACGACGGCCTGATCGCGGATACCGTGATCTTGCAATTCAAGGTAAAAGTGATCTTCTCCAAAGATCTCGGATAGTGTCAAGGCATATTCCTTTGCACCATTATAGTCACCGTTGCGGAGTCTTCTCGGGATCTCACCGGCAAGGCAGGCCGAGAGCGCAATGAGGCCCTTCGCATGTTCGCGCAGAAGATCCAGGTCGATGCGCGGCTTGATGTAAAAGCCCTCGACGTGCGCCATTGAGACGAGGTAGGAAAGATTCCGATAGCCCTCCTCATTCTCGCACAGCAGCACGAGATGGCGGGCCTCGCTGTCGAATTCGTGCTGCTTGTCAAAGCGCGTGCGCGGGGCGACGTACACCTCACAGCCGATGATGGGCTTGATGCCCTCGGCCTTGCAGGCGCGGTAAAAGTCGATCGCGCCGTACATCACGCCGTGGTCGGTGATGGCGCAGGCGGTCTGCCCCATCGACTTGACGAGCTTGGGGAGGTCGCGGATACGGCACGCGCCGTCGAGCAGGCTGTATTCGGTATGGACATGTAAATGGGCAAACGACATGGCGCGCTCCCTCCTATTCGTTCTCTTCTTTTCTTGCGATCTCCATGAGCTTTCGGATGCGGTGATTCAAACACGACTTCGTCAGCGGTGGGTCAAATGTCGCCGCCAATTCTGAAAGCGTCAGCTCTGGCTGAAGTAACCGCGCGACAGCGACCTCCTGCAATTTGACGGGCAGGTCGTTGATCGCACCGGACTCGGTCAAGCGTGTAAAGGCTTCCACCTGTTCACGTGAGGCCAGCACTGCTTTGTCAAGGTTGGCCGCGTCGCAGTTTACGCGCCGGTTCACGGTGTTTCGCATTTCCTTTTCGATTTTGGCTGACATGATCTCAAGCGCGCGCCCCGGCGCGCCGATGAGCGTCAGCAGGTCTTCGATATGGGTGCTGCTCTTAAAATATGTAATGAGGTTATTCTGCCGCATGACATTTTTCGGCTCAAAGCCCATGTCGCGCAGCAGCGCCTCGACCTCGCGCCCCGCCTGCACATGCGAGGTCGCAAGCTCTAAGTGATACCGCTTTTGCGGGTCGGTCACGCTGCCGCCGGACAAAAACGCCCCGCGCAGGAACGACGCCCGACAGCACTCTTCTTCAAGCAGCGCAAAGTTCAGGTGCAGCGCAAAATGCGCCCGGCGATCGTAGCCGAGCGCGCGCCAGATCGTGTCGAGCTTGTCCTCCTGCGTGATGCGGAAGACGAGCTTGCCGCCGTCCTTCGACTTGTCAGGGAGTTCGTCAAAGCGCAGGGAAAATGCCTTTTGGAAGAGCTTTGGGAGACGCGCGGCGAATTCGTCATTTTCCGTGACGATGCGCACCTCGTTTGCGGTGAATGCGCTGGCGTACAGCAGCACGCCGCAGCCCTCGGCCACGGCGCAGCAGCTCCGGTTGATCGGAACCTTGCAGAGCTCCGCTTTTACGTCATAGGCGAACGACATGCCGCCACCTTCTTTCGTTTCAAAAACTTGCTTCAGCCGCGCGTGATGTCGCGGTGATTTTCAAACGCGGGATAGCCTAGGGCCGTGAGGTAGGACGCGATGCAGCGCGCGACGGACACGCTGCGGTGGTGCCCGCCCGTGCAGCCGATGGCGATGACGAGCGTGCTCTTCCCTTCCTCTGCGTAGAGCGGAAGCAGGAATGAGAGCATTCCCTCGAGTTTGTCGATAAACGTCTTCGTCTGCGGGAACGAGAACACGTAGTCATAGACCTCACTGTCCATGCCAGTTTTGTGCTTGAGCTCCGGCACGTAAAAGGGATTGGGCAGGAAGCGCACGTCGAATACCAGGTCGGCTTCCAGCGGGATGCCGTATTTGAAGCCGAATGAGACGACGTTCACGCTCAGCTTGCCGCGCGCGCTCTTGTCGCCAAAGAGACCGTAGAGCTCATTTCTGAGCTTGGCTGCGGGCATGAGCGTCGTGTCGATGACAAAGTCGGCGTGCTCGCGCAGCGGGCGCAGCAGCTCCTGCTCACGGTGCATCGCCTGCTCGATGGTCATGCCGTCAGACATCAGCGGATGGCGGCGGCGCGTCTCCTTGTAGCGCTTGATGATGGTCTCAAGGTCCGCCGTGACGAACAGCAGCCGGCAGATATCGCCGCCCTGCTTGAGGCGCTCCATTGCGTCTAAAATCCCCTGAAAGTTGCCGTTGCCCGAGCGGATGTCGCTCACGAGCGCGACGCGGTCATAGCGGCCGTCGCTCTGCGCGCAGAATTCGGCAAATTTCAAAATGATGTCCGCCGGTACGTTGTCCACCGTATAGTAGCCCATGTCCTCCAGATACGTGGCGGCGCTGGACTTGCCCGCGCCGGACAGACCGGATATGATCAGAATTTCCATCGTTGTCTCTCTTTCTATTTACCGGATGATCTTGACCTCCGGCTCCAGCATCACGCCGTGCGCGTCGTAAACGGTCTTCTGTACCTTTTCGATGAGGGCGAGCACATCGGTGCAGGTCGCGCCGCCGACGTTCACGACGAAACCCGCGTGCTTGCTTGATACCTCTGCCCCGCCGACGCGGCAGCCTTTGAGGCCGCAGCCCTCGATCAGCGGGCCCGCGTAGTAACCGGTCGGGCGCTTGAACGTGCTGCCCGCGCTCGGCAGCTCGAGCGGCTGGCTTGCCTTGCGCCGCGCCATCAGATCGTCCATCTTTGCCTTGATGGCGTCCGGATCACCCGATTCGAGCTTGACCTTCGCGCCGAGGACGATGCCCTCGCCCGCGGAAAACACGCTGTGGCGATAAGAAAAATCCAGCTCCGCAGGTGTTAAAACCTTCACGCCGTCGGGATACAGCGCCGTCACTTCGGTGACAACATCCTTGAGCTCGCCGCCGTAGGCGCCTGCGTTCATCACGACGCCGCCGCCGAGCGTGCCGGGGATGCCGTGGGCAAATTCCAGGCCCGTCAGGCCGTTTTTCCATGCGAACAGCGCGAGCTTCGCGAGCGACACGCCTGCGTCCGCCGCGATCTCGCCCTCGTCCGTCAGCTCAATATGAGAAAGCTCGGCGGACGTGTCGATGACCACAGTGTCAAGGCCCTTGTCGGCGACGAGCAGGTTCGTGCCGTTGCCGATCAGCAGCGGCTTGACGCCTGCGTCCTGCAAAAAGCCCATCAGCACAACGAGCTGCTCGCGCGTTTTCGGAAAGGCCATGCGTTTGGCCGGCCCCCCGATGCGGAACGACGTATGCTTTGCCATTGGCTCATCTGCGGCCCATTTGAGGTCGGGCAGATAGTCATGGATCTGGCGGTCGAGTGCGGTTTCCCAAGACATAGATGCTCCTCCGTTCACGGATTCTGGTTTTTCAGTTCATTTTCGCGGGTCACGCGGTCAATGTGGCCGTCGATCTGCGCGGCGAATTCGCGCGCGGAGTTGAAGCCGTGCTTCTTCTGGCGGTTGTTCATCGCTGCCAGCTCCACGATCGCAGCGAGGTTACGGCCCGCACTGACGGGAATGGTGATCTGCGGCACGGGCACATCAAGGATGGTCGTGTCGTTTTCGTCGAGACCCAGACGGTCATAGAATTTGTCATCCTCCCACTTTTCAAACTGGATGACAAGGTCGATCTGCGTCGAATCCTGCACTGCACCCACGCCGAAAAGCTTTTCCACGTCGATGACGCCAACGCCGCGCACCTCAAGGTAGTTGCGGATGAGCTCAGGCGCCGTGCCGGAGAGCGTCGAGCCGATGCGTGTGATCTCGACCGCGTCGTCGGCGACGAGGCGGTGGCCGCGCTTGATGAGCTCGATGGCCGTCTCACTCTTGCCGATGCCGCTGTCGCCGAGGATCAGCACGCCCTCGCCGTACACGTCGACGAGCACGCCGTGGCGTGTGATGACGGGCGCGAGCGCGTGGTTCAGGTAATCGATCGTCATGGCGGTGAACTCGACGGACGTGTACTTCGTGCGAAGCAGCGTGCGGCCGTGCTTCTGTGCCATCTCAAGGCACTCGGGGAAAACATCTAAATTGCGCGAGATGACCAGCGCCGGGATCTCATAGCAGAACAGGTCCTCGAAGCGCTTGCGCCGCTCCTCGGCCGAGTAGCCGCGCAGGAACGTCACCTCGCTCTTGCCGATGATCTGCAATCTTCTCGGATCAAAATAATCGAAAAAGCCGATGAACTGGAGGCCGGGGCGGTTGACGTCCGTGATGGTCAAGATCTCGGTGTCGTAATCCGTGCCCTTGTTGATGACCTCCATCTGAAATTTTTCTACGATGTCCTTTACGCGGACGGAGCGATTGGTATTCATAGTTCCCTCCATGCGGGCCTTGGCCCGCGTGATAAAATACACTTTAATTATAATCGCTGCCCCCCTTTTTTACAAGCGAAAACGCCCTGCCGCGCCACGCTTTTTTCGCATTTGCGCCGCGAGCGGAAAAATTACAGATTTTTTCATCTTTTTTGAAAATAGTACTTGCATTTTGTGATGCAATCTGTTATAGTATCAACTGCTTGTGAATGACCAAGCCTTGATTTGATTACAGCAAGGAGGTGCAACGGATGGCAAAGTGCGAGTTTTGCGACAAGGGTGTTGCGTTCGGTATCAGAGTTTCCCACTCTCACCGTCGTTCCAATCGTCCCTGGAAGCCCAACGTCAAGCGCGTGAAGGCTATCGTCAATGGTACGCCCCGCCATGTCTATGTTTGTACCCGCTGTCTGCGTTCCGGTAAGGTTACCCGCGCGATCTAAGCGACCAAACAGATTAGAAGCACTGCGAAAGCAGTGCTTCTTTTTTTGCCCAGATAACCGCTAAAATACTTGTGTTCCTATCTCTCTTTCAATATAATGAATCATATGGTAGAGATTCACCAAACCGGAAGCTATGGGGGTGTTATTTTGATAAAAATATTTGTCCAATACCTGCTCACGCCAATTCCCTTTCTCCTAACTTTTGTTACACCAATTCTATTTTTCCTCATCAGCCGCAAATATGTCTGGCTCAGCATCCCGTTGACCGTGCTTGTCGAATTGCTCGTCAATTGGAGAAATTTTACCTATTATGAATCGCGCGGCCTGATGATCTTGGTAACTCTGTTTCAGCTCGCTATAATGGCGGTCGTCATCATCCTGTTGAGATTAGCTTTTACGAAAAAGAAAACATAGCCTTTTGTAAAAAGCCTCACAGCGTTTTTATCTGTAATGGATGCGCGGCAACTGTAAAGTAGCAAAGCTGTTAACGGCTGCCCAATCGTGTCGTAGCAGTACAAAGTCGAATTGTCCACTATTAGCGAACAACCAGAGTACAGAACGCAGAGAATCCTTTTCGAAAAAAGCCGCCCTGGGGCGGCTTTTCCTTTTATTTCTTTTCCGCGTGAAACTGCCGCATCTTCTCGTTGAGTTTATTGTAGATATGCTCGCGAAACCATTTTTCGCTGCTGGCTTCCACCGCGCCCTCGGGCGTGAACCATTTCACGCCGCTGTTCTCGTCGGGCTTGACCGTGAGCACGTTCGTGTCGTCCGCGATGAGAAGATACGTGACGTTCAGATGCAGGTGCGAGGAGACGTACTTCCCGCGCTTCATGTGGCCATCGACAGTCAGCACCTCGAGCGAGAAAATGTCCTTGCTCGCGGGACGGACGTTCTTGACGCCGCTCTCCTCGCAGACCTCCCTGAGCGCGACGGCGAGCAGGTCCTCTTCCCCGTCGGCGTGCCCACCGAGCCACGACCACGAATCATAGATGTTGTGATACGCCATCAGCACGCGGTCGAAGCGCTCGTTGACCACCCAGGCCGACGCCGTCATGTGCGCCAGTGCATTTTCCCGCGTGAACACATCCTCAAACGCGCGCAGGCAGTCGAGGATCAAAACCTTGTCCCGCTCCTCCTGCTCATTGTAAGGCCGGTAATTCTCAATTTGCGTCAAAATATCCATCGTTACCCTCAATATATTTTTTCGCGCCCGCAGGCGCAAAAAGCCTCGCAGAGTTTGCGCCGCGCACGGCGCAAATAAATTTAAATCGTAATTTGTCACGACATGCGCGTGACAAATTACTCTTCTCGCTCCGCGCGTGTCGCAGCCGCCCTGCGGGCGGCAAGGCACGAAGCGGAGTGTATCTTACTCAAAAAAGCGGCCCTTGGGCCGCTTTTTTGAAATAATCATAACCAGCTGCAATCGCTTTCCTTCTTCGGCGTGCGGCTCATCAGAACGCCGATGAGCGGCGCGGCGCTCTTGCCCTCGTAGAGGACCTCGTACACTGCCGTCGAGATTGGCATCTCTACGCCGTAGCGCTGCGCGAGTTCGTGCGCGCTGCGCGCGGCATAATAGCCCTCGACGACCGCGCCGACCTCATCCATGGCCTCCTGCGCGCTCTTGCCCTGACCGATCAGGATGCCCGCGCGATGGTTGCGTGAGTGCATCGACGTACACGTGACGATGAGATCGCCCATGCCGGCAAGACCGGCGAGCGTCTCCTTGCGCCCGCCCATGCACTCAGCCAGGCGCGAGATCTCACTCAGCGCGCGGGTGATGAGCAGCGCACGGGTGTTGTCGCCCATACCGCAGCCGTCGCTGATGCCGCAGCACAGCGCCGCGACGTTCTTGAGCGCGCCCGCAAGCTCCACGCCGACGACGTCGTCGTGCGTGTAGACGCGGAAGACCTCGTTCATGAACGCGCGCTGCACGGCCTCGGCGCTCGCCTGATCGGCGGACGCCGCCACACAGCCCGTCGGCAGACGGCGCGCGACCTCCTCGGCGTGCGAGGGGCCGGAGAGCACTGCGATACGATAGCCCTCGCCGCATTCCTGTGCGATGATCTCGCTCATGCGCAGGTGCGTTCCGCGCTCAATGCCCTTCGTGAGCGAGACGAGCAGCGTGCCTTTTTTCAGGTGCGGCGCAGCCTCATGCGCAACGGAGCGCAGTGCAAACGACGGCGACGCGAAGACGGCCATCTCCGCATTTTGGAGCACCGCTAAGTCGCTCGTGACGGCGATGCGCTCGGGAATGCGCACGCCTTTGAGTAAAGGATTTTCCCTTGTCTTATCCAGCAATTCCGCCTTTTTCGGGTCGTGCGACCAGAGCGCGACGGTATGGCCGTTGTCCGATAACAGCATCGCGGCGGCGGTACCCCAGCCGCCCGAGCCAAGCACTACAATGTTCATTCGTCCTCCCCCGGCTTGGGCTCGTTCACATGGAAATGGAACTTGCTCTCCGTACCGCTTAAGAGTCTTTTGATGTTGCTGCGGTGCGCCCACAGCACAAGAAGCGAAATGCACGTGCCGAGCACTGTGCAGGCCGTGTTATGGAACACGAAATACGTGGTAAACGGCAGGCTGACCGCCGCGGCGACCGAGCCGAGCGACACATAGCGCGTCGTGAGCCACAGCACGACAAACGCGCCCCAGCCGACGAGCGCGATGCGCCAGTCGAGCAGCAGCAGCAGCGTGCCGCTGCACAAAATGCCCTTGCCGCCCTTGAAGCCGTAAAACACCGGAAACATGTGGCCGATGACGCAGAAGAGCGCGCCGAAATACTTGCCTGCGGCGCCCCAGCCGAGAAGATAGCCCAGGAAATAATTGCCCAGCAGCACCGCGCCGACAGCCTTGAGCATGTCGAACGCGATGACCATGGGCGCGCACTTCGCGCCGTAATTGCGGTAAAAATTCGTCAGCCCCGCGTTGCCGCTGCCATGGCGGCGCACGTCGTCATGGTAGAAAATGTGCGACGTTGCGATCGCGCCGTTGATGCAGCCCAAAAGATACGACAGCACCGCAACGGCGACCGGTGCGCCATACAGCACTACTGCTGCGAACGTAGTGACCTCATCAGGATAAATTCCCATCAGTCTTCCTTATCCCCCTTCTCGCGAATGGACATGATGACCGGCGTACCCTCGAGTCCGAAGACGTTGCGGATGCAGTTTTCAAGGTAGCGCTGGTAGGAGAAATGGAAGAGCTTGCGCTCGTTGCAGAACACGACAAAGTGCGGCGGGCAGACGCCGACCTGCGTCATGTAATAGATCTTCAGTCTGCGGCCACGGTCCGTCGGCGGCTGCACGCGCGTCTGCGCGTCGGCCAGAATGTTATTGAGCATGCCGGTCGAGATGCGCATGCAGGACTGGTTGTGCACGTAGTTGATCATCTCAAAAAGGCGCGGCACACGCTGCCCCGTCGCCGCCGAGATGAAGAGAATCGGCGCATAGGTCATGTAGGAGAGGTCGCGGCGGATGTCGTCGCGCATCTTGTCCATGGTCTTGCCATCCTTTTCGACAAGGTCCCATTTGTTCACGACGATGATGCAGGCCTTGCCTGCCTCGTGCGCGAGGCCCGCGACCTTCGTATCCTGCTCGGTCACGCCCTCCTGCGCGTCGATCATGATGAGGCACACGTCCGCACGGTCGATGGCCATCGTGGCGCGCAGCACGCTGTAGCGCTCGATCACGTCGTCGACCTTCGACTTTTTGCGCATGCCGGCGGTGTCGATGAAGACATACTTGCCCTGCTCGTTTTCAAAGTACGAGTCGATGGCGTCGCGCGTCGTGCCCGCGACGTTGCTGACGATCATGCGCTCGGTGCCGAGGATGCGGTTCGTCAGCGATGACTTGCCGACGTTGGGTTTTCCGATGATGGCGACCTTGATGACGTCCTCATCCTCTTCCTCGTCATCCTCGGGCGGGAAATACTGTAAGCACGCGTCGAGCAGGTCGCCCGTGCCGTGGCCGTGCACGGCGGAAACGGCGATGGGATCGCCGAGGCCTAAATTGTAGAACTCATAAAAATCGGGGTCGACCCGTCCGGTCGAGTCCATCTTGTTGACCGCCAGCACGATGGGCTTGCGGGATCGCAGCAGCATATTCGCGACCTCCTGATCGGAAGCCGTCAGGCCGGTCTTCACATCCGTCAGGAAAATGATGACGTCCGCGTGCTGAATGGCGATCTCCGCCTGCTCGCGCATGAACGACAAGATCTGATCGTCCGTGCGCGGTTCGATACCGCCGGTGTCCACCAGACGGAATTTGCGGCCGCACCACTCGCTCTCGCCGTAGATGCGGTCGCGCGTGACGCCCGGCGTATCCTCAACGATGGAGAGCCGCTGGCCGATGAGCTTATTAAACAGCATGGACTTGCCGACGTTCGGCCGTCCAACGATCGCAACCAAAGGTTTCATCTCTCTGCCTCCTTTATTCCAAAGCGGCGCGCGATCGCACCGCTCTTTATCGCAAAGCAAAATATTACAAATACAGTATAACCGAATTTTCGAGGTTACGCAAGGCTAACCTTTTTTATATTTGGATGGAAAAATGATTTATTATATTTCTTGCTTTTTTGCTCAGAAAACTGTATAGTGAATATGCCACACAACTCAATATTGCGATCAACACGGGTGTGCATTTTTACCTTGGTAAAAATGCAGGCTCTTTCTTTGCATACCCATGTGGGTCGCGGGAGTTGTGTGGCACAACTTGAGCTGAGCATTTTTCGGTGCGCAGCTTAGGCTGCGCACTTTTTTATTATTTTGAGAGGAATTGCTTATGAAACACAATCGGATTCTGTTCTTATTTCAAATCGCAATCCTGCTGTCCCTGCTATGTGCCTGCTCAAACGAAGCCGCCAAGAGCAATATTGAAGATGGATTTGACTATGAGTATTCTAATGCAAAGGGACAGTCGTTCGCTTTTCATTGTAGCAATCCAAATGCTACCGTTTATGAAAAGACGGTAAATGATTTAATTTCTGAATGGAACGATAATGTTGCGCTTGCGGAGAAAACCTATAATAGGAATGACGTTCTTATTCTTACAGAAGGCTACGTTCAAAATATAAATAAAGAATCAAAAGATTCCTACTACATGCTTTTATCGCAAGATGAAGATAGTGGACTCTTTTCAACGGAAGAATTGAGAGTATATTTTAATGATGAGACTTTAGACTCGCTTATGAAATTGAAAAAAGGTGATTATGTGACACTTCTTTGTACGGCACAAGATACAACCTTTTTTCTTGAGTATCCGGAGCTTGAAGTTAATCTGATTTTAGAGCCTTTGGAAATGATTAGCACATCGCAAGGCCTATCATCAATGGTTGGTCTCACTGTTGCAGACATAATCTCGCAATACGGAGATGACTATGAAGTTGAATGTTTGGAAGGCAGGATGGCGTTCTATTATGAAGACTGTCCCTACATTTTTTATTATAGTACAATAGATTATGACAGCGATTGGAAACCTAATTCAGATGATACGATATTTGGCGTTGAAACGGTGATAGAAGGAACAAAAGTATATCGAAAAATAAATATAGGATGTTCGTTGGATATCGTCGAAACATTTTTAGGTTTCAAATTGAAATTTGATGAAGATCCTGCGAATGGTGGAGTAACAGATATCTATTTGGACGGATTCAAATACACTCTGCATTTTGATGAAGACTCTGATGTATTAGTAAGCGCGAGTTGTTGGACAGACTTTGTCCCACCAGAATATCCCGATATTGTTCCTGAGAATCTTGATTTACTAACTTTCAATAATTATGGAAATATTGACTACACCAAGGCGGCCTTTATCCTTTGTGTGATACAAGATGACATACGTGCATATCATTTGGGTTTGGAATCTGCATACGATTGGAATATTGATTTCAGTGCTTCTGATTTTAATTGGGATGACTATTGGATGAATTTAATGGATGATCTGAACAATTACTTGGATGGAAAACAGTCCGAGTATAAGGACGCTTGGAAAATGGGCGAAAATGCATTTTATGCTTTTGCCTCTGGAATGCCACAGAGTAATGAAATGAAATCTATAGCGAATGCAGTAAATAACATATATCTTTCTCTTGGAGACTTAACATAAGCGCATAAGAAAAAGCTGAGTGGAGTTCCACTCAGCTTTTCTTAACGATTTTCGTTCCGAATCAATTATTCGGCTGCGACCTTGGACTCGATGACCTTGACCTGACGGCCGTTGTAGGTACCGCATTCCGGGCACATTCTGTGAGGCTGGTGCAGAGCGCCGCACTTCGGGCATGCAACGAGCGCGGGAGCGGTGAGCTTCCAGTGAGAAGAACGTCTCTTATCACGTCTCTGACGGGATACTTTCCCCTTGGGGACTGCCATGTTGACACCTCCTTAAAGTTAAGCTGAATGAACAGCGAATTTATTGTTCCAAAAGCTTTGCGAGGGCTGCTAACCTGGGGTCGACTTCCTTTTTGCAGCGGCACTTCTCATAGTTGAGGTTGACGCCGCAGCCGGAACACAAGCCCCTGCAATCCTCGCGGCAAAGGGTCTTGCTTGGCATATTGAGGATGAACGTCTCCCGCGCCAGCTCGCTGAGATCAACGGTTCCGTTGTCCAGCAGCAGGATATCGTCGTTGTCGTCTTCCTCCAACTCCTCAGCGAGCAGACACTCAAACGGGACCTTGTACGGAAGATCAAACGGCGCTCCGCAGCGATCGCACACGGCGGAAAGCGTTGTAGTCAGGTCAAACTGCAACCGCAGCATCCCCGCAATGTTCTCTGCCTGCCCTACCACTGAGACCGGCCGAACCGCAGGACACACGCCGCCGAAGTCCACATCAGAAAAGTCCTCTGTAAAGTCAAAGGGAATTCTGCCTCCGGGGGTGTTAATGATACGTTTTACATCTAAAACCATGCTACACCTCGCAATGACACGAGTGATATTATAGAGGACGTTTTCTCGATTGTCAAATACTTTTTTCACGGTTGCGGCAAAAATTTTGACAGGATTTCTTTACTTTTTTTGCCCGCTATCGTACAATAGCAGAAAATCGCGCGCTGCGCAAGCGGAGGTGCCGCCCATGCGGGAGTTTCACATCGGAAAAAATGACGAAAATCAGCGGCTTGACCGCTTTCTCGGCAAGGCCATCCCCCTGCTCCCCGCGTCGCTCGCGCAGAAGTACATCCGCCTAAAGCGCATCAAGGTCAACGGCGCGCGCGCCCAGCGCGACCAGAAGCTCGTCGCGGGCGATATTTTACAGTGCTACATCAACGATGAGTTTTTCGAGTCGCCGAGCGAGGAAAACGTCTACCTCACGATCACGACGCCGCGGCTCAAGATCGTCTACGAGGACGAGAACATCATGCTGCTCGACAAGCCCGCGGGAATGCTTGCCCACGCCGACGAGCACGAGAAAGTCAATACGCTCGTCAACCACATGCTCGCCTACCTCTATCAAAAGCGCGAGTGGCGGCCACGCGAGGAGAACGCCTTCACCCCTGCCCTCTGCAACCGCATCGACCGCAACACTGGCGGCATCGTCATCGCGGCGAAAAACGCTGAAGCGCTGCGCATCCTGAACGACAAGATTCGCGACCGCGAGATCGCCAAATACTATTTATGTATCGCCCTCGGCTGCGTCGAGCCGCCGAAGGGCCGCATCGAGTGCTTTCTGCGCAAGGACGAGAAGAGCAACACCGTCCGCGTTTACCACCGCCCCGTGCCGGACGGCCGCAGCGCGATCACCTTATACCAAACGCTCCAGACGCGCGGCGAGCTGTCGCTTCTGGAGGTCGAGCTGCTCACGGGCCGTACGCATCAGATCCGCGCGAGCATGGCCGACCTCGGCCATCCCCTGCTCGGCGACGGCAAATACGGCGTCGGCAGCGTGAACCGCAAATATGGCGAAACGCATCAGGCGCTCTACTCCTACCGCCTGTGTTTCGACTTCCCCACCGATGCGGGCATTCTCGAATACCTGCGCGGGCAGGAATTTCAGGTGGACGAGGTCCCGTTTCAAAAGAAGTACTTTGGTTAAATCCCACAAGCGGAGAGCCATAACATGGCTCTCCGCTTTCTCATTTTGCAAAAGTTCAAAATATTGAACTTTTTGTTAAATATACTCTTGCAATTTTGCGCGCTGTGTGTATAATGATTTCGGTTTAGCAAAAACTGACCAAAAGTTTAGTATATCAAACGAGGAGGCATGTGCATGGACATCGGCAATAAGATCAAGCAGCTGCGAACGCGACAGGGACTAACTCTGGAGGAGCTTGCCAGCCGAAGCGAGCTCACGAAGGGGTTCTTGTCCCAGTTAGAGCGCGACCTCACCTCCCCCTCGATCGACTCGCTCAGCGATATCCTCGAGGCCCTCGGCACCAACCTCTCGGAATTCTTCCAGGAGGATAAAAACGACCAGTTTGTCTTCCGCTACGAAGACTTTTTCGTCGACGAGCGCGAGAACTGCACCGTCAACTGGATCGTTCCCAACACGCAGAAAAACCAGATGGAGCCCATTTTATTGGAACTTCCCGCCGGCGGCGAATCGTTCGAGGTCGAGCCGCACAACGGCGAGGAGTTCGGCTACGTGCTTGACGGCAGCGTCATTTTAGAGTGCGACGGCGAACGCAGCGTTGTGCGCCGCGGCGAAACGTTCTATCTCCACGGCAGAACGTTCCACTACCTCAAAAATGAACGCAAGACCACCGCGCGCGTCCTCTGGGTCTGCACGCCCCCGCTTTTTTAACTACTATTCTATAAAATTGTGAGGATATTGGAAATGGCCGAAGAAAAGAAAAAGATCATTCAATTCAAGAACATCGTCAAGAGCTTTGAGGACGGACAGGTCGTTCTCAAGGGCGTCTCTCTTGACATTTACGAAAATGAGTTCGTCACGCTGCTCGGCCCCTCGGGCTGCGGCAAGACGACACTGCTGCGCATCCTCGGCGGCTTTTTGCAGCCGAGCGAGGGCAAGGTGCTCTTCGACGGTGAGGACATCGTCAGCGTCCCGCCCTACAAGCGCGAGATCAACACCGTCTTCCAGAAGTATGCCCTCTTCCCCCACATGGACGTGTACGACAACATTGCCTTTGGCTTGACGCTCAAAAAGGAGCCGAAGGACGTCATCGAGCAGAAAGTCATGCGTATGCTGCGCCTTGTGAGCCTTGAGGACTATGCCCACCGCAACGTGACTGAGCTCTCCGGCGGCCAGCAGCAGCGCATCGCCATCGCCCGCGCGCTCGTTAACGAGCCAAGCGTGCTGCTGCTCGACGAGCCGCTCGGCGCGCTCGACTTAAAGCTCCGCAAAGAGATGCAGCAGGAGCTCAAATACATCCAGCAGGAGGTCGGCATCACGTTCATCTTCGTCACGCACGATCAGGAAGAGGCGCTGACGATGTCCGACAAGATCGTCGTCATGAATGCGGGTGAAATTCAGCAGATCGGTACGCCGACCGAAATCTACCGCACCCCCGTCAACGAATTCGTCGCCAAGTTCATCGGCGAGACGAACATCATCGACGGCGTCATGCTTGAGGACGACCTCGTCATGTTCGAGGACAAGAAGTACGCCTGCCGTGCCCGCGGCTACAATAAGAACGAAAAGGTCGACGTCGTCATCCGCCCCGAGCACCTCGACATTGTCCCGCGTGCCGAGGGTATGCTCAAGGGCACGGTCAAGTCTCAGCTTTTCAAGGGCATGCACTATGAAACCGTGGTCGAAACGCGCGTCGGTACGTCCATCACCGTGAAGATGCAGGTCTCGCAGGACCGCCCTGTCTACAACGAGGAAAAGGGCGAGAAGATCAGTGCGAACGCCTTCCTTCTGGACGTGGAGGACGTCGAAGAGCTCGACGACGCCAAGGTCGTCGCCCTCGCCTCTGCCGAGGCGTGGGACGCCGAGACCGAGGAGCCCATCTCCATCAAGACCGTCGAATACGACATCAAGCCCGAGACCGGCAACTACACCGTGACCTTTGCCACCGCGAACGATACGTCTATCACCGTCAAGGTGCTCGTCGTAGCGCAGAACCGCGTCGAGAGCAAGGTCTATCAGGAAGAAATTTACGCGATGAACTTCTTCAAAAAGGTCGAGGACATTCAGGAGAGCATCGCGCTCGACACCGATCTTGAGACCTGGGCCAGCGCGTCGGCGTGGTCCCTCGAAGACGGCGAGCAGGTCGAGATCACGGATGTCAAGTACGACTTCGACCCCGAGACCATCACCCCGGGCGTTTACGATGTGACCTTCTCCACCGAGGGCTATGAGTACAAGGTCTCCACCACCCACGCCTTTGAAGAGGGCGAGCAGGTCGGCCTTGTCTTCCGTCCCGAGGACATCCACGTGATGAAGAAGGAGGGCCAGTGGTGAAGCGCTTTCGTTCCATGACTTACCCGTATATCGCGTGGATCATCGCGATCATCGTGGTGCCGATGCTTCTGATCGTGCTCTATGCCTTCACGACCTCCGGCAACTCGGTGCTGACATTCCAGTTCACCTTTGAGAACTTTGCCCGCTTCGTCACGGACAAGGTCTTTATGGATGTGTTGCTGCGCTCGCTCTATATCGCGCTCATCACAACGCTCATCTGCGTTGCGCTCGGCTACCCCATCGCCTACGTCATCGCGCAGCGCGGCGGCCGCAGCAACACGATCTTAATTCTGCTCATCACCATGCCGACCTGGGTCAACATGCTGGTGCGCACCTATGCTTGGATGGGCATTTTGCAGGACGAGGGCATCTTCAACACGATCCTTTCGTGGTTCGGCATCGGCCCCGTGTCGATGATCCACACGAGCTTTGCCGTCATCCTCGGCATGGTCTATAACTTCATCCCCTTTATGATCCTGCAGATCCACACGTCCCTTGCCAAGATGGACAAGAGCCTTTTGGAAGCCGCCAACGACCTCGGTGCAACGCCGGTGCAGGCATTCCTGCGCGTGACGCTGCCGCTCTCGCTTCCCGGCGTGATCTCCGGCATCACGCTCGTGTTCCTGCCCGCGGTGTCGAGCTTCTTCATTCCGAAGCTTCTCGGCGGCGGACAGTACGTCCTCGTCGGCAACATCATTGAAACGCAGTTCCTCACCACTGGCGACTGGAACTTCGGCTCGGCCATCTCGCTCATCATGGCGGTCATCATCATGATCTCGATGTGGCTGACGCGCAAGGCGGACGTTCAGGTCGCCTCGCAGGGAAAGGAGTGAGAAGCGCATGAAAAAGAAAACCTCTGTCGGCTCGAAGATCATCCTGACGCTCACGATGCTCTTCTTCTACCTCCCCATCCTCTATATCATTATCTTTTCGTTCAACGATTCCCGCTCGCTGACGAAGTTCGGCGGCTTCTCGCTGCGCTGGTATGAAAAGATGTTCGCAGACTCGACGATGATGGAGGCTGTGCTCTACACGGTCATCATCGCCGTCATCGCGACGGTCGTCGCGACAGTCGTCGGCACGATCACGGCCATCGGCCTTTCTAAATCCCGCAAGGTTGTGCAGAAGATGGTCGAGCGCATCAACGACCTGCCCGTGATGAACCCCGATATCGTCACGGCCATCTCACTTCTGATGTTTTTCAGCGTCCTCACGGTCAAAAAAGGCTTCGGCACGCTGCTCATCGCGCATATCATGTTCTGTATCCCCTACGTGATGCTCTCCGTTACGCCGAAGCTCCGCTCGCTCGACCCTAACCTGATCGACGCGGCGATGGACCTTGGCGCAACGCCGTTCCAGGCGCTCACGAAAGTCATTGTGCCGCAGATCAAGCCGGGTATCGTCTCCGGCGCGCTCATTGCGTTCACGATGAGCTTTGACGACTTCGTCATCTCGTACTTCACGACGGGCAACGGCGTCAACAACATTTCGATTTTGGTCTACACGATGTCCAAGCGCGTCAACCCGTCCATCAACGCCCTTTCTACCATTGTGATTCTTCTCATTACGCTGGTGCTCGGCGTCGTGAACATCGTGCCGATCATGCGTGAAAAGCGCGAAAAGGACGGCAAGTCCTCCCGCGCCGTGAGCCGCAAGGCCATGGCGGCTGTTGCCGCCGTGCTGGTGCTGGCCGTTGTCGGCGGCACCGTGGGCGCGAGCCTTTCCCAGCAGCACAAGAGCGCCGCGGCTGTCGAGAAGTACGGCAGCAACGTTTTGAAGCTCTATCTCCCCGGCGAGTACCTCGGCGAGAACGTCATCTCCGACTTTGAAAAGCAGTACGGCGTGCGCGTCATCGTCGAGAACTTCGACTCCAACGAGATGATGTACACCAAGCTCATGGCCGGCGACCGCTACGATGTCATCATTCCGTCCGACTACATGATCGAACGCCTGATGAACGAGGACTTCCTCCAGCCGCTTGACAAGAGCATGATCCCCAACATGGAGAACATGTCCGATGCCGTGCTCGGTATGAGCTATGATCCTGACAACATGTACTCCATCCCCTACTTCTGGGGCAGCGTCGGTCTCGTCTACAACCACGAGAATGTCGACCCTGCCGTCATCGAGAGCGAGGGCTGGGAGGTCCTGCGCAACACCGACTACGCCGGTCACATCTACATCTACGATTCCGAGCGCGACTCGTTTATGATGGCGTTCAAGGCGCTGGGCTACTCGATGAACACCGAGGACCCCAACGAGATCAACGACGCCTATGAGTGGCTCCTGCAGATGAACAACACCATGTCCCCCGTCTACGTGACCGACGAGGTCATCGACGGCATGATGAACGGCTACAAGGACATCGCCGTTGTCTACTCCGGCGACGCGGCCGTGGTGCTTGATGAAAACGAAGACATGAGCTTCTATATGCCCTCCCAGGGCACGAACATCTGGTGCGATGCCATGGTCATTCCCCAAAATGCCGAGAATCCCAAGCTCGCCCACGAGTTCATCAACTACATGCTCACCTATGAAGCCGCGTTTGACAACACCGAAACGGTGGGTTATACTTCTCCCAACGCGGAAGTGTTTGAAGAGATGACCTCGTCTGAGGATCTCTACGCGGACAATGCCGCCTACCTTCCCCGCAGCGGCTACGACAAGGACGAGATGTTCCACGACAACCAGACCCTCATGCGCGAGCTGAGCAAGCTCTGGATCAAGGTCAAAGCTGCCAAGTAATATCGTAAAGGAGTTTTTTAAGATGAAAATCGGAGATACTTTTACCGTCAAGAAGGTTGTCACGGAAGACATGACCGCTGCCGCGCTCGGCAGCGGCGGTCTGCCGGTGTTTGGCACGCCGTATCTCGTCGCGATGGTCGAAAACGCCGCCTTCACCTATCTCCAGCAGGAGCTGCCCGAGGGTAAGAGCACCGTCGGCACCAAGGTCGAGGTCTCCCATGTCTCCCCCTCGCCCGTTGGCATGGAGATCACCGTTACCGTCGAGGTCACGGATATTTCCGCAAACGGCAAGATGGTCGACTTCAAGGCCACCGCGACCGACACCGCCGGCCTCATCGGCGAGGGCACGCACCAGCGCGCCGTCATCACCGTGGATCGCTTCATGGACAAGTGCCAGGCCAAGCTCGGCTGATTTTGTAAGGAGGAACCCTGATGCATTATTCGGGAGCCGTTTACCGTCCCCCCAGCGAGGCGCGCAGCCTCATCGTGCAGTGCACGCTCGGGTGCAGCCACAACAAATGTGCGTTCTGCACGATGTACAAGGACAAAAAGTTCTCCATCAACCCCATCGAGCAGGTGCTCTCCGACCTCGACGAGGCGCGCGCCTACGGGCGCTATATCGAGAAGATCTTTTTGGCCGACGGCGACGCGCTGATCCTGCCGATGGATTACCTTCTGACCGTTCTCGACTATATCCGCGACCACTTCCCCACCTGCAAGCGCGTGGCGGCTTACGCAACGACCAAGGCCATCATGCGCAAGACCGACGAGGAACTTCGCACGCTGCGCGAGCACGGCCTCGGCATCGTGTATATCGGCCTTGAGAGCGGCAACGAAGAGCTTCTCAAAAAGTTCTGCAAGGGCGTTACTGCCGAGGAGATCGTCTTAAACGCCATCCGCTGCAAGCAGGCGGGCATCGCCACCTCCGTCACGGCCATCAACGGCATGGCGGGCGCGAACGGCGACTGGCAGGCCCACGCCATCGACACGGCGAAAGCCGTTTCCCGCATGAAGCCCGACTATATCGCGTTTTTGACGCTTCGCGTCTACTCGGGCACGCCGCTGCACGACTGGATCGCGAGCGGCGAGTTCAAGATGATGGAGCCGCCCGAGCTGATGCGTGAAACACGCCTCTTTTTGGAGCACATCGACTCCGACGGCAGCATCTTCCGCTCGAACCACGCGTCGAACTACCTCCCCCTCGGCGGTACGCTCAACCGCGACCGCGAGGCGCTGATCCACACGATCGACGAAGCGCTCGACGGCAAAGTCCGTCTGCGCCGCGCGGTGGAACTGGGACTGTAACGACAAATAAGACCTGCCCTTCGGCAGGTCTTATTTTCGTCTTGGCACAGGAAGATTCAACTTGAGGTTAAAAAATATTTCTACCGATTCTACCACCGTTTTCTGTCCTTTTGCCGCCTCTGGCGCTATACTGAGGTCACAGCAAAAAAACGCCCGCTGGGGCGCGAAAGGAGCACAGGATGGAAAACCGTATTGCAGAACAGATCCACTTCTACCGTAAACAGAAGGGGCTGACGCAGGAACAGCTCGCCGAAGCGATGGGCGTCTCCGTCGCGGCAGTGAGCAAATGGGAGCAGGGACAGAGCCTGCCGGAAATTCCGATGCTGATGGAACTTGCCGACTTCTTCGACCTCTCGGTCGATGCGCTGCTCGGCTATCGGCTGCGCGCAAATGACCGCAAGAGCATCGTTGAACGCATGAAGCGTCTGCGCCGCGAGGACAATTATGATGAGGGCATTGCCGAGGCGGAAAAGGCGCTGCAAAAATTCCCGAACACCTTCAGTGTCGTCTACGAATGCTCCAAGCTTTTTGAGATGGCCGGTCTCAAGCGTCAGGACAAAAAGATGCAGAGTCGTTCGCTCGACCTGCTATCGCACGCGATTCGCCTGCTTTCACAAAACAGCGACCCGGAGATCAGTGAGATGTCGCTCCGGCTCGACATGGCGAACGTGCTGCTCGACATGGAGGACTGGGAACGCGCGCTCGCGCTCTTCAAAGAGAACAACGCCTGCGGCCTGCTCGACGATCAGATCGGCTGCCTGCTCGCGGGCGTGAAGGAGCGGCGCGAGGAGGGCGTGCCGTATCTTTCCATGGCATTGCTGCGCGCGGTCACTTCGCTCGTGCGCGTGTGCGACGGCTTTGCCAACGTGTATGAGGCGAGAGGAGACCTCCGATCGGCCATCGACATTTTGCAGTGGAAGCATTCGATGCTTACAGGTCTCAGAAAAGGAGATTCCGTCAGCGAGCTTGATAAGATCAGCGCGGCCTCGTACGCTGCGCTCGCGCGGCTTGAGTACAACAGCGGCGATTTGGACGGCGCGCGCGAAGCGCTCTCATACGCCAAGGCACTTGCCGCCGCTTACGACGCCTCTCCCAGCCACAGCGCAGAGAACGTCCGCTTCTATGAGGGCATGGAAACCGTCGGCATTTACAGCGATTTCAGCCGCAGCGCAGTGGATGCAGCGTTCCACGCCTTTATTGATGATGGCGGTACGAGTGAGCATGAATCCTTCTGGAAAAGCGTAACATAAGCAAGCACAGCCGAACCAGGAATCGACAAAAAGGGGACATTCTCTCGCATGAGAGAATATCCCCTTTTCATATTGGTTTTACTGTCGGCCGGGCACATCAGAACAGTGTCAGCTGGCTCGTTTCCGGCAATCCCGCAAACGCGCCCAGCGCGCGCAGCTGGTCGATATGCGTCTGCGACAGCTTGTTGCAGCAGAGGGAAAACTCCTCCACCGATGTAAAGTCCTTCCCCTTGCGCTTCTCGACGGTGTCGAGCGCTGCGGTCTCGCCGAGTCCGCGGACGGACGTGAACGGCGGCAGCAGGCCGTTTTCCGTGACGACGAACTTCGTCGCATCGCTGCGGTAGATATCGATGGGCTCAAAGTGGAAGCCGCGCAGGCAGAATTCGTAGCAGACTTCAAGCGTCGTCATCAAATCCTGTTCCACGGCGGTCGCGTCCTTGTTGTTTTCGATCTCGCGGATGCGGCGGCGCAGCGCGTCGGCGTCCTTGCAGCACTCGGCGGCGTCGAATGCCTTGGCGCGGATGGAGAAGAACGTCGCGTAGAACGCGAGCGGCTCGTGCACCTTGAACCACGCGATACGGAACGCCATCATAACGTATGCGACCGCGTGCGCTTTCGGGAAGAGGTAGCCGATCTTCGCAAGCGATTCGATGTACCACTCCGGTACGTCGTGCTTGCGCATCTCTTCGACCCACATCGGCCAGTCCCCCGCCTTGCCGCCTTTGACCTTGCCCTTTCGGACAGCCTCCATGATCTTGAAGCTCATCTTCGGGTCAAGCCCCATAGAGATGAGGTAGAGCATGATATCGTCACGGCAGCCGACGGTCTCCAGAACGCTCGCCGTGCCGCTGACGATCAGATCCTTCGCGTTGCCGAGCCACACGTCCGTGCCGTGGGAGAAGCCTGAAAGGCGCAGCAGCGTGTTGAAGTCCTTGGGCTGCGTGTCGACGAGCATTTGGCGCGTGAAGCGCGTGTTAAACTCGGGGATTGCGACGGCGCCCGTTGGGCCGAGCACTTCGTCGTTCTCGTAGCCGAGCACCTTGGACGAGATGAAGATCGACATCGTGTCGGGGTCGTCGAGCGGGATGGCGCGAGCGTTCACGCCCGTCAGATTTTCGAGCATGCGGATCATCGTCGGGTCATCGTGGCCGAGCATGTCGAGCTTTAAGAGGTTGTCCTCCATGCAGTGATATTCGAAATGCGTGGTGATCGTGTCGCTGTCGGGGTCGTCCGCAGGGTGCTGTACGGGACAGAAATCCTCGATATCCATGTCGTCCGGCACGACGACGAGTCCGCCGGGATGCTGGCCCGTCGTGCGTCGCACGCCGACGCAGCCCGCCGTCAGGCGGTCGATCTCGGCGTTGCCCGCGGCGATGCCGTTTTCCTCAAGGTATTTTTTGACGAAGCCGTAGGCCGTCTTCTCCGCGAGCGTACCGATCGTACCCGCGCGGAAGACCTGCGTCTTGCCGAACATCTCGACCGCGTGCGCGTGGGCGCGCGCCTGATATTCGCCTGAGAAGTTGAGGTCGATATCCGGCACCTTGCCGCCGCCGTAGCCGAGGAAAGTTTCAAACGGGATGTCGAAGCCGTCCTTGACGTACTTCGTGCCGCAGACGGGACACATTTTATCGGGCATGTCCGCGCCACAGCCATACTCGCCCGCGTGGAACTCGACGTTGCGGCACTTCGGGCAGCGATAGTGCGGCGGCAGGGCGTTGACCTCGGTGATGCCGGCCATGTACGCTACGAGCGACGAGCCAACCGACCCTCGCGAGCCGACGAGGTAGCCGCACTCGAGCGAGCGCTGCACGAGCTTCTGCGCCGACATGTAGACGACGTCGTACTTGCCCAGAATGCTGCCGAGCTCGACGTTCAGCCGGTCGACGATCAGCTGCGGGAGATCGTCGCCGTAAAGCTCATGCGCTTTCCCCCACACCATGCGGTTAAGGTCTTCTTCCGAATTTTCAAGCCGCGGCGGAAACAGCTTCCCCTTGGGCAGAAGCTCGATATCCTCCACCTGCTCGGCGATGGCGCGGGTGTTCGTCACGACGACCTCGTAGGCTTTCTCCTTGCCGAGGTAGTCAAATTCCTTGAGCATTTCGTCCGTCGTGCGGAAGTAGAGCGGGACGGGCTCGTTCGCGTCGGCGAATTTCTTTGACGCGAGCAGGATATGGCGATAGACCTCGTCTTCGGGGTCGAGGAAGTGGACGTCGCCCGTTGCGCAGACGGGCTTGCCAAGTTCTTCGCCAAGCTTGACAACAGTGCGGTTGAAGTCCTTGAGGTCTTCGTCGTCGCGCACCGTGCCGTCGCGCACCATGAAGCGGTTATTGCCGAGTGGCTGAATTTCAAGATAGTCATAGAACGAGGCGATGCGCTTGAGCTCATTCCAGTCCTTGTGGTCGACGATGGCGCGGAACAGCTCGCCCGCCTCGCAGGCAGAGCCGATGATCAAGCCCTCGCGATGCGCGACAAGCTCGCTTTTCGGGATGATCGGCACGCGCTTAAAGTATTTGAGGTTCGACGCCGAGATGAGCTGGTAGAGGTTCTTGAGGCCCACCTTGTTCTTGGCGATCAGAATGATGTGCTTTGGGAAACGGTTGCGCTTGACGCCGAGCGGGCGGAGCTTCGTCATCTCGTCGTTGATCTGCTGGAGGCGCGTGACGCCGCGCTCTTCGAGCATGACGAAAAACTTCGCGAGCATCTGCGCGACCGGTACCGCATCGTCGGACGCGCGGTGGTGGTTGAACTGCGGGAGCTGCAAGTGGTCGGCCACGATGTCGAGCTTGTACTTGCCGAGCTCGGGCAGGAGATTCTGCGCGAAAATCAGCGAGTCGAGATACGTCGGCTCGAACGGGATGCCGCACTTTTTGCAACCTGCGCGGATGAAGCTGATATCAAACTCCGCATTGTGCGCAGCGAGCGGGCGGCCGCCCGCAAAGTCCAAAAACGCGTGCAGCGCGTCCTCCAGCTTCGGCGCGCCGCGCAGCATGTCGTCTGTGATGCCGGTCAGGCCGATGATCTCAGGCGAAAGCCGGCGCTCGGGGTCGACAAAAGTTTGGAACGTGTCGACGATCTCGCCGTCTTTCAGAATGACCGCACCGATCTCGGTGATGGCATCGTGCGCGACCTTCAGACCCGTTGTTTCAATGTCGAAACAGCAGATCTCGGTCGAAAAATCGCCGTCCTGCGGGCCGTGCACACAGATACGGTCGTCGATGTTGTTGAGAAAATAGCCCTCGCAGCCGTAAAGGAGTTTTATTTTACCCTCGCCGGTGTGCCAGGCGTCCGGGAAGCTCTGCGCTACGCCGTGATCCGTGATGGCGATGGCGGGCATCCCCCACTTGATCGCGCGCTTGACGACTGCGGCAGTGTCGGTCAGCGCGTCCATGTTGGACATACGGGTATGTAAGTGCAGCTCGACGCGCTTTTCCTCCGCCGTGTCCGTGCGCTCGGCGTGGTCGATCTGCATGATGTCCTGCGGGTTGAGCTGCATGTCCTTACCATCGTAGGAGAGCTCCATGTGGCCGCTGACGCGCAGCCACATGCCGACGCTGATCTTGCCAAGAAGCTCCGTCGCCTCGCGCTCGGGCATGCTGCGGCGGATGAAGAGCGAGCCTTCGTAGTCCGTCATTTCGAGCAACATCGTCCAGACGCCGGCGCGGCGCGTCTCGTGGCAGTCGAACTTGAAGACCTTGCCCTCAACGACGACGTGACCGGCCTTTGGCGTCAGCTCGCTGATGGGGAGCACTCTCCCCTTTGCAATCTCGCGGCCCATGATGACACTGCCGCTGCCGCTCACCTTGCGGCCAGCGTTCTTCAACATGTCGGGAAAGGCCTCCGCCGTTGATTTGACGTGGATGTCCACGCGCTTTAAGTCGTAATTGCGCGCAAGAAGCTGCTCGACCGTTTCGCGCGTCGAGTCGTTCATCTCCGCGCGCACGGTCATGTCGAGCGTCATCGTGCGCTTTTCCGGCTCGAGCACCATGTTCGTGACCATCGCGGCGTTGAGCGGGACGCGCAGGTCAAAATCCGGCGAAAAGTCGGTGAATAATTCAAAAAAAGGAATCTTTTGTGCCATAGCCACAACCTTATCTCAGTATCGTTTCCGCTCGGTCAGAGTTTTTTGATTTCCTCCATCAAAGCGTCGACAAGGTTTTCCTGCGGCACTTTGTAAAGGATTTTTCCTTTTCGGAAAATCATGCCCTCACCTTTGCCGCCGGCCACGCCGATATCGGCGGCCGAGGCCTCACCGGGCCCGTTGACGACGCAGCCCATCACGGCGACCGTGATATTCTTCTTGCAGTCGGCAAGACGGCGTTCGAGTTCTTCGGCAATCGGGATCATGTCGTACGCCGTGCGGCCGCACGTCGGGCAGGAGACGAGGTTCACGCCGCTGCGGCGGATGCCGCAGGCCTGCAAAATGCGCTTGGCGGCGTAGACCTCCTCCACGGGGTCAGCCGTGAGCGAAACGCGCATTGTATCACCGATGCCCTCGCACAGAAGGCCGCCGATGCCGATGGCGGACTTCAAAAGCCCCATCGTGGGCGTGCCCGCCTCGGTCACGCCGAGGTGGAGCGGATAGTCGACCTTTTCGTGCAGAAGGCGATAGGCCGCCATGTTGAGCGGTACATCAGAGCTCTTGACCGAGATGCAGATCTCGGTAAAATCGAACTTTTCAAGCAGCCGCACATGTCTGAGCGCGCTCTCGACGAGCGCTTCGGGCGTCACGCGGCCATATTTTGCGAGCAGCTCCTTTTCAAGCGAACCGCCGTTCACGCCGATGCGGATGGGAACCTTGTGTTCACGGCAGGCGTCAACGACCGCCTCGACGCGGTCGTCTCCCCCGATGTTGCCGGGGTTGATGCGAATTTTGTCCGCGCCGCGCGCCGCCGCTTCGACGGCGAGACGGTAGTCGAAATGAATGTCCGCGACGAGCGGGATGGAGATATTCTCCTTAATTTCACTCAGCGCATGCGCGGCCTCCATATTCGGCACCGTGACGCGCACGATCTCGCAGTCAGCCTCTTCGAGCGCGTGGATCTGCGCGATGGTGGCCTTGGCATCCTCAGTGTGCGTGTTGCACATCGACTGGATCGTGACCGGCGCGCCGCCGCCGATAGCGACGCCGCCTGCGATAATTTGCTTGCTCATAAGATCATCCTCCTCACAGGAGCTTGACAATGTCGTGGAACGTGACGAACAGCATCAGCGCCATTAAGAGCGCAAAGCCGATGCCGTTGATGACGTTCAGATATTTGGACGGAATTTCCTTTTTGAACAGCGCCACGGCGATGCCGTTGACGAGCAGGAACAGCACGTGTCCGCCGTCGAGTGCGGGCAGCGGCAGCAGGTTCATCACGGCGAGGTTCACCGCGATCATCGCGGCGAAGTAGAGAATGCTCTCAAGCGCCGCGCCAAAGCCAGCCTCGGCCTCGGTCTCCTTGCCGACCTCCGTGATGGTCGAGACAATGCCGACCGGGCCGCTCAGATCGTTCACGCCCGCCGCGCCCGAAAGCAGCATTTGCAGGCTCAGTCTCACGATGCGGACATAGTCCATCGTCTGGTACCAGCTGTATTGCAGGCGCAGAAGCGGCGTTGCCTCGACGATCCCGCCGTAGGTAAAGCCGTAGGCCTCGTACTCCTTACCGTTTTCGTCGGTGTAGACTTGCCTGGTGAGCGTGCGGTCGAGCTTTTTGCCGTCGCGCAGAACGGTCATGTCGATCGTGCCCGTGTCGCCAAGGCCCATGATGAGAGACACGTCGCTCTTTAAATAAATGCGCTCGCCGTTGATGGCGTAGATCATGTCGCCGGGCATCAGGCCGTCCTCTCCCTGCTGCGGAAAATCGGGGTTCAGCTCGACGATCTCCGTCGTGTAGAACGCCTGCGCGCCCGCGTACAGGCAGATGACGATGATGAGGCCCGTCAGGAAGTTCATGAACGCGCCCGCGACAAAGATGATGAGTTTCTTCCACCAGGCCTGCCGGTTCAGCGCGCGCTCATCGTCGGAGTCCTCGTCCTCACCCTCCATGGCGCAGTAGCCGCCGATGGGCAGAAGGCGCAGGGAGTATTCGGTGTCCCCTTTCGTCTTATGGAAGAGCTGCGGGCCCATGCCGATGGAAAATTCGTTGACGCGCACGCCGCAGGCCTTGGCCGCCAAAAAGTGGCCGAGCTCATGCACGGCGATGAGCACGCCAAAAATCAGGATCGCAATGAGAATATAAACCATGGTCTCTCCTATCAGAAGGTCAATGTAAGCGCTTGCGCACGACCTCGCGTGCGCGGCGGTCTGCTTCCAGAATATCCGAAAGCTGCGGCTGATATACCGTCTCCGTCTTGTCGAGCGCCGCTTCGATGAGGTCAGGGATAGCACAGATGCCGATCTCGTCGCGCAGAAACGCCGCGACGGCTTCTTCATTTGCGCCGTTCATCGCCGCGCAGTAGACGTTGCCGATGGCGGCGCACTGCTTGGCGATCTTCAGGCAGCGGAAGACCTCTTCATCGGGCTCGGCGAACGTCAGCGGCGGGCACTTGAGAAGATCAAGCGGCTCCGCGGGCGAAACGGCCCTGTTGGGGTACGTCATCGCGAAGCGGATGGGCAGCTTCATGTCCGGTGTGCCGAGCTGGGCGAGCATCGCCCCGTCGTGAAACTCGACGAGCGAGTGCACGATGCTCTGGCGATGGATGACCGCGTCGACCTGACGCAGCGGCAGACGGTAGAGGCGCATGGCCTCGATGATCTCAAGGCCCTTGTTCATCAGGGTCGCGGAGTCGATGGTGATCTTCGCACCCATTGTCCAGTTCGGGTGCTTGAGCGCGTCGGCCTTCGGCTTAGTCGCAAGCTCCTGCGCACTCAGACCGTAGAACGGCCCGCCCGAACAGGTCAGAATGAGGCGCTTGATCTCGCCGCGGTCGCGGCAGCCCTGCAAGCACTGGAAGATCGCGCTGTGCTCGCTGTCGACGGGGACAATCTCTGCGCCGCAGCGCTCCGCTGCGTCCACGACGAGCTCACCCGCGCAGACGAGGGTTTCCTTATTCGCAAGCGCGATGCGTTTTTTCTTCTCGATCGCCGCGAGCGTCGGCTGGAGGCCGATCATGCCCATTACAGCGGTGACGACCGTGTCAGCGTCGTCCGCCGTGGCGGCGGCCAGAAGGCCCTCCATGCCGGAGAGCACTTGGGTGTTTGTGTCGGAAAGCCGCGCGCGGAGCTCGCGCGCCGCGTCTTCGTCATAAAGCACGGCAAGACGCGGGCAAAATTCCCGCGCCTGCTGTTCAATGAGGTCAACGCTCTTATTCGCCGTCAGCGCAGCGACGGAAAGCCCCAGCTCGCGCGCCACCTCGATTGTCTGGCGGCCGATGGAGCCGGTGGAACCGAGTAAAGCAATACTTCTTGTCATAATAGGCCTCCGCAGACCGCGGCCCATACGACCGGCGCGATGAAGAGCGTGGAGTCAAAGCGGTCGAGCATGCCGCCGTGCGTCAGGAAAAGGTGGCTGTAATCCTTGATGCCCGCCTCGCGCTTGACGAGCGACATCGAGAGGTCGCCGAGCTGACCGAAGATATTGGCCACCACGCCGACAAGAATCAGCATGAGGTAGTTCGGCGCATAGCCGAGCCATGCCTTGCCGACAACGCCGAGCAGCACCAGCGCAAGCGCGCTGCCGATGGGCCCGCCGATCGCGCCCGCCCAGGTCTTGTGCGGGCTGACGTGCGGCGCCATCTTGCGCTTGCCGAACCACATGCCAAAATACATCGACAGCGCATCGCCCACAAACGCGACGCAGAACGGCGCGAGCACATAGACCTTGCCAAACTCCCCGTCCATACGCAGCAGGAAAATGCAGCTGTACATCGCTGGGAACACGATGCCGCTGACGATGGCCACCGCCACATCGTGGAACGTGAACGGTTTTTCCTTTCCATAAGAGATAACCGCGAAGAGGAAGGCCATCATCACAAGGATCCAGCGGAAGATCGTAACGGTCGAAATCGGAAGATCGTATGTGCCGCTCATCTCTTCCTTAAAGAGCCATATCTCCTGCATGACGACCGTTGTGACAAGTCCCCAGTAGAAATTCGCTGGGACGTTCTCCCCTGCCGTGTGCAGCAGCTCATAGGCCGCGATGCCCGCGATGCCGCAAACGACGAGCATCGTCGCCCATGCGGGGCAGGCAAGCAGCACGGCGAGCAGCGCCGGCAGGCCGACGACAACCACCAACCATCTTTGTTTCATTTCTGTTTCTCCTGTTTCAGTCCGCCAAAGCGCCGCTCGCGCTGCTGATACGCGATGAGCGCCTTGTCGAATTCTCTTTCCGTAAAGTCGGGCCAGAGCGTGTCGCAGAAGTAGAACTCGCTGTACGCGCACTGCCACAAAAGGTAATTGCTGATGCGCTTCTCCCCGCCGGGACGGATGAGAAGGTCGGGATCAGGCAGGCCGACCGAATAGAGGTAGCGCGAAAAGCTATCCTCGGTCAAAGCGTCCGCGTCCTGCTCCCCTGCTGCGCAGTCGCGCGCGAATGCGCGGGCGGCGTGCAGAATTTCGTCGCGCCCGCCGTAGTTGAGGCAGACATTGGCCTGAAAGCCCTCGATGCGGGAGGAGATCTCATTCGTTTCGGCGATGAGCGCTCTCAGCTCCGGCGTCAGCACGCTGAGGTCGCCCAGAAAGCGCAGGCGGTTGCCGTCCTTTTCCATCGTGTCGATGCACTCGTGCAGGTATTGCTCGAGTAAGTGCATGATGCCGTCGACTTCGTCCTTCGGGCGCTTCCAGTTTTCGGTCGAAAAGGCGTAGACCGTCAGATAGTCGATGCCCAAATTTTTGCAGTAGGTGCCGAGCTTTCGGAACGTCTCCGCCCCCGCCTTGTGACCGGCCGAGCGCGGGAGGCCGCGCTTTTGCGCCCAGCGGCCGTTGCCGTCCATAATGACGGCAACATGACAAGGCAGGTTGTTCAAATCAACCTGCCCTGCCTTGTTCTCTTTGGAAAAGAGCCCCATATCAGACCGCCATGAGCTCCTTCTCTTTCTTCTCGAGAAGGGCGTCGACCTCTTTGCACATGTCGTCGGTCAGCTTCTGCAGGTCCTTTTCGGCGACCTTCAGGTCGTCCTCGGTGATCTCGCTGGCCTTCTGCTTTTTCTTGAACGCTTCCATCGCATCGCGGCGGATGTTGCGGATGGCGACCTTGCCGGTCTCGGAATACTTATGGATCTGCTTGACGAGCTCCTTACGGCGCTCCTCCGTGAGCTGCGGGAAGTTCAGGCGGATGGACTTGCCGTCGTTCTGCGGGTTGATGCCAAGGTCAGACTCCTGAATGGCGCGCTCGATGGGCTTGAGGGCCGTGCCGTCCCACGGGGTGATGACGAGCTGGCGCGGGTCGGGAGAAGCGATGGCCGCGATCTGCTGGATGGGCGTGGGAGAGCCGTAGTAGTCGACGCTGATGCGGTCGAGCACAGAGGCGTTGGCGCGGCCTGCGCGCACAGAGGCAAAGTCCGCGTTCACCGCGTCGATGCTCTTTCTCATTTTGTCGGAATAAACCTTGTAATCTTCTTTATTCATGGGGATACCTCCTCAAAAATTTTTATCGTAAAACCGCAGATGCGGGGTCGCTCAGTTTTCGCCAACAATGGTGCCGATCTTCTCGCCCTCGACCGCACGGATGATGTTCTCCGGGTCCTTGAGCGCAAAGACAAGCACGGGAATGTGGTTGTCCATCGAAAGCGACGTGGCCGTGGAGTCCATGACCGCAAGGTGCTGGGCGAGGACCTCTTCATAGGTGATGGCATCGTACTTGACGGCATTGGCATCCTTGGCGGGGTCGGCGTTGTAAACGCCGTCGATGTTCTTGGCGAGCAGGATGACATCTGCGTTGATCTCTGCTGCGCGCAGCACCGCTGCCGTATCGGTCGAGAAGAACGGAGAGCCGATGCCGCAGCCGAAAAGCACTACGCGGCCCTTTTCCAAATGCCGGATGGCGCGGGCGCGGATGTAGGGTTCGGCGACTTCTTTGATCTCCAGCGCCGTCTGCACGCGCACGTCGACGCCCTTCTGCTCGAGCACATCGGCGACCGCCATGCAGTTCATCGCCGTGGCCAGCATGCCCATGTGGTCGGCACGGGTGCGCTCGATGTAGCCCTCGCCGTTTTTCACGCCGCGCCAGAAGTTGCCGCCGCCGATGACGACGCCCATCTGCACGCCCATGTCCGTGCACTTTTTGATGACGTCGCACACCTTGGAAACGACGTCGAAGTCGAAGCCGAAGTGCTTGTCGCCTGCCAGCGCCTCGCCGCTGATTTTGAGCAGCACGCGCTTATACTTGAGTTGAGCCATGCTCATAATCTCCCCTTTCAGGAACAAGTTCAAATTTTCACAGCTACTATTTTAGCGTATTTTTGCTCTTTTGCATAGGGGGAAAGCGTAAACTTTTTTCACAAATTCGCTCTTCCCTTTTTCGTCAAGTTGAACCGCCGTGAATAGCGGAAAAAAGCAGCCGTTTCATACGGCTGCTTTTTTAGATTTTTCGTTTACTTGATGCCCTTGATGCGGATAAGGTCCTTCAAAAGCTCGACCGTGCCATCGATGCCGAGCAGGCTCGAATCGATGCAGAGGTCATAGCTCTTGGCATCGCCCCAGTCCTTGGCGGAATAGTAGTTATAGTAGGAAGCGCGGGACTTATCCGTCTTCTTGATGCGGTCTTTCGCCTCGTTCTCGCTGATGCCGTTGCGGGCGGCAACGCGCTTGATGCGGTTTTCGAGTGGAGCCGTGATGAAGAGATTGATGACGTCGTCGCGATCCTTGAGCGCGTAGTCCGCGCAGCGGCCGATCAGGACGCAGGGGCCCTTGTCGGCGAGCTTTTTGATCGTGTCGTAGGTCGCCAGGTACACCTGCTGTTCGATGGAGCCCTTGGGCGTCACATGGTTCATCGAGAAGGAATAGGGGTCCATCGCGATGGAATAGAGAAAGCTCTTCGGGCGTTCGTCAAAGGAACGGAACAGCTCTTCGCAAAGTCCGCTCTCCTCTGCCGCCTCCTTGAGCAGCATATCGTCGTAATAGGCGATGCCGAGCTGCTTGGCAAGCATCGTGCCGATCTCGCGTCCGCCGCTGCCGTATTGTCTGCCAACCGTAATGACCATAAAGATTCCTCCTTTTTTGCGCCTTGAAACAAAATCGGTGCTATTTGGATTATAGCACCGATTTCGTAAGAAGACAATATTTTTTCCTGTTTCGATTTTGTAAAGGCTCGGCCTTATTCCGGAAGCGGCAGGCCGAGGCGGCGATACATCGTCTTTTTCACCGCGCGCAGAATATTTTCATAGCCCGTGCAGCGGCACAGATGGCCGGAGAGGAGCTTTCTGAGCTCGTCATCGCTGTAGAGGCGGTTCGTCTCCAAGATCTCGACCGCAGTCATGATGAAGCCCGGCGTGCAGAAGCCGCACTGGACAGCGGTCTCTTCAATGAACGCCTGCTGGATGTCGCTCAGCTCGCCGTCGGGCCCCATCAGGCTTTCGAGCGTGCGGATGTGCTTGCCGTCCGCCCAGACGGCGAGGTAGATGCACGAGTTGAATGCCTCGCCGTCGATGATGACGTTGCAGGCGCCGCACTCGCCGACCTCGCAGCCCTTCTTCACGGACGTCATATGGTAATCGTTTCGCAGCATATCGGTCAGCGACGCACGCACGTCGACCATTTTCTCAACGTCCTTGCCGTTTAAGTTGAATCGCACCAGCTTGTACTGACTCATTTGATGACACCTCCCGCCCGTTTGATAGACTCGATCAGGCAGCGCTTGGCCATTTCGACCGCGATGTGCTCGCGGAACGCCTTGGAGGCGCGCCAGCTGTCACGCGCGCGGATATCGTTGAGCACGGCGAGTGAGAACTGTTCCGCCGTCGTAAGTGTCAAGGGTTTATCCTTGGCAGCTGCCTCCGCGCTCGGGCAGCGCATCGGCACAGGACCGGCAACGCCGTAGGCGATGCGGGCGCGCTCAATAGTCTGCTTGTCGGGCGACAGGCGCACGTTCACGCTGCACCCGAGCGTCGCGATGTCCATCGCGTTTCTCATGGCGTACTTGATGTAGTAGCCATAGCAGTTTTCGTAGCTCGCCTTTGGGATGAGGATGGCTGTCTGGATCTCGCCCTCCTCTGCGCGGATGTCGACCTGTCCCGCCCGGATGTAAAAATCCTTGATGGGCAGGCGGCGGATGCCGTCCTTCCCCGTCAGTTCCACGATGGCCTCCCATGCGTGCAGCGTCGAGGCGGAATCCGCGCTCGTCACGCCGTTGCAGGTGTTGCCGCCGATGGTTCCGATGTTTCGGATCTGCGGGCCGCCGACCATGTCGACCGCCTCGCCGAGGACATTGATGTACTTCTGGATGATGGGGTCGCGCGTGATGTGCGAGAAACTCGAAAGAGAGCCGATGCGGATGTTTTCCTCCTCGTCGATGCTCACGCCGCGCAGCTCGTCAAGGCCGTAGATTGAGATGAGCTCCTTCCCGGCGCGCTTGCCCTCGCGCATCTGCACGAGCACGTCGCTGCCGCCGGCGATGATCTGCGCCTCGGGATGCTCCAAGCGGAGGGCGACGGCGTTTTCGACGCTTTCCGCCTCATAGAGTGCTTTCATGTCATACATGGCTCACTTCTCCTCCTTCCAGCTGTCGTGGATGAGCCCCGCCTTGCTGAACTCGGCGTACAGAACGTGCGGGGTGATGGGAACGGTGTCGATGGCGACGCCGGTGGCGTTGTAGATGGCGTTGCGGATGGCGGGCGCGCCCGAGCACGCGGGCGGTTCGCCGAGCGCCTTCGTGCCGAACGGCGACGTCGGCTCGGGATTTTCGATAAACTGCGCCTCGAGATGCGGGTGGTCCATGAACGTCGAGAGCTTGTAGTCGAGAAGATTATTGTTGAGGGGGCGGCCCGTCTTCTCGTCGAATAAAAGCTGCTCGCTCATGCCAAATCCGATGGCCATGGACATGCCGCCGTGGACCTGCGCCTCGGCAAGCGCGGGGTTGATGAGCTTGCCGCAGTCGTGGACGTTGATGATCTTCTTGAGCGTCACCTTGCACATCGGGATATCCACCTCGACGTCGGCAAAGGTGCAGCCAAACGAATAGGCGTTGTTGCGGATGGTGTAGGTCGACTCGGCGGTGATGTGCTCGGAGTCCGCGGCGTTGTACTGCGCGGTCATCGCAAGGTCTTTCAGCGACATGAGCACCATGCCGTCGCCCTTGCGGATGATGTTTCCGTCGACAATGTCCATATTCGAAACTGCCTGACGGGTGAGCTTTGCCGCATAAGCTAAGATCTTCTCGCGCAGGAGCGTCGCCGTCTGGCGGATGGAGAAGCCCGCGACGTAGGTCTGGCGGCTCGCGTAAGCGCCGAGGCCTGTGGGCGTGATGTCCGTATCCTGACATGAGACGACGCGCACGTCGTGATAGCTCTTGAGGCCGACGGCCTCGGCCGTCATCTGCGCATAGGCCGTGTCCGCGCCCTGCCCGATCTCCGTCTCACCGCACTGCATCGTCACCGTGCCGTCGAGATTCAGGAGCATGCGGTTCGAGGACGTTTCAAGCGAGATGGGATACACCGCCGTGTTGTACCAGAAGGCCGCCACGCCGATGCCGCGGCGGACGGGGCCGATGTCCTTGGCATACTCCTCGCGCTTTTTGTCGTATTCGATGTACTCCTTCCCCTTTTCCAGACATTCGCGGAAGGAATCGTAGTAGTTCGTGTTACCTGAGAAGCCGTCGTGGAAGCCCTTGGGCATGATGTACTTCATGCGGTATTCGAGCGGCTCCATGCCAACGGCCTTCGCGCACTCGTCGATGTTCGCGTCGTCCGCGAACGACGCCTGCGGCATGCCGTAGCCGCGCATCGCGCCCGCGGCGGGACGGTTTGTGTACACGGTGTAAGCGTCGCCCTCGAAATTGTCGCAGGGATAGATCTGCGGAAACGAGCCCATAGCCTTGGCGACGATTGAATGGCCGTGCGAGGCGTAAGCGCCCTGATTGGAGAAGCACTCGACCTTGCGCGCGGCGATGGAGCCGTCCTTATGGAGCCACGTGATGATATGGAAGCGGATCGAGTGGCGCACACGGTTACTGACGAATGTCTCTTCACGCGAGCAGTCGATGCGCACGCATTTTCCGTGCACCTGCGTAGAGCACCACGCGCACAGCGGCTCATAGAGCGCATCCTGCTTGTTGCCAAAGCCTCCGCCGATGTAGGGCTTGATGACGCGGATATCCGCCCACGGACGCCCGAGCGCCTGACCGACGATGCGGCGGATGATGTGCGGGATCTGCGTGGAGGACACGACGACGATGCGGCCATTTTCCTCGTAAGCGTAGCAGCCGTGGTTTTCAATGTGGCTGTGCTGCACGGTGGGGGTGTTGTACCAGCCCTCGACCTTGATGAGGCCGGGCTCTTTGATCGCCTGCTGATAATTGCCCTTGCGGATATCGGTGTGCTTCAGGATATTCCCCGGGAAATTTTCGTGGATGCAGGGCGCGTCGGGCTCCATGGCCTTCTGCACGTCGAGCACAAACGGGAGTTCCTCATATTCGACCTTCAGCGCGCGCACACCCTGCATGGCCGAGACCTCATCCTCCGCAATGACGACCGCGACGTCGTCGCCGTAGTAGCGCACATGGCGGTTCAAAAGATTGCGGTCGGCCACGTCCTGATGCCCCGGGTCCATCGACCAGGGATGGCCCGCCGTCGGGAAGCAGTGCTCCGGCACGTCGAAGCAGGTCAGCACCTTCACAACGCCGGGGATGGCCTCCGCCGCGGACTTGTCGACTGATTTGACATATCCGTGCGCGATGGTGGAATGTTTGATGCGCGCATAGAGCGCACCGGCCGGCATCCGATCCTCATAGTATTTCGTGCGTCCGGTGACCTTGTCGAACGCATCGACGCGGATCTCGCTTTTTCCTACCTTGCTCATCTGTCTACCTCCTGTTCCAAGCAGCCGCTTTGTCGGTTTTGCTCGAAATCTGCAACTCCTTTGCTATTATTTTAGCACATTTCGCACAGCGTGTACAGTGCTGCATGCGTGATATAATACAAATGATCGCGGATGTACCATTTTGTCCGCTTTTTTCTGCCGATTGGTGAAAAAGAAACGAATGACTGGTGATTTAATAGATGGATAACACGTTGAAAATAGGATGCGTGGTCATGGCGGCGGGCAATGCCGCGCGCTTTGGCGAAAATAAACTCGCCGCGATGGTAAACGGAAAGCCGCTTATCGAGCATGCGCTTGATGCGATCCCGCGGGAGAGCTTTTCCCGCGTGCTGGTCGTGACGCAGCACGAAAACGTGGAAGCGGCCGCCAAAAAGTTTGGCTTTGAAACGCTGCGGAACGAACATCCCGAGCGCGGCCAGAGCGAGACGATCCGCCTCGGAACGGCAGCGCTGTCAGACTGTGACGCGCTCTGCTTCATGGTGGCCGACCAGCCGATGCTCAAGCGCAAGACCGTCGCGCAGGAACTTAAGTTCTTCCGCGCGCACAGCGAAAACATCGTCGGATTGGGCCACAACGGCGTGCGGGGCAACCCTTGCATCTTCCCTGCCCGCTTCTTTCCTGAGCTTTTATCGCTTGAGGGCGATGTCGGCGGCAGCGCGGTCATCAAGAGGCATTTAGATGATCTGCTGCTCTTTGAAGCGCCGGAGACGGAACTTTGCGACGTTGACACGAAGGAAGCGCTCGAAGCGCTTAAGAAACGCTGATCTCGCCGCGGAGATCCTCCTCCATCGCCTGCTTGATCTTCTCCTTGTCGTAGCCGCAGGAGAAGAGATAGTAGAGCTTAGCGATGGCGGCCTCGGTCGTCATGTCGAGTCCGCTGACCGCGCCCGCTTTTTTGAGCGCGCTGGACGTTTCGTAGGTGCCGAGCGACACCGCGCCCTGCGGACACTGCGAGCAGACCGTGAGCACCGTGCCGTTCTGGAAGGCCTTGCGGATGATGGGCAGCAGCGCGTTCCCGTCGCCGGGGATGTTGCCCGCGCCAAACGTCTCGATGACGATACCGCGGAGCTTTTCGGTCATAATGGCCTCGAACAGCGAAAACTGAATGCCCGGAAATACCTTGATGACGCCGATGGGGATGTTGTCAAGCGTCTGGAGCCTCAGCCCGCCTTCCTGCCGCGGCAAGAGGGCGGCTTCGTTATATTTGATGGAAATGCCCGCCTCGGCAAGGCTGGAGTAGTTGGGCGAAACGAAAGCGATGAGTCCGTCGGCGGAGTATTTTGTCGCGCGGTTGCCGCGCAGCAGCTTTCCGCCGAAGTACAGGCACACCTCGCGCACGATGCCTTCCCCCGCAATCAGCAGCGCGGTGATGAGGTTGTCGCGCCCGTCGCTGCGAATTTCGCACAGCGGGATCTGCGAGCCCGTGAGCACCACGGGCTTGTTGAGCCCATCGAGCATGAACGACAGTGCCGAAGCCGTGTAGGCCATCGTGTCCGTGCCGTGCAGGACGACGAAGCCGTCGTAATCGTCATATTTCTGCGCGATCAGCTCTGCGATGCAGTTCCATTCGCGCACGGTCATGTTGGATGAATCCAGCAGCGGCGAGAGCTCGTAGAATTCCCACTCCGGCATCTCCGGCGCGCGGAGGTCGGGGATGGCGTCGAGCGCGGCGCGGAAGTAGCCCGCGCGCGGCGCGTAGCCGTTTTCCGTGCGCGTCATACCGATGGTGCCGCCGGTATAGATGATGAGAACTCGTTTCATAGCTCTCTCCTGATTGTATTACTTTTTGTACGGCGTATGGTCGAGCGGCAGGCTGCGGCGGCGCTCGCCGTCGTAGCGGTAATACGCCTGCGCGATGGCCGGCGCCGTGGGGATGGACGTGATCTCACCGATGCCGATGGCGCCGTTGGCGAGGTTTAATCCCGGCTTGTCGATGACAATCGCCTTGATCTCGGGGATCTGATGCGAGCGGAACAGACCGAGCGTGCCGTATTTTGCCGTGGGCTTGCCGTGGTCGAGCGGGTACTGCTCTGTCAAGGCGTAGCCCATGCTCATCACGACGCCGCCCTCGATCTGCCCTTCGCAGGACAGCGGGTTGATGGCCTTGCCGACATCGTGCGCGGCGACCATCTTTTTAATTTTGCCCGTCTCCTTGTCGAGAATGCACATCTGCGTCGCGTAGCCATAGGCGACGTGGCTGACGGGATTCGGCACGTCCGCGCCGAGCGGGTTCGTCTTGGCGTAGTATTCGCCGTAAAACTCCTGCCCCTTCAAATCGCTCAGCGAGCGGTACTCCATCGCGTCGCGCAGCAGCAGGCATGCGCGGCGGCAGGCCTCGCCGGTGACGAGCGTCTGGCGCGAGCCGGAGGTATCGCCGCTGTCAGGCGTTATGAACGTGCTGTTGCCGTCGTAGACGACCTGATCGCGCGTGAGCTTTGCGTTTGTCACGACGAGCTGCACCAGCACCGTGCCGAGACCCTGACCGATGCAGGACGCGCCCGCGCGGATGTGGACCTTGCCATCCTCGCCGATGACGAGCTTGCAGCGCCCATAGTCGGGAAGACCGACGCCGACGCCCGCGTTTTTCATCGCGCAGGCAAGGCCGACCGGCTCGCCGTTTTTGACCGCTTCGTCATAGTAGGGCTTGATGGCCTCGAGCGTTTCGACAAGGCCCGTTTCGGGGCCGACGATCTGGCCGTTCGGCAGCACCTCGCCCGGGCGGATGGCGTTGCGGTAGCGAATTTCCCACGGGGAGATGCCGACAAGGTCGGCCATCTCGTTGAGTAGCGTTTCAGTCGCAAAGCAGGTCTGCGTCACGCCGAAGCCGCGGAACGCTCCCGCGGGTGGATTGTTCGTATAGTAGGCGTGGCCCTCGATCTCAAAATTCTCATAGTGATACGGGCCCGCGGCGTGCGTGCACGCGCGCTCGAGCACGGGGCCGCCGAGTGAGGCAAAGCCGCCCGTGTCGGACACGACGCTCGCCTTTACGCCCTGAATGATGCCGTTTTCGTCGCAGCCCATCGTGAAGTCCATCCACATCGGATGGCGCTTGGGATGGACGAGCAGCGATTCCTGCCGTGTGAGCTTCACCTTGACCGGCACGCGCGCGATGTATGCGATGAGCGCCGCGTGGTGCTGCACGGACATGTCCTCTTTCCCGCCGAAGCCGCCGCCGACAAGCATATTTTCGACCTGGCAGTGGGCAAAGTCGACGCCAAGCATCGCCGAGCACTCGTGCTGGGTGGTGTGCGCGCTCTGGTCGGTCGTCAGCAGCTTCACGCCGCCGTTTTCAAGCGGAAGCGCGACGCAGCACTCGGGTTCCAAAAAGGCGTGCTCCGTCCACGGGGTCTCAAACTTCTCGTGTAAGACGTATTTGGAATGTTTGATGGCCTCGTCTGCGTTGCCGCGCACAACGTGGCGGTGCGCCTGCAGATTGCCGCGGTTGCCCATGATGACCTCGGGCGCACCGGGGGCGGACGCCTCCTCAGGCCCGTAGACCGCGGGAAGCTCTTCGTAAACGACACGCACGAGCTTTTTCGCCTTTTCAAGCGTTTCCTGATCGCGCGCGCAGACGAGCGCGACTGCGTCGCCAAGGTACTGCGTGATCTCCCCCTCGCCGATGAGCGTCGGCTGGTCCTTCTGGATGTGGCCGACGTTCTGCTGGCCCGGAATATCCTTTGCCGTCAGCACGCAGACGACGCCGGGGAGCTCTTCCGCTTCTTTCGTGCGGATATAGAGCACGCGGGCGCGCGGGTACTGGCTGCGCACCGCGCCGCCATAGCACATGCCGTCAACATAGATGTCGTCGGGGTACTTGCCATAGCCCTGTACCTTTTCGGCGACGTCGATACGGTGCACGCGCGAGCCGACCTGAAAGTCTTCCTTCTTTTCGGGAATTTTCCCCTCGCGTAAAATCTTCGCCGCAAGCAGGATGCCGTCGATGATCTTGACATAGCCCGTGCAGCGGCAGATATTGTTGCGGATGGCAAAGGCCGCCTCTTCGCGTGTCGGGTCGGGGTTCTGGTCGATGAGCCCCTTGGCCGAGATGACCATGCCTGGGATGCAGAAGCCGCACTGCACGGCTCCGGCCTCGCCGAAAGCGTAGGTAAAGGCATCCTTTTCAAAGTCGGAAAGGCCCTCGACCGTGACGATATGCTTCCCCTCCAGCTTGTCTGTCTGAGGGATGCAGGCTTTCGTCGGCTTGCCGTCGATGAGGACATGGCACGTGCCGCACGCGCCCTCGCTGCATCCGTCCTTGACACTGGTCAGATGCAGCTCGTCGCGAAGATAGCGGATGAGTTTTTGATTTTTCTCCACCGTGACCGGTGTACCGTTGACAACGAATGCAGCCATTTCAGATCTCCTGTTCGCAAGAAAATCACAAATATCACAATTATTTTGGTTGCCTAACTAATTTTATTGTAGCACAGGCACAACAAAGACGCAACACAAATTCTAAATTCCGATATTCTATTTTCGGAATCACGCTTTTTGCCTCAAATCCTTGACAAATTTCTCCTGATGGGCTAAGATGTCGCCATACCTGCAAGGGGCGCTGGCGCAAGCCGGCTGTGATGCGGCGTATCGCCGTCGCTGTCCCTCGGACCTGATCCGGGTAATGCCGGCGTAGGAATGCAAAGAGTATCTTGCCTGAACTTTGCACCGTGACGTCGACGCCGCGGTGCTTTTTTGTGCCGCGGCGCGGACAGGGGCACATTTCACTTCAATAGGAGGAATCTCACATGAGCAACACGTCCACCCACTCCAGCACCCGCCGCTTGGCTGAAGGCGGCATCTGCATCGCGCTCGCCCTTGTGCTGAGCTATCTCAAAATTCCCATCGGTCTGTCGTTTGGCGGCTTCGGCGGCTCAATCACCCTTGTGATGGTCCCGCTCATTCTCTTCGCCGTGCGCTATGGCGCGCCCTGGGGCATCCTCGCGGGCGTCGCGTTCGGCACGCTCAAGTATTTCTTCGCCGAGGGCTTCGCCGTGAGCTGGGTGTCCATCATCTTCGACTATTCCGTCGCCTACGGCGCGGTCGGCCTTGCGGGCCTTTTCCGCGTGAAGAGCAACGACTATTCCAAGCTCCCGCTCGCCGCGTTTGTCGGCTGCCTCGGCCGCTTTGTCATCCACTTCATCTCGGGCGTGACGGTCTACGCGCAGTATATGCCCGAGGAATTCATGGGCATGACCATGACGTCTCCCGTGTTCTACTCCGTGCTGTACAACGGCACCTACATGTTGCCGAACACGATCCTCGCGATCATCATCTGCGCGCTGCTGATGAAGCCCGCAGCGAAGCTGCCGAGCGCAGAGTAAAAAATAATATGGCAGCGCGACAGCGCTGCATTTGTTCCCTGCGCCGCGCAGGGGTGCGATAATAAGGGAGGGGTATCTCTTTTTGAAAAAGAGATACCCCTCCCTTACACCCTCCCAGAGAAAATTTTCATTGCAAGCGAGCAGCTCGAAGAGGTGCGATGCTTGCCGATTGCACTTCACTGCCCGCGGCGAAGCCGCGTTAGCATTGCTATACGATTTGGCCTACTTCTATCATCCGCTGCCGCTCTGCTCATCTTGTTTTGGTGCAGCCTAATCATCTGACAATGCATATCGTCTTGGTAGTGCGTACTGCGGCGAGCGCCAGCAAAGCCGCCTCGGCAGGCAATAGCAAATCTGTACAAGTCCAAAGTAGGCGGAAATTGCGTAAGGCTACCGAATCGCAGGCAAAGCGACAGCGAAGATAGAAGCAAACCAAGTCGTTTAGATACAACACCCGGCAGGCACCTGATTCCGCAGGCCGCGCAGCTCTTCAAGTGCCAATCTGCCAATGCAAAGCCTTTCTCTTGGGGTTCCAAAGGGGCCATTCTCTTTTGCGAAAGAGAATGACCCCTTTGTTCCGTTGCCCTGCGGAGTGCAGGGAAAACACGCTCCCCGCGCAGCGGGAATGTTGTATTTACTTCTTGCGCTCCACCAATTTCTGGTATTGTTCCGAGATTTTCTTTCGGATATTTTCGATCTCGCGGCTTCCCTCCTCCTGCGTGTCGAGGACGAAGTTCTTCGTGCCGAGTTTGAAAAACAGCATAAACGCCTCAGTCACCATGCGGCGGGTCTCGCGGTCGAGGTTTTTATAGGTCTTGAGCATCGCTGCGGCGCTTTTGAGCTTTTCCTCGGTGAGCTCGCTGAGCGTTTTTGCGCCCGAGGCGGTGAAGACGCTGTACAGCGCGTCGGCCAGCGCTTCGCGCTGCTGGGTGTTGAGCGAATCGGCCCAGGACGAGAGCGTTTCATCGACGAGCTTTCCCTCGCGGGAGAAGTCGTCGAGGTGGACAAACTGCGTACCCAGCACCTGCCAGGAAAACCCGTCATGCTGGTAAAGGCCGTCATAGGTCGAATGCACGACCTGATAGCGCTTTTCATGCTCCATCAGCATGCCGACGACAGACGTCTGCGGCAGGATCGTATGGATGCGGCTTGCGATGCGCTTGTGGCCCGGCGTCTCGCTGATGTCCCAGGCGAAGCCGGGGCCGTCGTTATTATGGACGGCGACGATACGCTCCTGAATCTCGCCGCTGCTCTTGGCCGCGCTGTAAACGGCGAGGTTGCCGCCCTTGGAGTGTCCACCGATGCGGATGGTCTTGTCGCCATACTGCCGCGCGACGCGCGCGACGTATTCGACCGCCTGCTTCTGCGAGGGGATCTCCTCCAAAAAGCCCATGTTGAGGTCTTCCTTCCACCCGACGATCGTATCGTCCGTGCCGCGGAACGAGATATAGATGCTGCCGTTGCCAAGGTCGATCGTCAGCGCCGCAAACTGCTGCTCGATGGAATCGTCAAGCAGCGCTGTGTAGCCGTTAAGCGTCATATTGCGAAAGCGCGGGCTCGTCATCAGCTTGCGCAGCATTTTCGAGATCGTGTCCGGCACGAGGACACCCATGGGGACGTCCTTCCCGCCATGGCGGGCGAAAAACGCCTCCGCCGCCTCGTTCAGCGGCAGGCCGCGCCCGAGCTCGGGCGGCGGCACGATGCCGTCAAAGTCGACAAAGCTCAGCTCTGCCAGAATCAGCGCGTCCACCTCGTTGAACGGCGAAATTTCGAGCGTCAGATCCCCGCGCCAGTCCAGATAATCCATCAGATTTGCCATTTGTTACCTCCGTCAATGGGTCTCGTTTTCTTTTATCGTATGGCGCGCATAGCCGCTGCGCCACAGCCGCACGGCGCGCGCTTGCAGCGCCTCGGGCTTGTTGGGGAGTTTTTCCGCCGCGACCTCGTCTAAAAGCCGCGCAAGCACCGCACCGATCTCGCGCCCGCGATAGCCGAGGGCGGCGAGGTCTTCCCCGCTGATCTTGAGCTCGTGGATCGAGCAGCACGCGCCCTCTGAGATCAGCTCGTCGTAGATTTTCTGTGCCTCGTGCCACGGTGCCTGCGCCCGCTCTAATCCTGCGGGGGCCTTGGCAGCGTTGTCGGCCTGCTTGGTGTAAAGCAAATTCTGCACCGTTTCCACGCCGAGACGCGCCATCTCCTTATGGATGGCCGCCCGCTCGGGGCGGAACATGTCGTCGAAACAGGCGAGCTGCGCGCGTATTCTGTCGCGCAGCGCCTTTTCAAAGTGCAGCCGCGCCATGATGTCCTCCGCCATTTGAGCGGAAATCGCCGTGTGGCCGTAAAAATGTCCGACGCCCTGCTCGTCAAACGTCCGGCACAGGGGCTTGCCGAGGTCGTGGAAGAGCATCGTCCACCTCAGTTCGCGTTTTGGCGGCACGGCGGCGACAGCGCGCGCCGTGTGACCCCAGACGTCGAAGCAGTGGTGGTAATTGCACTGGTCAAAGCCGATGCAGGGTGAAATCTCCGGAATCGGCACGCCCAGAATGTCGGGAAAGGTCAAAAGCGTCTCCCCCACGTTCTCACCGAGCAGGAGCTTGTTCATCTCCGCATACACGCGCTCGTGCGCGACATGGGCGAGTAGGCCGCGCGCCTCATGCGCGGCGCGGGCGGTCTCCTTCTCCGCCAAAAAACCGAGCACAGAGCAGAAGCGCACGAGCCGTAAAATGCGCAGCGCGTCTTCCTCAAACCGCCGCTTCGGCTCGCCGACGCAGCGAAGGACGCCTGCTTTCAGGTCTTCCTGCCCGCCGTAGGGGTCGACGAGCGTGCCGTCCGGCGACAAAGCGATGGCGTTGACCGTGAAGTCGCGGCGGGCAAGGTCCTCTTCAATGCTCGTGCCGAACGTGACGGAATCTGGGTGGCGGTTATCCCTGTACGCGCCGTCGCGGCGCATCGTCGTGAGCTCAATGGGCAGTCCTCCGCTCACAACTGTCACCGTGCCGTGCTGCAAGCCCGTCGGATGCGCGCTTTCGCTGAAAAGGCGCAGCACCTCCTGCGGTGGGGCGTCGGATGTCATGTCGTAGTCGGACGGTGCTTTGCCTCGCAGCATTTCGCGCACGCAGCCGCCAACCAAGTACGGCGAATAGCCCGCGCCTTGCAGCGTGGTGATGACCGTTTCGACTTCCTTCGGTAAAAAGAGCATGGAACCCTCACAAAAAATCAAATTTTTAGCATTGCACTCCGTTCGCCGCTATATTATAATAGAAAATCCATAAAAAGTAAATCTCCTGTGCTTCGCACAAGGAAAGGATTTGATACAATGACTAATCAGAAGGATATTTTCTCCTATCTCGTCCCCGGCAAGTGCGCGCATCTGGCCGGTATCGGCGGCGTTTCGATGAGCCCGCTGGCAGAGGTGCTGCACGGCATGGGCCTCAAGGTCCAGGGCAGCGACATGAACGACGGCCCGTCCGTCGAACATCTGCGCTCGCTCGGCATCCCCGTGGCCATCGGCCACGCGGCGGACAACCTCGGCGAGTGCGACTTTGTCATCCGCACCGCCGCCATCCACGACGATAATCCCGAGATCTCCGGCGCGGTGACGCGCGGCATTCCCGTTTTCGAGCGCGCGCAGGCCTGGGGCGCTATTATGAAGGGCTACAAAAACGCCCTCTGCATCTCCGGCACGCACGGCAAGACGACGACGACCAGCATGGCGACGCATATCTTCATGGCGGCGCAGAAGGACCCGACTGTCATGATCGGCGGCACGTTACAGCTGCTTCATTCCGGTTATCGCGTCGGCAAGGGCGATACGATCATTGCCGAGAGCTGCGAATACTGCAACTCGTTTTTGAGCTTCTTCCCCACCGTCGCGGTCATTTTGAACGTGGAGGCCGACCATCTCGATTTCTTCAAGGACTTAGCGGATGTGGAGCACTCGTTCCGCCACTTTGCAGAGCTCGTCCCCATCGGCGGACATGTGGTCGCCAACATGGATGATGAGGGTGCGCGCGATGCGCTCAGGGGCATTTCCCAGCCGATCTTCTGGTTCAGCTATGACGATCCCGCCGCGCAGTGCCGCGCGGAAAACGTCGTCTGGACGGACGGGCTTCCGAGCTTTGACATCTATATCCGCGGCAGTTACTACGCTCATGTTTCCCTGCGCGTGGGCGGCAAGCACAACGTGATGAACGCACTGGCCGCGGCGAGCGCCGCATATCTTCTCGGCGTCAGCGGTGAGGCCGTCGGTCTCGGCCTTGCAACGTTCACCGGCGCGGGCCGCCGCTTTGAGTACAAGGGAAGCTTCCACGGCGCGGACGTCTACGACGACTACGCCCACCACCCCGGCGAGCTGCACGCGCTGCTCGAAATGGCGAAGACGCTGCCCTACAAGCGCATCATCTGCGCCTTCCAGCCGCACACCTACACGCGCACGAAGGCGCTGTTTAACGATTTTGTCAAAGAGCTGCGCGTGCCCGACGTCGTGGTGCTGGCGGAAATTTACGCCGCGCGCGAGCAGAACGATATCGGCATTTCGTCGATGGACCTGAGCCGCGAGATCCCCGGTTCTGTCTATTGCCCCACGCTCGACAAGGTGACCGCCGCGCTTGCGCGCATCGCCTGCCCGGGCGACCTTATTTTGACCGTCGGCGCGGGCGATATATTCAAGGCCGGCGAAAAACTGCTGAAAGAAGAGAAATAAAGCAACATGGAAATCTCCCCGATCTATCACAACTCCCGTCCCGAGGGCGAGCTGCCCGCGCAGGAAACGGCCGCGTTCGACTTTTTAGATTCCCTCGGCATCGACTATGAGCGCGTGACCCATGAGCTGGCCGACACGATGGAAAAATGCGACGACGTGTCCGCCGTACTCGGCGTGGACGTCTGCAAAAACCTCTTCCTCTGCAACCGGCAGAAGACGAGCTTCTATCTTTTATGTATGCCGCCGCACAAGGCGTTTCATACGAAGGACTTGAGCCATCAGATCGGCTCGGCCCGCCTGTCGTTCGCGCCGGAGGAGCAGCTCTGGGAGCTGCTGCACTGCACGCCGGGGTCTGCAACGATCCTCGGCCTGATGAACGATGATGAGAACCGCGTGCAGCTGCTCATCGACAAGGAGACCTATGAGGCGGAGTACTTCTCCTGCCACCCGTGCCTCTGCACCTCGACCATCAAGCTCAAAACGAGCGACGTCAAAAATATGCTGCTGCCGAAAGTGCACCATGAGCCCATCGTCGTGGAGCTGTAAGAGGAAAAATCAAGCAAAAAGGTTCCGAAGAAACTTCTTCGGAACCTTTTATATGAGCTCTTTTACTGTAAGGTATATCGGCTTGTCAACGTCCGTGTCAGAGCAGGTACAGACGCCGGCGGTGTAGTCGGGGAACGGTTCGAGCGCGAAAACGCGCTCATTCGGGAAGCTCGGCACTTCCCTGTCCCGCAATGCGACGGCGCTGATCCCCGCGCGCTTGCAGCGGCTCTCCCGCTGCACCCAGAGGCGCCAGAAATCGGCGTCATTTGCCGCGTGAAAGCGCGTGCGCATCGCGCCGCCCACAGGGCGAAGACACTCGATATCCGCGCCGATTGGCTCGTTGTGAACAGCCAGCAGCGCAGCGCAGCGCGTGTGGCTCAGGCTGAAATGAACGTCCGGATGCGAAGCAAAGTACGGCTTGCCGTGCTCGCCGTAGGAAAGCTGCGGTAAGTCCTCCAAGCCGTAAAGTTCATGCAGTGCACGGCAGAGCAGCGCGTAGGCGCAGAGGGGTTCCGATGTTTTGATGCGGTCTTGCCGCTCAGGTGGCAGAAAACACGCGAGCGTGGACCGTTCCGCTTCTGAGAGCGGTCGATCTAATTTTACCGCATACAACCGGATATTCACGATGTTCCGCCCCCTTTGCGCAGCGATTCCTGCGGAAATTATAGGAGAAATGGCACGGTCTGTCAAATTTTCTCCGCACATGGAAAAATTTTTTGAAATTTTTCCGTCAAAAAAGAGGAAAGCAACCATTTTCGGCGTATATATACCTTAGATAGAAAAATGTTCCGTGCGCAGAAGTGAGAAAGGAGGACGCCATGGCCTTTGACCGTCAGTTTTTGGACGAGCTCATCGCCCGCAACGACATTGTCGACGTTGTCAGCAATTATGTCTCGCTCCAGCCGCGCGGCGGGAGTCTGTGGGGCTGCTGCCCCTTTCACAGCGAAAAGACGCCGTCGTTCCATGTGCTGCCGGACAAGCAGCTGTGCTACTGCTTCGGCTGCAAAAAAGGCGGCGGTGTCATCAACTTCATCATGGAGGAGGAGAACCTTTCCTTCCCCGATGCGGTGCGCTTTCTCGCACGGCGCGCGAACATGCCCGTGCCGGAAGAAGAGCACAGCGACGAGAGTCGGCTGCGTTCGCGCATCCTGTCGCTCAACCGCGACGCGGCGCGCTTTTACTACGATCAGCTCTACTCGCCCAAGGGTGCGCCGGTGCTCGAGTATATGAAAAACCGCAAGATCACGCGGCGCAATGCAACGAACTTCGGCCTCGGCGCATCGGCGGACGAGTGGGACGGCTTACTGACCGCGATGCGGAAAAAGGGCTATGGTGACGGCGAGCTGCTTGCCTCGGGTCTTGCCATCCGCGGCAAGAACGGCGGGCTGTACGACAAATTCCGCAAGCGCCTCATCTTCCCCATCATCGACGTGCGCGGCGATGTGCTGGGCTTTGGCGGGCGCATCATCAGCAAGGACGATCCGGGCGCGAAGTATATGAACACGCCCGAGACCATCGTTTACAGCAAGCGGCGCGTTTTATACGGGCTGAACCTGGCCAAAAAGAGCAAGCGCAGCAACATTATTTTGGTCGAGGGCAACATCGACGTCGTGATGCTGCATCAGGCGGGATTCGACAATGCTTGCGCCTCGATGGGCACAGCGCTGACGACGGAGCAGCTGCAATTACTCAGTCGCTACACGAAGGAGATCGTGCTCTGCTACGACAACGACGACGCGGGCAAGGTCGCGACGCAGAAGGCGCTGACGCTTCTCAATAACACCGGCTTTCAGGTCAAGGTGCTCGAGCTCCCCAAGCGGCTCGTCGATGGAGAGTACATCAAACAGGACGCGGACGACTTCATCAAATTCCAGGGTAAGGATGCCTTTGAGCATCTGCTTTCCGGCAGCGAGAGCGGGATGGACTTCCGCATGGCGCAGCTCAAGTCAAAGTTCGACCTCAAAAGCGACGAGGGACGTATCGGCTTTGCCGAAGCGGCAGCAGGATTGCTCTCCACAGTGCCGAACGCGGTTGAGCGCGAAATTTACACCGTGCGCGCGTCCGAGGCCGCAGGCATCACGCCCGACGCGATGAAGCTCGAGGTCGAGCGCGCGCGAAAACGCGCCCGCTACAAGGAAAAGCGCGAGCAGGAGCGGCGGGACCTGAATCCCGCGGCGTCCGCCCAGCCGCGCGAGCGGTCGATCCGCTATACAGACCTTCGCTCGGCGCTCGCCGAAGAAGGCGTGCTGCGGCTTTTGACGCTGGACGATTCCCTCTTTGGCGAGAATCCGCCGATCCGGGAAGAGGACTTCTCCTCTCCCCTGCTGGGCCGGTTCTTCACGGCGCTGCGCGCGCAGCTGCGCGAGAGCGGGCAGGTGAACATCCCAGCGCTGGCGGAATTTTTCACGTCGGAGGAGATCAGCCACTTGATCGGTATCCTGCAAAAGCCGGAGTCGCTCAAAAACGGCACGCAGGCGCTGAAGGACTACTGCAATATCATTTTAGACGAAGCGCACAAGCGCGCGGCCGTCAATGAAGACCCCCTGATGGCCGCGATGGAAAAGAATAAATATAAGGGTAACGGAGGAAAGCAAACATGGAAGAAAAACAGCTGACCAGCAGAGAGCTGGAGGAACAGGCCAACGCGCTGCTCGCCGAGGCGGATTTTGAGGAGATCAAGCTGCCGAAGAAAGCGAAAAAGGCCGCATCGGCCAAGAAAGCGAACGAGGATACCGCGCAGGCGGAAAAGCCCGCGGAGAAGTATCCCCCGCTGGATGAAAAGCTGGTCGCCTCCCTGCCCGCGGCGGCGCTGCTGCAGGGCAACGAAAAGCTCATGGAGATCTTTGCCAAGGGCAAGGCCAAGGGCAAGCTCAGCTCCAGCGACCTGATGGAGACCATCGACGAGATGAACCTTGAGAGCGAGCAGCTCGACCAGATCTACGACTCGCTCGAAACGCTCGGCATCGACATCGGCACCGCCGAGGCCATCGACAGCAGCATCGACGATGTGGAGCCGCCGATGGAGGAGATCGCCGAGATCGAAGAGGAAGAGCTCGTCGACCCGAACGAGCTGGTCGACAGCTTCTCGACTGACGACCCCGTGCGCATGTACCTCAAGGAGATCGGTAAGGTGTCGCTGCTGTCGGCGGACGAGGAAATTTCGCTCGCGACCGCGATGTCCGCGGGCGTGGAGGCCAAGCAGAAGCTCGAAGAGGCCGAAAAGAACGGCACGGAGCTGAGCGAAGAGGAAATGAAGGCACTCAAATCTGCCGTCAAGAAGGGAGAGCGCTCCAAGCAGCGCTTGGCCGAGGCGAACCTGCGTCTCGTCGTGTCCATCGCTAAGCGCTACGTGGGCCGCGGCATGCTGTTTCTCGACCTCATTCAGGAGGGCAACCTCGGCCTTATCAAGGCCGTCGAAAAGTTCGACTACACCAAGGGCTACAAGTTCTCGACCTACGCGACGTGGTGGATCCGTCAGGCCATCACTCGCGCCATTGCTGACCAGGCGCGCACCATCCGTATCCCCGTTCATATGGTCGAGACCATCAACAAGGTCATCCGCGTGTCCCGTCAGCTCTTGCAGGAACTCGGCCACGACCCCTCTCCCGAGGAGATCGCCGCCGAGATGGACATGCCCGTCGACAAGGTGCGCGAGATCCTGAAGATCGCGCAGGAGCCCGTCTCCCTCGAAACGCCGATCGGCGAAGAGGAAGACAGCCACCTTGGCGACTTCATCCCCGACGAGGGGGCGAGCGAGCCGAGCGAGGCCGCATCGTTCACGCTGCTGCAGGAGCAGCTCGTCGACGTGCTCTCCACCCTCACCCCGCGTGAGGAGAAAGTCTTGAAGCTGCGCTTCGGCATCGAGGACGGCCGTCCCCGCACGCTCGAGGAGGTCGGCAAGGAGTTCAACGTCACGCGCGAGCGCATCCGCCAGATCGAAGCCAAGGCGCTGCGCAAGCTCCGTCACCCCAGCCGCAGCAAGAAGCTCAAGGACTTCCTGAACTGAAAAATCGAGAAACGAAAAATCAAAATGCATGGTCAAGTTGCAGAAATGCGATTTGACCATGCTTTTTTCTTGCATTTTGCAGGATTTCCGTCAAAAATCCGCTCAATTCTCTCTCAATCACTGTAAACCTATGAAATATTTATGGTTGACAGTCAAGAAGTTCTCTGGTAGATTGTAAACATCATTTTTCTTGGAGGTTTACAATGTCAAAGACCAAGCAGCTTGTATTTTGCAGCCTGTTTACAGCGCTGATCGCTGTGGGCGCATTCATCAAGATCCCCGTCCCCGTCGTCCCCTTTACCCTGCAATACTTATTTACGATGCTCGCAGGGCTCATTTTAGGCCCGCGCCTCGGAACGATCTCCGTGACTGCCTACATGCTGCTGGGATTGGCCGGCCTTCCCATCTTTACGGAGGGCGGCGGACTGTGGTACGTGCTCAAGCCGAGCTTTGGCTATATCATCGGCTTCTGCATCGGGACCTACGTGACCGGCACGCTCGCCGCTAAGCTGAAAAAGCGCACCTTTGCCCGCTATCTTGCTGCCAATCTGGCAGGCCTCGCCGTGGTGTACGCCGCGGGGATGATCTACTACTATGTGATCTGCAACTACGTGCTGAACACCCCCATCGCGGTGGGCCCGCTGTTCCTGTACTGTTTTGTTCTCGCCGTTCCCGGCGACACCGCACTGAGCGTTCTGGGCGCAGTTCTCATCAAGCGTCTCGCTCCGCTTCTGGAGCGCAGCGGCATCTGGACCGTCTCCGGAACGCCCAATATTCCTCAGGCGGCAACGGCAGCAAGATCTTGACAAGCACACGGAGGTAACGCGATATGGACATACTCAACCTGGCACAGGAGATCATTCACGGTAAGCGCCTGACACGCGAGGATGACCTCTCTTTCTTTCTCACCTGCGATTTAGAGCCGCTCTGTCAGGGTGCGGACGAGATCCGAAAGGCCTGTGTCGGCGACAAGGTCGACCTCTGCTCGATCATCAACGGTCGCAGCGGCCGCTGTCCGGAGGACTGCAAATACTGCGCGCAGTCCGCGCACTATCACACGGAATGCGACGTTTACGACTTTCTCCCTGAAGAGACGATCTTAGAGGCCTGCAAGATGAACGAAAGCGAGGGCGTGGACCGCTTCTCTATCGTCACCGCGGGAAGAGCCCTGACCGGCGAGGAGTTCGATCAGGCGATCCACGCTTATGAGACGATGCACCGCGAGTGCAAGATCGACCTGTGCGCGTCCATGGGCTTTTTGAGCGCCGAGCAGCTTCACCGGCTGCACAAGGCGGGCGTCACGAGCTATCACCACAACATTGAGACCTCGAAGCGGAACTTCCCGAACATCTGCACCACCCACACCTACGACATGAAGGTAGAGACTCTGAAAAAGGTCAAGGCGGAGGGCATGTGCGCCTGTTCCGGCGGCATCATCGGCATGGGTGAAACGTGGGAAGACCGCCTGGACATGGCGGTCAGCCTTGCAGAGCTCGGCATCGACTCCATCCCCATCAACGCGCTGATGCCCATCCCCGGCACCCCGCTTGAGCATCTGCCCTGCCTGACGGAGCAGGACATCCTGCGGACCATTGCCTTTTTCCGCTACATCAATCCGGAGGCGAACATCCGTCTGGCGGCGGGACGCGCGCTGCTGACCAACGACGGTGAGACCGCCTTCCGCGCGGGAGCCTCCGCCACCATCACCGGCAACATGCTGACCACTGCCGCCTGCGCAACGATCCGCAGCGACCGCAGCATGCTCGCGTCTCTCGGGCGGGACGTGACCCCCGCCTATTGGAAGGAGGCGTGAGGCATGGCAAAGGCTCTTTTTGTCACGGGGACCGGAACGGACGTCGGCAAGACCTATGTCACGGCGCTGATGGTGAAAAAGCTGGCGGAATCCGGAGAGAACGCTGCATACTATAAGGCCGCCATGAGCGGCAACCGGCGAAGGAGCGACGGCAGCCTCATCCCCGGCGACGCCATGTTCGTACAGCAAACGGCGGGACTTTCGCAGCCGCTTGGCGAAATGTGCCCTTATGTCTATGAGCATGCGTGGTCGCCCCATCTGGCGGCGCGCTATGAGGGGAATCCCCCCGAGCTGCCGGTCATCCGGCAGGGCTTTGAGGCCGTGTGCAGCCGCAACGATTATGTCACCGTCGAGGGTAGCGGCGGCATTCTCTGCCCGCTTCGCGCAGAGAACGGCAAAACGCTGTGGCTCGAAGACGTCATTCGTGCGTTGCAGCTTCCAAGCGTGATCATCGCGGACGCGGGTCTTGGTACCATCAACAGCGTGGTGCTGACGGCAGAGTATATGCAAGGCAAAAAGCTCCCTGTAAAGGGAATCCTCTTTAATCACTTTCATCGCGGCGACACGATGGAAGAGGACAACATCGCCATGTGCCGACAGCGCACGGGCCTGCCCGTGCTCGCCTGCATTCCCGACGGCGCACAGGAACTTCCGATGGAACCAACCGATTTAGCAGCACTGTATGAGGAGGTATCGCTGACATGATCTGGTATCCGTATGAGCAGATGAAAACCATGAAAGCGCCCTATAAGATCATCAAGGCAAAGGGCGTCCATCTTTACACCGAGGATCAGGAGCTGATTGACTCCGTCTCCTCCTGGTGGTGCATGATCCACGGCTATCAGCACCCCGAGCTGACGGCCGCCATTCAGGAGCAGGCCGCCAATTTCTGCCATGTGATGCTGGGCGGACTCACCCACGATCCGGTCGAAAAGCTGTCGGCCAAGCTGGAAGAATTTCTGCCGGGCGATCTGAACTACTGCTTCTTTTCCGATTCCGGCAGCGTGGCTGTCGAAGTCGCCCTCAAGATGGCGCTGCAATACAACACCAACCAGTGCGACGATCATCCGGAGATGAAAAAGCGCACGCTGATTTTGGCGCTGGAGCACGCCTACCACGGCGACACCTTCAAGGCGATGGAGGTCGGCGACGACGAGGACTACCACTTCGCCTTCGACAAAAAAGAGGGCGTCGTCCATATCCCGACCGAGATCCCCGCGCTCGAAGAGGCCTTTGCCCTCTATCACGACAAGCTGAACTGCTTCATCGTCGAGCCGCTGCTGCAGGGCGCCGGTGGCATGAAAATGTACGACATTTCGTTTTTGAAGCGCGCCCGCGAGCTGTGCGACGAGTACGGCGTGCTGCTGATCTTCGACGAGGTCGCCACCGGCTTTGGCCGGACGGGCAATCGCTTTGTGGCCGACCTGGTCCTGCCGGACATTCTGGTGCTCGGCAAGGCGCTGACCGGCGGCTACATCGGCCATGCGGTGACGGTCGCCAACGAAAAGGTTTTCCGCGGCTTTTACAGCGACAATGACCGCCACGCGCTGATGCATGGCCCCACATTCATGGGCAACGCCCTCTCCTGTGCCGTTGCGCTCAAGGGCATTGAGATTTTCGAACGCGAAAACTACATGGGAAAGATTCAAAAAATTGAGGAAATCTCCAAGCGCGAAATGCTGGGCTTTTCCGATGAGCGCATCAAGGAGGTGCGCGTGATGGGCGGCTGCACCTGTGTGGAGGTGTACGATCCCAAAACGCTGGAGGGCTTCCAGCAGTATGCCTATGAGCGCGGCGTATTCAGCCGTCCGTTCCTGAGCTATATGTACTCCATGGTCCCCTATGTCATTGAAGAAGACGAACTGGTGCAGATCTTCACCGTCATGAAGGACTGGTTCCGCCGCGGTTGACTCCCCTCCCCTCTCCAAAACAATTTTAACCACAAAAAGGCAACGGCCGGTCACGCAAGTGACCGGCCTTTGCCCTATGGTGAATGTTCTATGGCTGCAATTTTTTATTCGCCGTCGGCGAGAAACTTCTCTTCCAGCACGAGCTGATAGGCCTTGTTGATGTCGTCATAGACACTGCGGTTGCTCTTCATCTCGGGAACGACGGCTCGCAGCACATCGTAGGCCTTCTGCGTACCCTTGCCAAGGTGGACGTAGTCGCCGTTATCGTCGCTCTTACGCAGATCGACGGCCTGAGAGGCGAACAGCGCCTCCATACCGACAAGGTAGCGCAGGTTGTCGACCATCTGGCGGCACTTGGTCACGGCCAGCGGCAGGTTGCTCGCGTGGTCCTCAATGGAGCCCTGCATGGGATAGAAGTCGACGGACGACGGGGTCGTGAGATAGCGGTTCTCCGCATCGAGGCAGGAGAGCACGTTCTGCACCTCGTCATAGCCGTGGGCGCTGCCGTTGCGCGGGGCAAGGAAGCGCGGCAGGTGTGTGAACTCGGGCATGCACATGCGGATCAGGCGGTAGTTGACCGTGCGGGACAGATGCGCGAGCGCGATGGCAAGCATCTCGATGCCGATAACGAGCGATGTCGTCTCGAAATTCGAGTTGACAAAGACATCCTTCTTGTCGAGCATGATGCAGGGGTTGTCCGAGGGGGAGTTGATCTGGATGCTCAGGAACTTCTTAACGTAGTCCAGCGCATCCTCAACCGCGCCCGTGATGATAAAGCCGCCGCGGAAAGTCAGCGGGTCCTGCAGCGCGTGCTCGGGTCGATTGTCGCTGTAGAGGTAGCTGCCCTCAAGATCCTCGCGGCAGCGGGCGGCGCAGCGGATCTGGCCGGACAGGCCGCGCAGCTCGTTCACGTCCTCGCGCATCGGCTCGATGTTGCCGTTGAGGCCTTCATAATCGAGGCAGAAGATGCGGTCGGACATCTTGACGAGATTCTCGACCTCGTGGACAAGGATGGCCGCGGTGCCCTCGCCCTGGCTGTTGGAGAGCATGATGGTGTGCGTGTCCTTGAGCTGGAGATGCAGGGGCTTGAGGCCCTCCTTCTCCATGGCTTCCTTGGCGCTCACGACCTTGCCCTTGTAGTTGACGTCCTCCTCGCCGATGAAGGCAAGGCCAATGTGGGTGATGGTGGTGATGTCTGCCTCGCCGACGGCGCCGCGGCGCGGGATGCGCGGCGTGATGCCGTGGTTCAGAAAATCGCGGTAGCTGTTTGCCAGGTCATCGGACGCACAGGACGCGCCGATGAGCATGTTGTTGAGGCGGATGACCATCATCGCGCGCACTTCCTCGTCCGTGTTGAACGGCGGAAGGCCGAGGGAGTGGGAGCGCAGCATCATGCGGTTCTGCGTCTCCATGAAGTCCTCGTCGATGGTGACGTCCTTGTTCTGGCCAACGCCGCGGTTGAAGCCGTAAATGGCCTTGCCGCCCTTGGAGAGCTCCTGCATGATCTCGCGGCCCTTGGCGAGGCGCGCGTAGGCATCGGCTGCGATCTCGACCTTGCGGCCGTCGTAGGCGACGTCATAAACGTCCTGCAAGGTCAGGTCGTGGCCGTTCAAAATCAAAGTGTCCATACTGCTTGTCCTTTCGTTTTTTTGAAATTCAGTGATCTTGTTCGATCAGTGTGATTGTTTCTTCGTCGGCGTCGATCTCGATTTGATCTCCGGTTTTTACTGCATTGTAAAATTTGTCCTCCACGCGGTCGACCATCGGGATCTCCATGATAATGGCCGTGGAGACGAGCACGGTGTCGGGCTCGCGCACGATGAAGCCAAGCGGCGCCGCGCCGTTCAGCTCGAGCTTATAGAGCCCATCCATCTGCACGACGGAGCTGCCCTTTCCGCCCGGGAAGACGAGAATCTTATCCTTGACGCTCACGCCCTCGAGCGCGTGGCCGACTTCGGTCACGACGCCGGTCTTCGGGTCGGTGTGGTAAAAGAGGATCTGGTCGGTGCAGGTGAGCACCTCGCCTCTCACCTTGCCCGCGGCGATCTGGCGGCAGGAAAATGTCTTTTTCATCAGCACACCCTCCCCTGCTTTGCCCAGCGGATGCAGGTGGCCGTGTCGCGCACGGCCATGCGGATGCCCGCCGTTTCCATGTAGTATGCGCCCTTGGGCGAATCCGTCACGCCGGGCTTTCCGGCAAGATAGCCCCAGCAGCATGCCTCGTCCACGCAGGTGTCGGCGATCAGGTCCGCGCCAAGGTCCAGAAGCCGGTCCTCGAGGCCGCTTTCTTTCGCCTCGCGCTTGATGGCGGCGGACGTCAGGATATGGATGTCGGCCTTTGCCTTCTCGCCGCCGAGCAGTCGCTCGACTTCTTCGATCTGCGCATACGTGTAGTGCGGGCAGCCAAGAATGCAGTATTCGATGCTGCCGTCCGCCGAGGGAGAGAACGCCTCAAGCGTCTGCTCCAAGTCAGACTGTGTGATGGTGACCTCCCTTTTCGGCGCTTTGCCGCCAAAAAGGTCGAACCCGTGCGCGGCCTCCGCCGTGACATTTGGAATGTGGTAGAGGTCGTAGCTGCCCGAAACGTTCAGCTCCGCGCCGAGCGCGATGAGCGCCTCGATGCTGATCTTCTCGGGAAGGCCAAGGAACGCCGGAATGCCCTTGCCGATCTTCTTTCCGCAAAGGCCGAGGACGGCGTAGTCAAAGTCCGACTCCATCTTCGCGTCCACGTGAACGGCGATGTCGGCGAAGCGATTCTCGCTCAGAATCATCCCGTATTCGGGCGCGTAGCCTGTCACGGCAGCGCAGAGGGCGCTGGCCGCGCTCTCGCGGTTCGTGCGCGCGCCGAGAACAGCGTTGGCATAGATCGTAGCGTTCGTCTCGGAAAAGGCGATGATCTCGCCATACGATGGGACGTTATCGGCAAGATACGGCGTGCAGCAGTAGGTCAAACGCGCGCCGAGGCCGCGGTAGATACGCTCGGTCTTTCGCATGTTTTCGACGGCGGCATCAGTCAGCCGAGAACGAAAATAGTCGACGGAATAGCCGGGGTTGACAGTCGGCGCGACAGCGCAGGAAGCCCCCGCGTCCAGGAGCTTGCCCGCAAACCAGATGTCGGCCTCCTGCGCGCTGAGGGATACGTGCGCGCGGCTGACGGGAACCAGGCGCTCCGCATCAAAGCACTTGCCCACGCCGATCTGGATCTGCATCGCCATGGCCTTACCCTTGCCGAACGCACCGTCCAGCATTTTCTGCTGGTGATCCGTGAGTTTCATGGACCCTCTCCTCTGCTTACTTCTTGCCGACGTCCAGGTTACCGGCCTCGGTGTCGTAGCCGGAGTAGAAGCCCTGGCCGGTCTTCATGCCGAGGTGGCCCGCGTCGATCATTTCCTTGAGCTTTGCGGGCGGCTTGTCGCGCTCATCGCCGCTGGCGGCGTAGTAGGAATTTTCGATGTTGTAGATGGTCTGAAGGCCAATGAGGTCCATCAGCTTGAACGGGCCGATGTTGCTGTGCCACTCGGTCATCCAGCCGCGGTCGAACTCGGCGACGTCGGTGACATAGCCGTTGGCCCACAGGTACAGGCACTCGCGCTTGACAGCGCGCCACACGCGGTTGATGGAGTAGCCCTTGATCTCACGCTCAGTGATGACGGGCTCAAAGCCGAGGGTGTGATAGTGCGCGATAGCGGCCTTCTTCGTCTCCTCAGACGTGCTGGGGTTCCACATCATCTCCAGATAGCTGTTGCGGATGGGGTCGTCGTGGTCGACAGAGAAGGTCATGGCCTTGCGCTCGTCGCTCACATCTTTATAGATATCGCTCATCAGGAGCGAGGAGGTGTTCGAGTTCAGATAGCAGTGCTTCGGGCAGACCTCGTCGAGCTGCTTGAAAACAGCCTGCTTGACTTCGATCTTTTCCGGCACGTTCTCAACGACGAGGTCGGCGTCCTTGCAGGCCTCTTCGAGCGTCGTCGCGTAATGGATGCGGTCGCGGACAGCGTCGGCCTCGTCCTTTGTCAGCTTCCCCTCTTCGATGAAGTGAGCGAGCCACTTGTCGATCTTATTCTTGCAGGTGTCGATCGACGGCTGCGTGCGGCTGTAGCCGGTCACGTTCTTGCCGTAGAGCGCGTTGCGGAAAGCGATCATCGACCCCTGCGTGCCGATGCCGACGATGGTGACGTTTTTGATGTGATCTACTTCAGACATATTGCACCTCTTAAATCCCGGAGGGAGGAACTTCTGCGCCTCCGTTGTGATGATAGTAGTATAACACGTCATCGTTTAATTTGCGTTTATCTTTCAACGCTATCAATAAAAATTTTTTAAGGAGCCGCTTTCGGCCCGCTTTTAAGGGAATGACCTGCCCTATCGCCCGCCAGATCAGCGAACGATAGAGCAAGAGAAGGCAAACCCGGAAAGGTCTGCCTTCTCTTGGAGCATTTGAATTACTTCTTCTGAGCGGGAGTCTTACCGAAGGTGAAGACCTGATACAGATAGCGCAGGAAGATTGCGGTGGTGGAGATACCGGCAACCAGCGGGGCGACCCAACCGATGATCCAGTCGATACGGTTGATGATGCCGAAGCTGTAGAACGCGGCCAGCGCCACATAGACAAGGCACAGAGCGCCGTCGATGCCGAGCCACTCGACTTTGATCTCCTTCTTGTACTCTTCCTCGCTGACGGGGCCGGAGGAGGTCATGATCATGCCCTTCTCAATGTTCACACCGTCGGGCTTGGCAAAGCCGGTGTTGAGAACCTTACCGAACTGGTTGCCAATGAGGAACGCTACGAAAGAAATAGGCAGAGACACGAGCATCGGATCGACGTTACCGCCGAGGGCTTCAATGCTGAGGGGATTAAAGTCAAACCAGAGCCAAGAGAGGATACCAACGATCATGGAGCAGAGGCCGGACATGTTGGTCTTCTTGCCATCGTACATGATGGCAGCCATCATGGGAACGAACAGCGCAGACATGGAGAGACTCGTGACAAGGATCATCGCATCATAGACCAGCTTGAACTTGAACGCAACGCTCAGGCCGATCACACCGAACACCACACAGGCAATACGGGAAATGAAGATGGACTGCTTGTCGGTAAGGGGCTTTTTGCGCAGGACGCCGATGATATCGTTGGACACGATCTCGCCGCCGACCAGATAGTAGGTATCCATCGTGGAGATGATGGCGCCGAGCATCGCGAAGACGAACAGGCCGCGGGCAACGGGAGGCAGACCGCTGAGAACGAGCTGCATGTAAGCAACCTCGGGCTGGACGGTCAGCGCGGGATCCATCGCGCGGATGACGATAGCGGTGAACATCAGGCAAACGTCCATGCTCAGCCAGATGGAGAAGCAGGTCAGCATCGCGCGCTTACCGGTCTTGGGACCGTTGGAAGCGGTGAAGCGCTGATAGAACGCGGGATCCTTATAGACGTTGATGCAGATGAGGATCAGCACGATGGCACGGCCCAGAGGGATGCCGCCGAACGGGGTCATCATCGCGGGATCAACCGTGCTGAAGATCTCGTCGAGAGCAGCGAAGCCGCCCACGCCGTAGAACGCGCTGGGGAAGACAAAAGCGACAGATACGATCATCAGGAAGAAGAAGATCATATCAGTGATGGCGACGCCGAGCAGGCCGCCGACGCAGGAAAGGCCGATGGAAATGGCAATGACGATGGCCGCAGCAAGGAACTTGTTCATGTTCCACGCAGCAACGCCGACATAGCCGCAGGCGCCGATCTCAGAGATGGAGAGGCAGGTCGCCAGCAGGACAATCGCGCCGATAAAGGAAGCAATGCGGCCATAGAAACGGTCGAGCAGCTCGGTCATCGTGGAGTTGACCTTGACGGAAATGCGGGGAGCAACCCACAGAGCCAGCGGGAAACGCACAAGGTGCGCGCCGATGGACCAGATAAAGAATGCGGAAAGGCCCATGGTGGTAACATAGCCGACCGTACCGATCGTACCGTTGCCGCCGTACCAGGATGCAGCGATCGTACCGACCGCGAGAGACCAAGGCAGAGCCTTGTTTGCGTGATAGTAGGCTTCCATATCAGTGTTCTTCTTGCTCATGAAGACGCTGATGGCGAAGATGCCGACCACGCACAGGACAATAGTAATATTGTCAATCAGTGTAAGCATTTTCTCCTCCTGTTGTTTCGCTGCGGAGTGATCTGCCGTCTCTCCGCAAGGTTTTGATACGGGATACACATCTTCTGCGTCTTCCTTACCGCAAAATTCGTTGCCTTTCCCGCGATGACGACACTATAGCACAGTAAAGTTGGAAAAACGTTGAATCGTTTGAACGGGGTAAATTTTTTTCTTTCATAATTTTCAACGCTGTTTTGACGGCTCACTATTATAATATAAACAATCAAAGTGACAACAATTTGTTTTATTTACCGCAAGGAGGTTTTTACAAAATGAGCGAAACTCTGATCTTAAACGGAAAAGACCTGACGCTGGAGGATCTTTACTCCGTCGTTTATGACCGCCGCCCCGTCCAGATCGACCCCGAGGTTGTTCCCCTCGTCGACAAATCCCGCCAGGTGCTTTTTGACATGGCGGCTGACGGCAAGCCCGTCTACGGCCTGAACCACGGCGTGGGCTGGAACAAGGACCGCGAATTCAGCCAGGACTTTTTCGAGCAGTACAACCGCAACCTCATCAACAGCCACTCCCTCGGCGTTGCGCCGTTTGCCAGCGTCGAAGAAGTGCGCGCGATGATGTGCATCCGCCTCAACACCGCCCTCTGCGGCCGCACGGGTATCGCCTCGAACATTCTTAAAATGTATGAGGAGTTCTTAAATCGCGGCATCCATCCCCGCGCCATGCGCCGCGGCGCCGTCGGCGAGGGTGACGTGAGCACGATGAGCATGATCGGTCAGGCCATGATCGGCCAGGGCGAGGTCGAATATCACGGCGAGATCATTCCCGCGATCGACGCCATGCGCGCCGAGGGCATCGAGCCCGCGATCCTCGGCCCGAAGGACGGCCTTTCCATCGTCTCCTCGAACGCGCAGGGCGAATCCATGGTGGTCCTGCTCGTCAAGGAGGTCGAAGAGCTCATCAAGCTGAGCGACGCCATCTACTGCCTGCACCTCGAAGGTCTCAACGGCGGCCTCCAGCCGCTCGGCGAGCGCGTGAACGAGGTGCGTGGCCTGCCCGGTCAGATCCATTGTGCCGCAGAGTGCCGCCGCTTCCTCGAGGGCAGCTATCTTGAGCATCCCGATTCCAAGCGCGCGCTGCAGGATCCCCTCTCCTTCCGCTGCGGTGCGGCCATCAACGGCTCTGTCTACGATTCTCTTGAGTACGTCAAGAATATCCTCGAGCTCCAGATCAACCGCACGGACGATAATCCCTGCATCCTCTATGAGGAGGGAACCACATCCGTCAGCCCGAACTTTGAGGTAACGACCCTCTCTCTCGGCGTCGACATGCTGGCCGCGGCGCTGTGCCACATGTCCCACGCCATTACGAACCGCCTCTACAAGATCGTCGACCCTGGCTTCACGGGTCTCAACCGCTTCCTGACCCCGCACGAGGTCAAGGCCATCGCGTTCTCCACGATACAGAAGACCTTCGCCGCGCTCGACGCCGAGAACCGCTGGCTCGCCAACACGACGACGCTCGACATCACTTCCTTCGCCAACGGCATCGAGGATCACGCCAGCAACCTGCCGCTTGCCGGTATGCGTTCTCTCCGCATCGTCGACAACCTGCGCTACATGCTCGGCATGGAGCTGATGCACGCCGCTCAGGCCGTCGAAATGCGCCGCGACCAGCGCGCTGACAACCTGCTCAAGCTCGGCAAGGTCACCGGTCCTCTCAAGGACGCTTACCGCAAGACCGTCCCCTACTACGATGCCGACCGCAACCTCAGCATCGACATTGAAAAGTCCTATCAGGTCATCAAGGACGGCTCGCTGCTCAAGGTCATCGAAGAGGCCGAGCGCGCGTAACATACAATCGCAAATGAAAAAGGACGCATCCGACCGGATGCGTCCTTTTTCTCAGCTTGTTTTTCGCGTTACAGGCGGCTCATCAGCTTGGCGAAGGTATCCGCCGTCAGGCCGCGGGCGGCCTCAGTCTTATAGAGGCGGTTTGCCGGGCGGCAGTTGTTGTGGATGGTCTCGGCAACCATCGGCGTGATCTCTTCGACGAGCTTTTCATCGAGCACGCGGCCGCGCATATACTCCTCTGCGTCCGTCACGCGGATCGGCGTGCCGCCGACCGCGCCGAGCGACAGTCTCGCCTGTTCGACCCTGCCGTTTTCGTCCAGCTTAACAGCGGCGGCCAGTCCCTCGCGGGAGATGGACACGCGCTCGCGCGAACCGATCTTATGGAACGCGCTGACAAAGCCCTCAAACTGCTTCAAGTCGATCAGAATGGCCGTGACGGCCTGATCCGGCCGCAAGATCGTCTTCTGCGGGCCGGTGATAAAGCCGTTCACCGGCGTCACGCTCGCCGTGCCGTCGGCGTTCATCAGCTCAAGCTGCGCATCATACAGCCACGAGACCGGAAGCATGTCACCCGCGGGCGAGGCGTTGCAGAGGTTGCCCGCCATCGTGCCCTTGGCGCGGATCTGCGGCGAGCCGACGTCGGACGCCGCGTCCGCGATGGCGCAGAACGCCTTGTCGTCCTTGAGTGCGGCGGTGATGCCGTTCATCGGCACCGCCGCGCCGATGCGCAGTACGCCGTTTTCTTTCGTGACGGTGTTCAGCTCGGGAATGAAGCCGGGGTAGATCAAAAGGTCGGGCGCGAACTTGCCCGCGCGCTCCTTGATGATAAAGTCTGTGCAGCCTGCGATGATCTTCGCCTTTTCCGTGGCGGCGGAAAGCGCCTGCGCGAGCTCGGCAAGCGTTTTGGGCGTTAAGCTCTGCACTGCGCTTCCCTCCTCTCCTTCGCGGCGCGCTTGACCGCGCGCACGATCTGGACATAGCCGCTGCACCGGCAGATATTGCCGGAGAGCGCCAGACGAATTTCATCTTCCGTCGGGTCAGGATTTTTGCGCAGCAGCGCCTCGGCAGACATGATCATGCCAGGCGTGCAGTAACCGCACTGGATGGCAAGCTCTTCGACAAAGCAGGTCTGGATGATATCGAGCGAGCCCATCTCGGCAAGACCCTCGATCGTCGTGACCTCGCGGCCTTCGAGCTGGATGGCGGCGGTCAGGCAGGAGTGGACGGCTTCGCCGTCGAGCAGCACCGTGCACGCGCCGCATTCGCCCTCCGCGCAGCCTTCCTTCGTGCCCGTGAGGTGCAGGTCCTCGCGCAGGATGTCGAGCAGGCGGCGGTCAGGCTCGGTCTCGAGCGTGACGGGCTTTCCGTTTACAATAAAATTAAGCGTCATGGTTCTCTCTCACCTCCGCCAGATATTTGAGAATGCAGTCGGGATCATACGGCAGCACCGAGAGGTTCGCGTGCAGCGCGTCGTTCACCGCGCCGCACACCGCCGGAGCGACCGGCACATAGCAGACCTCGCCGATGGATTTCGCGCCGAACGGGCCCTCCTTCGAACGTCCGTCCTGCAAAAGCTCCACGCGGATGTTCGGCAGGTCGTTTGCAAGGAACAGATGATATTTGGACAAACTCTCCGTGCAGCGGCCGTCCTTCTGCATGGTCATCTTTTCGCGCAGCGCAGCGCCGCAGCCCATCTGCACCGCGCCCTGGATCTGCGCCTCGCAGAGGCCGGGGTTGATGGCCTGACCGATGTCGTGCACGGCGAGATAGTCGAGCACCTTTGTAAAGCCTGTCCAGGTGTCGACCTCGACATGGGCAAAGTGCGCGCCCGTCACGCCGGGGTTCGTCACGTTCGAATAGCTCACGTAGGCCGTCAGGTTGCCGGCGTGGGTGTGCATGCTCTTTTTGGCGAGCTCGGCAAACGAAAGGAGCGGCTCGTCCTGCCCCGCACGGCAAATGTGGCTGTCGTTTAAGAACAGCTCGTCTTCTGGAATATCCAGAAGCGTAGACGCCGCGTGCAGCATCTTCTTTCTCAGGGTGTTCGCCGCATCCTGCACGGCGCGGCCGACCACATAGGTCGTGCGGCTGGCAAAGCAGCCGTAGTCGATGGGCGTGACCGCGGTGTCGCCCTCGGTCATGTAAATTTTATCCTCAGGCACCTTCAGCACCTCGGCGGCGATCATGCGCATCGCCGTCACCGTGCCGCAGCCGTGGTCGTGCAGGGTGAAATTCGCCTGCATCGAGCCGTCGGCATTTAAGCTGATGCTGCCCTCGCCGTAGTCATTGAAGCGCGGGAAGTATGTGTTGCCGTGACCGCCGATCCCGATGCCGACGCCCCTGCGGTAGCGCTGCTGGGAGGCGTTGAACGCCGCGTCCTCAGCTTTCAGCTTGTCCCAGCCGAACTTTTCGCTGCCGAGTGTGATCGCATCGCCGATGCGGATATCTTCGAGCGACAGGTGGAGTTTCTTGTCCTCTTCCCCGCTGCGCGCCACATTCTTGAGGCGAATCGCAAGGCGGTCCATGCCGAGCTTTTCCGCCGCGGCGTCGAGCTGGCGCTCCATCATCAGCGCCTCTTCTGCCGCCGACCAGCTGCGGAACGCGCCGGAGACCGGCGAATTCGAGCTGATGACCTGTCCATGATAGTGCATGTATGGAATGCGGTAGCAGCGCGTCGGCTTACCGGCCAGCGCGCGGACATAGTCGCCCGCGTTGCCGATGTAAGCGCCCGCGTCGAGCGTCACATCGCAGTAAATTTCCTTCATCTCGCCGTCGGGCGTGTAGTAGCCGCGCGCGCTCATGCGCATCGCGCCGCGCACGATCGTGTCGGTCATCGCCTCGCCGCGGGAATAGACGAGCTTGACGGGGCGGCAGAGTTTTTTGGCGACGAGCGCCGTGACGGGCTCTAGAAACCACTCCTGCTTGGCACCGAACGAGCCGCCCATCGTCGCCTTAACGACGCGTACATGGCTCTCCGGCATCTCCAAAAAGTCCGCGAGCACGGTACGAATGCCGTGCACGGCCTGGTTTGGGCAGTAGACGGTCAGCATGTCGCTATAGGGGTCATAGTCGGCAATGCAGGCGTGTGTCTCCATCGTGGCGTGATGCAGGCGCGGCAGCTCCATCGTGCTGCACACCTCAATGAGCCCTTCGGTGCTCTCCTGCTTTTTGCCGACCTCCAGCGTGTATTCGTCTCGGACGGGTGTTTCGCCCTCCAGGCAGTTCTTGCCCGCGAGCGTATCATCAAAGCCGATGGAAAACGGAAGCTCTTCATACTCGACTTCGACAAGACGCGCGGCTCTCTCCGCTGTTTCCTGGTCGCAGGCCGCGACCGCGCCGATCTTGTCGCCGACAAAGCGCACATACTGATTGAATGCGCGTTCCTCGTTCGCTAAGTACGCCTGATTGAAGCTTGAACGGTAGCGGTTATACTTGCGATCGCTCGTGTTCAGGCAGTGATAAACGCCATAAACCCCCGGAAGCGCCAGCGCCTTTTCCGCATGGACCGCCTTGACATAGCCGTGCGGGATCTTGCTGTGGAGCATGCAGAGATACGCCATATTGGGCAGCGAGAGATCGCCGGCGTATTTGGTATACCCCGTGGCCTTGCCCTTGGCGTCGTGGATCGGACGCGCTGTTCCAACGTAATTCAAATGGATGCCTCCTAAACTAAACGGGCAGCAAAAGGCAGACCCGTACTATTTTGATGCTGCCTTTATATCATACGCGCGTTGAATTAGCGTTGAGGTATTCGACCATAGCGTTATTTTTCGCTTAGAATATCGTATTTTCGTCGAAGTACTTGCTATTTTTCAACGGTTTGAGTATACTACCTTTGTTTACTGCACTAACGTGTTATTTCTGTTGGGAGGCCTTGACATGCCTGAGTTAAACGCAAAACTGTTCGGTACGCCCGCCGTTTCCGTCGACGGGCGGGAGATCACGCTCCCCTATAAAAAAGCCGACGCTCTTTTGTACTATTTGATCCTCAAGCGCAAAACCACCCGCAGCGAGCTCATCGGCCTGCTCTACGAGGATACCGATTCCGCCACAGCGCTCAAAAATCTACGCCACGCGATCTACACCATCCGCAAGGCGTTTGCCTTCGATCCCTTCGTCCCCGGCCAGCGCTCGATCGTTGAATTCTCCGCCGACGTTGAGATCGCCTGCGATGTCTACGATTTTGAGCGCGGCGACATGCTCAGCGCCTATCACGGGGAATTTCTGAAGGACTTCAATGTCTCCCACTCCTCCGCGTTTGACGCATGGCTGAGCGATCAGCGCAATCTCTATCAGTCGCAGTACCTCCACCAGCTTTTGGCGGCGGAAAAGGAGGCGTATTACGCCGGTAAGCTCGACGTTGCCGAAAAATACGGCACGGAGTACATCGCCATCGACCCGCTGGAGGAAAGCGCGTTCTCCACGCTCATGCAGGTCTACCGCGACCAGAAGAAATTCCGTAAAGCACTTGGCCTTTACCATACGCTCTGTAAGAACCTTTCCGACGAATTCAGCATCTCCCCGCTCAAGGAGACCTCCGCACTCTACTATCAGATCGTCGACGCGTGGAACACCTCGACCTACAAGCTCGAGGTCGGCAGCGACCAGCAGCTCATCGGCAAGGACGCGGTGCTGCACAAGCTCGTATCGCTGTGCAACGGCTCGCGCCTTGAAAGCGACAAGATCTGCGCACTGATTCAGGGCAAGACGGGCGTCGGCAAGACATACCTCATCAACTACATCCTACACCAGTACGATTTTTCCGGCTGGGCGATCTGCCAGGCCTCGTGCTACCAGTCCGAGATGAACACCGTGCTCGCCCCGTGGAACACGATCATGCTCCAGCTCATCCCGAAATTCGAATCCGAAAATATCCGTATTCCGGATGTTTACATTAAGACCGCCGCGGGCCTCTTCCCCTGCTTGTCCGTTGAATGCCAGCACAATTTCTCCGGCATTTCGAGCGACTATCCCGCGGGCGCAGATTATCTCGCCGCGCTTGAGAGCACGCTGCTCATTTTGTCGACGGTCGCCAAAAAGGTGCCGGTGCTGCTCATTTTGGAGGACATCCATTGGATCGACAACAACAGCGCCGACCTCCTTTCGATGCTGCTGCACCGCCTGCGCAGCACGAACATCACGATCATCTGCACGAGCCGCAACATTTTGCAGCCCTACGCCCAGCAGGTGCTCAACAACGCCGTGCGCGACAAGCTGCTCGACGTGTACAATATCGACGCCTTTTCGCAGGAGGAGACAACGCGCTTCGTCAACTTCTACGCCCCGGGCCGCTACTCGCAGAAGGAGATCGACAACCTCTACCAGAGCACGGAGGGCAATGGCCTCTTCCTCGTGCAGCTGCTCGACTCGATGCACGAGTCGAATGGGCTCAAAAACATCCCTGCCAGCGCGGACAGCATCATTCAGATGCGCCTCGCGGGCCTTTCGTCCGATGAATTGCAGGTACTCGACGTCATCTCGGTCTTCCGCGACTGGGCGCCGTTCGACATTCTCACCTCTCTTCTGACAAAAACGCCGCTGGAGCTTCTGTACCTCTGCGACCAGCTCAAGCAGAAAAATCTGCTCACCGAATCCACGCGCGGCAAGGTGCTCGGCTATTCGTTCACGCACGAGCGCGTGAAGGCGATGCTCTCGCAGCGCCAGTCCGAGTCCGCGCGCCGCATCCTGCATCTGCGCGCCGCGCAATATCTGGAGGCGCAGCTCGGCAGCGACGGTTCGACCGACCTCTACGATCAGCTCGTGCAGCACTTCACCGCAGGCGGCGACACCTTCAAAGCCTTCAAGTATAAAGTACTTTCCCTTGACGCATTTGCCGGTATGTGCTATGAGCTCATGCCAATCCTGACCGACGGCTCGGACGCGCTGACAGTCAAGGAGGATGGTCTGACCGGCTATTTCCAGATCCTTGAGCGTGAGCTCGCCTCGCTGCGCTCCACGCAGTTCGGCGCGGACGCCAAGGAGCTCGACCAGCTCGAGCGTCAGCTCTTGTACGTCGAAAGCCGCTACTACATCCACGGCGGCGAATACGACGCGGGTCTCCCCGTTGTCGGCCAGCTCCTCAAGAGCAGTACCACCGCGGGCGACTGGCAGATGGCCGCGAACGCGCATTTGCAGTTCATCTACTATGCCATCCAGACCTATGATCTTCCCGTCATGCGTGAGCATCTGCGCCTTGGCATGCAGTATAAATCGCGTTTGGAAAATACGCCGGACTGGGGTAAGTTCCTGCGCCTACAGGGCCTCATGTACCTGATGATCGGCGAATACGACAAGTGCCGCAGTTGGCTCGACCGCTCCATCAGCTTTTTTGAATCACTTGACGCGGACGGCGAGGGCCGCTATGTCATCAGCATCGCGGGCGCGTACAACTATATTGCCGAAACGTACCGTCTCGAGCGGAAGTTCGACAAGGCACTCGAATACTACGACAAGGCCATCCTCTTCAACCAGCGCCGCGGCTCGTACCCCGGCGCGGCCATCATCTACACCGACTACGGCGTCGCCGCCTATCAGAGCGGTGAAAAGGAGGTCGCGCGCGAGCTGCTCTCGTACGCTGAGGAGCTCTATCAGTCCTTCCATGAATACAGCCAGATGCCGATCGCGCTGTCGTACCTCGCGCTGTTCGACGTGGAGGACGGTCAGTACGTCTCCGCCGCCGCGCGGCTGAGTAAGGCGCTTGACGTCGGACGAAAAATGGGCTCCCCGTGGTGGAATGGCATTACACTTTACATCACTTGGAAAATAAGACTCTTGCTCGAGAAGCAAGCCATCAATGTGCCGGAGCTCAGCGCCCTTTGGCCGCAGGACAAGCGTAAGCACTGCATCGAATGCCTCGACTGCCTGCATCGCCTTGAGCCGCGCACCGAAACGGCCGAAATGGAGCAGACACTTGAAGCACTGAACGCTGAAAAGGCCGAATCGTGACAATTTACAATTGATATTGTAATAGGAAAGACCCGCCTCAGTAAGGCGGGTCTTTTTGATTGAGCTCTGTCAAAAACCGTCCCAGTGCGGGATTCTGGTTGCCGCTCTGCCAGGCGGCGATGATCTCTTCCTCCTCCCCCTCGCCCACGAGGGGGACGAAGACGAGGTTGTCGGCATTGTAAAGGCGGTCGGTGCAGTAGTCGGGCAGGAGCGAAATGCCCTCCTCCGCCGCGACCATCATCAGGATGCTTTCGGTGTCCGCCGAGCGGAAGAGAATGTTCGGCTTGTAGCCCGCCTCGGCGTAGCGCTGCATGAAAAAGGCGTCGCCATAGGAGTCGGGCGCGGCGTCGGGCGACATATATAAGATATTCTCCCCGCGCAGCTCTTGCCGCGTGAGCTGTCGGCGCTGCGCGAGCGGATGGCCCGCATAGAGCGCGACAACGAGCCGAGCCTTTTCGACCGTCTGAAACGTGACGCCCTCCTGTGTGCGCAGGTTTGTCGAGTCCCAAGTGAAGACGATGTCATACTCCTGATGGAGTAACCCCGCGGCCAGCACATCCGTCGAGCAGCGGTAGAACGAGATGAGCACGTTTCCGTTTTTCTGGTGGAAGTGGCGCATCAGGACCGAGAGGTCGCTGCGCTCGTAGCCGCGCACGTAGCCGACGCGCAGCGTGCCGGTCAGGCCCGTCGCCGCGTCGTGCACGCGCTCCTGCGCGCGGCTCATGCGCTCTAAGATCGCTTTTGCGTCCAAAAGGAACGACTTTCCCGCGCTCGTCAGGCTTACAGGACGTGTGCTGCGGTCGAAGAGCTCGCAGCCGAGCGTCTGCTCAAGCTGCTGGATCTGCTGCGTCACCGCGGTCTGCGAGATGTAATACTGCTCCGCCGCCTTTGTGAAGCTCCGGTGCTCCGCGGCGGAGACAAAATAGCGTAGCTGATTGCGATTCATGTACTCATTTCCTCATAACATAAGTTTTGCTTATTATATCATCCGATAATCGGTCTTGTAAAGCCCATCTTCCTGCGGTAAGATAAGCACATCGTTCATAAATCTTTTACAAATGAGGTCGATCAACATGAAACGCGAATCGTTCCGCTCCCGCCTGGGCTTCCTGCTCGTCAGCGCGGGCTGCGCCATCGGCATCGGCAATGTCTGGCGCTTCCCCTATGTGACGGGCAAAAACGGCGGCGGCTATTTTGTTCTCTTTTACATTCTGTGCCTGCTCATCATGGGCGTTCCCGTGCTGACGATGGAGCTGGCCGTCGGCCGCGCGAGCCGCAAGAGCGCGATCCTCGCCTACAAGACGCTCGAAAAGCCCAAGTCTAAGTGGCACATCCACGGCTGGTTCTGCCTGATCGGCTGCTACCTCTTGATGATGTACTACACGACGGTTTCCGGCTGGATGGTGAGCTATTTTGGCAGGTTCCTGACCGGCAAGTTCTACTACGGCATGCCTGCGGAGGACGCGTCCGCCGTGTTCGGCGAGCTGTTGGCCAATCCTGTTGAAATGGGCATTTTGGCGGTCGCCATCGTCATCGTCGGCTTTGTCGTCTGTTCGTTGGGTCTGCAAAAGGGCCTTGAGCGCGTATCCAAGGTCATGATGATTGCGCTGCTCGCGCTCATTCTCATTCTCGCCGTTCACAGCCTGACGCTTTCCGGCGCGGCAGAGGGCATGAAGTTCTATCTGCTCCCCTCCCTCGATTCCATCCGTGAAAACGGTCTGCGCAGCCTCATCACCGATGCGATGAATCAGGCCTTCTTCACGCTCTCGCTCGGCATTGCGGCGATGGAGATCTTCGGCAGCTACATGTCCGATGACCACGCCCTCGCCGGTGAGTCCATCCGCATCTGCGCGCTCGACACCTTCGTTGCGCTCATGGCCGGTACGATCATCTTCCCCGCATGCTTCTCCTACGGCGTTGCGCCCGACAATGGCCCCTCCCTCCTCTTCGTCACGCTGCCGCAGGTGTTTGTCAACATGGCGGGCGGCCGCTTCTGGGGCACGCTGTTCTTCCTCTTCATGATGTTCGCGAGCATGTCCACGGTGCTGGCGGTGTTTGAAAACATTCTGGCCATCTGTATGGATACATTTGGCTGGAGCCGCAAGAAAGCCGTTTTCATCAATGGCGTGCTGCTGATGCTCCTGAGTCTTCCCTGCGTGTTCGGCTACAACATCTGGAGCGACTTCCACCCCATTCTCGGCAAGGACGTGCTCGACAGCGAGGACTTCCTTGTGAGCAACCTCCTGCTGCCCATCGGCTCTCTTGTCTACCTTCTGTTCTGCGTCACCAAGTGGGGCTGGGGCTTTGACAAGTACATTGCCGAGGTCAACAAGGGCGCGGGCGTCAAGCTCTCGCCCAAGCTCAAGCCCTATTTCCAGTGGGTGCTGCCGATCCTGATCGTCATCATCCTGCTCCAGGGCCTGCTGTAAATTTGCTATTCTCTCATCTCTCATATCTCTCAAAAGGGAAAAGCCGCAGTGAAATTCATTGCGGCTTTTCCCTTTTTCCGCTTCCTTTGCAATTATGAACTCCGTGTAAATTCGCATATAACTCGTAAATAAATTTATATAATTCTATTGACAAAGTTTGTTCTTGTGCTATGATAGCATCCAGAAAGAAAAAGGACCCCAAGGAGGCGCATGATGAAAAAAAACCTGTACAGTCTGACGCTGTCAGATGATGTGGTGCGCGAGGTCGACGCGCTGGCCCACCGGATGGGCACGAACCGTTCGGCGCTCGTCAACCAGATTTTGGCCGAGTACGTCTCCGTGCCGACGCCCGAGCGCCGCTGGAACGATATTTTCGAGGCCATTGAAGAGCTGATGACGCCCACGCGCGAGCTGGTGCCATTCTTTGCCCCCGGCTCGTCCACGATGTCGCTCAAGTCGAGCTTATCGTACAAATACCGCCCCACGGTCAAGTACGAGGTCGACCTGAGCAATGGCGACGCCCAGACGATGGGCACGCTGAACATCGTGTTCCGCACGCAGTCGACGGCGCTGATCTCCGCAATGACGAGCTTCTTCCGGCTCTGGGTGCAAATCGAAGACAAGTGCCTCGCACCGCTTCTCGGCAGCTCCATTTCCTGCGCGCTGTACGACGGGCGCTTCGTCCGTCCGCTCGCGATGCCGCGCGGAAAGGCGCTGACTGCCGATGATGTCGCCGGTGCGATCAGCGCTTATGTCCAGCTCTTCGACCGGCTGCTCAAGGGCTATCTCGACGGTTCGCTCTCCGCGAGCGATGTTGAAATGGCTTACCGCGGCGATCTGCGAAGCAGAACGCTGCTGATTTAATCACTTAATTGTAAAAAACACGAATTTGAGGTGAACTTGAATGAATGCTGAAAAATATACGCAAAAGGCTTTGGAAGCCGTCAAGACCGCGCAGAACATGGCGCAGGAAAACGGCAACCAGTATGTAACGACCGAACATTTGCTCTATGCCCTGCTCGATCAGGACGGCGGACTGATTGGGTCACTGTTCGGTAAGATGGGCGTCGATTGCGACGGCTTACTCTCCGAGCTCGACACGCTGATCCGCAAGCTGCCCCGCATCTCCGGCGGCAGCGGCGAGGTCTATGCCTCGCCCGAGGTCGGCAAGATCCTGAACCTTGCCGAAAAGACCGCCGAAAAGCTGCACGACGAGTATCTCTCCGTTGAGCACCTGATGCTCGCCATCTTCTCCGAGGGCTCGCAGAGCGTGCGCCAGCTGCTCTCCGACCACGGCATCACGAGAAGCCGCTTCTCCGATGAGCTTGCGAAGGTCAAGACCTCCCCCGTGACGAGCGACAATCCCGAGGATTCCTACGACGCGCTCAAGAAGTACGGCACGGACCTCGTCGAGCGCGCCCGCACGAAGGAGCTTGACCCCGTCATCGGCCGTGACGCAGAGATCCGCAACGTCATCCGCATTCTGTCGCGTAAGACGAAGAACAACCCCGTGCTCATCGGCGAGCCGGGCGTTGGCAAGACGGCCATCGCCGAGGGCCTTGCCCAGCGTATCGTGCGCGGCGATGTGCCAGAAGGTCTCAAGGACCGCACGATCTTCTCGCTCGACATGGGCGCACTGATCGCGGGCGCAAAGTACCGCGGCGAGTTTGAAGAGCGCTTAAAGGCCGTTTTGAACGAGGTCAAGAAGTCCGACGGCAAGATCATCCTCTTCATCGATGAGCTGCACACCATCGTTGGCGCGGGCAAGACCGAGGGCAGCATGGACGCAGGTAACTTACTCAAGCCGATGCTCGCCCGCGGCGAGCTGCACTGCATTGGCGCGACCACGCTCGACGAGTACCGCCAGTATATCGAAAAGGACGCCGCCCTCGAGCGCCGCTTCCAGCCCGTCATGGTCAACGAGCCGACGGTCGAGGACACCATTTCCATCCTGCGCGGCCTGAAGGAGCGCTATGAGATCTATCACGGCGTTCGCATCCACGACAACGCGCTTGTCGCCGCCGCGACGCTCTCCGACCGCTATATCACCGACCGTTTCCTGCCCGACAAGGCCATCGACCTTGTCGATGAGGCCTGCGCGATGATCCGCACGGAGATCGACTCCATGCCCGCAGAGCTTGACGACCTGCGCCGCAAGATCATGCAGCAGGAGATCGAGGAGATGGCTCTCAAGAAAGAGGACGACCAGCTCTCGCGTGACCGTCTCGAGGAGCTCAAGAAAGAGCTTGCCGATGAAAAGGAACAGTTCAACGCCATGAAGTCCCGCTGGGAAGCGGAAAAGAGCGGCGTGGACAGCGTGAAGCAGCTCAAGAGCCAGATCGAGCAGATGCACGGCGAGATCGAGCGCGCGCAGGCGAACCTCGAGTACGAAAAGGCCGCAAAGCTCAAATACTCTGACCTCCCTGCCCTCGAAAAGCAGCTCAAGGACGCCGAGGCCGCGGCCGAAAAGCACACGGGCGACAACTCCATGGTGCACGACACCGTGACCGAAAACGAGATTGCCGACATCGTCGGCAAGTGGACCGGCATCCCCGTCAGCCGTCTGATGGAGGGTGAGCGCGAAAAGCTGCTGCGCCTCGACGAGATCATTCACAAGCGCGTCGTCGGTCAGGACGAGGCGGTGCGCCTCGTGACCGAGGCCATCCAGCGCTCGCGCGCGGGCATCGCGGACCCGAACCGCCCGATCGGCAGCTTCCTCTTCCTCGGCCCCACGGGCGTCGGCAAGACGGAGCTTGCAAAGTCCCTCGCCGACTGCCTGTTCGATGATGAGCATAACCTCGTACGCATCGACATGACCGAGTACATGGAGAAATTCTCCGTCTCGCGTCTCATCGGTGCCCCTCCGGGATACGTCGGCTATGACGAGGGCGGCCAGCTCACTGAGGCCGTGCGCCGCAAGCCGTACAGTGTCGTGCTGTTCGACGAGGTCGAAAAGGCGCACCCGGACGTCTTCAACATCCTGCTGCAAATTCTCGACGACGGCCGCATCACCGATTCGCAGGGCCGCACGGTGGACTTTAAGAACACGATCATCATCCTGACCTCGAACCTCGGCTCTTCTGAGCTGCTCGACGGCATCCAGCCGGACGGCAGCATTTCCGAGAGCGCCCGCGCCGCCGTCATGGGCGAGCTGCGCCGCGCGTTCCGTCCGGAGTTTTTGAACCGTCTTGACGAGATCATCCTGTTCAAGCCCCTGACGAAGGAGAACCTCAGCGGCATCATCGACATCCTGATGGAAGGTCTCAAGAAGCGCCTTGCCGACAAGACGCTGAGGCTCGAAGTCACGGATGCGGCCAAGAGCCTCATCATCGAGCGCGGCTTCGACCCGATTTACGGTGCGCGTCCGCTCAAGCGCTACCTCCAGAGCGCGGCGGAGACGCTGATCGCCAAGGAGATTTTGCGCGGTGACCTCGCCGCGGGCAGCACGCTCGTGCTCGATGCCGAAAACGGCGAACTGAGCTGCCGCAAGAAGTAAATACGCGCGAAAAGCCGCCCATTCGGGCGGCTTTTTCCGTTTCGCTACCGATAGTAGCGGAATACTTGGTGGACTTTTGCGCCAAAAACTGCTACGATAGCGCCATCAAGGCAAAGGAGGCACGATCATGGACAACGAACTCGGCGCGCGCATCCGCGCACTGCGCAAGGAGCGCGGGCTGTCGCAGGAGGCGCTGGCGCAGGCACTCGAGGTCTCGCGGCAAGCCGTGACAAAGTGGGAAGACGGCTCGTCGCTGCCGAGCACGGCGAACCTCTTCGCACTCTCGGGCTTTTTCGGCGTTCCGCTCGCAGAGCTGACCGGCACGCCGGAGGGTACCGCTTCCCCGTCGAGCGCGCCAGCCATGTCAGAAAAGGCACATGTCAAGCGCGCAAAGGCCCTGCGCATCAGTGCATGGGTTCTGCTGGCTATCAGCGTACCAACACTCATTTGGTGCGCGGTGCAGCATTTTACTGCCGAGCCATTCATTCCAGAGGAACCGGTTCCGCCCAACGCGATTATCGGTTACGCTGATACCACAACGTACATCTATACCGTCAGCAAATTGCCCACTTATCTGTTTTGGGGCGCGCTGCTGCTCTTTGCCGTGGGGATTGGTGTGCTGCTCGCGCCGAAAATCAAGAAGTGGAAAGGAAAAACACATGACAGGTAAATACAAGATTTTACTGCCGCTGCTGCTCATTTTTCTACTCGTCGGCTGCGGCAAAACGGATGACGGCCTGAGCATCGAGGGCCACGACTGGACATACGCAAACGCCATCGACAGCACGGGACAACCGCTCGACCTCTCCGTCCTCACCTGCGCCGCACAGGACGGCTCGCTGACGCTCACGGATTCAGACGGCAGCACGCAAAGCGGCACATACACCCTCACCCAGCACGATGCGAACGACGTCCTCTATGATCTTACACTGGACAGCGAGACCGGCACGGCGCTTGTCGGCGTCACGGAATACACCGATGCTGCAGGGGAGAAAAGCAGCGAGTATACGCTGATCTTATCGCTGCCAGAGCGGACGGTTTATTTTCGTGCCGATATGGCACAATGAATCAAAGTCGCCCGAAAGGGCGGGGTTTTCCCTGCACCGTGCAGGGGGACGATTAAGGGGGATATTCTCTTTTCACGGAAAGAGAATATCCCCCTTTGACCCCCAAGAGAAAGGGATTCGCATTGCAAGCGAGTATCTCGAAGAGCTGCAATGCTTGCCGATTGCACTGCCCATAGCGCGGCGAAGCCGCGTTGGCCTCTGCTATACGACTTGGCTTGCTCCTACTATCCGCTGCCGCTCTGCCCATCTTATAGAAGTGCGCAGTAATCACCGTCTACCGGAATGCTAATCAATGCGGCGAGCGTAGCAATGCCGCATTCGGCAGGCAGTCCGCCGCCGAGGTAACATCACTCGCGCCTCACGATAGTAAGGCGCGGTTGCAACATGCAACGAAACGCAGGGGTTCATGGCGAAGCCATGTACACCGCAGTGCAATCCGCAGGCTGAGCAGTTCTTCAAGTGCCTGACTGCCTATGTGCGGGGTCAAGGGGCAAGGCCCCTTGCGTTCTCTTGGGGGATCTAAAGGGGGCCATTCTCTCACGTGAGAGAATGGCCCCCTTTGCCGCACCCTGCGCCGCGCAGGGAATCCCATTGCTGCCTTCAGGCAGCAAAATCCTGTAAAGCACTATTGCTTTAATAATCTATTGATCTCACGCTCTGCAAGCGCAGTGGCCCCCTCGAAATCCACGCAGGGATGGTATGCATTCTCCAGCGCATCGTGCGCTTTTTTGGCGTCCGACAGTGCGCCCACAGCCTCATCTAAAAGTGACGCCTCCACGCGGCGCGTGAAGCGCAGCTTCGCCTTCTGCGCGCGCGTGAGCTTCTCCTCCGCCATCGCGTCGAGACGCAGGCGGCGGTAGGGCTTCCCGCCGTACGGGTTGCGCGCGTTCGTTGTGATAAACGCCAGCCCTTTTTCCGGGATCAGCACATGCTGGAGCTCCTGCGGCCGGTCTGGATTCGGGCAGGCGATGATGTCGAAATGCTTCGCCTGTGCCGCCTGCACGACGGTCTCAAGCATTTCGTTTCCCAGCCCCGCACTGTCGATGATGGCATAGATGCGCGGGCAGAGGGCTTCGACGGTGTCGAACCGACAAATCTCGCCCCGATGCGTCACACCGCCCAAAAACGCGCGGTCGACGCGCCCGCTGCCGCCTCCCTCGCCGCGCAGCTCGCGTGCGAGGATGCCGTCAGTGCGGCGGCGGAGCTTCGAAAAATCCATCTGCGCGTGCATTGCCACGCGGCGCTCGCTCTCCACCTCGCCCATCGCGCGCAGGATGCGATAGGCGCTGCGGTAGTGTGCGCGATATTCGTCGCTCAGCGCGACGATCTCCGCGCGGCGTGCCTTAGCTACTTCCACGTCGTAAAATCGCGTCAGATCGACATAGCGCTCGCTCGCGACCGCGTAGGTCGGCTCGAGCACATGCGGGCTGGTGCCATCGACAATGGCGGCGTTACGGTCCAGAAAGATCGCAGCGTCGAGCGAATCGGGGTCACCCGAGCAGTTGATGTACACGATGCGCTCGCCCGCGCGCTCCATCGCCGCGCCCACGCGGCGCATGAAGGTCGACTTGCCGCAGCCCGGGCCGCCTTTCAGAATCATCAGATCGTCGAGCCGACCGCCCAAAAGCTGGTCATAGAGCGAGAAAAAGCCCTCTTCGCTGTTTGCGCCGAGGAAAAAGTACACCGGTTTCATAAGATCCCTCCCAAAATTGGTGCTTTCTCCATAGCGTATGCGTGCGTGGCTGTCCCCGCTTCCCGCCCTTCCCAAATTTTGTTTGTAAGGCAGCAACGTTCCGTCATTCAGGAATGAAAAAAGCTCTGTTTGGGATTCCCAAACAGAGCCTTTTTATGTACTTTCTTACGCCGTGAAGATCTTGTCCTCCGCTCTGCGCGTGTAGTCGCGTTCGAGCATCGCGCGGTGCGAGAGGAACGCGGGATCATCGAAATACTTCGCACCCATCGGGCAGTTGCGCACGCAGGAGTGGCATTTGATGCACACGCCCACGACCTCGGTGACATCATCGGGATTGATCGAGCCCATCGGGCAGAGTGAGGCGCACACACCGCAGTGGATACACTTGTCGAGGTCGGTCTTGGGCTTCGCCTTCAGAAACACCTTCGGTTCGCCATCGAGGCCCAGCGGGCGGTAATACGGCGCGTCGGCGTCACCGTCGACCGTGACGGACGCGGGATACTCGGTCATCCGCACGATGCGGCCCACGACCGCCGAGCCAAGCTTGGCAAGCTCGGCCATGTCGTCGGAATCGGGTCTGCCGTTGGCAAGCGCGTCGGTAAAGGCGTGGCGGCAGGCAAACGCGCCCGCGCCGATGGTATGGAAGCCGTCCGCTTCCAGGCAGGCGCAGAGCTCGGCAAGGGAATTATCAAAGCTGCGGTTGCCGAACGTCACCACCGGCACAGCCAGCGCGCCGTTTCCGTGAAAGCCGGACTTCACAAACTCGAGCAGCTTATTTGGAAGCTTGCCCGCGTAGGTTGGCATACCGAATACGACAAGGTCGCCCACGGCAAACTCATACGCTTCCTCGCGCGCGGCGGGCAACGTGAAATCGCGCACCTCGAGCGGCACGTCGAAGCTGACGGCAAGGGCATTTGCAAGCGTGGTGGTCACCTTTCTGGTGTTGCCGGTGGCGCTGAAATAGACTGCGTAAACCTGAGAAATGTTCATGGGAATCGGCCTTCTTTCTTTATTGTTCGGGGCGCTGCCCGGCCTTACAGGGAAAAATCCTCGGAGGTATACTGATCGCGCAGCGTGGCGGGTCTCGGCGGCACACGTTTGAGCGGATCATAGCAAAAGTGACGGCAGTGGTCGGCAGAGTCGACCACGCCGCGGCGGGAGCAGATGACCTGCCCTTCGTTGATGACAGATCCGCTCTTGCAGTAGGCGCAGTGCTTTTCAATGTCCTTGCGGAACAGATGGAACATGGTCTCCCTCCCCTTTCTTTTACAGGCTGCGGACGACGAGCTTGCCGTCCTCCATCGACGCATGGATCTGCGTGACGGGATGCTCGTAGGAGTCGATGATCTGCGCGGCCATGACGTCTTCGAGCTCTTTCTGAATGGTGCGGCGCAGGTTGCGCGCGCCGTAGGTCGCGGAATAGGACTTCTTAACGAGATATTCCTCAACAGCCTCGTCCCACGTAAAGTGCAGGCCCTTGTCCTCGAGGCTCTTTTGCAGCTCAGAGAGCATGATGCGGGCAATGCCGGCAAAGTTCTGCTCGTCGAGGCGGTTGAAGCAGATGACCTCATCCACGCGGTTCAGAAATTCGGGGCGCAGGAACTCACCGAGCGCCTTCATCGCGCGGTCGCGGTTCTGCTCGTTCACCGTGTGGCCAAAGCCAACGGTGCCCTCCTTGCGTTCGCTGCCCGCGTTGGATGTCATCACGATAACGGTATTTTCAAAATTCACCTTGCGGCCGTGGGAATCGGTGACCTCACCGTCATCGAGAATTTGCAGCAGGACGTTCATCACGTCGGGATGCGCCTTTTCGATCTCGTCGAAGAGAATGACGGCGTAGGGCTTGCGGCGGATCTTCTCGGTGAGCTGACCGGCCTCGTCATAGCCGACATAGCCCGGAGGCGAGCCGACGATGCGGGAGACCGAGTGCTTTTCCATAAACTCGGACATGTCGAGGCGGATGAGCGCGTCGGGCGAGTTGAAGAGGTCCTGCGCCAACTGCTTGACAAGCTCGGTCTTGCCGACGCCCGTGGGGCCGACAAAGATGAAGCTCACAGGCTTATGCTTGGGCGAAATGCCCACGCGGTTGCGGCGAATGGCGGCGGAAACGGCCTCGATGGCCTCGTCCTGGCCGACAATGTGCTCTTTCAGGCGCTTGTCGAGCTCACTCAGGCGGTGGAACTCGTCCTCGCGGATGCGGGAGGCGGGGATCTTCGTCCACAGCTCGATCACGCGGGCAAGGTTGTCCATCGAAAGCTGCGGGTCACCCTGCGCGCAGAGCGCGTCAAGCTCCTCCTGCGCCTTCATGGTGAGGCTCTTGAGCTCGGCGAGGCGTTCAAAATCAGGCTCCTCCGCGCCCTGCAACAGTTCGCGCTCTTTGTCGTAATCCTCGATCTCGCGGCGCAGCTCCATGCGGCGGTTGATGTTCTTATCGTGCAGGTTGAGGTCGGAGCATGCCTCGTCGATGAGGTCGATGGCCTTGTCGGGCAGGAAACGGTCGGTGATGTAGCGCTCGGACAGCAACACTGCCTGACGCAGAATGCCCTCGGGAATTTTGACACCGTGGAACTGCTCATAGTAGTGGGCGATGCCCTTCAAAATCTTGAGCGTGTCCTCCATGTTCGGCTCATTGACCGTGACGGGCTGGAAACGGCGCTCAAGCGCGGTATCCTTTTCGATGTGCTTGCGATACTCGGTGAACGTCGTCGCGCCGATGACCTGAATTTCGCCTCGGGAGAGCGCAGGCTTCAAGATGTTGGCGGCATTCATGCTGCCCTCGGCGTCGCCCGCACCGACGATGTTATGCACTTCGTCGATGACAAGGATGACGTTGCCCATCTTGCGGATCTCCTCGATGAGGCCTTTCATGCGGCTCTCGAACTGGCCGCGGAACTGCGTACCCGCGACGAGCGCGGTGAGGTCAAGAAGATAAACCTCCTTGCTTCTCAGCTTGAACGGCACGTCACCCGCGACGATGCGCTGGGCGAGGCCCTCGGCAATGGCCGTCTTGCCGACGCCCGGCTCGCCAATCAGGCAGGGGTTGTTCTTCTGGCGGCGGTTCAAAATCTGGATGACGCGCTCGATCTCCTCCTCGCGGCCGACGACCGCGTCGAGCTTGCCGTCGCGTGCGCGCTGGGAGAGGTTGATGCAGTAGGAGTCGAGGAATTTGTGCTTGCTCCCCTTTTCGACCTTCTTGTTGCTGCGCGGGCTCTGCGTCTGCTCGGCCTCGTTGCCATTTTGTGCGTCGTTCGCAGCGGGATTTCCGCCGAAAAAGCGGCTCAGGAACGGGAACGTGGCGGTCTTGCCGTCCTCGTCCTCGTTATCGGCGTCCGGATCGTCGGCGTCGGTCAGACCTTCGAGGTTTTCCGCGCCGCCGAAGGCACCCATCATTTCATTGGAGATATTGTCAAGGTCCTCATCCGTGATGCCCATGCGGCGCATCATCTCGTCCACCTGCGGCAGTCCGAGATTTTTCGCGCACTTGAGGCAAAGTCCTTCGTTGACGTTCTGCCCGTTTTCCTGACGGGTGATGAACACAACGGCGATATTCTTTTTACATCTGGAACAAAGTTGCGGCTGCATAGTATTTCCTCCTTGGGGTAAAGATCAGGGTAACAGCGCGGCGACAAGCCCGCGCGGAGTATGGCTCATAAAAAACGATAACAGATACGTGCCCTCGTAGTCGGCAAAGGCCTTGACGCCGAGCTTCGGTGCGACATCGCAGACGAGAAACAGCAAAAGTGCGCCCTCAATCAGGCCCAGCGCGCCGCCGCCGATGGTGTTGAGCGCGTTCAGCACTGGCAAGTCTAACACCTTGTCAATGCCGCCTGTCACTAAGCGGAGCAGCAGCGTGAGCACCAAAAAGCACAGCACGAACACGAGCGTCCTCACCACGCTGCCAAGCAGCGTCCTTACGGCGGCAAGCGCTGCGTCGCGCGCGGCATTTCGAAGCGACTGACGCACCGCGCCGTCGAAATCGAAGCGCAGCAGCTTTTTGAGAAGGCCTGTCACCGCGAGCGGCGAATCGTCCTGCCGAACGTTTTCCGCGTCCTGCGCGGCGTCGCCGTTTGGCGTTTCACCCGAGGCGTCGCTCTCCGCCGGGGTCTCCCCCTCGATCTGCGGGACATCCCCCTGCGGTGTCTGCGATTCGGTATCAAACCACTCCTCCACGCTCTTTTCAAGGCGCGGCATCAGCATGTCGGTCACGGGCTCGGTCAAAGCGTCGGTCAGAAGCGACGCGCCGATCAGAGCGAGCACGATCGCCGCCAGCGCCATAAAGCTGCGGAACAGCCCCCGCTTAGTGCCGAACACGACGCCTAATATGAGCACGAGCGCGAAGACTGCATCGATCATAAGACCATTATTCACGTTTCCCGCGCTCCTTTCAAGTCATAAATTGTAACATTTTTAGCGTTTTACAGAAATTACGGAATATAAAGCCAAGCGGACGACGAGCCAATCAGCACCGCCGTACCATCCTCGCGCATGATGACAGAGCGCGCGTACTCCGTGCCGTCCAGCCGCGCGTATTCCTGCAGCTGCGGCGTGTAGAGCACCAGACTGTCGCTGTACAGCACGGCGATATACTTCCCCGCCGCGGACATCGACAGGACCTCCTGGCTGCTGTCGAGACTTGCCATCTCTGTACCGTCGGATGAGACAGTCACGAGCTTCATGGTGCTGCCCGAGCGGTAGCGGCTCAGCAGCAGCGCCGCGTAGTTGTCGCCGCCCATGCTCGAACCGCGCAGATACGGGTATTCGTAGCGATAGCTGCCGGAAAGCGTACCGTCCGATGAAAAGAGCGTCAAGCTCTCGTCCGTCAGGCACGAGAGCGTACCGGCCACGCTGTCGAGCGATAGCAGGAGCGAGCCCGTGAGTGTGTTGACCGAGTCCGCCTTATCGCTGCCGAGGGAATAGATGCTCACCGTGTCGGCGAATATGCCGTCCGACTCGCCGAGCGTCACCGCCGCCATGCGCTTGCAGTCGCGCATGACGACTGCGTCGATGACATAGTGCTCCGAGGAGTTGAAGGCAAACGTCTTCTCGCCCGAAGCGTCGTACACCGTAACAGCGGACTTGTAGCCGCTCTTTTCGGCGTTGAGCGCCAGATAGTCCGAGGAATTGACGCTGACCGACAGGATATTGCCGCTGCACTCGCCGCTCATATCGCGCACAAGGCCGCTTGCAGAGTAAATAAGAAGCGTCTGCCCGCCGATATCATAGACCGCGGCGGTCTGGCCGCCAACAGCGATGGCGGGATTCGTGAGCTTCACACTCATGCTGTCCACCACGCTGCCGCTGCTGCTGTAAATCGACACGCCCGTCGTCGAAGCGACGATCAGATGGTCGCCGAGCAGCGCAAAGGTGTTGCTGCGGTCGTTGCTGAACGAGTACATCTCCACCTTGCCCTGCTCATCCTGCGTGACCTTATTGTAGGAGAAAAGGCGGCGCACACTGTCAAGGCTGCTCAGGTCCTTCCACGCCGCGGCGACGACCACGGCCAGCACGACCACAAGCGCCAGAATCACCATCAGCGCCCGCTTGAGCCCGCCGCCGGAGCGGCGTGGGGCCGCCTGCGAGCGCCTCAGCTCCTCGCGTGTTCCCTTTTCCTCTTTGAGATCATTCATTGAGCCGTTCATCCTCATACCAAAGTCTCGTCATGTACAGTCCGCCCGGCGGCACCGTGGGGCCGGCGAGCGAGCGGTCGCCGGAGGCCAGGATCTCGGGGATGTCCTCTGGCGTGAGCTTTCCCTCGGCGGCGTAGAGCACCGTGCCGGTGATCGCCCGTACCATGTTATACAGGAACCCGTCCGCGCAGACCTTGAGTTCCAAAAGATCACCCGAGCGCGACACGCGGCAGTAGTGCACGGTGCGCACGGTGGTCTTCGTCTCCGTGCCGACAGAGCGGACGGCGCGGAAATCGTGCGTGCCCTCAAAGGCGCGCGCCGCGCGGTCCATCACCTCTTCGTCGAGGTGCTTGGGGTAAAAGTACGCCCGATTGACATAGAACGGGTTTTTGATGCGGGAATTATAGATGCGGTAGGTGTATTCTTTTTTTTGACACGAGAGGATCGCGTTGAAATCATCCGCCACCTCAAGTGCTTCGCGCACGACGATATCCTCCGGCGTGTGCGTATTGATGGCAAACGGCAGGCGCTCGACCGGAATGCGCGACTCTGTGTGGAAATTGGCGATATATCGCTCGGCGTGCACGCCCGCGTCCGTGCGGCCGCAACCGACGAGCTTGACGTTCCCGCCGCAGACCTTCGAGAGGCCCTTTTCCATCGTCTCGCAGACGCTTGAGACCGTCTTCTGCACCTGCCAGCCGTGATAGGCCGTGCCGTTATACATGAGCTTGAGGGCGATGTTTCGCATAAAAGCGTCCTTTCTTCTTATCGCAGCGCGATGACCGCGGCCACGAGCACGGCATAATAGCCGAGCACCAGATAGTCGCGCGTCTGGTAGTGCAGCACATTGAGCTTCGTGCGGCCTTCGTCGCCGTGGTAGCAGCGGCATTCCATGGCCGTCGCCAGCTCGTCGGCGCGGCGGAACGCGCTGACAAACAGCGGCACGAGCAGCGGCACGAGCGCCTTGGCGCGCTGCATGAGGCTGCCAGTCTCAAAGTCGGCGCCGCGCGCCTTCTGCGCGGACATGATCTTATCTGTCTCCTCGATGAGCGTCGGGATGAAGCGAAGCGCGATCGACATCATCATCGCGAGTTCATGCACGGGGACCTTGATCTTCTTGAGCGGACCCAGCAGACTCTCCAGACCGTCCGTCAGGCGGATGGGAGAGGTCGTATACGTGAGCAGGAACGTTCCCATGATGAGCAGCGTGATGCGCAGCATCATCGTGATAGCGGCGCGCACACCCTCGATCGTAATGCGGAAGATCCAAAAATGGCACAGCTCCGTGCCGGGGGTGTAAAAGAGGTTCAAAAGCGCCGTGAACGCGATAATGAACAGCACCGGCTTTAATCCCTTGAAAAGCGCCTTCGCGCCCACGCGCGAGATGCGCACGGCGACAATCAGCGTCAGAATGAGAAGGCCGTAGGCAATGTAGCTCTTCGCCGTAAAGAGCGCCACGACGTAGAGCACCGTGACGAGGAGCTTTGTGCGCGGGTCGAGCTTATGGGCGAGCGTGTCGCCCGGGAAAAACTGGCCGAGCGTGATATCCTTCAGCATTTTTTGCCGCCCCCTCTCTTGAGCGCGACAAGCTCTTTGCTGAGCTCATCGACGGTGTAAACAGCGGGGTTGATGGCAATGCCCTTATCGCGCAGCGCCATCGCGACGCGCGTGACCTGCGGCACGTCAAGGCCCGCGGTCATCAGCTCGTCGCCGCGGGCGAAGACCTCGCGCGGCGTGCCGCTCATGAGCACATGGCTGTCCGACAGGACGACGATGCGGTCGACGTTTTTCGCGATCTCCTCCATGCTGTGGCTCACGAGCACAACGGTCGTGCCGTGCGCGCGGTGGAATTCGCGGATGTTTGAAAGCAGCTCTTCCCTGCCCTGCGGGTCAAGGCCCGCGCTCGGCTCGTCGAGCACGAGCACCTCGGGCTCCATCGCAATAACGCCCGCGATGGCCACGCGGCGCTTCTGTCCGCCGGAGAGGGCGAACGGCGATTTTTCCAGCAGATCGTCGGTAAGCCCCGCAAAGTGCGCGGATTCGCGCACGCGGCGGTCGATCTCGTCTTTGGATAGGCCCATGTTCGTCGGGCCGAACGCGATATCGCGGTAAACGGTCTCTTCAAAGAGCTGGTATTCCGGATACTGGAACACGAGGCCCACACGGAATCTCACGTCCCGAATTTTCTTCGGGTCCGCCCAGATGTCCTCTCCACCGAGAAGTATCCGGCCGGAGGTCGGCTTGAGCAGGCCGTTCAAGTGCTGGATCAGCGTCGATTTGCCGCTGCCCGTGTGGCCGATGATGCCCAAAAATTCGCCGCGATAGATCGCGAGCGACATATCCTGCACCGCACTGCGGCAGAACGGCGTGCCCTCCCCGTAGGTGTGCGTCAGGTTTTCTACACGAATGATCTCTTCCAAGGTTACAGTCCTCTTAGGTAAAATTTTTCGCAATGACGTCTGCGCATTCCTCTACGGTGATGGCATCCACGGGGACGTCCATCCCCGCCTCGCGCAGGGAAAAGAGCAGCGAGACCGTGTCCGGCACGGCAAGGCCGATGTCCTCGAGCTCTTTTTTGCGGGTGAAGACCTCGCGCGGCTTGCCGTCCATGACGACAAGGCCGTCGTTCATCACGATCACGCGGTCAGCGTGCTCGGCTTCGTTCATGTGGTGGGTGATGAGGACGACCGTGATGCCCTGCTCGCGGTTGAGCTTTTCGACGGCCGCGAGCACCTCGCGCCGGCCGATGGGGTCGAGCATGGCGGTCGCCTCGTCGAGCACGATGCACTCGGGTTTCATCGCCAGCACACCCGCAATGGCGATGCGCTGCTTCTGTCCGCCGGAGAGCAGATGCGGCGCGTGCTTGACGAACTGCGTCATGCCGACGGCCTCGAGCGCGTCGTCCACGCGCTTTCGGATCTCGTCGCTCGGCACGCCCAAATTCTCCGGCGCGAATGCGACGTCCTCTTCGACGACGTTCGCCACGATCTGGTTGTCAGGGTTCTGGAACACCATGCCAACGCGCCTGCGAATTTCGAGCAGGAGCGACTCGTCCATCGTGTCCATGCCCTCGACATAGACCTTGCCGCCGCTTGGCAGCAGGACTGCGTTGAAGGTCTTGGCAAGCGTCGATTTTCCGCTGCCGTTGTGGCCGAGGATCACGACAAAGCTGCCGCGCTCGATGGTCACATCCACCCCGCGCAGCGCGCGGGTGTTCACCTGGTCTTCCGTGCCCGGATAGGTGAAGGCCAGGTCTTGGGTCTTGATCATTTCCATAAAAGTTGCGTTCCTTAATCGTTATCCCGAAAGATCCTTTCGGGGATTCATCGCCGCAAAGCGGCAGATTCCTTTATTCCGAGAACCAGCGGCCCGTCGCGCCGCAGGGCAGCGCGAGCCCCGTCTCCGTCACGGGCAGGCCCAGCTCGTCCCACGTGACCTTGCCGCCGTACTTTTCCGCAACGAGCAGGTGCAGCATGTAGCCGAGCACCGAGGGAGCGAGCCCCGTCGTATACGAGTTGATGATGACAAAAAGCGGCTTGTCCGATAAGACCTGCGCGCAGAGCTTCACGAACGGGAAAAGATTGTCCTCCAACTTCCAGACCTCTCCCCCGGGGCCGCGGCCGTAGCTCGGCGGGTCCATGATGATGGCGTCATACACCTTGCCGCGGCGGATCTCACGCTCGACAAATTTCGCGCAGTCGTCGATGATCCAGCGCACCGGCGCATCGGAAAGGCCGCTGACACGCGCGTTCTCGCGCGCCCAGTTGACCATGCCCTTTGCCGCATCCACGTGGCAGACCTGAGCGCCTGCCGCCGCGCACGCGACCGTCGCGCCGCCGGTGTAGGCGAAGAGGTTCAGCACGCGGATGGGCCGGCCCGCGTTTTTGATCTTCTCGCGCGCAAAATCCCAGTTGACGGCCTGCTCGGGGAACAGGCCCGTGTGCTTAAAATTCATGGGCTTGACCTGGAATTTGAGATCCTTGTAATTTACCGTCCAGCTCTCGGGCAGCTTTTCCTTGTCCCAATGTCCGCCGCCCGAGGACGAGCGGTAATAGCGGCCCTGCGCGTTGCGCCAGCCGCGGTTCGTGCGCGGCGTCTCCCAGATCGCCTGAGGGTCAGGCCGCACCAGAATTTGCTTTCCCCAGCGTTCGAGCTTTTCTCCGCCGCCGCAGTCCAGCAGCTCATAATCTTCCCAACCGTCCGCGATCCACATACATTTTCTCCTTTGCCGCATGGGCATACTTGTTCATAATAATCAATGTATTATACTACGCATTCGATTGAATAGTCAATGTATAAATCGTGAACGATCCTGCGCCATTCGCTTAATTTTCTTTTCCCGTGGACTTTGCCGCGCGCTTGTGGTATGCTGGCAGAAACGACACAAGGAAAGCTGGTCTTTTTTGATGGATAAACTGCTGCTGCACTCCTGCTGCGCCCCCTGCTCGGTCTACTGCGTGGACACGCTGCGCGCCGACGGGATCGAGCCCACGTCACTCTGGTTCAACCCGAACATTCACCCCTGGACGGAGTATGACGCGCGCCGCCGCACGCTGCTCGAATACGGGGAAAAAGAGCATGTAGAAGTGCATATTTTAGAGGATTACGGCCTGCGCGACTTTGTCCGCGCCGTGAGTGCAGATATCGACCACCGCTGCGCGCACTGCTACACCATCCGCCTCGGCACGGCGGCCAAATACGCCGCCGACCACGGCTACGACGCGTTCACATCGTCCCTGCTCATCTCTCCGTATCAGAACCACGAGCTCTTAAAGGCCGTGGGCGAGACGATGGGCAAGAAGTACGGCGTCGAATTCTACTACCGTGACTTCCGCCCCGGTTTTCGCGAGGGGCAGGCCAAGGCGCGCGAGATGGGCCTCTACATGCAGAAATACTGCGGCTGCATCTTCTCTGAAGAGGACCGCTATTCGACCAAGATCGAAAAGGCGAAAAAGCGCTACGCCGAAGAATAAGCAGCTTGCAAAAGGCAAGACCCGTTGGATGCTCCAACGGGTCTTTTTTCATTCTTTCGCGGCGATCAGCGCGTCGTGCACGAGCTGCAAGGCGCGCTCTGCGTCGTCGCGCAGGACGTAAAAGCTCATGAACCGCTCCCCCGCCGCAACGGCGAAGACGGTGATCTCCGCCCGTTCGAGCGCCGTGACGGCTATCTTCTCTTTCTCGATGCTCGGCAGCGCGCCGCCGACCGCCGTGATGGCCGCAAGGCGGCTCCGGTCACTCTTTTTCTGCGTCACGCCGACGACGCTTGCGTCTTCATCCGTTTCGCAAACGATGCTGCCCGCGCCGCCTTCCCTGCACGAGCGCACGGTGATGGGCACGCCGCCCGCCTGCGCGAGCGCCACGCTGCGGTCGTGAAGCACCTGTGCGCCTTTCTGTGCGAGCAGCAGCATGTCGTCATACGAGATCACCTCGCGCCGCACAGCGTTCTTGCAGATGCGCGGGTCAGAGGAAAATATCCCGTCCACGTCTGTGTAGATGACGAGCTCATCGGCCTTCAGCGCCGCGGCGAGCGCCACTGCACTCGTGTCCGAGCCGCCGCGTCCGAGCGTCGTGATGTCGCCCCGCTCGTCGACGCCCTGAAAGCCCGCCGCGACCACAACGCGGCCCTCGGCCAGCTCCTTCCGGATACGCGCGGTGTCGATCAGTTCGATCTCCGCGTTCCCATGTGTACCGTCCGTTTCGATGGGGATCTGCCATGCGCAGAGGGATACCGCCTCCACGCCGATGGATCGCAGCGTCATCGCGCCGAGCGCGGCGCTCATCTGCTCGCCCGCGGAGAGCAGCATGTCGAGCTCGCGCGGCGAAGGCTGCTCGCTGATCTCCTTTGCCTTTTGCAGCAGGCCGTCCGTCGTGTCGCCCTGCGCGGAGAGGACGACGACCACGTCGTCGCCTTCGTCCACCCGCGATTTGACGATGCGCGCCATGCGCAGAAGATGCGCATAGTCGCGCACGGAGCTGCCGCCGAATTTCTGTACGATCAGGCTCATAAGAACCACTTCCAACAAAAAATGGATTGACAGCGCTCATCTCAGCCGCTGCCAATCCATCGTATGAACTTGTACAAGCCCACGTGATTCAGGCCGCAAGGATATCGAAGCGCACCACGCCCTCAAGCGCAAGCGCCCGTGCCATCATCTCTTCGATCGACTCCTGCATTTCGGACGTCTCGGCCGAGATCGTCACCGCGGCACAGCCGTTGGTAGGAATGCTCTGGTTGATGGTCAGAATATTCGCGCCCGAACCGGCAAAAATAGAAAGGACGTCGGACAATACGCCGGGGTTGTTCTTGAGCATCGTGTAGAACGTGATGATGCGGCCGGTCTTCATGTCGTTGAAGGGGCGCACCGCATCGCGGTACTTATAAAATGCGCTGCGGCTGATGCCGACGGCGCGGGCGGCGTCACCCGCGGTGCGCACCTCGCCGGACTGGAGCATGCGCTTCGCCTCCGCCACCTTGATAAAAATTTCCGGAAGGGCCTCTGCCGAGACCAAATAAAATTTCGTTGCAGGCGCCATAATGTTTCTCCTTCGCGGTCATCTGTCTTTATATGGCAGGATTTTAGCATATCTTAACGCATATTGCAACACTTTTTTCGATGGGAGGTCTGCAAAATTTGAATGAAGAACGGCTGAGACGCTTCCTTACTTTGTCGCTCGCGCTTTTCATGGGTGCATCGCTCTTTTACGTCTGCTTTCGCTATGTGCTGCCGTGGTGTTTGCCGTTTCTGCTCGCGCTGCTCGTCGCGGCGCTGCTGGAACCGGTCGTTTTGTATCTGCGGCGGAAATTTCACTTTCAACGTGGCTTTTCCGCGCTGATCCTGACGCTGACGCTGCTGTTTCTGCTCGGCGGGCTGCTGTCGCTCCTGTGGTCTACGCTGCTTTCTCAGACGAACGCGCTGCTCGCCGCCGCGCCCGCGTTTTTCGACGCGATCCCCGCCGCAGCGGACGATCTGCTCTCCCGATTGGAGCAGTTCAGCGCGTCGAGTCCCGAATGGCTCAGCGGCTATCTGCACGAGCAGCTTTTCAGGGCCGTCACGGACGCGGACAGCCTGCTGCGCTCGCTGTCTTCGCGCGCGATGGCGTGGCTCGGCTCTGCCGCCGCGGCGCTGCCGGGCGGCGTGCTCGCCATCGCGACGGGCGTGCTTGCGATCTTCTTCACCTCCGCGTCGTACCCCGAGCTCTGCGCGGCACTCGAACACGCCGTGCCGGAAGAAGCGATGGCAAAGCTGCGGCTCTTTCGCGGCGGCGTAATGCGCTCGCTTGCGCGGTGGCTGCGCGCGCAGGCAACGCTGTCGCTCATCACGTTTTCAGAGCTTCTTATCGGCTTTCTCCTCATGCGCCAGAGCTATTCCCTGCTGCTCGCCTTTCTCATCACACTGCTCGACGCGCTGCCGGTCTTCGGCACGGGCACGGCGCTCGTGCCGTGGGCGGTCTTCACGCTGCTGTTCGGCTTCCCGCCCAAGGCCATCGTGCTCCTCGCGCTCTACCTCTGCACGCTCATCACGCGCAACACGCTCGAGCCCAAGCTTCTCTCCGCGCAGGCGGGGCTGCCGCCGGTCGCGTCGCTTTTTGCGATGTACCTCGGCTACTGCACGTTCGGCGTGGCAGGGATGGTGCTCTTCCCCTTCCTCCTGCTGCTGTTCGCGCAGATTCGAAACGCAAAAGCGGAAGCTGCCGCATAAAAAAGAGAACGGTGAAAACCGTTCTCTTTTTTATTGCTTTTTACCGGCCTGTGCCGCCGTTATTGAGCAGCCAGTTGAGGAACTGGCCGTTGTCTCCGACATCGCCGGATGCGCTGTCTCCCGCCGTGCCGGTGTTGTCAGACGGCGTCTGTGTGCCGCTGTCGCCGCCAGTGGTGGCATCACCGCCCGGCGTCGTGCCGCTGCCGTCATCCGGTGCATCCGGGTCCGGCGTGGGCTCCAGCGGCGTTGTGTGCGTCGTGCACATGCCGCTGTACATCAGATCGCTGTATAGCTGCACTGTGCCGCTGTTCGTGCGCACCGGTTCGCCTGCAGGGATCGACGAAATGAGCCCTTCTTCGAGCTGTGCCTGATACGTTGCCTGAAGCGCGGCGCTCAGCGGCGTCGTAAGAAGCTCGCGCTTGTAGCCCCAACCGCTGCTGACGTTCGGCTGGCTCAGATCGAGCACATAGGCCGTCGTAACATTCGGGCAGTAGTCGGAGGCGAGCATGCCGGAATCGGCGCAGACGGTTACGCTGATGTGTCCGTCGCAGCTCAGCGAGGGCGCATAGTCCTTTGCGACCTTGACAGTCTGCGAGGGACAGCCGGCCGAGGCCAGAAGTCCCGTCTGCGTGCAGACGGTCACGCTGACCATGTCGGCGCTGCTGACTTCAAAGTCCTTGTTCGGAAGGCCCGCGTGGACCTTGCTCATAAACGTCTTCCACAGCGTGGCCGCGGGGTTGCCGCTCGCCACGATGCGCGTCGGCGTGTCGTAGCCGACCCAGACCGCTGCCGTGTAATACGGCGTGTAACCGACAAAGTAACGGTCGTTGTTGCTGTTGGTCGAACCGGTCTTACCGGCGATGGTCATGCCGGAGAAGTTCGCGCCCGTACCCGTACCGCTGCGCACAACATTTTTCAGGAGCTCGTTCATCGCGTAGGCGGTGCTCTCATTCATCGCGACGTGGGACTCGGTCTTATTTTCAAGGATGACGTTGCCGTTGTGGTCAAGCACCTCGGTATACGTTCTCGGCGTGGTGTAAACGCCGCCGCGGGCAAATGTTGCGTAGGCCGCGGCCATCTCGCGCGTCGTCACGCCCTTGGAAAGGCCGCCGAGCGCGAGCGCGCCCGCTGCGGTCATATCGTCGTTCGTCAGCGTCGTGAAGCTTAAGTTTTCGGTCATAAACGCATACGACGCGGGCAGCGTCAGCTTGATGGCCGTGCGCACTGCTGTAGGGTTGGACGAATTGCGGATGGCGTCCTGCAGCGTCATAATGCTGCGGTAGCCCGAGTAGGCGTTCACCGGCCAAATGCTGCCGCCGAGCATTTCAACGGGATAGTCGTCGATAACGCTCGCGGGCGTGATGACGCCGGCATCCAGCGCGGGCGCATAAACGCTCAAGGGCTTGATGGCAGAACCGCACTGACGCACAACGGTCGAATAGTCGAGCAGGAACCTGCCTTCGCGCTCACCCACGCGGCCCGCAACGGCGACGATATCGCCCGTCGTGTTGTCGATGATCGTCGCGCCGGACTGGAGCATCTCGCCCTTGGACGAGGTGTAGTTCAGGTTATTGCGGTCGGCATAAACGCTCTCCACGATCGACTGCACTTTGGGATCGACCGTGCAGTAGATGGAGTAGCCGCCGGTGTAGAGCAGATCCTTTGCGACCGACTCATCATATCCGAGCTGTTCGTGCATATCGGCGACGATGTCGTTGAACATGCGCTCAACAAAGTAGGAGTCATACTCCGTGCTCGAGGCGGTATCCACCCTGCTTGCAACCCCCGCAGAAGGAACAAAACCCGGGTCCCAGGAGAAGACGAGCGGCTCGACCTTTGCCTGCTCATACTCTTCGTCACTGATCTTGCCAAGCTCGTGCATCTTATAAAGAACGGTGAGCTGACGTTCCTTGTTCTGCTCGCGGTACCAGTCGCCGCGCGACGGATCATATTTATAGGGGAACTGCGTGATGCCGACGATGGACGCCGCCTCCGCGATGCTCAGCTCACCAACGGTCTTGCCGAAGTAGCCCTCCGCCGCGGCCTCAATACCGCTGCAGCCGTTGCCGAAGTAGACGAGGTTCAGGTACGTCTCAAGAATTTCGTCTTTCGAGTAGTTCTTCTCGAGGCGCAGCGCACGGAAGATCTCTGTCACCTTGCGCTTTATAGTCACCTCGTTGTCGCCGGTCATGTTCTTCACGACCTGCTGGGTGATCGTCGAGCCGCCGCGGGTCGACGTGCCGGTGAGCTTGCCGAGAATGGCCTTGGCCGTGCTCTTCCAGTCCACGCCGTGGTGGCTTTCAAAGCGCTCGTCCTCAATGGAGATGAGCGCGTCCCGCACATGCTTGGGGATGTCGTCGATACTCACGAGCGTGCGGTTCTCTACGCCGTGGAGCTTCGTCAGCTCCACCCACTCCCCGCTCGCCTTGTCCTGATAGTAGACCGTTGAGCTCTGCTTGAGCGTGTAGGCCGAGATGTCCACATTCAGATCGAGCGACGTATGCACGTAGACCATGAAGATGGCGAAAAACATCAGGCAGGTCGTAAGGCCGATGGCGAGAATGGTGCCGATGACCGTTTTCGCCGTGCCGCCTTTTTTCTTCTTGTGCGCCTGATGCGTTTTCGCCTGCGTGTGCTGTCTTTGGGGCGTCTGGTTTTCTGCGCGGTTTTCTTCCATAAAGCGCCTCCTCCTTTGCGATAGAAATATGCGCAAGCGCGCATAGCCGATTTTCAATAGTGATACAGAATACAGTATAGCACGGCTGTCAAGTGGTACGTATCTTGTCTTGCATTTTGCCGCAAGGTGCGGTATAATGCGAACACAAACTTTCAGGAGGTGTTCCCCCATGAACGATGAGTTCGGCCCCAATTTCGTCACGCTGACTGATGACGAGGGCAACGATATAGAGCTGGAATACGTCGACGCGCTCGAGCATAACGGCACGACGTATATGGCCTTCTTCCCCGTGGTCGAAGAGGACAGCGAGGACGAGGAAAACGAAGAGGAATACGGTCTCGTGATCCTCAAAAGCCAGATGGAAAACGGCGAGGAGTTCCTTGTCACCATTGACGACGAAGAGGAAATCGACAAGGTCTACGACCTCTTCATGGAGCAGATCCTTTCCGACGAAGAGTAAAACTTCGATTGCGACGGATTTTTTCTGAAAACTGAGATAAACTGAACATGCCCTGCGGGGTGCGTGATAAGTTCTTTTTAAACCCACATTTCGTCATAAGGGACGCCGGTACGCTCCGGTGGTTTGCAGGCCTCCCGGCTGCCGTCTGCGGCTGGACGTTGGAAGCAATAAAGCCGGACAGAGGCGACCCACCTGTCCAGAATGGTGCAGGTTTTGACGGGGCTTACACGACCGCTGCGGGGCATCTTTTTATCTTTCCACGGATTGCACAAAATTACGTTTTTATTTTCTACGTCAGTTTAGACGAAAAAAACGTGCATTTTGTTCGCGATTCCTGTAAAATATTTTTGCAAACTAAATTACCGTTTGGTAGCTGCAACGTAGTGCTTCGCGCACGGGCTGTACGGTCTCCCCTTTCGGGGAGATGATAAGGTCTGTGTGAGGAGCGCTTTTTTCTTTCCCCTTGCGGTGCCGCTTTCGCGGCGGGGAAAAGGCAAAAGAAAAAGGAGGAGCAAACTTATGAAACTTGTCACCAACGGTCGTCTCATCACCCGCGACGAAAGCGCGCAGGGGTATTACGAGCACGGCGCGGTCGCCTTTGAGGGGACGAAGATCGTCGAAGTCGGCGAAGAGGCGGCGCTGCGCGCAAAGTATCCCGACGCCGAGATCATCGACGCCAAGGGCGGCGTCATCATGCCCGCGTTCATCAACGCGCACACGCACATCTACTCCGCCCTCGCCCGCGGCCTTTCCATCGTGGGCAACAATCCGACGAACTTCTACGAAGTCCTCGACGGCACGTGGTGGGCCATCGACCGCCATCTGATGATGGACGGCACGCGGGCGTCCGCCACCGCGCTGTACATGGACTCCATCAAGCAGGGCGTGACGACGATCTTCGACCACCATGCCTCTTACGGCGAGATCCCCGGCACGCTCCACACGATCGCCGAGGAGAGCAAGCGCCTGGGTCTTCGCTCCTGCCTGTGCTATGAGGTCTCAGACCGCGACGGCGAGGAGAAGTGCTTACAGGCCATTCAGGAGAACGCCGATTTTATCACCGAATGCGAAAAGAATAAGGACCCGATGCTCGCGGCAATGTTCGGCGGCCACGCGCTGTTCACAATCTCCGATAAGACCTTCGACCGCATGGTCGCGGCCAACAACGGCCGCACGGGCTATCACATCCACGTGTCCGAGGGCATGAACGATGTGTACGACTCCCTCCAGAACTATGGCCGCCGCCCCGTCCAGCGCTTGCAGGATCACGGCATTCTCGGCCCCAAGACCATCCTCGGCCACTGCATCCACGTCAACACCGCCGAAATGGAGATCATCAAAGAGACCGGCACGATGGTCGTGAACAATCCGGAATCCAACATGGGCAACGCCATCGGCATCTGCCCCGTCCTCCAACTCCACAAGCGCGGCATTCTTCTCGGCATGGGCACAGACGCCTACACGAACGATATGCTCGAGTCCCTCAAGGTCGCCCTCTGCTCCCAGCGCAGCCAGAACTGCCTGCCGAACGTCGGCTGGTGCGAGGTCACGGACATGCTCTTCAAGAACAACGCAAAGATCGGCGAGAAATACTTCCCCGACACGCTCGGCGTGCTGAAGCCCGGTGCCGCGGCGGACATCATCGTCATGGACTATAAGCCGTTCACCCCGTTCTCCGACGAGAATATCGACGGCCACATGATCTTCGGCATGACGGGCCGCCAGTGCCAAACCACCATCGCCGCCGGCAAGACCCTCATGCTCGACCGCCAGCTCATCGGCATCGACGAGGAAGCCGAAAACGCGCACATTCTTGAAGCCGCCAAGAAACTCTGGGGCGAGCTGAATCACAGAACCTATTAAGCAAGCGGGAGGAAAAAACAATGTCTGAAAAAATGTATCCCATTCCGTTCGACTCTCTGATGAACTGGGTGACGAGCGAATACGCGCAGTGCGGCGATGTGTTCGGCGTTCATAAGCACTACCACGCAAGCGGCAAGAGCCTGCCGATCTTCGGCGAGCGCATCGAAACACCGTTTGGCCCCGCCGCCGGCCCCAACAGCCAGCTTGCGCAGAATATCATCGCGGCCTATGCCGCCGGCGCGCGCTTTTTCGAGGTCAAGACCGTGCAGAAAATGGACGGTGCGGAGCTTGCCGCCTGTGTTCCCCGCCCCTGTATCCTCGCCGCTGACGAGGGCTACAACCAGGAGTGGTCGACCGAGCTGACCGTGCAGCAGGCGCAGGACGAGTACATCAAGGCCTGGTGCGCGCTCAAGGTCATGAGCAAGGTCTACGGCTTCGGCGATCCCGACGGGTTCGTGTTCAATATGTCCGTCGGCTACGACCTGGACGGCATCAAGGGCCGCAAGGTCAACACCTATATCAACAACATGATGGACGCGGGCAAGACCGCGCAGTTCAAGGAATGTAAAAAAGTCCTGACCGAGCTCTTCCCCAAGGAAAAGGACTTCATCGCCTCGATCTCCCCCAATGTTTCCCGCTCCGTTACGCTCTCCACGCTCCACGGCTGCCCGCCGCAGGAGATTGAGCGCATCGCAAGCTATCTTCTCAAGGAAAAGCATCTGCACACCTTCGTCAAGTGCAACCCGACCATTCTCGGCTACAAGACCGCGCGCAGCATCCTCGATTCCATGGGCTATGACTACATCGTCTTCGATGAGCACCACTTCAACGAGGACCTCCAGTGGGAGGACGCCGTGCCGATGTTCGAGCGGCTGCAAAAGATTGCGGATAAGCAGGGCCTTGAATTCGGCCTCAAGCTCTCCAACACCTTCCCCGTCGACACGACGCGCGGCGAGCTTCCCAACGAGGAAATGTACATGTCCGGCCGCAGCCTCTTCCCACTGACGATCGAGATGTGCAATCGCATCTCCCGCCAGTTTGGCGGCAAGATGCGCATTTCGTTCGCAGGCGGCGCGGACTACTTCAACTGTGACAAGCTCTTTGCCGCCGGCATCTGGCCCATCACCGTCGCCACCACCATTTTGAAGTCCGGCGGCTACAACCGCCTGCACCAGATGGTCGAAAAGGTCGAGAATATGCCCTACCGCGCGTTCACGGGCAACGATCCCGCCGCGATCTCCGACCTCGCGGCCTCTGCCCTGCACGACTTCCACCACCTCAAGGCAATCAAGCCCCTGCCCTCCCGCAAGAGCAAAGAGCAGGTTCCTCTTCTCGACTGCTTTGAGGCACCCTGCAAGGGCGGCTGCCCCATCGAGCAGGACATTCCCGAATATCTTGAGCTCTGCCGCAAGGGGCTCTACGGCCCGGCGCTCCGCCTCATCACCGAGAAGAACGCCCTGCCGTTTATCACCGGCACCATCTGCGCGCACCGCTGCCAGGGCAAGTGCTCGCGCAACTTCTATGAGGAATCCGTCCACATCCGCGAGACAAAGCTGCTCGCCGCGGAAAAGGGCTACAGCGCGCTCATGGCGTCGCTCCGTATACCCGAGCCCGTTGACGACAAGAAGGTCGCCATCGTCGGCGGCGGCCCGACCGGTATCGCCGCAGCGTACTTCCTTGGCCGCGAGGGCGTTCCCACCACGATCTTCGAGCGCGAGCGCAAGCTCGGCGGCGTGCCGCGCTACGTCATCCCCGCCTTCCGCATCAGCGACGAGGCCATCGACAAGGACATCGCGCTCATGGAGCGCTACGGCGTCGAGGTCAAGCTCGGCAAGCCTGCTCCGTCCGTCGAACAGCTCAAGAAGATGGGCTACACGCACATCCTGATGGCCACCGGCGCGTGGAAGCCCGGCAAGCTCGACATTGAAGGCAACGTGCAGGGCGTCATCGAGTGGATGAAGCGCATGAAAAAGCAGGTCAAGCCCTGCCTAAGCGGCAACATCGTCGTTGTCGGCGCGGGCAACACCGCCATGGACGCCGCGCGCGTTGCAAAGCGCATGGGTGCGCATGCGACCATCCTCTACCGCCGCACGAAGAAGTTCATGCCCGCCGACGAGCACGAGCTCCAGCTCGCCATCGACGAGGGCGTCGAATTCGTCGAGCTGGCCGCGCCCGTCAAGCAGAGCCGCGGCAAGCTGCTGTGCGACAAGATGATCCTCGGCGAGCCCGACGAGACCGGCCGACGTAGCCCCGTCAAGTCCGGCGAGCAGTTCACCATCCCCTGCGACATGGTCATCTCCGCCGTCGGCGAGCAGGTCGACGCTGAGCTGATGGCCGCAAACGGCATTGAGATGGAGCGCAAGGGTCCCGCGTTCGAGACGAACATTCCCGGCGTGTACTGCGCGGGCGACGCGCACCGCGGCCCCGCCACCGTGGTCGAGGGCATTGCCGACGCTGCGTGCTTTGCCGAGATCGTCATCGGCCACCCGCACATCTACGACATCCCTGCCGAGGCCGACGTGACCGAGTTCGACGCGCAGAGCAAGAAGGGCGTGCTCTCCATGGCGAGCAAATGCGTCTGCGACGGCGAGCGCTGCCTGCAATGCTCCACCGTGTGCGAAAACTGCGTCGATTCCTGCCCGAACCGCGCGAACGTCGTCATCAAGATGGCCGACGGCTCGCACGAGATCGTCCACGTCGACAAGATGTGCAACGAGTGCGGCAACTGCACGCAGTTCTGCCCCTACGCCAGCGAGCCCTGCCACGACAAATTCACCCTCTTCCAGACAAAGGAGGACATGGACGAAAGTGAGAACTACGGCGTGCTCTTCGAGGACGACGATATGGTCCGCCTGCGCTACGAGGACGGCGTGAAGGAATACGACTTAGCCTCCTGCGACAATGATCTCCCCGTCGAGCTTGAGGCTCTGATCCTCACCGTGCGCGACAAGTACAGCTACCTGTACGCATAACAAAATCGCAAAATGAAACGGGGAGCCGGTGCATCGCATCGGCTCCTCTTCCCTTTGCAACAAAAAGAGCGCTGCCTAAGCAGCGCTCTTTTTGCGCGTTTATATTTTGCCTTACTTCTCGATCAGGTTCAGCTGATAGATGATCTTGGCGATCTGCGCGCGGGTCAGAGAGGCATCGGGCTCGAAGGTGGTAGCGGTCATACCGTCGATGACCTTCGCATCGACGAGCGCCATGACGTAACCGTCGGTGCAGTCGGTGAACTTGCTCTCGGTCTTGGACTCGGCAAGCTTGTTGAGCTTGGCAGCGACCTGGCAGAACTCGAGACGGGAGATGGCCTTCGCACCGTCGAGATCGGCGGCAACAAGACCCAGCTCCGCAGCCTTGGCGATGGCGTTCTTGCTCCAGTCGGCGCCGGTGGCGTCCGCAGCCTTGAGATCGCCGTGGCTGACAAGCAGGAGCTTGAGCGCGGCAGCCCAGGTCAGGGTGTCGTTGGGCGCATAGGTGGTGGCGGAGGTGCCGTTGATGATGCCGTCATTGTAGAGGTCGATGACATACTTGCCGAACCAGGAGGAAACCTTGACATCCTTGAACGGGTTCAGCAGGATACGGCCCTGAGGCGCGGCATACTGCTCGCCGATGACGCCCTTGAGCTCGGTGGTGACATACTCCATCACAGCCTCGTCCAGAGGAACGCCAGTGTCGAACTTCGCGGTAGCGGCCTTGAAAGCATAATAGGTATCGCCGCCCTCGGCGCAGAAGTTGTTGGTAACGACCGCATAGGTGTCATTCGCCTTGAACTCCTTGCCGTTGATGCTGTTGATGGTCACACGGTTGATGGACTTTGGACCGTAGTAGGTGGAAGCGGGATAGGTCTCGGCATTCGCGTCATAGACAGCGCCGGTGGAAATGGTGTAACTGATGCCGCTGACCTGTGGGAAGCCGCCGATGGACTCAGGCACGCAGAACGTGGAGGCTTCGAGTGCCTCGAGCAGTTCAGTGCCGGTGACATAAATCACTTCGATGGTGTTGCCGAACGGGAGAACAGTCTTGATATCCTTCTTGGTGACATCGCCGACCTTGATGGCCGCGCGGATACCGCCGCCGTTGGTGATGGCGACCACATGGTCTTCATTCACGGTCAGGCCTTCCTTGTTCTGCATGACCTTCCAGAGCATTGCATCGGTGATGAGATCGCCGTTGTTGGTCTCACCGTCGCGGTTGCCGTTGGGGGCCTTCGCGCCATTGAGCTCCACTTTGCTCTTGGCGAAGACCGCGCCGTACTCCTTGTCGATGCGGTCGATGATCTTCTGCGCGGCAGCGGCAACGGCCGCGTCCTTGGCGGTGTCTTCCTTGATCTCGTAGAGGGAGTTGCTCTCGATCTTCTTGCTCGCATCGTCGATGACGATCACGCCGATATTGGCGAACTTCGTACCGGTGGACTGGATGGGCTCGCCGTTCTTGCCCTTAGTCATCACACTGTGGGAGTGACCGTCGATGATGAAGTCGATACCTTTGGCCGCATTGTAGAGGTCATAGGAGGTATAGGGCTTGGAAGAATCATCCACACCGAGGTGGGAAAGCGCGATGACGACATCGTCATCCTTGAGCGCTTCAAGCTGCTTTTCGGCGACTGCCTTGAGGTCGGTGTCGAACTTGAGACCCTTGATGAGCGCGGGGTTGGCCTTGGTCTGCGCTTCGGGCGTTTCCATGCCGAAAAAGCCGATCTTCACGCCGGACTTGGTGGTGTAGGTGTAGTTCGCATCGAAGATGGGGGTGCCGTCCTCACCGTAGACATTCGCGCAGAGGATCTTGAAGTCCGCCTTGGTCATGTTCTCCTTGAGCTGGGCATAACCGTAGTCGAACTCATGATTGCCGAGAGTGACGACATCGTAGCCCGTGACGTTCATCATTTCGACGGCATCGAGGCCTTTGGTGTCGCTGACATAGACTTCGCCCTGGCTGTAGTCGCCCGCATCAACGAGGATGACCTCGGCGCCCTTGGCCTCGTAGTCGGCCTTGAGCGCGGTGATGTAGGCATAGCCTTCGATCGCGCCGTGCACATCGTTTGTGTGCAGGATCACGGTCTTGCCCGCCATCTCGGCTTTCGCCTCGCTGTCGGTGTCTGCCGCAAAGCTGGTCACAGTCAGGCTGAGAACCATCGCCATTGCGAGCAGGACGGATAGGAACTTGCGCATAGTGTTTTCCTCCTCAATTTTTTCACTCCGCTTTTTCTCTGTCCGCTCTTCGTGACACACAGCTTCTTTTCACATCTCTCAGTTGGTCTGCGCGCCAAAAGTTCGCTTTTTGTACAAATAAAAGCGGAATGTGGTATGACTTTATTGTATCGTATGTCTGCTACTTTCTCAATACGGCATTGTTCCGAATTTGCGGCAAAAATCTTGGCGCTTCTCACATTTTTTCCAAACTCTATGGAAATTGGGTAAAAAGTATGCTATGCTTTTGTCAATTTGGTACGGAATTTTTTCTCTCAGATAAGGAGGCTTCTTCCATGAAAACACTGCTTCGAGGCGGCTATGTCGTCAGCGGCCGCGGCTGCCGCCGCGCCGACGTGCTCATCGACGGGGAAAAGGTCGAAATGCTTGGCCACATCCCGCCCGAGCTCGCCGCGCAGAGCGAGGTCGTCGACGTGACGGGCTGCATGCTCTTCCCCGGTTTTATCGACGCGCACACGCACTTCGATCTCGATGTGTGCAGCACCACGACGGCCGACGACTTTGAAAGCGGCAGCAAAAGCGCCATCCGCGGCGGCACGACGACGGTCATCGACTTTGCCTGCCCCAATAAAGGGGAATCCCTTGCCTATGGGCTTGATCTCTGGCATAAAAAGGCCGACGGCAAGTGCTACTGCGACTACGGCTTCCATATGACCATCGACGACTGGAACGAGAGCATCGAGTCTGAGCTCGACGCGATGTTCGACGCCGGTATCACGTCTTTCAAGATGTACCTCACCTACCCCGCCATGATGATCGGCGACGGCGCGGTCTACCGCGCGCTGAAAGCGCTCAAGGTCCGCGACGGCATCGCGGGCGTCCACTGTGAGAACGCGGGCGTCATCGACGCGCGCATCGCCGAACTCAAGGCGAGCGGCCTGGGCGCGGACGTCGTATCGCACCCGATCTCCCGCCCCGACTATTTGGAGGCCGAGGCCGTCTCACGTCTGCTGCGCATCGCGCAGGCGGCCGACGCGCCCGTCATCATCGTCCACACGACGAACCGTGCTTCTCTTGACGAGATCGCCGCGGCGCGCCGCCGCGGACAGACCGTGTATGTCGAGACCTGCCCGCAGTATTTGGCGCTCGACGACGGCGTTTACTACGATCCCGACTTTTCCTCCGCTGCGCGCTACGTCTGCGCGCCGCCGATCCGCTCGCAGGAAGACAGTGAAGCGCTCTGGAAGGCGCTGCGCCGCGGCGAGGTGCAGACCATCTCGACCGACCACTGCTCGTTCACGCTCGAGCAGAAGGACATGGGCCGCGACGACTTTACGAAGATCCCCGGCGGTCTTCCCGGCGTCGAAACGCGTGGCGAGGTCGTCTACACTGTGGCCATCAATGAAAACAAGCTCTCGCTCGGCGGCGTCTGCCGCGCGCTGAGCGAAAATCCCGCCAAGCTCTACGGTCTCTACCCCCGCAAGGGCGTCATTGCTGCGGGCAGCGACGCCGATATTGTTGTCTACGATCCCGGCGCGAGCCACGTGCTCCACGGCGCGGACATGCTCTCCAAGGCGGGCTACACGCCGTTCGAGGGCTTCCGCACGAATGGCGGCGTGTCGAAGGTCTACCTGCGCGGTCAGCTGCAGGTGGACGGCAGCAAGGTCGTCGGCGGCAAGATGGGCGAATACTTGAAGCGCGGCAAATGCGCACTGTGAGGTAAGATATGGATCTGAGGGAAATTTTATTTGCGCAGTTCCCTGCGTTTTTTCTGCTGAGTCTGCTGTTTTTGATCGCGCACCTGCGTGTGCGTAAGCGTTGCGCCGTCAAGTCGGTGCTGTGGGTGCTGCTCTTCGGCGCGGCGCTGGCCGTGTCGATTCTGTTCTGCTTCCTCGGCATGCAGGCAAAGTACTGGACGGTCAAGACGCTCTTCGAGCTCAAGTTCTGGAGCTGGCTCGGCCTTGCGATCGTGGTGTTCGTGCTCGTGCTGCGGCTGGTGTTCAAGCTGCAAAATAAGCACGCTCAGCAAATGGTCGAAAAGGAGCGCGCCAAGGCGGAAAAGACCCGCGAGGAGGCCGTAAAGCAGGCGCGCGAGGAAGGCCGCGCCGAGGCCATGGCCGCCCAGCAGGCGCAGGAGGCCGAAGCTGCCTCGGCAGAGCCCGCGGCGGAAGCGTCCGCACCCGATGCCGCGTCTGACGATGCGCAGAATGAGATGGTCGGTAACGCTGCGGAAAAGGAGAGCTAAGCATGCCAGCAGAGCATTCCACGCGCAGGCGCGTGATCTATTTCGACATTCTCCGCATCGTGGCGATCTTCTTTGTTGTTTTCGTGCATCTTGCCGCGCAGCACTGGGCAGATGTTGACGTCAGTTCACGGGCGTGGTTTGCCTTCAATCTCTACTGTACCACAGGAAAATGGTCTGTCCCCATCTTTGTGATGATCAGCGGCGCGCTGTTTCTCGGGCGCGATGTCAGCATTTCCTCCATTCTCAAAAAGAACGTCGCGCGTATCGCCACGGTCTTTCTCTTCTGGTCGGGCTGCTACGCGCTCATCGACCTAATCTTTCGCCATGCACCGCTTTCGGTCGTGCTTTCGCAGCTCATCACAGGGCACTATCACCTCTGGTTTCTCTACATGATCGTGGGGCTGTATCTGCTCATCCCGCTGCTGCGGCCCATCGTACAGAATGAAACGCTCATGCGCTACTTTCTGCTGCTTGCGTTTCTTTTCACCTTTCTTCTCCCCCAGCTTGCCCTGTTCACCTCCTTCGTTTCGCATGAGGCAAGCACCGTCATCCGCACGGTCATCATGTACTCCTATTGCTTTTTTCCTCTCGGCTTCACCATTTATTTTGTCGGCGGGTATTATCTCAGCCGGAGGAACTTCAGCCGCAGAGAAGAGATCGTTCTCTACTGCGTCGGCATAGCCGCCCTTCTTTTCTCCATCATCGCTCCCGCCGTTCTCTCCAGAGCGCAGGGCGCGCCAAATGCCACCTTTTATAACTACAACGACCTCAACGTTCTCTGCACGAGCGTGCCGATCTTCGTCTTTGCCAAGCAGCATCTGAATTTCCCGCGCATGGGCGAAAAGGCGTATGCCCTTCTCCGCAAGCTGTCGAAATACAGCTTCGGCGTGTATCTCGTTCATCCCATGGTCATCGAGCTATTGCAGCATTTCGGCATCGATACCTTCTCCTGCAATGCCTTTTTCTCCGTACTGCTGCTCGCGATCTTCGTGTTCGCGGTCGCCATGCTGCTCTCCGCACTGCTCAATGTCATTCCCCTTAATAACGAACCTTTTGTATACGCCAAAGCGCCCCGCGAACCGGCTTGGTTCGCGGGGCGCTTCTTTTGTTCTTTTATGCGTCGGTCTTGATGCCGCGCTTGTCGAATTCCTCGACCAGCAGGTCAAGGTCGTTCGGCAGGCTCATCGGCTCGCCGCAGAACTTGATGGCGTTGGCCACGTCCTTGAGGCCGTTGCCCGTCACGACGGAGACGACCGTGTCGTTCTCACCGAGCACGCCCTGCTCGCAGAGCTTCTTGACTGCCGCCGTACCGGTGACGCCCGCGGGCTCGCCGAAGACGCCGCAGGTCGTGCCGAGCAGCTTTTGCGCCGCCATGATCTCCTCGTCCGTCACGTTCACGACGATGCCGTTCGACTCGCGGATCGCCATGAGCGCCTTGTCCGCGTTGCGCGGCACGCCGACGGCGATGGAGTCGGCCAGCGTGTTCTCCTCCATCGGCTCCCAGGGCTTGTTCTCCGCGATGGCGCGGTTGATGGGGTGGCAGCCTTCGGCCTGCGCGGAAATGAGGCGCGGGAGCTTGTCGATAAAGCCGATGGCGTACAGGTCCTTGAGGCCCTTCCACACGCCTGCGATGGTGCAGCCGTCGCCGACGGAGATGGCGAGATAATCCGGCATCTTCCAGTCGAGCTGCTCAGCGATCTCGAGTGAGACGGTCTTCTTGCCCTCGGAGAGGTACGGATTGATGGCCGCGTTGCGGTTGTACCAGCCCCACTTGTCGATGGCCTTTTTCGACAGCTCGAACGTCTCTTCATAGTTGCCTTTGACGGAGATCACGTTTGCGCCGAAGGTCATCAGCTGCGCGACCTTACCCTTGGGCGCGCGCTCGGGAACGAAGATGAAGGTCTTGAGGCCCGCGGCCGCGGCGTTGCCCGCAAGAGAGCTCGCGGCGTTGCCCGTGGACGAGCAGGCGATGATCTTCGCGCCCGCCTCCCCCGCCTTGGCGACCGCCATGGCGGACGCGCGGTCCTTTAAGGACGCCGTCGGGTTCTGTCCGTCGTCCTTGACCCAGAGCTTTTTGAGGCCGAGCTGCTTTGCAAGGCGCGGCTCTTCGTAGAGCGGGCTCCAGCCCACGCGCAGCGGCGTGTCGGGTGTCGTCTCCTCGACCGGCAGCAGCTCGCGATAGCGCCACATCGTGTTCGGGCGGGACTTGAGCTTTTCCTTCGTCAGGTTCTTTTTGATGTAGTCGTAGTCATAGATGATGTCGAGAATGCCGCCGCACGAGCAGTTCGTGAGGTTCGCCGTGGCCTCGTATTCTTTCCCGCACTTGACGCAGCGGGCGCATTTGACGTTTTTCAACATAATAACTCCTTATTGTCCGCGCGCTGCGCGGTGGGTTTTTGCAGCCCATAGAGCTGCGGGGATAGCAGCGCCGCGGGCGCTGCACGTGATGCGACCCCCATTTTCTTTCCCGAGAAAGAAAACGGGCGTCGCCCGTCCAAAAGAAAGGCGTTTGCATTGCAAGCGGGCAGCTCAAAGAGCTGCAATGCTTGCCAATTGCACTTTCTGCGCGCGGCGTTGCCGCGTTAGCACTGCTACAAGATTTGCCTCTGCTTCTATTATCCGCTGCCGCTCTGCCTATCTTGTAGGAGTGCGGACTAATTTCCGTCTACCGCCAGTCTCCACAATGCGGCAAGCGCAGCAATGCCGCATTCGGCAAGCAGTCTGCCGCCGGGCTACCGTCACTCGCGCCTCACGATAGTAAGGCGCGGTTGATCGTAGCAACGACTCGCAGAAGATTCATGGCGAAGCCATGTACACCGCACTTACATTGCGCAGCGCGTGCAGTTATTCAAGCTGTAAGCTGCCAATGTCGGGGGTCGAGGGGTGCTCCCTTCGTCCTTTCTCTTGGGGGTGTAAGGGGGATATTCTCTTTCCGAGAAAGAGAATATCCCCCTTTCCCGCGTCCCCCGCACGGTGCGGGGAACCTACTCGCTTCTTTTCTGCAGGAAAAATAAAGGGAAACCCTTTGAGGGGTATAAAAAAGGGGGCATCTCTTCGAGATACCCCCTTTTATCATCCTAACAGGGTTTGGAGCAAGGGGTTCCTGCTCCCCTTTCGCACTCTTAGAGCGCTTTGAGAAGGCCGGTGGCCTCGTTGAACTCGTTGATGAGCTCGTCGAGCTCCTTCGCCTGCGCGTGGACAGCGTCCCACGTGCCCTTGGTGTCGTACCAGAGGGCGTTGAGGTCCTTAACGTCGCGCGCCTGCTGCTCGACCCAGGTGTAGTACTTGAGGTTGTGGATGCGCTTGCGGTCCTCGTACGTCAGCTCCATCATGCTGTCGGTCTTCAGGCCGAGCATGTGGAGGTTGTGGTCGAGGCGCGCCTCCTCGGCGTTGTACGCGCCGTGCATCTCGTTGAGCTCCTCAATGCGGGACTGATACATCACAGCGGAGTCGGTCAGAACGGTGCAGACGACATCGTCCTCGGTCAGCTCATAGTATTTGGCCATCTTGATGCAGCACAGAACGTTTGCGATGCCGGAGATGCCGAGCCAGGTGAGCTTTTCGATGAGCTCGTCGGAGAGCTTGAGCTCTTCCTTGAGGTACTTCTTGCCCTCTGCCGTGTTGAAAAGGCGCAGCAAACGTTGGGAATCCTCGTCGTCGATGGCGATGGCCATGTCAGTGTTCTTCACGTTGTGGATCCAGGGGATGTGCTTGTCGCCGATGCCCTCAATGCGGTGGCCGCCGAAGCCGTTGTTGAGAATGGTCGGGCACTGAAGCGCCTCGCCAACGCCGAGCTTCATGCCGGGATAGCGTTCCTTCAAAAGGTCGCCCGCCGACATCGTACCGGCGGAGCCGGAGGTGAAGCACGCGCCGGCAAGCTTCTGCCCGGGCTTCTTGACCGCCTCAAAGAGGTCTGCAAGGGCGTAGCCCGTGACATTGTAGTGCCACAGCGGGTTTCCCATCTCTTCAAACTGGTTGAAGATCATCATGCTCGGGTCCTGCTTGAGCTCCCACGTCTTGTCGAAGATCTCCTTGACGTTACTTTCGCAGCCCGGCGTCGCAATGACCTGACCGGCGATCTTGGAGAGCCAGTCAAAGCGCTCCTTGCTCATCTCGGCGGGGAGAATGGCGACGGAGTCGACGGCGAGGAGCTTCGAGTTGAACGCGCCGCCGCGGCAGTAGTTGCCCGTGGAGGGCCACACGGCGTGATGATACGTCGCGTCGAACTGGCCGGTGACGAGGCGCGGGGCGAGGCAGCCGAACGAAGCGCCGACCTTGTGGCAGCCCGTGGGGAACCACTTGCCCGCCATGGCGAGGATGCGGCAAGGAACGCCGGAGAGCTCGGACGGGATCTCGACATAGTTCGGCACCTCCTGAAAGAGACCGCCGGACTCCTTGGCCTCGTTCTTCCACGTGATGCGGAAGAGGTTCAGCGGGTTGACGTCCCAAAGGCCGACAGTCTTGAGCTTTTCCTGAATTTTCTCAGGGATGGTCTCAGGATGCTGCATCTGCGCGATGGTCGGGATGATAACGTTGTTTTCCTTGGCCTTCTCAATGTTGTGCTGCAGGCCGGTCTTGTTGATGGTCAAATCGATCTTGCCCATGGTTCACTTCTCCTCCTGTTGTTTGTCAATATAAGAATATAGTGTATATTTGGATATGCCGAAGTATTTTGCGATCTTGTCTCCGGATTTTGTGACGAGGAACGCCCCGCTCTGGCTCAAAAAGCCGATGGCACGCATTTTGTCCTCCTTATTCATCAGGGCGACGGGCTTGCCAACAAGTGCAACCGACTGGGCGATGAGCTCATCCAAAAGGTCGTTGACGTTCACGATCTTTTCCGGCTCGCCCTGCGTCTTATCCTTTGTGTCGATCAACTCGTGCACCGCATCCTCGACCATCAGGAGCGAGGAAATGTCGTAATTGATGCCAAGGATCGCAACCACCTTGCCGTTCCTGCCGCGGATGTACATGGTGGAAGACTTCAATATCTTCCCGTCCGGCGTTTTGGTGAGGTAGCTCAAGTGGTCGCTCGGCTGCGCGTCGGCCTGACGCACCTGCTCTAAAACAACATGCGACGCGCCGTCGCCCACCTTGCGGCCTGTGACGTGGCCGTTCTCGATGGCAACGATGGAATGCTCGGGGTGCTTGGCGCCCACATCGTGGATCACCACCTCGCAATGGCTGCCAAAGGTCGCGGCGATGCCCTTTGCGACCTGCTCCAGTGTCTTCAGCGTTGCGGCTTCTATGGTCTATCCCTCCTCTGATCGCCCGTCCACCCTATTTTGCTGTGCAAATTGCACAGCTTTCCATCGGAACGGGCATGTTCTTTCATCCCTATAATACCATAAATTGATCGAATTGCAATCACTTTCTTAAAAAATTTTTGAAATGCAAATTTTTTGTTTGACAACTGCCGTTCTTATGCTATGATAAGGACAGTGTAACAGAAAATTGACCCCGATCGACAGAAAATACTATCACTTTTAACGGAGGTTTTACCATGGATTTCGAAGCCATCAAGAAAGCCGCACAGGCCTACGGCCCCGATATGACCCGCTTCCTGCGTGATATGATCGCCATCCCCAGCGAGAGCTGCGAGGAAAAGGGCGTCGCCCACCGCATCGCCGAGGAGATGAAGAAGCTCGGCTACGATAAGGTCGAGTTCGACGCGCTCGGCAACGTCATCGGCTGGATGGGCTCGGGCGACAAGATCATCGCCATCGACTCCCACATCGACACCGTCGGCATCGGCAACCGCGAAAACTGGACGCACGACCCGTACGAGGGCTATGAGGATGACAAGGTCATCTACGGCCGCGGCGGCAGCGACCAGGAGGGCGGCATGGCCGCGGCGGCCTACGGCACGAAGATCATGAAGGACCTCGGCCTCATCCCCGAGGGCTACAAGATCATGGTCGTCGGCTCCGTGCAGGAGGAGGACTGCGACGTCATCTCCACCGAGCCCACCGACGGCGGCATCTACCGCGGTCACCGCGGCCGCATGGAGATCCGCGTCGACATGCACGGCGTCTCCTGCCACGGCTCCGCGCCTGAGCGCGGCGACAATGCCATCCACAAGATGGCCGAGGTCATTCTGAACGTACGCGACCTCAACGAGAACGACGCCGCTGACGACAAGGAGATCAAAGGCCTTGTCAAGATGCTCGATCCAAAGTATAATCCTGAGCACTGGGAGGACGCGCGTTTCCTTGGCCGCGGCACCTGCACCACGAGCCAGATCTTCTACACCTCCCCCTCTCGCTGCGCCGTCGCCGACAGCTGCTCGATCTCCATCGACCGCCGCATGACCGCAGGCGAGACCTATCAGTCCTGCCTGAAGGAGATTGAAGACCTGCCCGCGTGCAAAAAGTACGCGAACGACATCAAGGTCTCCATGTACATGTACGACCGTCCATCCTGGACCGGCCACGTCTACGAGACCGAGGCTTTCTTCCCCACATGGATCAACAAGGAGACCGCGCCCCACGTGCAGGCGCTCGTCGACGCGCACCACGCTCTTTGGGGCACCGAGCGCATCGGCGCGGACGAAAAGGCCATGTCCACGCGCACGGGCCGCCCGCTGACGGATAAGTGGACGTTCTCGACGAACGGCGTGTCTATTCAGGGCCGCTACGGCATCCCCTGCGTCGGCTTCGGCCCCGGCGCTGAATCTCAGGCCCACGCGCCCAACGAGATCACCTGGAAGCAGGACCTCGTCACCTGCGCGGCGCTGTACGCGGCTGTCCCCGGTCTCTACAAGCCCGAGAATAAGGACGGCTCTGCCACCTCCTTCCGTCAGGAGTTAACGGGCAATAATATCAAATAACGTGCTTCGCCCGTCATTTGATATTAAGAGGCTGCACTCCGCTTCGCGCCTCGCCTTTGGCTCGACGCGCGCTGCGTGAGAAGTGTTTTTTGCCACGCGCATGTCGCGGCAAAAAACGGATCAAGATCATTTGCGCCGTGCGCGGCGCAAATATTTCAAACGATTTTTAATATACTATAGAATAAAGGAGAACATCACCCATGAGCAAAACTGTTGAACTGGCGCGCCACCTTGAGACGCTGCACATCAATAACATGTACAAGACCGACTTCTACTGGACGTGGGACAAGAGCGACGAGGAGATCGACGCGGTCTTCACCGTGGCCGACGCGCTGCGCGACCTGCGCGAGCGCAACAAGAACACGAAGATCTTCAATTCCGGTCTCGGCATTTCGATCTTCCGTGACAACTCCACGCGCACGCGCTTCTCGTTTGCCTCCGCGTGCAACCTGCTGGGTCTTGAGGAGCAGGTGCTCGATGAAAAGAAGTCCCAGATCGCACACGGCGAGACCGTGCGCGAGACGGCGAACATGGTCTCGTTCATGGCCGACGTCATCGGCATTCGCGACGATATGTTCATCGGCGAGGGCCACAAGTATCAGAAGACCTTCATGGACGCGCTCGAAGAGGGCTACCGCGACGGCATTCTCGAACAGCGCCCAACGCTTGTGAACCTCCAGTGCGACGTCGACCACCCGACGCAGTGCATGGCCGATATGCTCCACATCATCCACTACTTCGGCGGCGTGGAGAACCTCAAGGGCAAGAAGGTCGCCATGACATGGGCCTATTCCCCGAGCTACGGCAAGCCTCTCTCCGTCCCGCAGGGCGTCATCGGCCTGTTCACCCGCTTCGGCATGGACGTCACGCTCGCTCACCCCGAAGGCTACGAGGTCATGCCCGAGGTCGAGGAGATTGCCAAGAAGAACGCGGCGGCCACCGGCGGCAGCTTCAAGAAGTGCAATGACATGAAGGAAGCCTTCAAGGATGCCGATATCGTCTATCCCAAGTCCTGGGCGCCGTTCAAGGCCATGGAGGAGCGCACGAAGCTCTATCAGGCCGGAGACAAGGACGGCATCGATGAGCTGGAGAAAAAGCTGCTCGCGCAGAACGCCGAGCACAAGGATTGGGCCTGCACCGAGGAGATGATGAAGCTCACCAAGGACGGCAAGGCGCTCTATCTCCACTGCCTGCCCGCCGACATCACCGGTCTTTCCTGCCCCGAGGGTGAGGTCGACAACAGCGTGTTCGACCGCTATATCGTCCCCCTGTACAAGCAGGCTTCCTACAAGCCGTATATCATCGCCGCAATGATGTTCCTCGCGCAGGTCAAAGACCCCGTCCGCGCACTGATGGAGATGGACAAGTCCGGCGAAGAGCGCAAGATGTTCTAAGGCGCGTTCCCACGTAAAAAGGCGGGCCTCCCCGCTTTTGAGAGAAGAGAGTTTTTCAAAAATAATGAAGGAGAGATAGTCATCATGAGCAAGAGAATCGTCATCGCCCTCGGCGGCAACGCGCTGGGCAACACCCCCTACGAGCAGCTCGCCCTCGTCACCGAGACCGCAAAGCCCATCGTCGATCTGATCGCGCAGGGCAACGAGGTCATCATCGCCCACGGCAACGGCCCGCAGGTCGGCATGATCAACCTCGGCATGGCCACCGCCGCCGAGGCGGGGGCCATCAAGTCCGACATGCCCTTCCCCGAGTGCGGCGCGATGAGCCAGGGCTATATCGGCTACCACCTGCAGAACGCCATCGGCAACGAGCTCGCCTCCCGCGGCATGAACAAGGACGTCGCGACCGTCGTGACGCAGGTGCTCGTTGATGAGGCCGACCCCGCCTTCCAGCATCCGACCAAGCCCGTCGGCGCGTTCTACGACAAGGAGACCGCCGACCGCATCGCCGCGGAAAAGGGCTACACCATGGTCGAGGATGCCGGCCGCGGCTACCGTCAGGTCGTTCCCTCCCCCAAGCCGATCGACGTCATTGAAAAGAACACTGTCAAGGCGCTCGTCGACAATGGTACGGTCGTCATCACGGTCGGCGGCGGCGGTATCCCCGTCGTGCGCAGGGACGGCAAGCTCTACGGCACGCCCGCGGTCATCGACAAGGACTTCGCCTCCGCCAAGCTCGCAGAGCTGCTCGACGCGGACATGCTCGTCATCCTGACAGCGGTCGAGAAGGTCGCCATCAACTTCGGCAAGCCCGACCAGAAGGGTCTCGACACCCTGACGCCGGACGAGGCGCGCAAGTATATCGACGAAAAGCAGTTTGCCCCCGGCTCCATGCTGCCGAAGGTCCAGGCTGCCATGTCGTTTGCTGAGAGCAAGCCCGGCCGCGTCGCGCTCATCACGTTGCTTGAAAAGGCAGCCGAGGGCATCGAGGGCAAGACCGGCACCCGCGTGCAGATGTAAATCCCGCCAAACCTTCCTAAAAAGGGTCCGTTTCGAAAAGCGGGCCCTTTTTTTCGTGCTTTCTCCGCTATTGACAAAAATTCATGCTGCTTTTTTGGTCAAGTTTGACCCTCATTTTTTCTTTTTCCTGTTGCTAAATTTTTCCTTTTTATGTATCATGGTGATAACGGTATTCAAATCTTTTGATTGCCGTAAAATTTAAGGAGGATTTACCGAAATGAAGAAGTTCCTTGCACTGCTCCTGAGTCTCGTGATGGTTCTCGCCCTTGTCGCCTGCGGCGATAAGAAGGACGATACCAACACCGACGATCAGGACAACAACGAAGTCACCGATTTCAAGGTCGGCTTCATCATGCTCCACGACGAAAACTCCACCTACGACCTCAACTTCATCAACGCTGCGAAAGAGGCCTGCGAGACGCTCGGCGTCGAGTACACCATCGTGACCAACGTTCCCGAAGGTCAGGAGTGCTACGACAAGGCCGCTGAGCTCGCCGACGCCGGCTGCAACATCATCTTCGCCGACTCTTTCGGTCACGAAGACTACATGATCCAGGCCGCGAAGGACTTCCCCGACGTGCAGTTCTGCCACTCCACCGGCACCAAGGCGCACACCGAGGGTCTCTCCAACTACCACAACGCCTTCGCTTCCATCTATGAGGGCCGTTACCTCGCCGGTATCGCTGCCGGTATGAAGCTCAACGAGATGATCGCCAACGGTGAGTTCACCGCAGACGAGGCCAAGATCGGCTACGTCGGCGCCTTCACCTATGCCGAGGTTATCTCCGGCTACACCTCCTTCTTCCTGGGCGCTCGCTCCGTCTGCCCCACTGCCACGATGGAAGTCACCTTCACCGGCAGCTGGTATGACGAGACCGCCGAGAAGGAAGGCGCGCAGAAGCTCATTCAGAACGGCTGCAAGCTCATCAGCCAGCACGCCGACTCCATGGGCGCTCCCACCGCTTGCGAGACCGCCGGTGTCCCCGACGTTTCCTACAACGGTTCCACCGAGGCGGCCTGCCCCAACACCTATCTGATTTCCTCCCGCATCGACTGGGCTCCCTACTATGAGTATGCCATCAAGGCTGCCATGAACGGCGACGCCATCGACGCCGACTGGACCGGTACCCTCGCTACCGGCTCTGTCGTGCTGACCGACCTGAACGAGAACGTTGCTGCCGAGGGCACCGCTGAGGCCATCGCCGATGCGACCGCCAAGCTCGAGAGCGGCGAGCTCCACGTCTTCGACTGCTCCACCTTCACCGTGGACGGCCAGGCTGTCACCTCTTACATGGCTGACGTCGACACCGACGCTGACTACACGCCCGACACCGAAGTCGTGACTGACGGCTACCTGGCTGAGTCCACCGCCCGTTCCGCCCCGTACTTCCAGCTCCAGATCGACGGCATCACGCTGCTCGACCAGGCGTTCTAAGCATCTCTTGCAAATTACATATCGGGCTGCCTTCGGGCAGCCCGATATCTTTTTTCTTTTTATGGCACTTTTCGCTATTTTGCTAAAAATTTTTGTACGCTTCTAATTTTTTTTGTGTTTTTTTCTGTTTTACATTTACAACGCCGTTCAATTATGCTAATATATAATTTGTACAAATACAATGCTGCGGGGTTTTCTTCCTGTGCCCTCCAGCGGAAAAAGGGGTGACCGCCTTGGGAACTGCATGCGCAGTTAAAATGGAGAATGTCACGAAGCGGTTCGGCAAAGTGGTGGCGAACAACGCCATCAACCTTGAGCTGCACGAGGGCGAGATCCTGTCGCTGCTCGGCGAAAACGGCAGCGGCAAGACGACGCTGATGAACATGCTCTCCGGCATCTATTTCCCCGACGAGGGGCAAATCTACATTCACGGCGAACCCGTCACGATCGCCTCCCCCAAGGATGCGTTCGAACACGGCATCGGTATGATCCACCAGCACTTCAAGCTCGTTGATCTTTTCACCGCAACGGAGAATATCATCCTCGGCCTTGAAGGCAAGCTCGACATTGCCGAAGCCAGCAAAAAGGTCAAAGAGATCTGTGACAAATATGGGTTCGACATTGACCCCAATCAGAAGATCTACGACATGTCCGTTTCGCAGAAGCAGACCGTCGAGATCGTCAAGGTGCTCTACCGCGGGGCGGACATCCTCATTCTGGACGAGCCGACCGCAGTGCTCACCCCGCAGGAGACGGACAAGCTCTTCGCCATCATGCGCAACATGAAGGCCGACGGCAAATCCCTCATTATCATTACGCATAAGCTGCACGAGGTGCTCGACGTGTCCGACCGCGTGGCCGTGCTGCGCAAGGGCGAATACGTCGGTGACGTCGCCACCAAGGACGCCGACCAGCAATCGCTGACCGACATGATGGTCGGTCACACGGTGAGCCTGAACATCAGCCGCCCCGAGCCGAAGGACGTTGAAAAGCGCCTCGTCATCGAAGGCTTAACGGCTTACGACGAGCTTGGCGTCAAGCGTCTGGACGATGTCAGCTTCACCATCAACGCGGGCGAGGTGCTCGGCATCGCGGGCGTCGCAGGCAGCGGCCAGCGCGAGCTGCTTGAGTCCATTGCGGGCCTCTACCCCGTTGCCTCCGGCCATGTCACGTTCTATCCGCCCGACGGCGGCAAGGAAAAGGAACTCATCGGTCTCGACCCGATGAAGATCCGCAAGAGCGGCATTTCGATGTCGTTCGTCCCCGAAGACCGACTCGGCATGGGCCTGGTCGGCTCGATGGGCATGACGGGCAACATGATGCTGCGCTCCTGGCGCAAGGGTAAGGGTCTGTTCCTCAACCGCAAGGATCCCGAAGCGCTCGCCAACCGCATCTGGGAAGAGCTCGGCGTCGTCACGCCCAGCACGTCCTTCCCCGTGCGCCGCATGTCCGGCGGCAACGTGCAGAAGGTGCTTGTCGGACGCGAAATCGCCCAGTCCCCCGCCGTGCTGATGACCGCTTACGCCGTGCGCGGCCTGGACATCAACACCTCCTATACCATTTACAACCTGCTGACAGAGCAGAAGATGCACGGCGTCGCCGTCGTCTATGTCGGCGAAGACCTCGACGTGCTGCTTGAGCTGTGCGACCGCATCGTCGTTCTCTGCGGCGGTCAGGTCTCCGGCGTGGTCGATGCCAGAAAGACCGACAAGCGCGAGGTCGGCGCACTGATGACGCTCGTGAGGGGAGGCAACAAGGATGAATAAGAAACAGTCGCTCTTCCACATCGCTAAGCGTGATACGCTCCCCTGGTACAAGGCCGTTTTGATCCGCGGCGGCGCGATCGTGCTCGCTTTGATCGTCTGCGCGATCGTCACAACGCTGCTGACGGGCGAAAATCCCATCAAGGTCTACTCCACGATCCTCTACGGCGCGTTCGGTACGTCGCGCAAGAGCTGGGTCACGTTCCATAACCTCGCGATCCTGCTCGGCATCTCGCTCGCGGTCACGCCCGCGTTCAAGATGCGCTTCTGGAACATCGGTGCCGAGGGTCAGGTGCTCATCGGCTGCCTTGCCACCGCGGCCTGCATGATCTGCCTTGGCGGCAAGATCCCCAACGGTCTTCTCATCGTCATTATGATCGTCGCCTCCGTCGCGGCAGGCGCGCTGTGGGGCTTCCTCCCCGGTATCTTCAAGGCCAAGTGGAACACGAACGAAACACTCTTCACGCTCATGATGAACTACATCGCGACACAGCTCGCCGCGTTCTTCATCATCGTGTGGGAAGTGCCCAAGGGCTCGGGCAAGATCGGTATCATCAACCAGAATACCGAGGCCGGCTGGCTCCCCGTTCTCGGCGGCCAGCGCTATCTCCTCCCGATCCTGCTTGTGGCGATCCTCACGGGCGTTATGTACATCTATCTCAATTACAGCAAGCACGGCTATGAGATCGCCGTTGTCGGTGAGAGCCAGCGCACCGCGAGCTATGCGGGCATCAAGGTCGAGCGCGTCATCGTGCGCACGATGATCCTCTCCGGCGCGATCTGCGGCCTCATCGGCCTGCTGCTCACCGCCGGTACGGACCACACGCTGACCACCACCATCGTCGGCGGACGCGGCTTCACAGCGGTCATGGTCTCCTGGATGGCCAAGTTCAACCCCATCATGATGATCTTCACGAGCCTTCTTATCGTGGTCCTGAGCCGCGGCGCGAGCGAGATCTCCAGCGTGTTCAGCCTGAACCACTCCTTCGCCGATATCCTGACGGGCATCATCCTCTTCTTCATCATCGGCAGCGAGTTTTTCATCAGCTACAAGGTCAGCCTGCGCAAGAGCAAGAAGGAGGCGTGAAGCAATGATATTTGATCTAACTGCTTTTCTTCCCCGTGCGGTCATGCAGGGCATTCCCCTGCTCTACGGCAGCACCGGTGAGATCCTAACGGAAAAGTCCGGCAACCTGAACCTCGGCATTCCGGGCGTGATGTACGTCGGCGGTATCTGCGGCGTCATCGGCGCGTTCTTCTACGAGCAGTCCACCCCGGCTGCCGACATGAACGCGTTCCTCGCCATCGGTATCCCGATGCTCTGCTCGCTTTTGGGCTCGCTTCTGATGGGCCTTCTCTACTGCCTGCTGACCGTTACGCTGCGCGCTAACCAGAACGTCACGGGTCTTGCGCTCACGACGTTCGGCGTCGGCATCGGCAACTTCTTCGGCGGCTCGCTCATCAAGCTGACCGACAGCGAAGTCCCCTCCATCGCGCTGAGCGCGACGAGCGCCTATTTCAGCAAATCCCTGAATGTCGGCGGCTGGTTCGGTCAGGTTTTCCTGTCCTACGGCTTCCTTGCCTACCTCGCCATCGTCATCGCATTGTTCGCATCGTACTTCCTCAAGCACACCCGCACGGGTCTTCACCTGCGCGCCGTGGGCGAGAGCGCGGCGACGGCGGACGCAGCCGGCATCAACGTGACGAAGTACAAATACCTCGCCACCTGCATCGGCAGCATGATCGCGGGGCTCGGCGGCCTGTATTACGTCATGGACTACGCCTGCGGCGTCTGGTCCAACAACGCCTTCGGCGACCGCGGCTGGCTCGCCATCGCGCTCGTCATCTTCACGATCTGGCGTCCGAACGTCAGCGTGCTGGCCTCCATCCTGTTCGGCGGGTTCTACATCCTCTATATCTTCATCCCCACCGGCACCAACCTTGCCATCAAGGAGCTCTACAAGATGCTCCCCTACGTCGTCACGCTGGTCGTTCTGATCATCGTGTCGCTGCGCAAGAAGCGCGAGGATCAGCCGCCCGCATCGCTGGGTCTGAGCTACTTCCGCGAAGAGAGATAAAAAATCTTCAAAAACGGCAACCGATTCGGTTGCCGTTTTTGAGTAGGATCGCTCTCCGCTCTGCGCACACGCCGCAGGCGCGTACACTCGCTCCGCGCAAAGTGTTTTTTGCCACGTACACGCCGCGGCAAAAAACGATCAAATTCATTTGTGCCGTGCGCGGCGCAAAATAGAGCGCGCATGTCGTCCTCCGCGACGGATTTCAATTTATTTGCCGCCGTGCGCGGCGCAAAGTCTGCGACGCTTTTACGCTGTTTTGCTGCCGGAGGCAGCAAAATGCGCTTCTTGCTATTTTTCACTAAATCTGCCTGCGTTTGGCGCGGGTCTAAGAGGTATTGCTATGTCTACTCTGCTCATTCAAAACATTCGTTCGCTGGTGTCGTGCGATGGCGCGGACACGGTTTATGAAAACGTCGATCTGTATGTCGAGGATGGATTCATCCGCGCGATCGGTAAAAATCTGCCGCAGGAGGCGGAAAAGGTGATTGACGCGAGCCACATGCTCTGCTACCCCGGCCTTGTCAACACGCACCATCATCTCTATCAGGTCTTTTCCCGCAACCTGCCGGAAGTACAGAACATGGAGCTCTTCGACTGGCTCAAAACGCTCTATGAGATCTGGAAAAACCTCGACGAGGACGTCATCCGCCTCTCGACGCTCACGGGCCTTGGCGAGCTGATGAAGAACGGCTGTACGACCTGTTTCGACCATCACTATGTCTTCCCTGCGGGCGTGGGCGACCTCATTGGCGCGCAGTTTGCCGCGTCGGACGAGATCGGCGCGCGCATGTACGCCTCGCGCGGCAGTATGGACCTCTCTGTCAAGGACGGCGGCCTGCCGCCCGACAGCGTCGTGCAGACGGTCGACGAGATCATGGCCGATTCTGCCCGTGTCATCGAGAAATACCACGACAAGTCGTTCGGCGCGATGCATCGCGTTGCGCTCGCCCCGTGCTCGCCGTTCTCCGTGTCTGCCGACCTTCTGCGCGAGAGCGCCGTGCTCGCGCGAGAGTACGGCGTGCGCCTGCACACCCACCTGTGCGAGACGAAGGACGAGGAACACTTCATGCTCGCACGCGAGGGCGTCCGCCCGCTCGAGTACATGGAGCGCCTCGGCTGGACGGGCAGCGACGTCTGGTTCGCCCACGGCATCCACTTCAACGACGAGGAGCTGCGCGTGCTGGCAAAGACACACACCGGCGTGGCGCACTGCCCGATCTCGAACATGAAGCTCGCCTCCGGCGTCGCCCGCGTGCCCGAGATGCTGAAGCTCGGCGTGCCGGTCGGCCTCGCGGTTGACGGTTCAGCCTCGAACGACGGCTCATCGCTGATGGAGGAACTGCGCGTCGCGTTCCTGCTGCACCGTTTGAACAGCAGCAAAGCTGCCCCCAGCGGTTACGACGTGCTCAAGATGGCAACATGCGGCAGCGCGGCCATCCTTGGCCGCAGCGACGACATCGGCTCGCTCGAGGTCGGCAAGTGCTGCGACCTCTTCATGATCGACTCGCGCAGGCTCGAGCTCGTCGGCTCGTGCTTTGACCCCAAAAGCGTGCTCGGCACTGTCGGCGTGCGCGGACCCGTTGACTACACAGTCGTTCAGGGCCGTGTGACGGTCGACCACGGTCATCTTGTCACAGTCGACGAAGGACAGCTTGCGCACGACGCGGAGGCGAAGTGCCGCGCGTATCTGAACCGCTGAGGAGGATGCCATGACCGTTGAGATCATCTGCGGGGACATTTCCGCCCACCCCTCCTCCGACCGTGCGGCCGAGCTTCTGCCGCTCACGGACGGCGACATGCTGACCCTCGCCTGTACGGACAGCGATCTGAAAGCCGCCTACCGCGTCCTGCGCGCCATCATGGACTACGGCTATGAGCACGCACAGCCGTCGCGCGTGCGTTTAATTTGCGCGGACGAGGCGTCGCGTAGGGCGTACTCCTTCCAGTGGAACATGTGGTTCGCTGCGGAAAAGCCAAAACACGAAGATTAAAAAGAAAAGACGAGCGAATTTTCGCTCGTCTTTTCCTTACAAATAGCGATCCATCTTTTGCAGGATCGTCTCGTAGCGCTCGGCGAGCTCCTGCTTTGTCTCGCCGAACCGCCCGCGAAGCTCCTGCCGCGAACGGACAATGGTCTGCAACGCCTCGTCGCGCTCAATGCGCAGTCCCGCGGCGATCTCCTCGCTCAGCTCGCCCACGCTGGCAAAGGCCTCCATCAGCCCACCCTGCGTTTTGAAAAACTCGTCGCCGAAGCGCTCGCGCTTCGGATATTTTCCGCTGCGGTAATTGTCGATGACGACCTCGTAGCGTGCCATGGCGCGCTGCACTGCCGTCTCCCATGAAACGTACAGCTCGCGCTGGGCGTTTTCGCCGACCACTTGCATCACCTCCGGCGCGCGGCAGAGCTCTTCGAGCTTTGCCGCCATCGCCGCGGCGTTTTCCTCGATGCAAAAGCCGTTTTGCCCGTCGCCCACGCCCTCGGACGCGCAGGAATTTCGGATCATCACAGTCGCCGTACCGCTGGCTGCGGCCTCGCGCACGACAAGGCCGTTCGTGTCGAACGTCGACGGGAAGAGAAACAGGTCGGATCTGCCATACCACGCGCGGATGATCTCGCGGTCAGAGATCGCACCTGTGAAAAAGCAGCGGTCGGAGAGCTTCCGCTCTTCCGCATAGCTGCGGATCTCAGCGCCGTCTGCGCCCTCGCCGACAAACACCATGCGGAAGTCGACATTTTTCTCGCGCAGCGTTTTCAGCGCGTCTAAAATGATGCGGATACCCTTGTACCACATCAGCCGCCCGACGAAGAGAAAGACCGGCACGTTCTGCGGCAGGTCATATCTGCCCGTCGCCGCGGCGATGGCCTCGTCAGACACCCGCCCGCGCGGCACGTCCACGCCGTTTTCCATCACGATGTAGTCGCCCTCGTAGCCGAGCGAGCGCAGATTTTCCCCCGCCCCGCGGCTCACGACCCAGACCTCATCGCAGCTTGCGATGTTCTGCACCAGCGCGCGAATGGCGCTCTCCTGCAAGAGCTTGCCGCGCACAGCCTTGGCGATGTCGACATCGTACTTCGTGTGATATGTCAGCACGAGCGGCGCGTCGACCACGGCGCGCAGCGAGCGCGCCAGCAGGCACGACGTGATGGGACAATGCGTGTGCATCAGTTTGACCTTCTGCTCCGTCAGCACGCGCGCGGTCTCGGGTGAAAACGGATAGCCCGCCACGTAGCCGAGCTTCTTGCGCGTGTCGATGCTCGGGTAGCGCAGCACGGGAAAGGGGAACGCGCTGTCGTCCGCGCCGGGCATTGTCGGCGTGACGACAATGGCGTTTTCGCCGCTTTTCGTGATGTTTTTCGCGTAGTTCACGACGGCGTTCGCCACGCCGTCGATCTCGGGCGGAAAGGAATCGTTCAAAAGGCAGATGGTTCTCTTGTCCATGCCATTGCCCTCCTGTTGCTTGTTTTTCGGCAGCGCCGAAGTGTGATTCAGTATATCATTTTTCGTGCGAAGATGGTATACTATGTGTGAATTTTACGCGCTGTTTACTTCGGGAAAGGAGAACTTCCATGCGCATTCTCACATACACCGTGACGCCGGAGGAGGACGGCCGCATGGTCAAAGGCATCCTGCGCGGCAGTCTTCAGCTTTCCTACACGCTGCTCAAAAGCCTCAAATGGCGCGAAAACGCCATTTTATTGAACGGACAGAGCGTCCATGTCAACACAATCGTCCACGCGGGCGACACCGTCAGCGTCGTCCTCAGCGAGCGTACGCCGCGCGAGGACTTGTACTGCGCAAATGCGGCAAAGCCCGACATCGTCTACGAGGACGACGACCTGCTCGTGCTCAACAAGCCTGCGGGCGTCGCCATGCACCCGAAGTCGGGTGACGCCTCCGCGCCGAGCCTCGCAGCGATGCTGACGAATTATCTCGGCGAGGGCAGCGTGCCGCACTTTGTCAGCAGGCTCGACAAGGGAACGTCCGGTCTCCTCATCGCCGCAAAGAGCGGCTACGTGCACGACCGCCTGCGCCGCGCGCTGCACTCAAGCGATCTGCGGCGCGAGTACCGCGCTGTCGCCGTCGGCAGAGTTGAACCGCCGTGCGGCGTCATCGACGCGCCGATCGGCCGCGCGGAGGGCTCCATCATCCGCCGCTGCGTGCGCACGGACGGACTTCCGAGCCTCACAGAGTATGAGACTCTGCAAGTAAACGACCGCTTCACGCTCCTGCGCCTGCGCCCACAGACGGGTCGCACGCATCAGCTTCGCGTCCACATGGCATACCTCGGTCATCCCCTCGCGGGCGACTGGCTCTACGGCACGGAGGACAAAACCCTCATCGCCCGCCCCGCGCTGCACTCATACGAGCTGTGGTTCACCCAGCCGGTCACCGGACAGGAATTACACTTTACAGCGCCTATCCCGCAGGATATGCAGCGCTTGATGGAATGAAAAAGCACCGTTTTGGCCAGCTCCACATAAGAAAACATGCACCGTAAAAGGCAAATTTTGCACTGACTCCTTCGTTGCGCCGTCTTGCCATGCGACAGCATGCCTGCGCCGCCGCGCCTCGGCTCCGCACAAAATTTGCTCTTTTTCGGTGCGAAGCAGTTTTGCCAATGAATTTTTGAGATGAAATCGGTTGAAAAAATCTCCCCATGCTGGCGTATGGGGAGATTTTTTCGGTCGTATTTCAGCCAAAAAGGTGCAGACAAAACCGCATATTTTCTTATGCGGAGCCGGCCTTGGGCGGTGCTTTTTTCAGACGTGTGGTAAAATACCATAGGTTTAGAACCGATTTTTACTTTTCCTTGTAGTACAAACGGCAGTGGCAGTAGCCCTCGAATTCGGGGTCAGCGATCTGGTCGCGGAACTCCTTGCACATGCAGACGTTGTCCTCGATCTTCTGCAAGCGGCAGGGGCACTGTAAATCGCGCTTTAAGAGCGCGGCGCGCAGGCGGGCGACGACCTCCGCGTCTTCGTTGTATCGAATTCTCATGCCTTGCACTTCTCCAGCATCGCCTTGATGTCGGCCTTATCGTGCACACCGACCATGCCGGTCAGCGTGTGGCGGTCCTGCACGACGGCGAGCGTCGGGATGGAGTCGATACCGAACATCGAAGCGAGGTTCGGCTGCTCGTCGACGTTGACCTTGCAGAACTTGACCTTGTCCTCTTCCCCGTTGAGCTCGGCAAAGACAGGCGCCATCATCTTGCACGGCTGGCACCACTCGGCCCAGAAGTCGATGATGATGAGGCCCGGATCATCGAGCACCTCAGTCTGGAAGTTATCTCCCGTCAGCGTGACGATATCGGTGAACGTGCGCGTCTCGACGTACGGCTCGTGGAAGCCGCCGCCACAACCGCCGCAGCCACCGCCGCATGCGCTGCATCCGGCCCCGCAGCCCGCGCCGCAGCCGCCGGCACTCGCGCTGCTGTCGCCGGTCATCAGCTCCAGATTGCCCTGGAGGAAGCTGTCGACCGCCTCGTCGGCATTTCCGGTCACGCCGGAAATGAGCAGCATATGCGCGTTGTCGATGGCGGCGTGCGCGCCTTCGCCGATATTCCCGCAGATGACGAGATCGACGCCGCGGGATTTGAGCCCGCCCGCGACCTTCTCGTGGTCGGTATCGTCAAACGTGACGGTCTCTTTTTCGATGGGCTTGATATCCTCGATGGTGTAAACGGTAAACTCCGTGGCATGGCCGAAATGCTGCATCACTTCGCCATTCTCGCAGGGAATTGCAATTTTCATAGTATGTTCTTCCTTTCCGGTCTATTGCTTCGGCGGCAGCGCCGCCGCTCGATGCTATGAGGTAGTTTACCACGCTTTCGCGCGCCGTACAACCGGAAATTTGTAAACAAATCCGCGTCGCGTTGATGACGCTTGCCATCTGTTTTTTCCTGTGCTATCATTTTTACATCGCAGAGGCACTTTACAGCCAAATCGAAGACTGAGGAGGATCCTGCCATGAAGAAAAAAGCGATGATTGCCGTCGTTTTTGTCGGAGTGCTTTTCGCAGGGCTTTGTTTTTTATCTTCTAACCCAATCATTTCATGCAAAATTGACATACCGGAAAGCTATTCAGAGGCAATCGAGGCGCAGGCAAAAGGGGTGTATTCCCGAAGGCTTCCCCTGATCCCCGTCTGCGCGACGGTCGACAGTTTTTCAGGAAATGAAGTACACTATACCATTCATTATTTTCCCCTCGGTACGGTGGGAATGTCCTACATGGAAACAGACGGATACAGCATCGTAAAGCCGTTGAACTGATCGCTTTTCGTTTCAATTCCCCGAGAAAAAAACCGCCACAGCAGTTTCCTGCTGTGGCGGTCCTTTACTTTATACGGTTTTCAGACGCTTAGTCGTCCTTCTCTTCCTCGTCTTCCACAAGGTCGGCGGGGTCGAATTCGAGGGTCGCGCCGCAGTTGGGGCACTCGACCTTGCCGTCTTCGAGGACCGAATCGTCGAAGAAGATCTCTTCCTCGCACTCGGGGCAGGTCGTGGCGTAGCACTCCTCCTCGTCGTCCTCGTCGTCTTCCTCATCCTCGTAGTCGTCCTCGTCTTCATCATAGACGATATCTTCCACGTCGCCGAGGTCGTCGCTGATGACGTCCAGGCCGTCGCCGAGCTCCATGACCTCGTCGGTCAGGTCTTCGACTTCGAGAGCGATCTCGTCAAGAACGTCGGCGATCGCGAGGAACAGCTTGCCCTCGTTGGAATCCGCATTCAGGTTCATGCCCTCCATCAGGCCCTTGAGATACGCGACTTTTTCAGAAATACCCATCGTAAAACTCCTTTCTGTTACCGGAACTACGATTTTTCGGTTGCTGCTTACTTAATGTCTATTACTTGGCGCGGCCGATATACTCGCCCGTGCGGGTGTCGATCTGGATCTTGTCGCCGATGTTGATGAACAGCGGCACCTTGATCTCCGCGCCGGTCTCGAGCGTTGCGGGCTTGAGGGTGTTGGTCGCGGTGTTGCCGGCAAGGCCCGGCTCGGTCTCGGTGACCTCAAGGTCAACGAAGTTGGGGGGCTCGACGCCGAAGACATTGCCCTTGATGGACAGGATCATGCACATCGTGTTCTCCTTGACGAAGCGGAACGCATCGCCGAGCATGTCGCGGTTCAGGGGGACCATATCATAGGTCTCCTGATCCATGAAGTAGTACAGATCGCCGTCGTTGTAGCTGTACTCCATGTTCTTGCGCTCGATGGCCACTTCCTCGAACTTCGCGGTGGGGTTGAAAGAAGTTTCGGTCACGCCGCCGGTGACGACGTTCTTCATCTTGGTGCGCACGAAGGCCGCGCCCTTACCGGGCTTGACATGCTGGAACTCGACGACCTGATAGTACTTGCCTTCCATTTCAAATACTTTACCGTTTCTGAACTCACCAGCGGTAATCGTTGCCATAACTATTTCCTCCTGTATTACCGAGGATATCATCGCTATCCTCAAATTCACAAAGTATCGGTTCTAAACCTATGGTATTTTACCGCATATAGTGCGGCAATGCAAGTGTTTTTCCTGATGTTGTGGGTGAAATTTGCAAATTTCAGTGTTTTTTCCGCTCGTCGTGCGCGCTTGCGGCCTTGAACGGCTGCTGCAGGGCGTGCAGCACATGGTTCCACGCACCCACCGCGCCGCCGCGCGGCTCGACCATCAGCATCAGAACGCCGCTGCGCCGAGCACCGAGCGTGTCGGTGAGCAGCTTGTCACCGAGCATTGCCGTCTCCCCCGCGTTCACGCCGTAGCGCGCCATCGCCTCGTGAAAGCCGCGCGTGCCGGGCTTGCCCGCGTGGCCGACGTAGCCGACCTTAAGCGGCTTGCAGAACTTTTCCACGCGCACGGGGCTCCTATTGTTCGACAAAATCGCAAACTCGATGCCCGCCTCCTTCAGCGCGCCGATCCAGCGCGTGAGCGACTCGTCCGGCTCGCTCTGGCTTTTGGGCGCGAGCGTGAAGTCGAGGTCGGAGAGCAGCAGCTTTACACCGTGCTCTTTCAGAAATTCCGGCGTCACAGCCTCGTAATTGTCAAACACCCACTGCGGGCAAAGCAATCTGAGCATACTGATCTCCCATCGCGCATAAAAGTATTACGGTTATTATACGCGCCGAACGCGCTTTTCACAAGGGGGGATTTTTCTGCTCACCTACCTCGCCATCACGCCAAAGGCGCTCTCTGAGTGTGCCTCAAGGCCCGCACTGCCGCTCGTCCACGTGGCCTATGCCGTCGGTCAGGGCGGATGCCTGACGCGCTGCGACGCAACGGCCTTCCCGCGCGGCGGGCTCATGGGCCTTTCCGACCGCTGCACCGGGGCGATCCCACGCATCGACGCGCTCTGCCGCACCATCGTCGCGGAATGCGTCAAGCGCGGCTTTCAGGGCGTGCTGGCGGACTTTGAGACCAATCCGTATTCTGACCGGCTTTCGTTTCTCTCGCGTCTCTCCGCCCGCCTGAGTGCGCGGAGGATGGCGCTCTACTGCCCCCTCTCGCTCCCGGCCGAGGGCGCAGCGCTTCTCGTCGGCACTGGCCTTTCCGGCGGGTCGCTGCGCGCGCTGCTGGAGGAAACCGCCTGCCGCTATGGCGCGGAGCGTCTGGCGCTCGACTTGGAACGCGTAATGATGGACTTTCCCCTCCCCTGTCCCTCCGGCTGCGGCACACCGCTCATGCGCGAAGAACTGCTCGCCCTGCGGGAAAAGCATCCATCGTCCGTCTATTTTTCCCGCGAGCTGATGGCGAAGTATTTCACCTACTCCGCGGGCAGCGGCACGCACTTCGTGCTGTTCGACGATGCGGAGACCTTGCGGCAAAAAGTGCGCCTTGCGCAAGGACTTGGCATTCAGACGGCGTTTCTCATGTTTCCGGAGATATCAGATCTGTTACCGGAGCTTTGAGCGGCGCAGCGCGCCGCGGGGGGGATAGCAGCGCCGCAGGCGCTGCACGGGGCAAAGGGGGCCATTCTCTTTCACAAAAGAGAATGGCCCCCTTTAAATCCCCCAAGAGAAAGGTTTTCACATTGCAAGCGAGCAGCTCGAAGAGCTGCAATGCTTGCCGATTGCACTGCCCATAGCGCGGCTTTGCCGCGTTAGCATTGCTATACGATTTGACTTGCTCCTACTATCCGCTGTTGCGCAGCCGTTGGCGGCTCTAACGCCTTACGGATGCGGCACACCCCTTGCGGGTGCCGCTCTGCTCATCTTGTAGGAGTGCAAACTAATTTCCGCCTACCAGAGCACTCATCAATGCGGCGAGCGCAGCAATGCCGCATTCCGCACGCAGTCTGCCGCCGTGCTACCGTCACTCGCGCCTCACGATAGTAAGGCGCGGTTGCGATTGGTAACAGATAGTAGGGATTCATGGCGAAGCCATGTACACCGCACCTGATTCCGCAGGCCGCGCAGCTCTTCGAGCTACAATCCCGCAATGTCGGGGGTCGAGGGGTACTCCCCTCGCCTTTCTCTGGGGGATTCAAAGGGGGTATTCTCTTCGGAAAGAGAATACCCCCTTTGGTGCCGCGGCGCGCACGCCGCTCCCCCTTCCGCGCTTGCGCGGGAAAATCAGGGCACCACTTTGGAAAAGGGTGTAAAAAAGACCCGCCACATCTGTGGCAGGTCTTTTTCTGAGCTAATTAGTAATAACGCTTGTTGCGGTTCTTACGGGCGGCCTCGCTCTTCTTGCGGCGCTTGACACTGGGGCTCTCATAGCACTCTCTCTTGCGGACCTCCGCCACGATACCGGCCTTGGCGCAGCTTCTCTTGAAGCGCTTGAGCGCGCTGTCGAGAGATTCGCCTTCCTTGACGTGGATCTCGGACATTTATGTTTTCCCTCCCTCCGATACACCCGGCTTGATCCTGGGCGCTCTTTAAGAGTCATTCACATGACTAACGGTGGTATTATATGAGAAAAATCACGGCTTGTCAATAATCTTTCCTCATATTTTTGAAAAAATCCGAAATTCCGCTCAGCACGGCTTCACGATCAAGTTGACGAGCTTGTTCTTGACGTGGATGACCTTGACGATCTGCATGCCGGCGATGGCCTTGGCGACCTTTTCATTCGCCTTGGCGGCCTCGACGACGGTGTCCTGATTGCTGTCCACGGGGACGATGATCGTGCCCTTGAACTTGCCGCCGACCTGGACGGCCATCTCCGCGGTGGAGGCGACGGTCTTGCTCTCGTCGTAGACGGGCCAATCGCACTGCATCGCCATCTTGCCGTCATGCTTGGCGGCAAAGCCCTTCTGCTCCCAGAGCTCCTCAACCATGTGGGGCGCGAACGGAGAGAGCATGAGCAGCAGCGCCTCAAAGTCACCGCGGCTGACGCCGTTCGAATAGAACTCGTTGACCATAGCCATGAGGGCGGCGATGGCGGTGTTCATCTTCAGCGTGTCAATGTCGTCCGTGACCTTCTTGATGGTCTTGTGGACGATGGGCGCGTTCTTCTCGGAAACGCCATCTTCCTCCGTCACCTGATCAGCGAGGTTCCACACGCGGTCTAAGAAGCGCTTGCAGCCCTTGACGGCATCGTCGGACCAGGTCGCGACCTTTTCAAAGTCGCCGATGAACATGATATAAAGGCGCATCGTGTCCGCGCCGTAAGCCTTGACAACATCATCGGGGTTGACGACGTTGCCGAGGGACTTGCTCATCTTGACCGCCGGACGGAGCGCCTGATTGCCGTACTTGGCGATGAGCGCGTCCTTCTCCTCCTGCGTGGAGACGTTGCCGACGTAGTGCGGGTTCTGGCCGAGGATCATGCCGTGGCTCGTGCGCTTGGCATAGGGCTCCTTCGTGTGCACGACGCCGATGTCGTACAGGAACTTATGCCAGAAGCGGGAGTAGAGCAGGTGCAGCGTGGTATGCTCCATGCCGCCGTTGTACCAGTCCACAGGGCCCCAGTAGTTTTCCGCCTCGTGGGAGACGGGCGCCTGGTCGTTGTGCGGGTCCATATAGCGCAGGAAATACCAAGAAGAGCCGGCCCACTGGGGCATGGTGTCGGTCTCGCGCTTGGCGGGACCTCCGCACTTGGGGCACTTGGTATTGACCCAGTCGGTCATCTTGGAAAGCGGGCTCTCGCCGTCGTCGGTCAGCTCGTAGCTGTCCACCTGCGGCAGAACGAGCGGCAACTCCTCTTCGGGCACGGGCACCCAGCCGCACTTCGGGCAGTTGACGAGGGGGATGGGCTCGCCCCAGTAGCGCTGGCGGGAGAAGACCCAGTCGCGCAGCTTGTAGTTGACCTTTTCATGGCCCCATCCCTGCTCGACGGCGTACTTCTTCATCGCGGGGATGGCCTCCTTGACGGTCATGCCGTTCAAGAAGCCGGAGTTGACCATGATGCCGGTGTCATCCTTGAGCGTGAAGGCCTCCTTCGTGATGTCGCCGCCCTCGACGACCTCGACGATGGGGATACCGAACGCCTTGGCGAAGTCCCAGTCGCGCTGGTCGTGGCCCGGAACGCCCATAACGATACCGGTGCCGTAGCCCAT
>ENA-UOIY01000056-UOIY01000056.1-human-gut-metagenome-genome-assembly--contig:-P114-NODE-56-length-179761-cov-33.720121_pt1 | contig 179761 bp, 158 predicted proteins | sample MGYA00242335_ERZ723882 | MGnify/ENA metagenome assembly ERZ723882 | reverse complement strand
CTTTCACGGCTTGAAATCGGTCTTGCAATCCCCAGATAGGACAATAAAAAATCGTTGAAGTCCTTACCGACAGGCGGCGGCTCATCAACGATTTTGTAGTCTTTCTGCAAAAGTTCTTTGAGGGCGGCGGTACATAGCCTGCCCGTTCTGTCATTGTCCAGATGCAGAAAAATAGTCTTGATATGGGGATTTGCTTTCAAAAAGGTGGTTAGGGCTATGGGGATTTTGCTTTCCTTAATCTCTTTCTTAGGCTGATACACACCCGAAAGAGAGAGCAGATTTTCCGATTTATAGTCCTTTCCCTCACACTTTAGATAGGTGGCGTAGGACAGTAAATCAATAGCGGCTTCAAATAAATGCACGGTATCACTCGGTTTGTCTGCCAGAAGTCGGAACGAATACCGCTTGTCGCTGCCAGAAGCGTCGCCCTTAAAAGAGCTTCCAATCGTGCCACGGTAGGCGGCATACTTGGGTGTTCCGCTTTCGTCCTTTCCGATAAATACAACATTGTGATACTTGGAGCTTTCAAAAATCGTACCGTCCGCAATACAGTCCTGTATGATTGAAAGGTCAATCCCACGCCCGAAAAGGTATTCGGTCACTCGGTTGCAGTCCTTATTTTTCGGTGGTAAAAGCAATTCCTTCGGCTCATCTTTTGGAACAGGGACAGGCGGTGGCTTCCAATCCGCCGTGATACCCGTAAGCAGTTCTACGGCTTCCACAAAGCTGTATTCCTTAACCTTAATGAGATAATCAAGGGCAGAAACGCCGCCGAAACCTCTCGACCACCAATACCATTTGCCATTGGAAATCTTCAAGCTGTCGTGTTCTCTCGTACAGTAAACTTTGCCTGTCACACGCTTCAGATTGTTCGGCTCATACCGTTGCAGATAGGATAGCAAGTCCATTTGCCGTGCCTGCTCAATCACGGCAGGGTCAAGCTGCACATAAGGTCGGTTACTTCTCAATAGGTGTTACCTCTCTTTCCCAGACAGCAACTTTTCCGTCTTAACCATATAATTCTTAAAATCTGTTACTGTGCAACTTAATTCTCCCATATGAGAATAGTCTGTTTCGAGCCATTCATCATAAATATCCTGCAACAAATTAGGCGATTTCAGTAAGGCTTTTACCGCTTGCGGAGAATAATTTGCATTAAGAATACACTCTGCAATATCATTCTTAATGGTAATTTGATACGCTGCGTCAAAAATCTCCTGTGGCGATTTGCTTAACATTTCTTTCTGAAAAGCGGAAAGTTCCTGTTGCACTTTGTCATTCAACTGTTGGTTAAGTTTCTGTCTGTAATTCTGATAATTCAATCCTGTACCTCCTTTACAATAAAATTAGCCGAGGGATTTTCCGTTAAGAAAACCTCTCGGCTATGTAAAAGCGGCATCAGCTTCACGCCAATGCCGCAATAGGTTAGAGAATACTTAGCTTTTTAAGGTAGCTGACGCAATCAATACAGCCTTTGAAATAAACCTCTTTCAGCTCTAAATTTGCCATTTCGTTTTTATATTTCAGCACCTCCACCAATGCGGTGCAATCCTCCGCAGACAGCTCACAAGGTCTATCTACATCAAGGACTTTCCGCACATTAGGATATTGCTCATAGAGAGTTTTAATCTTTTCCGTCAGCTCTTTATACCTCGTTTCGGAATGACAAGCCGTGCTTGTTTTGCTGAGATAATCGAAAAAGTCAGTATCGTATTCATCAAGAAATGTGCTGAAGCTCAAATCCTTTGCCATCTAACCACCTCCGAATTTCATTTCACAGCCCTATTATACATCTCGAAAAAGAGCTTCACAAATGTGGAAATCTGATTATCTCTCACGATTTGCACATTTTCTTTCGGGCTGTTCCTCGGTTTCTTCTGGCTCTGCGTCAAGCACGGCAGGGTCTTTTTTATCCAGATTTAGCTCGATGTTGAGAGCGTTCAGCCGTTCCGACTTTTCTTTCAGTTCTTCCTCAAAGGTAAACGGCTTTTGTACCTCGACTTTTGCGGTTTCAAGCTGTTCGATAGTTTCCGCCAGTTTAATCTGTGCGGCTTCCAGCCGTGCGGGGAGCTTGGCAAGCTCGTTTTCAATTCGAGTCAGATTTCCCAAAGGGTCAGAGCCTAATTCCACCTTGTATTTTGCTTTCCCGCAGAGGTTAAGGCAGTAATGAGTACCCACCGTATCATAGAAAATCTCCATTTTGAAGCCACGGTAAGAGCCGATTTCGATAGGTGCGGACAAGGGATATTCCTTGCAAATTGCAAGGAGCATTTCACCTGCGGCGGCTTTTTCGGTGTAGCTGATACCACGCAATGTCATCGGACTGAACTTTTCCTCGCCCTGCGGCTTGTGCTGTTCGGTAAGAGCTGTGTCAGCTTTGTAGCAGACAATACGCTGTTCATACTCCGCAATGGTTTGAGGGAAGTGTTTGAGTATCCTGTCCTCAAGGTCGTAATGCTCGGATAGATAGCTTTGTTTCAGCACTTTGAGCTTGGAAACCTGAATGTCTAAGTCCATTTTTTCCTTAAAACGCTCGTCGCCTGTGGCAAGCATTTTGACCTCCGCAAAGGACAAAGCAACCTCGTCCACATCTTCGGCAGAACGGACGGGGCTTTTGCTCGTCATTATCTGGGATATGAATTTCTGTTTGCTTTCTACCAACTGATAGAGATAAGCGTCAAAGGTCTGCTCGGTTACATAGCGGTAAACCTCAACCTCTGGGAACATATTTCCCTGTCTTTCAATACGCCCTTGTCGTTGTTCAAGGTCGGAAGGTCGCCACGGACAGTCCAAATTATGAATGGCTATGAGCCTGTCCTGAACATTCGTGCCTGCGCCCATTTTTGGGGTAGAGCCTAACAATACACGGACTTCGCCGCTTCGTACCTTTGCGAACAGTTCTTTTTTCTGTGCGTCTGAGGTCGCTTCGTGGATAAACCGTATCTGCTCGGCAGGGATACCACGGGAAACCAATTTCTCACGCACATCATCGTAGATGTTGAATGCGCCGTCATTCTTCGGAGTGGAGAGGTCGCAAAACACAAGCTGCGTAGCTTTTGTGTCGGTGTATTCCTCCCAGATACGGTACACATTGTCGATACAGGCGTTGACCTTGCTGTTTGGGTCGTCTGGCAGCATCGGGTCAATCATTCTCTGGTCGAGAGCAAGGTTGCGCCCGTCATTGGTGATTTTGAGCATATTGTCAACATTCGGCTCTACAAGCCTTGCCCTGACTTTCTCAGCTCGGCTTGCAAGAGCAGCTACCATTTCGGTCTGTATCTCGCTCGGCTTGGTCTTGATATTGTGGTAATTGACTTTCGGCACGGGGAGTTTTAACATATCGGCGGTTTGTATATCCGCTACCTCACGAAACATCAACATCAGCTCTGGCAGATTAAAAAACTTGGCAAAGCGTGTCTTGGCTCGGTAGTTTGTACCCTCGGGGAACGGTTTGTCAAGAGGTTTTTGCGAGATTGTCTAAATTAAATTTTTGGGCGGTGGAAGTACCGCCCAAAACCTCACGCTTGCAGATGTCAAAAAGCGCCTTTTCAAGCGGTTTTTTCGCCTTTTCAGCCTGTTTCACACAGACGATATAAGTTGTTTTGCCAAGTCGTAATTCATAGCTTGTATTCGTGTTTTCCATTCGCATTTTCCTTTCAAAAATGATTTTTACTGTCTGAAAAGAGAAAAGGCGGCTTCTCTGTTCGGGTTCTAAATGAAAAACCCAAACTTCAAAACCGCCTTTCACTTCCCGAAAAAGCAAGAGGGCAAGAAGTTTTAGTGTCCCATCGAAGGGGACGCTTACCTTGCCCAATCGTCTCTCATTTTCGGTTTTCGTGCCGGCTTCGGAGCTTCTCTTTCCTCGGCTCGTTCCTTTTGCGGGAACAGCCTTTCAAAAAACTCCTTTACCTTGTCGGGGAAATGTTGCAGAGCCATAAGATAGGGCTTTGTAATCTCTACAAGCCTTTCGTATTTCTCCGTGACCTCTTTCAAACGCTCCTTGACATTCGACAGACGGGAGCTTAAATCCATCGCCTGCCTTTGGTAGTAGCTTACGCTCCGCTTCAAGTCGTGGATCTCCGAGCGTGAAGAAACGCCCTCTTTCGCAAGGGCTTTTAGACTGTCAAGCTCCTGTTTGGTAACAGTGTACTTGCCCGTAATGCCCTTGCTGCCGAGAGCGTCTATCTCGCCGTAGGTTGCCGCCACTTTCTGCTTTGTTCTTACCTCGCCCCTTATCTCCGCAAGCTCCTTTTTTGCTTTGTTGACCTTCTGCTCGGTTTGGGCAAGGCGTTCCTTGTCTTTCTCAATCTGGAAGTCCAGGCTTTTCAAATTCTCCGCCGTACTTCCCAATTCGCCACGCTCAAAACCCGTAAAGCCTGCCGCCGTCAAATGCTCAAAGAGCTTGTCTTGCAGAACGGAATAGGACTTGCGGAACACGGTTTTTCCTTTCTCGTTGCGTACCACTTGCCCGTTCTCGTCCAATTCGGGGACTTTGCTTTCCCACTTTTTTGAATGGGAGACTTGATTGATGACTTCCTTGACCGTACCTCGGAGAGCTTCGTCCTTGCACCTTTTTGACCAACGGATTTCTTTTCGGACGGTGGGTATCGCCACGATATGAAGATGATAATGGTAGACCGGCTTTCCCAATTCCTCCGTTACCGCCTTGTTGATTTCATCGGCGTGCATGACCGCCGAGATGATGTTTTCCTCGCCGTAAATCCCACAGGCGAAACGGTATGCTTCTTCGTAAAATGTCCTCGCATACTCATAGCCGCCCCGTTCCTCAAAATACTTCGTGTTCACATCAACAATCATCTCATTAAAGAGCGTGGCGTTTTCTCTCAGTCCTCTTGTGGAGATTTTGCCCTCGTCAATGAGCTTCTGAAAATACTCGTTGTAGGTCAGACCGCCCGTGTCTTTGAAGTGAACATTGAGCGGCGAACGCTCCAAATCCACATTCATATTCGCATAGCTTTCATTCTTGCGCTCGTTGTGTCGCTCGTTCTTCTGCACACCCGCTGCGGTTAATTTTGCCACACGGGCAACGCTCCAACTTCCTTCCGCCAATCACATCACCTCCAATTCTGCGGAAAGGGCAGGGGGAACGGTTACGCAACTTTTTCAAAGTGCGTAACCCACTATGACACTTTCAGCAAGCTGAAAGATGTCGTGGGCAAGGGCTTTCCCCCCTTGACCTCCCTTAGTGCGCCCGCCTCTCTGCTTTCTGTGCGCCGTTCCCCGGCGGCGCTCAGAAAGACAGTTCGTCGTCGCACTTCGGCAAAGACCAAAACCAACCGAACCGGCGTTTGGTTGACACCACGCCGAGGATTGCTTTTGCCTTCTTTGCCGTGGAGCCGCTGATGTTCGCTTCACTGAGTTTCGATTCACATTCGGACGCTTCGTGTTCCTCGCCGTCCGACAGCAACTCCGAGAGCAGACGAACGGCGGCGTCCGTTTTCACATTTGGTCTGCCGCCGCTTTTCTGCGGGAGCATAGATAAAAGCTCGTCCGCCGTTTTCTCCGTCTGCTCGATGAAGCGTATCCCGTCCTCACCGACCGAAAAGACGATTGCCATTCCCGTGGGGGCGAGGTTTGCTTTCTGCTGAACGAGGATACGCTCGTCCTCGTTGTCCCCGTTCCTGCCGATGAGAAGTGCGCTCCTGACCGCACCCACGATGTCGATAGAGCCGGGAGTACGGTAGATCGCTTTCGTCCCGAACATCTTGTTTAGATGATTGATGATGACGATAGCGCACCCGGTTTCTTTCGCTATGCGGATAAGGCAGTTGAAGCGTGGGCGGACTTCGTTGGCGGCGTTGATTTGACAGTCCCCGATATACGAGGAAAGCGGGTCAAGGATCAGCACCCTTGCGCCCGTTTCCCGGATAGCGGAGAGGATACGCCCATCGTCAAAGGTCAGTGGGCTTTCCTTTTCGCTGATGAACAACAGGCGTTCTCTGTCCCCGTTCGCCTTGATGAAGCGGGGGACAATGGTATCGTCCGCATCGTCCTCCGTGGTCTGATAGATGACGCTGATCGGCGTAGGCGGCTTTCCCGTTTCCGTAAATGGCAACGGCTCGCCCCTTGTGAGCAGGGCGGCGATTGTCAGCATAAAGGTGCTTTTCCCGTCGCCGGGGTCGCCCTGCAACAGCGTGACCTTGCCGTATGGTATGAACGGATACCACAGCCATTCGATTTTCTTCGGCTCGATTTCACTCGCCTTGATAAGCTCAAGGCGGGCATTGTTGGTTTGGGTTGCGTTTTGCATTTTGTTCTCCTTTTTGTTTTGATAAATTTTCTGCTTATTCCATTCCCGGCGCATAGGCACCGCCTCCTTCCGTTACTGCCGGGACACAGAAAAAGCCCTTGCTTTCAGTACATTTCCGGGGCGATTATGGGGCATATGCTCCGTTTTCGTCACCTGTGAAAGCAAGGGCTATGTATTCGTATTCGTATTCAGTTGTAGACTTACGCCAAAGTGGAGCGTCTTGGGAAGAAAACAGCGCCCAAGTTTTTAGTTGTGGGGCTGGTAGTTATCTGCTCGACAAATAGGAGTTTTTGAAGATACGCTACCATGGAAAAATAAAATAGAACACTAAACTGCTTAATACAATTCCGATAATATACAGTTTTCTATGTTTTACTTTTTTGAAAAATAATACACTAAACACAACAGCCCCTATAATATCCATTAACAGCTGAAATAGGAATGTGTGATGTTCCAAAAAATAAAATGAAATTGCTATTGTTTCTGCTACTAATGCACCTACTGGTAAAGAATACAACAATGAACTTAAAACATTGTCTTTATTCCAATAATATAAAACAAAAGCTGCTATTGCACACGGAATAGAAAGCAAAGAAAATAGTATAAACAAAGATTTACGGAATCCACCTGAAAATAATGGGATAAACATTCCTAATATTGCCTGTAATCCGTAGAAACTCAATGTCATTCCAAACATATATAAGAATGAACTAATACCTGCACATTTATTTGAAGTGCTTAATAAAACAATTATTGTATTTGTAATAATCCAAAATCCCAATAATGTTTGAATTGACGAAAATCCCCACAAAGAGTCTAAAGAGCAATAATCCAACAATCTACATATACATCCTATAAATATACCAACTAAAAACACCATACTATAAGACTTTAATGTATGGCTTAATTTTATATTTTCCATATCAACACTCCTCTCTACAAATCCCAGTTTGTCATTTGCTGTTCGTTTGTTTTCTAATAATAAGAAAATAAGCCAAAAGGCAGGCAAAGTCACTTAACGCTGAAAAAAGTTTTGTCTTACAAGTAAATACCCAATAGAAAAGAATAACTGTTTCTATCAGCATAAATACTGCTGGCAGTAATCGAAGTGTTTTTCCCCATAGAGAATTTTTTCTTCCGGACCATAGAACAATTCCCAACAAAGCGCATACCAAAGCGGGCGGAATACTGTACAACAACCAACCTCCAATATGGTTTACTGCCAGTTCAGATAGTGAGTTAAATTGCGTGACTCCACTTTGATAAATTTGAAGAGATTGATGTGCAGTTGTGATAAAGAACATTAGGAATATGTATATTCCCGCATTGAACGCCGCACACTTCCTGTTTTCACTAAATAAAACAATCAAAGAGGTTGAAAACATCCAAAATCCGAATGTACTTGAACTCCAATAATAAAATGACCATAAGCTATTGTCTGGAAGTTCAATAAAAAGTACAACGGAAAGCCCTGCGAGTATACCTAATGCAATCACTAAACAGTAAGATTTTAATTTATCCCGAAAAAACACTTTCATTTGATTACTCCCGACACCAGTAAGGAAATCTTCTTTTCAACTGCCGATTTGTCGAACAGTCGCCCACTCGACACCAAATATTATACACTCGAATTGTGAAGAAATCTACCTCAAGCAGCTATTTTCTCGGTGAGAATACTCCCTTCGACTATACTGCCGACTTTATGACTTTTTGAACACCGACTTTTTGAACACCCGCTGAAAAGGAAAAGCCGCCATCGGTTGACAGCGGCAATTCCCTGTGGGCGGGTATCAGTTGTAAATCAAGTCGTTGTAAACGACCTCTGCGGCTCGGTTGCGGATATTGTTCATAGCCTGCACCCACCTCATACCGTCCTCGGCTTTGAGTTTTTCCGTCACGCACTCCTTTTTGGCAAGCTGTTTTACCAGCCGGGAAAGCATAGCCTCGGCTTCCTCGTTCAGATCGGCAAGGTAGGCGTTCAGCCTGCCGCTTGTCAGAAGCTCGGAATAAATAGCTATCCTGTGTTCTCGGATATACCGCAGATGTCGCTGTCCCCATATCCCAATGGGACGCTGTTCCTGCCCGTCCCCGAAGTCCGGCAGAAATACCTCGGTTTCCATATCCTCGCCGCCCACCGTCTGATGAATGACTGATTTCCTATACTCGATTTCCATAGCGTTTTTCTCCTTTGTGATTATGACCTCTACGATGGGACACTAAAACTTCTTGCCTTCTTGCTTTTGCCGATGAAAGAGCAAATCACACCACCTCCCGTAGCTCTTTGTCGGCTTGTTTTTTGTGCCACCATTCAAGACTGTACTCGTTATGATGTTTCTTGCGGCATTCCTCGGAGCAAACTGTCTGACCGCTGCTGTTCGGCCAGAACAGTTTGCCGCAGACAGCGCATTTTCTTTGGCGGTAATAGTGATCGCCACGCTCGGCTTCTCGTTCCGCTTTCTTTTCAGCCTGTTCCGATTGATAGCGGCACTCTTTGGAGCAGAACACTTGACGGTTGCTTGTCGGGATAAACTCTTTCCCACAGTGGGGACAGACCTTTTTGCGGACGATTTCACCGCCGTTTTCAGCGATTTTCTTCGCCTTGCGCCGTTCCCGTCTGGCTTTCTCCGCCGCCCTCTGTCGGGCTAACTTCTCCGCCGCAAGCTGTTCCTCTTTTGCCTTTATCTCGGCAAGTTCTTCCCCGCTGTATGCGATATTGACCTGCCCGACATAGTTGAAATAGATGTCAACCTGCTGTGTGCGGGCATTGCCCACGCCCTGTGCCTCATACACAACGATTTTGTCCACAAGTTCTCGGAACATCGTATCGCTTACCTCGTCGGGGGACTTGATTTTGCGTATCAGAGCGATGAAATGCTCGATGTCAAGCGGCTTTTCCTTGTTGTCCGCCACCTCTGATTGGAGCTTTTCAATCTTGACTTCAAGCTCCGCCTGCTCGTCATCGTACTGCTTCATAAGCTGTTTGTACTGCCTTTCGGGGAGCAAGCCGGACACAAGGTTTTCATACAGACCACGCACAAGCTCGGAAAGCTCGTCGTATCGTTTCTGCATACGCTTTAACTCTGTTTCAGCCTGTTGGGGCTTCTCTTTCCGCTTTTCAAGCCACAGCCTTTGCAATTCCTCGGCAAACGCCTTTTCGTCCTTCATCACAAGCCTTGAAATCCTCTGGACGGCGGATAGGAGTATCGCCTCCACGCTGTCTGCGCTGATACCGTGTGCGGTGCAGGAATCCACTCTGCTGGCGTACCCGCCGCAACGGAAAGAATACTCAATAGAGCCGTCTTTCCTGCTATAATGGGTTTGCAGGGTCATTCGTCTGCCGCAGTCGGCACAGTAGAGATAGCCGCTCAAACGGTGGTAATGACTGCCCCACGGGGAGCTTCTCCCGGCTCGTTTCCTCGTGCGCTGAACGCTGTCCCAAAGTTCCTGTGAAATGATAGCTTCGTGGGTGTTCTCGAATACATACTGTTCCTCTGCGCTCGTTTCCTTGCGCTTGTGGAGCTTGAAGTTTGTACCCACGGACTTACGGAGAATGGTATGACCAAGATATTCCTGCCTGTCCAGTATCTTCCTTACCGTGGACACGCCCCACAGATACGGGTCGGAGTATTTCTTCCCATTGGACTGCTCCTTGTGGTATCTTTCTGCGTGTGCGGCGGGAATCAAGACCTTTTCCTCGGTGAGCAGTTCCGCTATCGCTCGTGGACTTTTGCCCTCGCTGGCAAGCAGGAAGATACGCTTTACCACTTCGGCGGCTTCGGGGTCAACAACAAGCGTCTGCTTATCGCCGGGAAGTCGGTTGTAGCCGTAGGGAATACTGCCGGAGCAACGCTTGCCGTCCCTCATACGGGTGTCAAAGATAGCCTTGATCTTGTTACTGGTGTCTTTGGCGTAAAACTCGTTCATGATATTGAGGAAAGGGGCAAAGTCGTTGTCGGTGGCGTTATTGCTGTCTATGCCGTTGTTGATAGCGATAAAACGCACATTCTTCTGTGGGAAAACGACTTCCGTATAAAAGCCAACTTGCAGGTAATTCCTGCCAAAACGGGATAGGTCTTTTACACAAATCGTATCAATTTCTCCCGCTTCAACGGCGGTAATCAAGGCTTGAACGCCCGGTCTGTTGAAATTCACTCCCGAATACCCATCGTCCGTATAGTGGCGGATATTCATCAAGCCATTTTTGTGGGCGTAATCTTCCAAGTATTTCTTTTGGTTGATTATCGAGTTCGACTCGCCCACAAGGTCATCGTCCCTCGAAAGCCTTTCATAGAGTGCTGTAACTCTTGCTTTTCCTGCTGTTTTCGGCATCCTTTGCCCTCCTTTCCTTATGTAATATGATTTGAGATTATAGAGATTACTCGTCCTTCACCAATAGGAGAAAACAGGGGGTCTAAGCGGAACTGTTTTCAAAAAAATTTTGAAAAATTTTCGGCAACCTCGAAACCGCCTTTGACCGTCTCTTTTCATTTAGAAAAGTACGATTTCATCATCCTCAAAAATTATAGCCCTCTGGGGCAAGCTCCAGAGCCGTTACGGTTTCTCCAAAGGTAGAAGCCCAACTGTCAAAATGCTGCAAGCCGTTTCGCAGTAAGGTATCATACTGCAAATACCGTTGAACAGAATACAGCTCTACCATTGAATTGCTGATAGGCGTACCCGTTGCGAATATTGTCCCTCGGTTGCCTGTGATTTCGTCCAGATAACGGCATTTCATAAACAGGTCGCTTGATTTTTGAGCTTCGGTCTGGGCAATGCCGCCGACATTCCTCATTTTCGTGTAGAGATACAAGTTCTTGTAAAAATGGCTCTCATCAATAAAGAGCCTGTCAATGCCGAGCTGTTCAAAGTCGATTACCGTGTCCTTACGCTTGGTATCGTTGAGCTTGTCGAGCTTTACTTTTATTCCTTTTCGGGTTTTCATAAGCTGCTTGACCGTGAACTGTTCTCCTTTGCTTGCCTGCACATCATCAATACCACGCTCAATGTCATCGAGCTGCTGTTCGAGCTGTTCCCGTTGCCGTTCAATACTCATCGGGATTTTTTCAAACTGTGAATGCCCGATAATGACCGCATCGTAATCGCCTGTAGCAATACGGGAACAAAACTTTTTGCGGTTTCCCGTTTCAAAATCCTGCTTTCGTGTTACAAGGATATTGGCGCTCGGATACAGACGCAGATACTCAGAAGCCCATTGACCGACAAGATGATTTGGAACAACGAACATCGCTTTATTGCAAAGTCCGAGCCGCTTGCTTTCCTGTGCGGCGGCTACCATTTCAAAGGTCTTTCCCGCACCCACCTTATGGGCAAGGAGAGTATTGCCGCCATAGAGGATATGAGCGATAGCGTTTACTTGGTGCGGTCTTAGGGTGATTTCTGGGCTGATGCCGCCGAAAGTAATGTGACTTCCATCGTACTCACGGGGACGGACAGAATTAAAAGTGTCATTGTAATACCTTACAAGGCGGTTTCTCCGTTCTGGGTCTTTCCATATCCAATCCTGAAACGCCTGTTTGATTGCTTCCTGTTTTGCCTGTGCCGCCGTGGTTTCCTTTGCGTTAAATACAGCTTTTTTGTTTCCGTTCTCGTCATAGACATAATCAAAAATACGGGTATCACGGAGATTTAGAGTATCCTCAATAATACGATAGGCGGAAGCCCTCTTTGTACCGTAGGTGCTGTCCGCCTTTACATTTCCGTAATCGGAACTCTTATTCTCAATAAACCAATCGCCGTTAATCGGGGTGTACCTTACCCTGATACGGCTTTGTGCATAACTTGACGGAGTTAAAAGCTCCATTACAAACCTCTGAATGTCCTCCTGTGGTATCCAAGTCGTACCCAGACGGACAGAGATTTCAGCCGCCGACAGGTCTTGCGGTATGACCTGCTTTAAGGCTTGTGCGTTGACCGCAAACTCTGGATTTTCCTTTGCTGCGGCTTCGGCGGTTATGAGTTTGGCTCTTACATTGCCAGACAAATACTCGTCGGCGGTTACATACTGAGCAGGCTCGGTTGCGGGGATACGGAAGATAACGCCCTGCAAGTCCTTAATGATTTCTTCTTTTGGTTTTCCTGTGAGCTGTTCCATATAGAGCAGGTCAACACGGGCTTTTTCACCGATAGAAAGGGCAAGAGCTTCGCTTGCGGTTTCAACGGAAGTGATTTCACGGTGGGGCTTTATCGTCCTTTTCGTAAACATATCCGCTTTTCTTTTGAAATTGCCCTCATCGTCAAGCACCTCCAGAGAACACAAAAGGAAGTAACTCTCGTCCGATGCAAAAGCGAGATAGTTTCCTCGGTTATTGATTAGTCCGTACTGCTTCGTAAAGCTGTCATACAAACGGTTTAGATTTTCCTGTTCGGTGTGTATCAAATCATCTGGGTAATCCTCGGTCTGATACTCTATGAGCTTTCTCACGCAATCACGGATTTGGATTAGTCCCTTGATACGGTTTTCTGCGGTAACAGACGCCGCCGCAGGGGTCATACGGTCATCTTCTCTGAAATAAACCTTGCCGTCCACCAACGCATACGAGAAGTTTCGCACATTCGGGTCAGCGGGAATAGAAGCGTCCTGCCCGTCAGAGATTTCATCAAGCTCGTTTTCGTACTCTGGGATTTCTCCCTGAATGTTCTGAACAGCGTTATGAAGCAGCTCCGACAAAGGTATATCCTGATAGGCTTTGCAGGCAGAGTCAAAACCAAAGCGTGTGCTTTCCATTTTCATCTCGCCTAAAATCATCTCTGGGTGCTGCACAAAATAGCTGTTCATCGTAATACCGTTTTCATCGGTATCAAGGTGTACCCAATCTGGCTCTGTGTCAATCACTCGGTCACGCTTCTGCAAAAAGAGAATGTCGGTCGTGACCTCTGTGCCTGCGTTTGCTCGGAAAGTGTTATCAGGCAGTCGGATAGCTCCGAGCAACTCGGCTCTCTGAGCAATATACTTGCGTATTTCGGGACTTGCCTTATCCATTGTTCCCTTAGAGGTAATGAACGCAACGACACCGCCTGCACGAACTTTATCAAGCGCCTTTGCGAAAAAGTAATCGTGAATGAGAAACTTCTGAGCGTTGTAACGGCTGTCGTTGACCTTAAAATCGCCAAACGGCACATTGCCAATCACCACATCAAAGTGGTCGTCTGGGAGCTTTGTTTCTTCAAAACCCTGCACGGCAATATTGGCTTTCTGATAGAGCTGCTTTGCGATTTTTCCCGTAAGAGGGTCGATTTCTACACCGTGGAGCTTTGAGCCTGCCATCGTATCGGGGAGCAGTCCGAAGAAATTGCCCGTTCCGCAGGACGGCTCTAAAATACTGCCCTCGGAAAATCCCAAACGCTCAAGAGCTTCATACATACCTTTGATTACAACAGGCGGCGTATAAAACGCTGTCAGGGTGGACTCCATTGCCGCACGGTATTCTTCTGGGGAAAGACTTGCATACAGCTCTTTGAACTCATCAGCCCACGCCGCATTGTTTTCATCAAACGCCATAGACAGACCGCCCCAACCGACATACTTTGAAAGGATTTCCTGTTCTTCGGGTGTGGCAAGTCGGTTTTCAAGCTCCAACTCGTGCAAGAGATTGATAGCCGCCATATTATTACGGAACTTTTCTTTTGCGCCGCCGACACCCAAAGTATCCTCAGTAATGCGGTAATTGTGCCGTGGCTCTGAGGGAGCAGGGACAGGAGATACAGCCTTTTCGGGTTGTTTTTCTTCCTGTGCCTTACTGAGCAGACTGCGGATATAGCCGATTTTCTCAACACGGTTTATGGGAAAGCCCACGGCATTTGCAAAGGTCATATCCCGCATTGACACATCGCCGCTTATTTCGCTGATACTTTCAATGACATAGCGGCGGTTATCAATAAGGATTTCCTTACCGATGAGGTCAGAGTTATCCTGTATATCGGGCTGTTCCTGCTGGCTTCGTTCCTCATCTTTCTGGGCGAACAGCTTGACGATATTTTCGGCACTATTCAAGGTGTCGGCATATTCCTGTGCTTCTTCCTCGGTTTCAAAGGTCTGGTAAATACCGTCCACATCGTAATACTGCCCGTCCTCTCCGTATGGTACGGTGTTATCCCGTATGATGAACGGGTCGGCAAAGGCATCGGAAGTCAGTTCTACGGTATAATGCGGAGTTTGCTTTTCCTCTGTTATATCTATGGCTGTCGGGCGGTGAGCGTATAAGGTTTGCTCGGCTTCTTCAAAGGTATCAAAGCCGCCTGCCGCAGAAGCAAAGTTGTTGCTGTCCTCATCGTAGCCGTAGTGATTAAAATATTTTCCGTTGGAAGCCTGCACAATGACAATATTTTCGTCATCGGATTTATAATAAGCGACAATCTGCGGCTGCAAATCAGAAGCCTGCTGTTTATCCTCAACAGGGACAAACCAATCGCTTTCCGTTGCCATAATCTCCGCATAGAGCTTTTCGTCCTCTGGGGTGAGCGTTTTATGCTGCTCCAGATAAGGTACAAACACATCTCGTCCCCATTGCAGGCTTTCTATTTGTTCACAGTAATAATCCTCGCCCTGTTTCTTCCATTCGGGAATAAACGGGCAATTCGGGGACAGAGAGTATCCGTAAAAGTTTTTGATATGGGAGATAAGGTCGCCCTCGCCGTCGCCAATATCAAACCGTCCTTCATAATGGAAATCTTCGCCGCCGATAGTAGCGGTAATCTCAAAATCGGTCTTATGATACCAACCGACATTATCCTTGCTTTCACGCTCTCGATGCTGCTTTTCGTCCAGAACGCCGAGAAGATAGTTACCCAGAGCAAAGCTCAAATCGGTATATCGGTCATTAAACTGCCTGTCATAAAAGGCGGGGTGTTCCGAAAATCCGATAGAGAACTTTATGCCGTCTGGCTTTTCTTCGGACGGTGTCTGAACACTCTGCTTTTCGGTAACGACTACTTTCAAATGGTCGTTAGCAGGGTTTTCCTTTAACTTTTCCTCAAAATCAGCTCGGCTGAGTTCCTTGCCGAACAATGGAAAGTCAGGATTACGCAGGGAAACAGCGTTTTCATCAAACGCCGCAATCTCATATTTGTCTGCCCCGATATATACAACATCGTCCTCGTGATAGACATAGCGGAGAGGATACAGCTCCATAAGCTCCTGTGAAAACCGCCACGCATTGCTGCGGCTGTAAACATCGGCGGTCTTTCCCTGTACCAAAGCAAGAAAATCAATGAGCTGCTGGACAGTAGAAGGGTCGCCTAAATGATGTTCCATTTGTTCGGCGGTTACATCTGCAAGGTCGGTACGCTCCACATTTTCAAGCAGGTCTTTCTCATAATGGTCTAAATCACGGATAAAATCGGACAGCCGCAAAGCAAGGGTATCTCTCTTATCGGCAGGGGGAAGGTCACGGTTTGCGTCGATGAAACGCTGCCTTGCCATTTTCCTTTGCGTGTCGATTTCGTACTGCGGAGCTTCCTCACTTTCGAGATAATCGGCGTAGTGGTCTTTTTCCTTTTCATTCAGGTAGCGGTCATTCTTTATCAGCTCACGCAGCCGTTTTTCGACCTTTGCCCAAGAAAGAACAAGGTCGGGGTTTGCAGACGAGCCGTACTTTTCAATCGCAATGCCTTTCCCATCGTGCCAAGTGTGTCCCTGCGTACCGTCTGGGAAATAATGCGTGCCGCCGCCTGTGCCGTACTCTTTTTTGAGAAAATCAATATTGCTTTTGCCGTCCTCATTCTTTTGAAACTGACGGTAGATACGGTATTTACCATTCTGAAAGCCGCTTCCTCTTAGGAGAACAGAGTCAATATCTTCCTGAGGAATAACAAAAGCAGAGGATTTTTCGTCCTCTGCTTCAGCTAACATTTCAATCTGTTCTTCTACGGTGGGGAGATTAACTGTGACCTGCTGTTCATCAGCGACATTTAGCTGTAAATCAGCTCGTTCAGTATCGTTTCCTCCGCTTGACTGCGGATATTGTTCATCAGCCCGACCCATTGCATCGGTGCTTTTTCTTTCAGTTCCTCCGTCACGCCCTGCTCCTTGCAAAGCTGTTTTGTCAGAAGCTCCAACCTCGTAAGAGCCGTCTGTTCCACTTCGTAAAGATGTTTGTTCAGCTCGCCCGATGTCAGCAGATTGAGGTAGGTCACTCGTCTGTGCTGCTCCAGATAATCCCTGTGCATCAAAGCGTATCTGCCAAGCTGAATTTCTGGCTCTGTCGGTAATGTCAGGTCGGGAATAAGATAATCCCCTTGTTTGGTGTAAGTGATTTCGCTCATTATGATTACTCCTTTCGGCTTGTTCTCTGCCTACATCATAGCGTGTTTGAGATTGCGGCGCAAAGGTGCGATTTTGACTTCTCTCCGCAATTTGCACATCTCGGATAGTCTGAGAGATTTCCCTGAGTGCCATTTCAGAAATATCGCTTGTAGCAATACCGAGAGCGTTGATAGTGGCAGGAGTATTAAAGTTAATGATTTCCGCAAAATCCTCACGCTCAAATACCGCTTCGGTATCAACACCGCAACGGCTCATCAGCATATATGCTACGCTGTTGACCGCAAGCTGTCGGTAAATGACCTCGATGTTATATTCGTCAAGTTCCTCTAACAAACTGTCCTGCGTACAGGATTTGAGCTGCGGCATATAATCCTGCAAATTGTCGAGGGCTGCGTTTTTTGCCGTTTCCATCAGCACCGAAGCAAGGTCGGTGCTTTCCACATCGCCAAATCTGTCGGAAAGCCGTTCAATAACTGCCTGCTCGTATCGCTCACTCATCTGCCATATCGGAACAGGGCGGCTGCCGTAATAACCCTCGTGCGTATCGGATATATCAAAATAGTATTTCAGCGTGTTCCTGCGACCTTTCGGGTCGAACACCGCAATGCCTTTGCTGTCTTTGTTTACCCAACGCTTAAACTGCTTGTTCCAAGTTTCAAGCTGTGCTACCGCAACAGCGTCGGGGCGTTGAGCGTAAATCAAGAGCTGTTCATCAAATCGGCATTTATAGTTGCGGCAAGCAGAGGATAAAAAGCTCTGCCACGCCTGCGGGCTTTTCGCAACCGCAACGCCTGTGCGCCGATACAGCTCTGTAATTAGCTGATACTTCGCAGCCAATCTTCGCACACCTCCTTATCGTTCCAAATCTCGGTTTTTATGCTTACGGTCATACTCGACGCATCGCTCGGCAATTTCAGAATACATTTTGTGACGCATTTCACGCTCAAAGGCTCGGTATTCCTTTGCCTTTTCTGTCGGCTTGTACCATACGCTGTCCTTATCCGCTTTGTCCATCTGTTCGTATTTGTCGTCAATTTGGTCGGTATATTTTTTATAGATGGCGTGAGCAGCAGGACTTTCCATCGCATAGCGGTAACGGTCAAGGCTTTTATGAGAGCCACGGAGCTGTGCGTATTCATACAGCATACAAACGATTTCTCGGTCAAGTCCCGCCTGTCCCTCGGCGGCATAGATTTCCGAAAGGCTTTTACACCGCCAAGAGTGAAAGGGGGCGGTATCATTTGAACTGTGTGAGGACAGATATACACCGTCTTTCTTTACTGTAATACGGTTGATAAGCTCTGTACTCATTCAGCATTACCCCCGAAAAAGGAAATGACCTTATTTGCCTTGATACTCTTTTGCAGCTCATTGATAATACCGATGTCGGCTATGGTGATACCCTGTATCGCAAGAATATCGTCCATTGTCATAGCGGCAATCGACTTTTCATCAGTAAAGCCTGCTTCAAAGACCTTACCAAGCACCTTGATTGCCTTTTGGTTGAGTGCCATTTTCAAAACCTCCTATCGTTCTAAATCTTTATGCTTTGGGGCTTTTGTTACCGTCTGCGGCTCTGTGGGCTTCGGCTCATAGGTCGCTCCGTTTTGTTCCATACGCTCGGCAAACTCGCAGATATGGAAAATGTTATTTCCAATCTCGGTATGATACTCGTCAATAAAACGGCAGGGGCGTTCGGTTTTTTCTCCCCACGATGATGTGATGATGATTTTGCCGCCGTCTGGGATACGAAACAGCTCTTTGTAATTTGGGTCGATAAATCGGATACCCTGTTCAGCTTTTTGGATATGCTTATCAAGCCATTCTTTCACAAAGCAATAGCAGTAAAAATTGTAATCGCCCTTAGTCGGATTGCACCGAAACAGAAAGGCGTGTTTTTCCGTATCCACACGGAAACCGTACTCGGTGCAATAGCTTCCTGCAAATGCGCTTTCGGGATAATGCTTTGCAAACGCACTCATATCATAGCGGTTGTGCAAAAGTCCCTTGTCCTCACGAAGCGAATTGATAACCTCGTCAAGCTCTTTCTTAAACTCGTCCGTTTTCCATTGCGGTCTTGTATCAAACCAAGTAGTGTAAAAGCCATATCCAGAAGATGCAAAATCTCCACGCAAGTGTCCGATATTACTTGTCTGTCCCTCAAGCTGCATACTTTGAGCGTAGGTGTATTTCTGTTCGGCAGGGGTTAAGGCTCGTATCTCCATATCAGCGTTCCTCCCGATTTTTCTGTTTTTTCTCTTTCTGCTGCTCCTTGATTTTTGCAAGAGCTTCCTTTGCCCAATCAGGCATACATTCGGGCTTGATTTCTCCTAACACATCGTACCGTTCCCATCTGGATTTTTCGCCTGTGGCAAGGCAAGTACCAAAGACAGCGTTACCTCTGCCGCCTGTTGCTCCATTGCCGCCGTCCGCCAAAACGAGCTGAAAAGCAGGGTGCTGATATTCATACCGTATCGACTCCGCATTGATAACGACAACCTTGCCGACAATACTGCTGCTGCGTTTGTCGGGAATACAATGCTCTTTCGTGAACACGATATTGTCAAAAACAAATTTGGATAATTCGGATTTGGTTTGTTCTATCTGGGACTGTACTCGCTGAATGAAAATTCCCATAGCTTCCAGATAATCGTTACAACCAACGCTTTCTGTTGCCCACGGCACACCAAACGGATTATGGTAGTCGCAGTAGCTTACAAGGAAAGGGTATTTATCGCTTTTATCTACACCGAAAACGACCTCTTTGTCGCCTATATAAATGCTGTTCACGACCTCATAATTACCGAGCATTCGTTTTTCTTCACTCATTCGATTGCTCCTTTCGTTTCTTTTCCTCTTTCTGCTCGTCTAAAATCCTGCGGATACAAACATCGCAGAAAATAACAGACCCGTCCTTATATCGGGGATAAGGACAGGTCGTGCAGTCATATTTCCGTTTATCGCTCACGGTCATCACGGCTTTTCTGTTTTTTATCGGGCTGGTTGTAGGGCATACGGCACTCTCTTTGGTAGCGTTCATTCAGCTTTTCCCTCGCTTCCGATAACTGATTGCAGTAATATCCCCAAAAATAATCCGAGCCGTCCTTGCAGTACCAACACACATACGGGTTGGGGGCTTTGGAGTTATGACCGATGACAAGCTCGTTGTTCCCGATAGTACAGCTCTCAATAATCTCATAACCGCCGTTTATGCGCTTTTCGTCCATTTCACACCTCATTCCTTAGCGTATTTGCGGTATGCCTTTTCGCCCTCGGCACGAAGCCGTCTTACACGGGCGTTTCCCGCAAGCTCTGGATATTTCGCTTGCAGCTTGCGTCGTGTTCTTCCTACGCTCTCAAAGCTCGGCAGACCAAGATATTTATACTGTTCCATTACCTCTGCAAAAGACATCGCTCCCGCATCTTTCAAACAGGTGTTGCACACAATCAGATAGAGGGTCATATCATCGTTTCGGGCGTCCTCGTTCTTTTGCAGAATAGCCTTTACCTTAGCTTCAATGGTTTTCAGATTTTTCATAGATTGCCTCCATATATGGAAAGAGGGCGGCTTATCAACATAAGCCGCCCTTTTCCTGTCATATCGGGTTATTTCTTCTTTCTGTTTCGGATATTAAGCCATATTGCCGTACCGACGATAAACACTACAAGCACAATGGCGATAATGGTTTTAGCGTCCATAAATCAGTCCTCCTTTTTCTTTTTCTTGAAGCCGACAAAGCCGAGAACGCCTGCACCGATAACGGAAGCAGCCGCAAGGCTTACCCACAAGCCCAGATTAAAGTCATCGCCTGTTTTTGGCGTATCCCTGAACTCGTTGTGCATTTCAACAATAGTAGTAGAGTCTGTTTTGACGGTTGCCTGTTTGTCGGCAGGAAGGATATATCCTGCGGAAGCCGAGTCGCTGACTTCGGACACGGTGTATTCACCGATACGCAAGCCCTCAATAAAGATTTCTCCATTCTTGTCTGTCTTAAAGGTCTGGTCGTAGCCGTCAGCACTTGTCACACGGAAAGAGAAGCCCTCAACTTTACCGTCAGAGGAAGTCTTTACGATTTTGAGAGAGCCTTTCTGTGCGTCATTGATAAAGCCAACGCCTGCTTTGTTTTCTACGGTATAGGTCTTGCCGTTTTCCTCGATGGAAACGCCGTACACGCTTTCATCAAGCACAAAGCCGTCTGGAGCTGTTTTTTCACGGACGAAATACTTGCCGTAGCGCAGCTCGGTCATTTGATAAACGCCGCCCTCAAGCTCAGTCATTTCGCCGCACAGCTCATCGTCTTTATCAAATTCGCCGTTGCCGTTTGTATCGGCATACACCTCAAAGACCGCACCTGTGAGCTTATTGTCGGGATAATCTGCGTCAACCTTAGTCAGTTCAATATTCCCCTTGATAAAGTAGTTCACAAGCTCGATTTCCACGACCTCATCAACCTTGCCGACAGTTACGGCGATTTCTTCCTCGGAGAGTACAAAACCTGTGGGACTTTCAATTTCACGGATTACCCAAGTGCCATACGGTACTTTTTCAAAAGAAAAACTACCATCATCGGCTGATGTGGTAGTTTGGATAGCATTTTCTTTTGTAAACTCCTCTGTACCTGTCTTAAAGATACCGATGACCGCACCGCCCAGAGCGTTTCCGTCCTCATCGGATTTCAGACCGCTTACCGAGCCGTAAATGATTTCATTCTCAATAGCTTCGCTGTCATTGGCGGAAAGATGAACAACCGCCGTGTCCTGACCTGCGTACTCAAAGTGGACAGGGTATTTCTGCTCATTCAGCACATAGGCGGAATTGGTTGACAGCTCTTTTACATAGTAGCTGCCGAACGGAAGGTCGCTATTGACCGTGCCTTTGCCGTTTTCGTCCAGAGAAATAATCTCAATCAGACCATCGGCGGGGATAACCGTACCGTCTGCGGCGGTAAGGTCTGTTTCTGCATACAATCCAAAGGTTACATCAAAGATTTCGCCGTTATTGCCAACACCGTAGGCTTCGTCTGTTTCAAGGCTCTTTACAAGGTCAATTTCCACACGCTGCCTTTCATTGTAGAAGCTCGTTTCGGTTTCGGTAACAGCAATATTCTGACCTGCATACACAAGCTCGACAGCGTGAATTTCGTCATTCAGCACCATTCCGTAAGGAGCTGTGATTTCCTTGACCTCATATTTGCCCAGATACAGCTCTTTTGATTTTGCAGTTCCGTCCGTGCCTGTGGTAATAGTGTCAACAACCTCTCCCTTAGAAGCTCTCAGCATTCCGTCCAGAGTATAAATATCCTCGGCGGCGGTAATCTCATAAACCGCACCTTCAAGCCCCTGTACCGCAAATACGGGCTGATACATTCCGTTATTCTCAGAAACGGAAGTGAACACCTCACCAGACTTAGAAACGGTAATTGTGCCTTTCTGCGCCATATTGGAGCGAACTACCTCAATGACCGTAATGCCGCTTTCTTCGGCAGAGCCGTCCTGCGTTACATCAAAATAGACAGGCTCGGAGTTCAGAACATAGCCATACGGAGCCTGCACTTCCACGATTGAGTATCCTGTGCCGTATTCCAAAGTCTGCGGCGTAATGAGATAACCGTCTGCTGTGGTATAAAAGGTGTCAATGGTCGTCACTTCGGGATAAGTGAAAGTCATTGTCACAAGCTCACCGTTGGGGTCGTAAATCTGGAAGCCTGCGCCTGCATACGGAATGGTATTGCCTGTTTCCGCATCTTTCTTTACGATTTTGATATAGCTTTCAAAATTAGCGTTATTGATAAGATAGCGGTAGGTCTGACCGTCCTTGCTGATAAATACCTCAAAAGGCTTCATCAGCTCTCGACCTTCCCACCCAGAAGTCTGCTTCACAACATAAATACCGTAAGGCAAATCCTTTGTTTGAGCAAAGCCGTTTTCATCACAGGTGAGTATATCTCGCTCGGTTTCCTTTGCTGCGTCATAGCTGCCTGCGTCTTTCAAATAAACCTCAAAGGTTGCTCCCGTTTCGGGTGTTTCAATTTGGGTTTCTCCGTCGTCGGTGTGCTTGATAATGGCAATATTGCCCTTGATAATCTGCTCAGTCACATCGTTTGCAGTACTGTTGCGCTCTACGGTATAAAGCTCTGGCTCTGCGCCGATATGATGAATTGTAGTATCGAGCAGATAGCCCTCGGACGGGCTGATTTCTCGGATAGTCCAATCATCATCACAGATATAATAGTCTGTTGTAAACTGCCCATTCTCGTCCGTAGTGTAAGTGTCAATCAGTTCTTCGCCTTTGTAAATGCCGTAAACTGCACCTGCAAGAGAAGCATCGCCTTGTGCTGTGCCTGTTTCCACATCGGATTTTGTCACGGTCACATTGAACTTTTTGAGAATGTTCGTAAAGCTGCGGCTTGTGACCTTTTCCCATTCAATAGGAGCTGTCTGGCTTTCGGGAACAACATAGCGCACAGCCGTATCTACTTCCTCTACGGTGTAAGGTGTTTCGCCGCTGATTAGGACATTTTCAAATCTTGCCACACCGTTTTCATCGGTAACGGCATACTCATCAACGGGCAAGCCGCTAAGAGATGTGCCGTAAAGGTGAAACTTCACGCCCTCCACAAGATTGTCCTCAGAGTTTTTGATAATCTCCAGACTGCCACGCTTCAAGGTGTTGTTAAAGGTTACGGTAGCAGTATGACCGCTTACAATCGTTACCCTTTGAACGCTCTGCGGCTCGTATCGGTCAATGGACTGCTCTGTGACGGTATAAGTCCCCGGCATTAGCTGAACATCTACCGTGCCGTCTGCGCCCGTGGTAACGGTTTTATTTACACCGTTTCCAGAAATATTGAAGCTAATGCCAGACACAACACCGTCCTCAGAGGTCTTTTTAATCTGCCCTGTGCCGTAGGTTTCCGTGTCGATTTTAAGATAGAAATATACGGGGTCGGAAGCTCCAGAAACCATTGTCTGTTTACCAACACAGCCCCAGATAAGCATTTCTCCACAATCGAGATTGACATTTTTCTGTGCCGATACTGTTACGGGAGAAGTAATCATCTTATCGCTCGTAAAAGTATATTTGTTGCCGCTTCTTGTTACGGAAATACCGCTTGCGGAAAACTTAATATCGGACAATGTGTTGTTCGTATCCTCAAGCGTCAGGCTGTATTTCTTTGTATCGGGATTATATTTGAGAGTGTAGGTGTCCGCATTGCTCTGGTTTCTTGCTGCAAAGCTCGGAATGGTATAATGCTTTGACATCTGCGACAAAATCCAATCGTAGCATTTTTCGGCGGGTCTGCCTTTCAGGGAATAGTAGTAAGTGTCCCCGTCAATCCCGTTTGCACTCTGGCGGTTTGAGGGGCTTGTGCGGAGCTGCTGCTGATATTCCCAGATAATCGTCTGGGTCGCAAAAGCGTAATCATCTGCGTTTGTGCCTGCAACGGGAGAGGATTTACCCTCGTGCCAGCCATACATCAAAGCCATCATAATACCGAACTGAGCGTCAGTCGGCAGGTTTTGAAAATACGAGCTGTTCTTTCCGCTTTTGGACACATAGGAATTGCCCGTGTTGAAATCAACGCCAGACTCTACACAATAAACCTGATGCGTCCCGCTATTATCTGTCATCAGATATTCCCGTTTCGCATTGCCTCCGTTCGCCGTTCTAACAGAAATATCGCCGTTGCTGTCATAAACAATGAACGAATACGGGGCTTTGCTGCGGTAATACTCGCCGTCAGAGCCGACATAGTAATCGCCAAAGGAAGATGTGCAGCTTTTACCTTCCTCGCTCGTCCACGCAAAAGCGGACATCGGCAGAGCTGTTATCATCATTAGCAAGCAGAGAGCCGCCGACAGGATACGCCTGCCTTTCTTTGTAAACTTCGTTTTCATAGGCTGTTAAACCGTCCTTTCTTGATTTTGGGGATAAAAAATCCCTCTGTCTTTGAACAGAGGGAAAAGCCTGATAGCTGCTCACGCAAAGAGGAAATAAATCGAGTAGCTGCCGTTTCCTCTTGCTTCGCAATAAATATTAAAAGCTGTGATTTCATCAATTCCGTATGCGCCGAGATTTTCGACGGTATGGAATGTGATATAGCGTTCAAGGCTTTGCTGTAATGCTTCGCCCTGATTGTTCTGTGATGCCGTTACGGGTTTCCACCAAGTAGAATTACTCGGAGTGAGTGAGCTGTCTAATGCAAGCCCCATACTAAGACCAATGCTGATACAATCTTCCTTGACCGTTTCAATGTCAAATTCATAATCATAGGCGGTTTTAGGCTTTGTATCTTCGGGGATTGTCTGCGGTGGTATCTCCGCAGGCGGCTCTGTTTTCTCTGGCTTTTCGACAGGAGCAGAGCTGCTTTCCGTTACCGCAGGTTTGGTTTCAAATACTTGTTTTTTCCCTTGCGATACAGGCTCGTTCTGGTTTAATGTTTCGCTTTCAACAGGCTCATACTCTGTAACTTCGGCATTGCTTTCAAGCTCAGTATCCGTTTTGGCACTTTCACTTTCTTTACTTTCCGAGAAAGAACTGCTTTCTGTGCTTTCTGTTTCGGCGGCGGCTTCTGTTTCTGTTACAAGCTCATAATTATCACTTTCTTCGGGGGCTGTTGAAACATCGGCACAGCCGCTTAATATCAATATCAGCACAAATAGCATTGCAATCATCTTTTTTCGCATAGCATAGACCTCCTTTGCGGCTTCATTATACGAAAAACCTCAGAAGCTCTCAAAGGTAGAAAATCTTTCAAACAAAGAGTTTTGCATATATTCTTTTTTCGGATAGTCTTGGTAGTAAAAAGGGGGTGAGGTGTGGAGAGGGGGAAGCCGAAAAAGCGGCTATCCACGAAAACGGGCAGACCTCGCCCTCGGTGTGCGGCTATCGTTCCTGCGCTTTCTGCCTTTGCAAGTGTCGGTTGTAAAACTCCAACGCTTTTACAACAAAATCCGCTTCCTGTCCTTTGGGAACAGATTTAGGAATGAGCTTGGTTATCCTCTCGTCACGGAAAGCAGGCTTTTCCCTTTGATTGGGTTTTTCTTCCTCCATAATGCTCTGGATAACCTCGCCTGTCAGCTTCCCCTCCTGCATAAACTTCTTCATTTTGATAGCCTGTGCAAGCGACGGGGTAGCGTCGTTGTAGCTCATAGCTTCAAGCAAGGTGTACTGCTGTTCTTCGTTCAGATAAGAGATTTCAACGGCAGGACGAAAAGCAATCTGCCTTTCATCTACCATTTGCAGGATTTCGGGAACAAGCTCAGTAAGACGGATAAAACGGCGGATTTGGTCTTTACTTTCTCCGACGAGTTCTCCTAATTCAACATCAGAGCGACCTTTTTGCAACTTCGTCGCCAATGGCGACGAAGTTAAATCACTACGCTGTCCCTGCCTGTTCATCGCTTCCAACCGCATTTTATAGGCAAAGGCTTTCTCACTCGGTAAAATCGTTGACCTCTGTAAATTGCTTTCTACCATTACAATAATGGCTTCATCACGGGTCAGCTCTTTAACCTCACATTTTAGCGTTTCAAGCCCCGCAAGCTCGCAAGCCTTTTTTCTTCTGTGTCCGCTTACAAGTTCATACCGTCCGTCCTCTTTAAGCCGAACGGTAGCAGGGGTCATTACGCCGTTTCGCTTAATGCTCTCGACAAGTTGCTGCATATCCTCGTCCATTAAAACCTTGAACGGGTGGTCGGGAAACTCGTCAATCTGCGATATGGGAATATCCCTGATTTTACTCAGCTTTGCTTCTGCACGGCTTTCATCTGTCTGAAAAAGGTCATCGTAAGCGGTCAGCTCGATTTTGGGAGCGTTGTTTCTCGCCAAGCTCTGCCACCTCCTTTGAGAACTGCTCATAAGCTGCGGCAACCTTACCTCTTTTATCGTAGGCAAAAATACTCTTGCCCTCTGCGGTAGCTTCCACCGCACGAATAGAATGGGGTATTTCCGTATCAAAGACCTTGATTTTCTGCCCATAGGCATTTTTGACCGTTGCCGTGATGTCCTTAGAAATGTTGGTACGGGGCATTACCATCGTCATTAAGATACCGTCTATCCGCAGCTTGGGATTGATTTGCCGTTTGACCATTGACACAGAGCGAAGCAACAGCTCCAGACCTTTCGCTGAAAGGTAGTGCGGCTGTGTCGGGATAATCACGCTGTCAGCCGCAGCCAGAGCATTTATTGTTATCATACCGAGAGAGGGCATACAGTCGATAAGCACATAATCGTAATTCTTCTTAACCTCATTTACATAGGTTTTCAGAACACGCTCACGGCTCATAGCATTGATAAGCCTTACTTCAAAGCCTGATAACTCAATGTTGGACGGAAGCAGGTCAACGCCCTCGCCGTGGTGTATGATACCTTGCGAAACATCAAAAGATTTATCGTCTATGATGTTCTGCATTACGGTGGAGAGCGTTATGGGTATATCGTCAGGTCTGTTGTAGCCGAGTGCCATTGTGAGATTTGCCTGTGCATCAGCATCAATGAGCAGGACTTTCTTTCCTTGCTGTACCAGACCTACGCCCAGATTGACCGCCGTGGTCGTTTTACCGACACCGCCTTTCTGATTGGTCAGAGCAATCACTTTGCAATTTGACATTTGTGCGTCCTCCTTTCGCATAAATTTAGCCGCTTTGTCAAGGCGGCTATGTAAAAGAGTGAGAGAACGCAAAAAAGCCGCTTACTCTTAGGTGAATAAGAATAAGCGGCTATGTGTGATGTGCCTTAGATATGTTCAATTTTCATTTTCTTAACAGGAGCGTTGACAACCTTGAAAATCAGCTCATCAACGCAGTCCGTGTATCTGCCTTCCTGTATCAGTCTGTTTTTCAGCTCTACAAGGCTATGTATTACCAACTGTCGCTCGTGGCTATCCAGATATGCGTGGTAGGTTTTATCTTTCATAACGAATACCTCCGTTTCATTTTTCATTATAGATATGTTTAAGAAATTACGCCATTGTGCCATCGCTGCCTGTACGCAATTTTCGTATTTGCTCATTAAACCTCTGGTGCTTGACAGACTTCACGGCAATTCCTATGAAATATCTGCTTACAAGGAAATCCAATAGATACTCTTTAGGGATTTGATAACGCTGTTTGATATAAAAGCATTTCAGCTCTTTTTTACCGCACCAGCGACTAACCGAATTTTTATTGTAGCCCGTAAACTGAGCTACCTGCTCAACCGACATAACATCTGGGTTGTTTTTTAGCAGTCGTTCATAATACTGCCGCATACGAATTAAATCCTCTTGTGTGAACACCTCGTCAAAGGACGGAGCTTTTTTATCTCCGCCTTTTCCTTTGTAAAAGCCGTCTGGAGCTTTGAATAGCTCTGGGTAATCATCTCTGTCTTTCAAATACTGAATAACATCAACCGTCTTGATTTTGAAGCGGCGTGTTTTTTTGCCGCTATCTATGTTCGGCACAAGACCGCTTTCCAATAAAAACAAGCAGGTCTTTTTGCTGATATGACAGATACGGTACATCTGGTCTTTGGTTATGTATTCGGGGTATTGCTGCAAAATCTCGTTGCAATATTTTTCTGTAATCATCACTTACACCTCTTTGCGCTTTTTGGTCAACAGCAGAAGAAAGGTGTAAAAGTTCTCTCCAATAGTATTTTGAGAGTGCCTGAAAAGCAGGTGGGAAAAGGGGTTTTGTTCTCTCCTGAGTTCTCTCCGTTCTCTCCAAGTTCTCTCTTTTTTGCTTTTTTTGAGCCATTTTTGAAACCTATTCGAACTCACGGTTTTTTGCCGCTTTTCGCCGCTTTTAGCTCAGATTTTACCTGTAAATAAAGTAGTTTTTCTTGCATTATTTTCTGCTCCTTTCTAACACTTTCCATATCACATAACACATTCGAAATCGAATGACCTTATTGGTTGCCGTATCCCTCGAAACTATTGATTTTACGGGCTTTTTCGGCTATTATGTTTGATAGAAATGCGGTTAGTTCTCTCCGATAGTTCTCTCGCATTTCGAGCTGTCGGAAGTAGCCGAAGCGGAGAAGAAAGCACCTTTTTGCGGACAAGAGCATTTACCCTTAAAATGGGGCATTTTTTCTCAAAATCCGCTAAAGTGTGTTCGGAGTAAAACACTCGAAATCAGGTAGTCCTCACGGGCTCGTGGGTTCGAATCCCACCCGCTCCGCCATCGAAAAATCCAGTAACCATGCGGGTTTCTGGATTTTTCTTTTTTTGCGCCCGCTCCAAAAATCACTCGATTTTGGGCTGTTCTTTCCAACATTTTGGAAAGAACAGATTCTGGCTTTATTCCCCGCTTTTTTCTGCGTTTTGCTCCCATCTGCTGCCGAAATCTCCCGCTTCGGGAAGGGGCATGCCGCTCACCATCGCCTGCGCCGATGAGAGTTTCGAACTGTAATCCAGATGGGCGTAAATGTTCGCCGTGGTGGAAAAATCCGAGTGTCCCAGCCAGTCCTGAATCTGCTTGAGCGGCACGCCGTTGGCAAGCAAGAAGGATGCGCAGCTATGCCTGAGATCGTGGAAGCGCATTTTCTTCATGCCGTGCCGCTGGATGAAGGCGGGAAATCGAGAAGTCAGATAGTCGGGTCTCATCCGCTCGTCCAGCTCATCTACGAATACAAAGCCGTCGTATTCGTAGTTGTAGCAGTTTCCGCAGACCTGTTTGTTCAGCTCCTGCGCCGCCTTGACCTCCGCAAAGTATTCCTTGAATCTTCCCACCAGCGGCAGGGTGCGCATACTGGATTTGGTTTTTGCTGACTCCTGCTCGATGACCTGCGTTTTCCCGCCTACATTGACGGAGGTCACCGTCCGTTTGATGGTCAGCGTTCCCCGCTCAAAGTCGATAGCGTCCCACTTGAGCCCCAGCACCTCGCCACGGCGCAAGCCGTAAAAGGCGGCAACTAAAACGGGAAGCTCCAGCTTTGTACCCTTGACCACTTCAAATAAATGCTGAAGCTCCGCCGCATCCAGAAATACCGGCTGGAAATCATTCTTCTTGGGACGGTCTACCTTCATCGCTACGTTCTGCGTTACCAGATCGGTTTTCATGGCGTATTTCAGCGCCTGATGGATCACAGCGTGGTAGTGAATCACGGAATTGGGCTTGACCGTCCGCAGCTTTTCGGAATAAAACTGCTGGATGTGCCTTGCTTCCAAATCCTTTAGGGTAATCGGCTTGTTCCGGAAATACGGCTCGATGGTCTGCTTCACCATGCTCTCATAGGAGCCGAAGGTGGTGGGTTTCACCCTGACCTTGACGATCTCCAGCCAGCCGAGCAGATAGTCGGCAAACAGCATATTGGAGCAAAGCTCACCGATCTCTGCGGGCGGCTCAAAGGCGTTGCGGATTTTCACAAGCTCCGCTTCGGCTTTTCGTTTGTTTCCCTTTTCGGGAAGTCCGGTGGATATGTACTTGACGTGCCGCTTGTTTTTGCTGTCGTAATAGCTCAGCACGGCGTATTAGTACCCCTTTTTAACCTGTAAATGTCCTGATACCAATTTGTAAAACTCCTTTCTTTGCTTTTACACAGGACAGTCTGGCACCGACAAGGCCATTATACCCTGCCGGTGCCGTTCTTTCCATTGTGCGAAGGCCGTGCTCCGCACACATTTTCGGTTCGAATCAGCGGCTGTCCCTGTCACGCTCCCGTCTGCGCTGCCATTGCTCCAACAGCTTGATGACCGTATCGCAGACCTGCTTGTCCGTATAACTCTTCGGGAAATATTTGCGGATATCCTCCCGCTTAAATTTATATTGCTCCTGCTGGTTGGGCTTCTGCTCGGCGAGGGTGTCGTAAATCGTTTGGTCGTTCAGCACCCCCTCTTGCGAGAGTTTCTTTAAGCGGATTGCCTGTGCGTGGGACGGTGTGCAGTCGTTTTGTTCCATTGCATCTAACAGCACACGCTGTTCATATTTATCTAAGTACGAAATCTCAACGGCAGGATTGAAAGCGATTTTGTTTTCGTCTATCATTGAGAGTAATTCGGGGATTAAGTATGTTAAGCGAATATATCTACGCACTTGGTCTTTGCTTTCGCCTGCTTCATCTGCAACTTTTTCTATGCTGAGCAACTTCTCTGCAACTTGCACAGAAGCTTTACCCTGATGCTTTATCGCATCTAATTTCATCTTATAGGCAAACGCCTTTTCGCTGGGCAAAATATGTTCCCGTTGCAGGTTGGCGTCCACCATTGCAATGACCGCTTCGTCATCGCTCATCTCTCGAATGATTACGGGCATTGTCTCGATTCCGAGCACCTGACACGCCGCCAGTCTTCTGTGCCCGGAGATTAACTCGTACCCGCCCTCCGGCAAAGGGCGGGCGAGCGCCGGCGTGAGCGTGCCGAATTTTTGAATGCTCTCGATTAAGCGTTTCATCTCGTCATCGTTTTGGATTTTGAATGGATGATCCTTGAATGGGTGCAGCTCAGTAAGTGGAATTTCTTTGACTCGTTCCAGCTTTGCGTCATCCCGTTCCTCCTGCGAGGAAAACAGCTCGTCCAGCGAATTTGTCGGTAAAGTAAAATCGGATTTTCGTTTTGTCATTGTGTTTGTCTCCTTTATTGCCATTTCAGATTGCTTTCTCCGGGGCGGAGAAACACCGCTTCGACGTCCGCTTGAAATTTGTGCCAGCGCAATGCTTCCGCTTTCAACATCGGCGCATCGATAAAGCCGAGTGCGTTTGCTTTGAGCGCAAGCTGGTTGATGTTGTTGCCGATGGCGGAAAGCTGTCGCATCGCTTCATAAAATCTTGCGTCCGGCTTTTCCTTCGGCTCGTAGCCGTGAAGCAGGATTCGGATCACCGCTGTTTCTGTAATGCCGCAAAGCTTCGCCTTGCGTTTTAATTCTCTGGCATCCTGCGGAGAAAGCCAGAACTGTTTTTTAATTCTTCGTTGCATTATGTTCTTCCTTTCTTTGCGGGGTATTAGGGTGCGCCCTAACGAGATTCACCGTTTTACGACCTTTGGGAGTATAAACGGTCTGCTCGCTAAGATAACACAGCCATTTTCTGCCTAACGTAATTCTCTTAAAATCGCATCGATGCAGCGGATAATTTCATTCTTTGCAAGCTGCGGAATGGCTGCTCTCAGTTGTTTTAACTGTCGGAAAAGTCGGTAATCTTTTTCTCGGACAGTTGCTTCTATGTTTTTACCGAGCCCCAGCCTTCGCAGATATTCTGAAAGAGAAAGCGCACAGTAATCGGCGTTTTTCAAAAGCTTTTCTTTCTCCTCCGGCGTTACCCGCACGTTGATACCAAGTGTTTTGTTTCTCATAAACATCAAATCCTTTCTTAAAATTGTGACGGTAATGACGGTCGTGACGCACTTTTCGCTATATACCGTTTGTCCCGTCATTTGCGTCACCGCCGTCATGCCGTATGAACTTAATCAGCCTGCTTTGCCCCGTCCGCTTGGTTCGGTACTCGATTCCGTCAGGTTCCAGTACTTCGCTTGAAAACTGTCCAAGATACTTCGTGACCACATTAGGCGTGGTTTCGGTTTCCTCCATATCGGCGATCAACTCGGTGGCAGTTCCCACCCATTCGGTGCGGTCTTTCATAAATTCAGCTACCCGAAAAAGAAACTGCGGAATCTCCGCCTTGTGGATTTCCTCCGTGTTTTTGCGTTCCACAAGCTCCCATTTCAGGTCTTGAAACCGCAGAGTCAGCTCCTGATATTCCACATCCCGCCCGCAGGCAAGAAGCGTGGCATCCCTGCTGCTTCGCTTGCGCTTGAGCACATAGTTGGTGTCCGCCGCCCCGGTAATGCCGGTAGAGCCGGATACCTCGTTGAATGGATCGTCCCCGTCCTTCAGCTTTCGCAGATGGTGGACGAGAATAATGGAAATATCGTGCTCATCTGCGATCCGCTTAATGGAGGAAATGTCGTCGTAATCGTTGCCGTACATTCCCGTTTTCCCGGCACTGCCTTTGGAATCCCGCACCTTTTGAAGCGTGTCGATAATTACCAGCTTTGTCTTCGGGAAGTCCTCCAAGAAGTTAATGATTTCTTCTTCCAGCCCGTTCCCAATTAAACCGCAGGTCACTGTTAAATGGAAACTCTTGGGCGGATCATTGGTCAAATCGAACAACCGGTCTTTGATTCGTCTTTGTGGATCCTCCAAACAGAAGAGATACAACACGTCGCAGTGCATGGTCGGGATTCCCCAAACAGAGAAGCCTTGGGAGACTTGCAATCCCAACCACAACATCAGCCAGCTTTTGCCGATCTTGGCGGCTCCGCTCAGGACATTCACCCCCTGCGGGATCAGCCCATCGACAATGAACATGGTCTTGCTCATCGGTGTGGCCAGCAGAGTTTCTGCGTCCACGGTTACTAATTTTCTTTTCATAACTACATCCTTTCGTTTTTGTTATTCGGACAGTTAGAACACCGAAATTGAGGGGTTTAGTATTCTTACTCTATATATCCCGATTTGGTGCCAAAAAGGACTTGAAAACAGGGCATTTTTGGGCCCCTAATTGTCTGCTTTGCGCTTTCTTGCGCTCTCATTTTTCTGCCTGCGATGCACTTTTTTGCTGCACGACGAGCAGTATTTCTGCCGGTTGGAATTCGGCACAAATACCGCACCGCATTCTATGCAGTGATAAATATGCTGTCTGAAAATATCCGCATATAGTTCCTTTTCTGCGGGTAAAACCGCATTGCGGAAATACTTGCAGATAAGGGATAACGAGATCATCTGCACACAAACGCAGCCGTCTCCCGCATCAAGCGGCAGACAGTTTCCGTCGTCGTAATTGGCGCACAGCCTTTTAATCAGCCGGTTGCATTGCCTGCGCTGGGACGGGGTAAGCCGCAGAATTTCAGGCACTTGATTTCACCTCCTTTTGCTCTTCAGTCACGAAGTTGATCACACTGACTTTCGGGATTTTGAAACTGTTGCCGATTTTGATTGCCTGCAATTCACCATCGTTGATGAGATCGTAGGCAAGCTGAAGGCTGATGCCCAGCATTTCTCGAAGCTGCTGGACGGTCACGATGTCCGGATATTCCGGAAACATCATCTGATAAAGCTCTTTGAGCTCCGATTTTTTCATAGCGCTTCAATCCTCCTTTTTTACGGCTATGTAAGGCAGATATCGGCGTGAGGATCATAGTGCCATCCGATATCTGTTGTGTTTTCCGAATCCCGTTTTTCTATCCCTGCCCCCGTCAAGCGGCGTCGCCGTGCTCGCTTCTTTCGGAAGGTCGTGGCACAGTCATATCCCATTCGGATTATTATTTAATTTTCAAGGTACAGTAAGAAGATCTTTCACTTATTCCCACTGGGAAAGGGCAAATGGCAACCCTAAACGGAAAAAATATTTGAGAATTTGAAAAGTCCTTTCACTTGTTCCCACTGGGAAGAGTAAAATTATCGGGTGTTTTTGAAAAAATTTTTTGAGAAAAAATTTACCCTTCACTTATTTGGAATTACAAAGCCAAATGACACCCTATTTCACAGAAAAAATGAGAAAAAATTTTTCGGTTGCGGGTGCTTTATTTTGCTTGCCTCAAAAAGTCCCTTCACTTATTTGGAATTAGGAGACCAAAACGCACCCTGTTTTTAAGAAAAAATTCTGGAAAAACACAAAAAAATATGTCCGCCGGAAGTGGCGGGCAATAATAAAAGCAATATTTAATCTTTAGTTTCTTTAATGAAAGTGATATAATCTTTATAATTAATTTGATAAAATAATGAAATGAGGGTTAAGAATATGGAGAATAGAATTTTTGTGTCTAAAGAAATCCTTGATTTTTTGACAGGCATTCATAGTAGCAGAGATAATGCAAAACAACGGCAAGAAGAGATTTTTGACCGTGCCTTTAAAAATGCATATACGGATATGTCTACTCACACGGTAGTATATAAAGGGAAAAAAGATGAAAACAGCCTGAGCCCGTATAAAAAATACATAAATGATAATAACAAGCGTTGCACTGAAAATAAAAAGTCAATTAGAAATGCAATCAAAAATTATTTGCTTGACGAAAAGAATAGTGTTTTTAGTATAGATTTATCAAGATTAAAAAGGATTTCCTGCAAAGATGAATTTGATGATTGGCATGAAAATGCTTGCGAAACCTTTGTAAAAATCGACTGTGAGGTTTCGGAATTAAAACTGAAAAGTGGAAAAAACGAGCCATACTATAAGGAAAATCTTGCTGATTTTTTTGAAAAGAACGGAACCAATGATCATATCTTTTCCATAGGGCAAGCACAGAAACTCATCAACATGATGGTGAAATACCTATACATTTATTATCAATGCGAATGTCTGAACACTTTGGAACATCTAAAAGATTATGCACATGTTCCGATTGACAGGTTCGTATTGAATGCGGCATTTGGGCAAGGAGATTACAATGGGACTCCATGGAGTCAAATAAAAACATATGAACATTATTTAAGTTGCAAAAAAGAAATTGACGAACACGCCAGAAATAAGGGTTATGTAAATGGCTTTCAATGGGAACTTTCCGAATGGCCTTTTTCTCAGGAGTTTTCCCGCTTTGGAGCAGGTACAAGGCGGTGGATTTGCTGATATGGCAAATGCGATACAGTTGATCTTTCGTGATTACATCGGGAACGGCATCCCAGTTGATTGCGTTTTCTTTCATGACAATACACCTCATATCTTGATAAGCTTTGCCGGCATTCGAACTGTCCGTGTATTGCCTCGTCGGAACAAGTTCCGCTTGCTCCGATTTTCACAAAGTGAAAATCAGTCGCCCGCTTCACTGTTCCTCCTCTCCGCAAAAAGTCACGCTCGGCTCGCCTGTTCGGTTGTAAGCGCCCTCACGACGGCTCACTATCGCTACCAACTTTTTGCGGTTTTTCTCTTTCGGGAAATCATGATATTCGTTTTATTTCGTGTGTCTATACCATCTTTGTTTTGTTCTTTCCGTTCTTTCCGCAGTTCTTTCCAAAAGCGGAAAAACCGTTGATTGGAACCGATGGGCGATTTCTCAGTATTTTCGGGCGATTCCTTCGGAAAATTCAGATTTCATGCGGGTTTGCAGGCGTACAAGGCTGACTGAAACTGACAGGAGAAACCATGTAATTAACAGACGGCGATAAAACTCGAAATCAAATAGTCCTCACAGACTCTTAGGCTTGAATCCCACCCACTGCCAGGTCATTGGCGTTTTTCTGAAAGTTTTTTCCCCTTTTCATCTTTGAAGCGCTTCTAAATCACGGTTTCATTATCGGTATATCGTTTCAGGCATCACATAATTCCTTCGTCGATAGTCGGGTATTTTCCAAGCGCGCACTTTTCAGTCGTATATTGATTTTTTTACTTCATATGAAAAGCCATAGTAAAAACGCCAAAACTTTTTACTGTGATCCTTATATTCCGAATTCTGAAAAAATGTCCTCCTGAGAATATGCCGAGATCAAAAACGATATTGTATGCCGCATTGCAATATATGTTTGTATTCTTCGGTTTGATCGAAAAATATAGCCCTTCTCCGCAAAAAAGCTTCGGCAAATCCGGCAGAGAAAATAGCTTTTCGGGATCTCTGGTAGTCCCTTTCGGATTGCTTTCACTGCTGATAATAGCTTGCCTGCATATTATAAAGTGTATAATAATAACCCTTTCCCTGCATGAGCTCCGCGTGCGATCCAAATTCGCAAATCCGTTTATCTTTGATTACCGCAATTTTATCGCAGAATTTTGTACTTGCCAATCGATGTGAAATAAAAAACGCCGTCCGAGCTCCAATCAAATCATTAAATTCCTGATACAGCGCATATTCCGCACGCGGATCAAGCGCACTGGTCGGCTCGTCAAGAATCGTTATCAGGGACTGTGTTTTGCAATACGTTCGTGCCAGGGCAATCTTTTGCTGTTCGCCTCCGGAGAACTCAACGCCTTCTTCATCAAACTGTTTTGTAATAAAGGTTTGATACTGTTTGGGTAATTGCATGATTAACCCAAGATTTCGGATGCATTTTTTTGTTGCTTTTCTGCTATTAAACAAAAGCAGGCTATCGTCCCCATTATATTTATATTTTTGGGCAAAGCCCATCAATAAAAACGGAAAAGGAAATTAGCATAAGACACTGTACACAATGGATTATTTGATTAAAATTTTTATAGAAAGCAGAAAATCATCATAAAAAACATGCAAAATCAATGCAAATTATTGACATATACATTTTTTTATGATATTATAACAAAAACGAAAAATATTATACGTAATATTACGGCGCAAGTTAAACAAAAAAGCGTGAAAACAAAAGATTGATAAGGAAGTAATTTTATCAAATCTATTATCAATAGTGTCTTTGGGGAAAAGATGAATTCGATGAAAATTTGAAACTTCTTACACACAAGATACTGTTACCCTCTGATTTAAAACTTATTAGAGGCAATCTTGAACCTATATTCAACCGAAACTAATGGTGCTGATGCGTGCTGCCCTAGTGGCCAGAGCGGGAACTGTACCTGCTAAACTCATAATGTAATAAATTCCAAAATAGCCTATATAATAAAGTGCCTTACAATATAGGCATTTTGGTGGAGGGAAAGATGTTAATGAAAAGATTAACAATATTTTTTGAATTACTACGATATGCTTGGAGAAGTCATAAATCGCTAGCATTTGTGATTACATTTGAAAGTATCTTTTCAGCTGCACTTCCTTTAATAAATATCGGTGGTATCGGTATTATCATTGATGCGATAACAAATGGTCTCAACCAGAGGTCGATAATCAAAACAATTTTATTATTTACTCTTTTGAATTTAGGCATTTCATTAGTGAAATATATATTCACATATTTACATAACATACTGGCCAGGAAAGCGTCCGATAAAATTCAATACGATTATATGCGGGATGGAATTATTGTAAATTATCATTGGGCCCAAGACGGTTCTGTTCTCGATATGAAAAACAAATCAATGGGGGCTAATCCTGTGTTTGTTTTCTCCCATATTGGAAATTTTATTAGTTATATCGTAAAATTTGCCGGTATTTTATATATTTTTTCTTTATTAAGTCCATTGTTCATTTTAATAATCGCTGCCACATCGGCAATTTCCGTCATTATTACATTTAAAATACGGAGGATGGATTTTGAATTTGAAAATGAACATACGGAGGATTCGCGCAAGCTAAATTATTTATATAGCCTTATGACACAATATGAATATGCAAAAGAGATTAGAATTAATAATTTAAAACCTCTAATTATACATAAAAATAATAAAATTAATGTTGTTCAATTAGAAAAACTCAAAGCATTTATAAACCAAAAATTTCGTTTTAGTAGCCTGTCCTCAGTTATTGCGGTAGTACAATCTGCCATTATGTATTTTTACTTTTCTTATTGTGTTTATAAGGGCAGCGTAACAATTGCTGAATATTCCGTTCTACTTGGAGCCGTATCTTTATTGACATCTATCTTAATAGGCTTTTTTGATAATATTGCCGTTATCGATAGAATGACCGCTCGTATGGATATATTTCTTGAATATAAAAAATGGGTTCGTAATAATAGTAATATTTTTTCTACTAATGAGCTGCCGAAAATCGCAATAGATGAAAAACATGCAGAAATAAGTTTTGAAAATGTAAGTTTTGCTTATCCTAATACGGATGTTCCAATACTTCGAAATTTAAATTTTATTTTGAAAGACGGTCAAAAGATCGGCATTGTTGGACTAAATGGCTCGGGAAAGACAACATTAGTTAAGCTTCTTCTTCGTCTCTACACACCGACAGAAGGAAAAATACTTTTAAACGGCATTGATATTAATACGATTCCACTTGAGCAATATTTAAAACAGGTTGGCGTTGTTTTACAGGACTTCTATATTTTCGCATATTCCATCAGGGAAAATATTGTTTTTGATAACAACACTAGTAAAGATAAAATCAAAGACGCAATTGCAAAAAGCGGGTTTAATGAAAAAATTAAAAGTCTAAAAGATGGAATTGATACTGTTCTTTATAAGGAACTTGATGAAAACGGAGTAGAGCTATCCGGAGGCGAAGGACAAAAATTAGCTTTAGCACGAGCACTTTGTAAAGATGCAAAAATATTAATTTTAGACGAGCCTACTTCTACCCTTGACCCCATTGCTGAATACCAAATGTTTTCGAGTCTACGCGATATTTCAAAGGGAAAGACTACAGTATTCATTTCCCACAGGCTTTCTTCCACAAAATTTTGTGACCGTATCTTTGTGATCCAGGACGGGGCGATTGCCGAACAGGGTTCCTATTATGAGTTAATAACAAAAGGCGGCATATATGCTAATATGTTTGAATCGCAAGCAAAATTTTATCGGGAAAATGGTGTGACATTATGAAATCTTATAAAAACAAAATAAAAATTCCATTCGAGGTTATTTCCCTTATTTTTAAATATTCTCCCAGTTATTTTGTTTTTTTTATTCCACAGGTTATTTTTTCAGCTTTTTTGCCTTTATTATATGTTTACGCACCGAAATTCATAATTGAGGCTTTAACCGAAGGAAAGGACTATTACGATATATTTAGAATTATAACCATTTTTTGTGGAATAGCGCTATTATTAAATATTATTACCTGTTATCTTAACGTAAAAATAACTTACTGCACTGAAAAATTCAGCAGAAAACTATCTGCTGAAATAGGAGAAACGGTAATGAACCTTAGTCTTTCGGAACTAGAATGCACGACAGAACGCGATAATATTCGTCTTGCGGAAGATGCTGCAGGAACCATTGAATTATGTGAAATTATCAGAAAAATAATACAAAATTTTATTACGCTTATAGGACTTGTCAGCATCATTTGTAAATTAAATATCGATTTCTTATTCATTCTTATCGTTTTATTGATAGTAAAAATTATATTCACATATATTAATTATAAAAAAAACATAGAGCTTCGTAGATTAAGCGCGCAAAATGACAGAACAGGAAATTACCTTACTAATCTTTGCTATTTTAATCAAGGCGCAGCGAAAGAAATACGAGTGAATTGCATTCAATCATGGTTTCTTATAAAAGTGAAAAATTTTAGGCAAAAAATGGTGAAATTACAATATAAAGAGTTCCGGCGAAATTTAATTTTTGATAGCATTAATGCCATTTTGTTTGCAATTTCCTCATTTTTTATTCTTTGGATCTTATCAGTATATTACCTTGATAATGTCATTTCAATTGCTGATTTTACCCTTTATTTTACAACCATCTCGACATTAAATACTACGCTGTGGACGATCACGGACTTGATTGCGCAATATCACAAACAGCTTGAAAAGGCTGCCGATTACAAAAATTTAAAAAAGCTAACAGAGAAAAACAAAGAGAATTCATTATCAAATAAAATATTTTGTACGCCACCATCAACTATAGAGATTTGTTTTTCCAATGTATGGTTTGCTTATCCTGGAAGTAAAGATTATGTTCTGCGCGACATAAACATAATTATAAAGAATCGTGAAAAATTAGTAGTGGTCGGATATAACGGCGCGGGAAAAAGTACGTTTATAAAATTGCTCTGTAAGTTTTATTATCCGACAAAGGGAAAGATTACACTCAATGGCGTAAACATTTGGGATATACCAAACGAGCAATATAACAAAATTATAGGTGCGGTATTCCAGGATTTTGTCACATTCGCATTTACAATCTCCGAAAATATATCGATGAGCGAGAACAATGATGATGATTTGTCAGACATTATATCGAGAGCAGACCTGGCGGATTTTATAAATAAATTACCGAGCCGTGATCAAACATATATTTCAAAAAAATATTCATCCGAAGGTATAGAACTCTCTGGGGGACAGGGGCAGAAAATAGCGCTTGCACGTGCGTTATATAAAAACGCGCCTATACTGATTCTCGATGAACCAACAGCAAGCCTAGATTTAAAATCCGAATGTGAGTTATATGAAAATTTCATCAAAACTTCTATTGATAAAACTTCAATATTTATATCTCATCGATTGGCAGCTTCTCAAATAGCAGACCATATAGCGGTGTTTTCAAGCGGGGAAATAGTTGAATATGGAACACACAAAGAGCTTATAGATAAAAATGGATTGTATGCTGAAATGTTTGAAAAGCAAAGTAAGCTATACACTCAAAACGAAGTATGATCAACGTGGGTTATAGGTAAACATCAATGGTTTAATCTTCCCCATTGATGTTTACGAAGATAATATCCTGATGGTTTGCGATATGCTTCTGCTTCTTAAAGAGCGAAAAGTCCTGCCGGAGTACCGTTCAGCGCAAGCAGGCGCCCGGCGTTTCCCTTCGTTTTTTGTTTTCATCCCTGCTTTGAAAGCTCATCTGTCAGGCGGATGATTTCCGGAGCCAGCTTTTCCCTTCGCTTTTTGGTGATGTGCGTATACAGCGGATAGGCGGCAGCCACAACAACGATGCCAGCCACTCCTATAACGATACCTGGAAGGAACATCGTTTCGGCCCAGATCATGGTACAGCACATACCGATGCCAAGAAGCAGAGCGCCGATTATTCCCACAATAATCGCAGCGATTGTGCCCGGCCTTGTCGCGCTTTCGTCCAATTTACGCAGCTGCTCCATTTTGTTTTCTTCCTTTGCAACGTATTTTTCCCGGATCCTCCGGATTTCCTCCTGCTGCTTTGCAGAATAACTGAAATGAAATGTATCCTTTTCTTCGCTCATTGCGATTGCCTCCTGTCTTTCAAATACAGCATCATTTTAATCAGGAACTGTTTTTAAGTTGATAAACTTATGTTTCACTATCGTTAATTTTCATTTTTCTCAGCTGCTTGCTCGCCCGGACGATCATATAAACAGCCATGCCAAACACAAGCATGCAGATTGCCCCTCCAAAGGACAATGTCATAGTCCGCCGAAGCTCCGGTTCCGTACCGCCGAATGCGCCAAGCATGGCGGTTTCCAGCGAAAGCATAGACACCAGCGCGGCGGTCAGGCTGATCGCCTTCGCCGCCGACAGGATCGGGCTGCCTCGCTTCCGAAATCTGATCACATTAACAATGGCCACAATCGTGATGTAAAACGTATAGGCTGCCATTGCATAGATTAAAATACCGGAATAATCGGGCCCTTCGTTTTGGTATACCATATAGAATACCATCGTCATCAGCGCCAAATTCATGACGGCCAGCAAAATCCCGCAAAAGCGATATCTGCGAAATTCCGCCATGATATTTTCCCCAATCTCTTTTTGGTGAACATAGCGGACCAGCGCCAAGCGCATCACAGACAGCAGGATATAATAAGCGGCCATAGTCGCGGACCAGGCAGAAAACTCGGAGAAAATACCGGAAAAGATATACAGCGCCACATAAAGAAGATTTACAAACAGGCCGCCATGCAGCGTAATCTCCGAGCGAAAAACAGCGTCTCCAAGCAGTCGATTTCCCAGGGGATTGCTGCGAATTTTTTTCAGCAAAGGGATTTCATTGAATCCGTCTCGAATCGCCTCAATGACGCCGGTAATCCCCGTTATCGTAATGATCATGGCATAGGCAGAAAGAATATACGCCACATACGTCAGGATCGATTGATGGCCTGAAGCAAGCACGATAAATACAAAAAGAAAGGAGGGTACAGAAATCAGAATCGTCGGCAGCGGCGGCAGACAAAACAGTTTTTTCAATACCTTTTTAAATTGATCCATCCGGCTCCCTCCTGAGTCTGACGGTGAAGATACTGCCCTTGCCTACTTCGCTGCTTACAAAAATTTCGCCGTTCATAATATCAATGACTCTTTTTACCAGCGCAAGCCCCAGGCCGTTTCCCTGCGCAGCATGAGAGGTATCTCCCTGATAAAATTTTTCAAAAATATGCTTGCCTACTTCGGATGAAATTCCGCATCCGGTGTCCTCGACCTTGACGACGGCCCAATCCTCCTGCGTCTCCAGCGTCAGCGAAACTGTGCCGCCCGGTTCAGTAAATTTAATGGCATTGGAAAACAGGTTATTCCACACCAGGCAGAGGATTTCCGGATCGGCCGTCACCCGGACATTTTCCTGAAGCTCCGTTTGAATATCCAGGTTTTTGCTTTCCCATATGTCCTCAAACCCTAGCAGGCACTCGCAGAGCTGTTCGCCTAAATCGTAGGTTTTGATATCGGGAAACAGAGTTTGATTTTCCAGCTTGTTCAGCTTCAGAATGTTGGAAATCATCGCGGCAAGACGGCGGGAAGCATCCGTAATGGCCTTTGCATATTCGATGCGCTTTTCCGCCGGCAGCTCCGGCTGCTGAAGCATGGTGCCGTAATTCTGCATTACTGACAGCGGCGTTTTCAGTTCATGAGATACATTGGCAATAAAATCCGTACGCAGGGTTTCCATCTTTGACAATTCTTCGGTCATGCGATTAAAGGAATCGATCACCGTTTGAAAGCCATCGTTGGGATTGATGCCTCGAATTGGCTCGATCCGAACCGACAAATTGCCGGCCATAACCTTTTCCGCCGCGGATGCAATACTTTTTACCGGACGGTCGATCATAATCTTGCGCCGCAGGTAATCGATGAGCGCACAGATCAGGCTCAAAACGACAATCGTAATAAAAGTCAGTTCAGCGGCCGACTCGATATGCTCTTTCTGCAATTCAATCCCTGTCACGCGGCGCATCACCTGCAAAAACATCATCATACAGCAGGTAACGACAAAGCACATCGTTAGAAAGAATATGCAATAGTTTCGCAGCGCCCGCAGCCCTCGCTGAAAGCGTTCCTGTTTTTGCTGCGTTTTCATTTCGGCACCGCCTTATACCCCAGCCCGTGAACGGTGACAATTTCAAAATCTTCACATTCCGAGAACTTGTTCCGCAGCTTGGTCATATAGACATCTACGGTGCGCAGACCGGATGAAGTATCTCCGTCCCAGAATTCATCCATCAGCTGGGACCGCGTAAACGTCTTCTTAGGATAGGAGAGCAGCTTGTAGATCAGATTAAATTCCCGTACGGTCAGCTGAATTTCCGCTCCATCCAAATACGCGGTGCGTTCGTCGGCATCCAGCACAAGCTTCCCGATTTCCAGTTTGCGGCTGTTGGCAATCTTGGCCCGGCGCATCAGCGCGCCGATATGGAGCAGCAGCTCATCCAGGTCAACAGGCTTTGTCATGTAATCGTCAATTCCCGCCTTGAAGCCGCGCTGCTTTGCCGAAAAATCGTCCCGAGCGGTCATAAACAGGATCGGGATATCCTGATTTTGTTCTCGAATAGTTTGAGCGAATTCAAAACCGTCCACACCGGGCATCATAATGTCGGAGATAATCAGGTCAAACAAGGTTCCGCCGTACATCGCGTCATACGCCTCGTTTGCACTCAGGCAGCCGACGGTATCGTATCCATTCTGCCTGAGATATGCACAGACCGTATGGTTCAATTCCCTATCGTCCTCAACGACTAATATCCGAAACATATCGCAGCCCGCCTCCTTACCATTTCATTTATACCATAGAGATGTTAAAGTTTTGTTTACGTTTATGCCGTACCAAAAGATTTTTCTTATTCCGGATAAATTTCCTTTCCAAATCGATACGCTTTTTCTAAATGTCCCGTGCCTGCAATCTGAGGCGTTCCGTTGGTATCTCCGCAGCCGCCGGCCAGGAGCATTCCCTTGTCGTGAAATCCGATATAGCGGACCAGCGTAAACCAATAATAAGATACCGCCTGCTCAAAAGTCCAGAAAAAATTGTCCGCCGAAGTCATAAGGAGGGCGCAGTCCTTTGCCGGATATTTTTCATATCGTCCCAAAGGCGGCTGCTCGTCCTTCTCGGCGATACAATAAAACCGTTCAATGAACGCTTTTAATTTTGCGGAAATCGTCCAGAAATACAGCGGCGAAGCAAATGCCAGCAGATCTGCCTCTTGAATTTTGGGGACCAGGCCGTTGAAATCGTCTTTCTGCACACATGGCTTCCCATATCGGCACGCATTGCAGCCGATACATCCGTTGACCTGCAGCTTATTTAAGGAAAGGAATTCCGCCCTGTGTCCAGCCGCTTCCAGGCCCTTCATGAATTGACGGGCAAGCTGCGCCGTATTTCCATTCTGCCGTCCGCCTCCCTGAATGACAAGAATCTTTTTCATGGTGTGTTTTTCCTTTCGTATCGTTCTATACAAAGAAATTATATCACGTCCGCAGCCGAATGCCCAGCTGTTATCTGTTCAGAGGCTATAAACCGGCAAGAAGGGGCGGCGTTTGCATTGACGCCGTCCCTTCTGTTTTTGCCTTTCTATCAGTATATCTTGCCGGAGTTCCTGCCGAGCACGCCGCAGCTTCTTTAGAGGCGGCCCTTGCGCGCCGCCTGTTCTTCGGCCATACGCTTTTTGGCATCCTCCACCGACTCCCCCTCCTTTGTTAGAAATTCATCCACAAACTTATCCGTCATTTTGTTAAAACCATTTACGACGCCTTCTTCAATTTTCTTATAGCCGCCGACAACGCCCTCTTCAATTTTTTTGTAACCGCCGACAACGCCTTCAGCAATCTTTTCGTTTGCCTTTGCCAGTTTCGATTTTGCCATTTTGAATTCCTCCTTATTATATAATTTAATAAAATGTATGCTGATTTTTACGAATCAAATAAAGTGCGGAGCAATTGCTTCCGGTACTCGCAGCGCCTTATTTCAGGCCCCTGACCAGCGGGACCAGGCAGATCAGAAGAAGAATGCCGGCGATTCCTACCAAAATACCGGAAATCATCATGTTCCAAATCATAACCATACACATACCAATGCCAAATGCCAAAGCGCCGACAATCCCAAACAGCGCAGAACCAATCGCTTTGCCGCTCAAATGGATAGCGGGCTTTCCTTCCAGCTTGCGGCGGACGATGAGCAGGATCAGCAGTACCGCTGCACCCACAGCAGCAATCACAACGCCCTGCGGGAAAGCGCCCCATTCCGGCAGCAGGCACATGCACATGCCAATCGCGAACAGGAGCCCGCCGATGGTTCCCAGAATCATAGATACAAAATTTTTCTTTTGCATAACAGTCAACCTCCAAGGATTTGCTTTTTCTACCAGATGTCTACAGCGTTTCAAATTTTCCCCGAATTTCGCTTCATCACTGCAGAGCTCTCGGGTGAATGCCAGGGTATGCGTGCCGCTTCCATCCTTCCTCCGCAAGGGTAATTTCGGGATTCTTGATTTTCACTGTATCGCCTCCTTTGTTTTCTTCCGATTATCAAAGGTACTCCGTACGCTTCCGGCCGTATCCTGTTGATGCTCCTATTCTGCGCGCTATGTGTTTTTAAATTGCTTGTGAATTGTTTGCAAAAGATTAAATTGGATATTTTTACCGCCTGTAAAAGCCGGCCGTCGAAATCCAAGTGAAAAATTTCCCCAATTACTGCACGTTCGGGAGGTCTGTCGCCTTTTTGTTCTTGTATTACAGAAAGCCTTGATTTGCGCGGCTTTCTGTAATACACTGATAGCTAAGCAATGGTTTTTTGCGCTCGCGGCCTGCCGGGAGAAAGATGCGCCGAAATCAAGCGACTCAGGAGACCGGCTTTATATTTTTACTTTTTAAGGTGTCAAAATGGGCAATTTAAATAATGTCTTTCTGGAAGAATTCAAGCGTCTTGATAAAATGTGCCGGGAGCGGTATCAATCCGAAAAAGGCGTTACCAGTTATATCAGTGATATGAAGCGTACGGCGACAGATAAAAGTCGGTCGATTCCCAATTGGGACGCAGATCTTAAAGCGCTGGTGCGGCTCCGTCATCTGAGGAATCAGCTGTCCCACGAAGTTGGCACATTTCACAGAAGTATGTGTACGCAAAGGGATATTGCTTGGCTGCGGGCATTTAATCATCGTATTTTCAAGCGTTCCGATCCGCTGGCTCTGCTTCGCAGAAAAGGAAAAAATCCAAACCAGCGGAAGAAGCCGGATCCGCGCAAAACGCCCGCGGCGTCGAAGCTGCCCAAACGGATCTCGGGCTGCCTGACTGCGTTCGTCGTATTGCTGTGTCTCGCATTGACCGCCGCCCTTATCGTAATAATATTACAGTTACTCTCAATATAAAGGTTCTTACGCTGCGGCGTTATTTTTAAAAGGAAGGGCAAACACCCCGCCCGGGATGTTTGCCCTTCCTTTCTTTTCGGCTGTGAGCGCGGGCTTATTCCCGACTGCAGCTTACCGGAGTATACCCGGCTTCTTTTACCGCTTCCATCAGCACCTGATCCGGCACCTCTTTCGTCAGCGTTACGGTTGCCTGCTTCTTTTCCAGGTCTACCGCTGCCTCCTGCACGCCGTCTACCGCCGCCAGCGCCTTTTGCACATGCATCTGGCAGTGTGCGCACATCATACCGTCTACCGTCAAAATTTTTTTCATAGAAACCATTCCTTTCTGTTCTGCCGGCTCCTCGCCGGTCTTTGTTTGTGTATCCGGCTCCGCCGGATTTTTCTTAGATTCCTCTAAAGCTTCGCTTTGCGGCGCCGCCTTTCGCCGGAAAAAGCGCAGGCGCAGGGCGTTGGCAACGACGCAAACGGAGCTCAGACTCATGGCTGCGGAACCGATCATGGGGCTCAGACGCAGCTGGAACGCTGGATATAATGCGCCCGCCGCCAGAGGAATCCCCAGCACGTTGTAGAAGAATGCCCAGAATAAATTCATATGAATATTCCGGACAACGGCGCGGCTCAGTTCGATTGCCGTCGCTACGTCTTCCAGAGAGTCCTTCATCAGTACGACGTCGGCGGATTCAATGGCAATATCCGTTCCTGCGCCAATGGCGATTCCGATATCCGCGCGCGTCAGAGCCGGGGCGTCGTTAATCCCGTCTCCTACCATGGCAACCTTATGCCCCTCCTGCTGAAGCGAACGGATCTTAGCTTCTTTTTCCGTGGGCAGCACGTCGGAAACGGCTTTTTCAATGCCAAGCTCTTTCCGGATCGCTTCAGCGGTAATCCGGTTGTCTCCCGTCAGCATGACGACATGAAGGCCCATTTCGGAAAACCGGCGGATCGCCGCTCGACTCGTTTCGCGAATCGTATCCGCCACTGCGATAATACCGACCAGCGCGCCGTCGCGGGCAAAAAGCAGCGGCGTTTTTCCCTCTTCTGCCAGGCGCCGGACCTCCGCTTCGGCCTGCCGCGGGACAGCGCCGCCTTGAAGAAGTCCGTTTTCTTCCATAAACGCCGCATTTCCCGCAAGATAAGAAGAGCCGCGCACGACGGCCCTTACGCCGCGTCCTGCCAGTGCCTCAAAGTCTTCCGCCTTAGGAACGCGAAGCCCGTCCTGCCGCGCGCGTTCCGTTACCGCCTGGGCAAGAGGATGCTCGCTTCCGCTTTCGGCGGCGGCCGCTTCCTCCAGAAACGTCTGCTCGGACAAGGTGGAATCCAGCAGTACGATATCTGTCACCGCCGGACGGCCGGAAGTAATCGTTCCTGTTTTATCGAGAACGATCGTATCCACATTGTGCAGATTTTCCAGGCTTTCTGCTGATTTGATTAAGATTCCCAGCTCTGCCGCTTTTCCCGTTCCTACCATGATTGCGACCGGCGTTGCCAGTCCCAGCGCACACGGGCAGGAAATAACGAGAACGGAAATCGCATTGGACAGCGCAAATTCAAACGTCTGCCCTGCAAACAGCCAGATTACCGCCGTAAGAATGGCGATGCCGATGACGACCGGCACGAATATGCCGCTGACCTTGTCGGCCAGGCGCGCGATCGGCGCCTTGGAATTGCCGGCCTCATCCACCAGGCGGATGATCTGGGACAGCGTCGTATCCTCTCCGACCTTCGATGCCTGAAAGCGAAACGTTCCGTTTTTGTTGATCGTTGCGGATATGACGGGATCTCCCGCGCGCTTTTCCACCGGAATGCTTTCCCCGGTTATGGCCGCCTGATCGACATAGCCAAGCCCTTCCGTTACAACGCCGTCCACCGGAATGCTTTCCCCGGGACGGATTACCACAATGTCGCCCGCCACAACTTCCTCCGAAGGGATGGTCTGCTCTGTGCCCCCGCGGATAACGACGGCCGTTTTCGGCGCCAAATCTACTAATTTGCCAAGGGCGTCAGAAGTTTTGGATTTAGATTTTGCCTCCAGATATTTTCCCACTGTTACCAGCGTCAGAATCATTGCGGCCGACTCGAAATACAGCGCGTGAGCATATTCATGCACTACATTCAGGTTTCCGTGCCCGAATCCGTACGCCATGCGGAACATGGCAAACAGTCCGTAAAGCATGGAAGCGCCGGAGCCGGTTGCTACAAGCGAATCCATATTCGGCGCGCGGTGAAGCAGCGCCTTCAGACCGTTCCGAAAAAAATGTCCGTTAATCAGCAGAATCGGCACGGTAATGAGCAGCTGTGCCAGCGCGGAGATCAGCGCGTTCTCCGTTCCGCTTAAGAATCCGGGAAGCGGCAGAGAAAGCATCTCTCCCATAGACAGATACATCAGCGGGATCAGCAGGACGACAGAAGCAATCAGACGGCGCTTCATCGCCTTTCTGCTTTCTTCCGCGCGGTTCTGCCGGGCCTGCCACTCTTCACGGAAGCCGCCCCGCTTCGATTCCGTTCCTCCCGAAGCGGAGGCGCCGTATCCGATGGCCTGTACTGCGCTTATAATCGTTCCCGGGTTCAGCTTTGTCTCGTCATACGTCACGGTCATACGATTTGCCAGAAGGCTGACGTCCACAGAGTCAACGCCATCCAGCTTCTGGACGCACCGCGTTACGTTTGCCTGGCAGGCGGCGCAGGTCATTCCTGTGACGCTGTATTTTTCGGTTTTCATAAAACGACCTCCTTTACTTCAGTTTACGGATGAGTTCCAGGGCTTCCTCTACGATCTGCGTGTTTCCCTTTTGGATTTCTTCCACGACGCACGTTTCAAGATGGTTTTGCAGAACCAGATACCCAAACGCCTGAAGCGCGCTTTCCGCCGCCGCGACCTGCATCAGAATATCTCCGCAGTAACGGTTTTCCTCCAGCATTTTCGCGATTCCGCCAAGCTGTCCGCTAATCCGGCTCAGCCGGTTCTGAAGAAGCCGCAGCTCCTTTTCTCCGCGCGGGGTTGCTTTTCTCCTGCAGCATTCCGGCTCCGCGGCTCCCTCAGGGAGCTGGTTGGTTTTCTTTTCTTCCATCCTTACACCTCCTCAAAATACCCCATCAGGGTATTTCTTGTCTCTAGTATAATACCCCACACGGGTATTTTCAAGTGGAATTTGAAAATTTTTTTTGCGGTCTCCCTGCGGCCGCGCCGAAGCCGCCGCATCGTTTGACATTTGCGTCACATTCTATATAATGGACAGAGCTGTAGGATGTATGTATAAAGGGGGCTGCGCAATGGAGAAAAAGGTCTGTCTGATTACCGGAGGCACCTCCGGAATCGGGAAATATACGGCGCTTGCCATGAGGTCTGCCGGCTATGCGGTTTTCGAAATCAGCAGAAGAACGGATGGAATCGACGGAATCTTTCACATTTCTGCCGATATCACGGACGAGGGCGCCGTTCAGCAGGCAGTAAGCGCGGTGCTTAGTCAGGCCGGCCGCATCGACGTGCTGATCAACAACGCTGGCTTCGGAATATCGGGCGCAATCGAATTTACACAAACGGAAGATGCCAAACGGCAATTTGATGTAAATTTTTTCGGCATGGTCAATATGAACCGCGCGGTGCTGCCAATCATGCGCAGACAGCGCTGCGGAAAAATTTTAAACATCAGTTCCGTGGCCGCAATGATCCCCATTCCTTTTCAAGCGTATTATTCTGCCGCAAAAGCGGCAATTAACAGCTATACGCTCGCGCTGGCCGGCGAAATCCGTCCTTACGGAATCCAGGTCGGCGCAATTCAGCCGGGCGACATCAAGACGGGCTTCACCGCCGCTCGCAGAAAATCTCTGGAGGGCGACGACGTTTATGGCGGGCGGATCGGCAGAAGCATTTCCGTAATGGAGCAGGACGAGCAAGCCGGCATGCCGCCCGAAGCGGTGGCGCGGAAAATCTGCGCAGCGTTGAAAAAAAAGCGGCTTCGCCCGGTGACCACCGTAGGAAGCCGTTATCGTCTTATTTGTGCGGCCGCAAAATTATTACCCGCTTCCCTGTTAAACCGTATCGTCTCCAAAATCTACGCCGCGTAAGTTCCCTTCACGCTTTTTCTTCCTGTTTCATATTATAATTACGGACGGACCCGGCGGACGCGGGGCTGTCATTTATAATAGAAAGAGAGCTTGTTGATTATGGAAAACCTTGTTATGAACGCTTGCTGGTATCTCGGCCCGAACGGCGTCCCGGAATTCTTTTCCAGCGCGGGTACGACATACGATAACTTCTTCGTGGACGGATGCCGCACCAGCAGCATCACACAGACAAACGGCATGCAGGGATTCAACCAATATGATCCGCTGATTCCGGTCTGCGGCGGCGGCTGCATCAGCTGGAGCTATGTGATCCGTGCGATCGAAGCGCAGCAAATCCTCCTCCAGGCTGCGTTTTTCGACGAGAACGGACTGCTGATCGATACGAGGCAGGTCGATATTACCTGCGGTGTATCCTGCCAATTCAGCCGGCAGGAGGCGCAGTTTATTGCACCCTGCAGCGCCTCAGAGGTTCAATTATCTCTGCGTTTTAACGGTAATGTCACAGCATGTACGTTTTACGCTCCAAGAGCGCGTTATTGCTGAACCAAACCGTTCCTTTTTCGGGATCTGCCGCTTATCGGCAGATCCCGTTTTTTATCGTGTTACGATAAATTTTTATTGACATTCAAAAATATTTCCTGTATACTACTGCCGAAAACTTTTCTAAAAAGAAAAATGGAGGACATCATCATGAAACAGAAAACATTATCTGGCTGGCTGAAAGGCATTCTCGTCATTACGGGGATTTGCGGGCTTGTCGTATACCTCTGGATTATTCCGGAAATTGCAGACGCACTGCTTCAGCGCGCGCCGGAGTTTGAATCCGCCTTTTTACCCTGGCTGATTTTTCTGATTCTTACCGGAATCCCCTGTTATGCCGCGCTGGGAATACTGTGGAAAATCGCGCAAAATATTGGTGCGAACCGATCCTTTTGCATGCAGAATGCAAAGCTGTTAAAATACATCTCCGTTCTTGCCGCCGCTGACGCCGGATTTTTCTTTGCCGGGAATATCGTCCTTCTGCTTCTGGACTGGAATCATCCAGGTATCGTTCTGGTTTCTCTCTGCATCGTTTTTATCGGCGTAGCGCTTTCCGCCGCCGCCGCGCTGCTTTCCTATCTGATTCAAAAAGCGGCCGACCTGCAGGAGCAAAGCGATCTTACGATATAATGCGGAGGGAATTATGGAGGACCGAATTATTTTTAACATCGATGTGATGCTCGCAAAACGAAAAATGAGCGTAACGCGGCTTTCCGAGGAAGTCGGAATCACCATTGCAAATCTTTCCGTGCTGAAAAACGGCAAGGCCAGGGCGCTGAAAATTTCGACGCTCGCCAAGCTCTGCAAAGCGCTGGACTGCCAGCCCGGCGATCTGCTGGAATATCGGAAAGAGTCGGAGGTGCAAACAGAATGAGACTGTTTATCGCCGTCCGTTTTACGCCTGAAATCAAGGAGCTTTTAAAAGCCGCCGCGGTACAGCTGAAGCAGCAAAGCGTTTCCGGGAATTTTACCGATCCCGAAAATTTACATCTCACGCTCGCTTTTATTGGAGAATCCGATCGTATTTCTCTGCTCAGAGACTGCCTTGACCGATCTGGCCTTCCTCCCTTTTCGATCGCGCTGGAAGGCTTCGGACACTTCGGAACTGTGTGGTGGATCGGCATACAAAGGAGCCGGGCCCTGGAGCTTCTGGCAGGAAAGCTCCGCAGCGCCCTCCGGGAAAGCGGCTTTCCCATTGAAGAGCGGCCCTTCAAGCCGCATATCACGATCGCCAGGAACGTCGTCGCCTCACAAAAAATCCGACTTGCAGTTCCGCCTGCGTCCATGCCGGTCACACGCATTTCTCTGATGAAATCGGAACGCATCGGCGGTCGCCTGATTTACTCGGAGCTCTACGGAAAGCAGTTAAAATAATCCCGGGAAAATCGATGTATTTACGGCGATCGCTCGCCGCGCGCATTGCTTCGTTTTTGGGTAAAAAGAAAAACCGCTTCCTTCTCAGGAAGCGGTGTGACCTCATACCATTTTTTCCTGCTTCACTTTTTTATCAATGACATGGCGTGACGCCAGCTCTTCACGGACGTCGTCCAAAGAAATCCCCATTTCCGTCATTAGTACCATAATATGGTAGGCCAGATCCGCGATTTCGTAAACGGTCTCTCTTCGGTCGCCGGCTTTTCCCGCGATGATCACCTCGGTCGCTTCCTCGCCGACCTTCTTCAGAATCTTATCGATTCCCTTTTCGAATAGATATGTGGTATAGGAACCTTCTTTTTTATGCAGCTTGCGGCCCTGCAGCAGCCGCATCAGCGCTTCGGCACTGAATTCAGAGAGCGCGTCATTTTCACAGATCTCCTGATGGAAGCACGATTCCTCTCCCGTATGGCAGGCCGGGCCGTCCTTTTTTACGACGACTTGCAGCGCATCAAGATCGCAGTCCGCCGTAATTCGCACGATATGCTGACGATTTCCCGACGTTTCGCCCTTGCGCCACAGCTCCTGCCGCGAACGCGACCAGAAACAGGTGATTTCCTCTCGGATACTGATCTCTAGGCTTTCTCGGTTCATGTAGGCAAGCATCAGCAGCTTTCCCGTCCCGGCCTCTGTAACGACCGCCGGGATCAGGCCGCGATCGTCAAATTTCAAAGTTTCCAAATCAAATTCACACTTCATTTTTCTTCCCATCCTATCCTACTTAAGATAACCGTACGTTGACGCCCTCTGCAGAGAGACGCCGCTTCAGATCGCCAATCGTAATTTCTCCGTAATGAAAAACGGAAGCCGCCAGTCCTGCGTCCACTTTCGGAAGCGAGCGGAAGAGCGTTATGAAATCCTCAATGCTTCCCGCTCCTCCAGATGCGATCACCGGAACCGAAACGGCCTCGCAGACGGCCTGCAGAAGCTCCAGGTCGAAGCCGCCCTTTACGCCGTCCGTGTCCATGCTGTTGACGACAACTTCTCCGGCTCCCAGAAAGACGCCGCGCTGGATCCAGGAGATCGCCTCCATTCCCGTGTCCTCCCTCCCGCCTTTTGCAAAGACGTGAAAAGAGCCCTCGACGCGTTTGACGTCTGCCGACAGCACCACACATTGATTTCCGTAGCGCTTTGCCGCCTCTTCTATGAGACTGGGATTCCGGATCGCGCCGGAATTGACGGAAACCTTATCGGCTCCGCATTTCAGCACACGATCGAAATCCTCGACCGAGCCAATCGCGCCGCCTACGGTAAGCGGAATAAAGATCCGCTCCGCAACCTTTCTTAAAATATCCGTAAACAGCGCGCGGCCTTCGGCCGAAGCCGTAATATCATAAAAAACCAGCTCATCGGCTCCGCTTTCGCTGTAATATTCTGCCAGTTCCACCGGTGAATTCACATCCCGCAGTCCCTCGAAATTAATCCCTTTTACGACGCGTCCGTTTTTCACGTCCAGGCATGGAATAATTCGTTTTGTAATCATGGTTTGCCTCCCTCTGCGATTCTCAGCGCTTCCTTCAGGTCGATCGCGCCCGTATACAGCGCTTTTCCAAGGATGGCGCCGTACAGGCCAAGCTCCGTAAGCGCCTGGACGTCCGAAAGAGAGGAGATCCCCCCGGAGGCTATAATGTTCATATGAAATTCTTTTTGCAGCTCGGCGTATAAGCCGCGGTTAGTTCCCTGCATCGCGCCGTCTTTACTGATATCGGTACAGATCACCGTCTGTACGCCGACCGTTTCCATGGTGTGACAAAATGCGCGGAAATCGGTATCCGAGATCTCCGTCCAGCCGTTCACCGCAACCTTGCCATCACGAACATCCACACCGACGGCCACCGCTTCCCCATATGCGTTCACAGCCGCCTCCAGAAAAGCCGGATCCCGCAGCGCTGCCGTTCCCAATATCACACGGGCCACGCCGGCCTCCAGACAGCTTTGAAGAACCTCCATAGAGCGGATTCCGCCTCCAAGCTGAACGCGGAGTCCACTGACGCTGGTTATTTTTGCAACGGAATTCAAATTCACGGGAGTCCCCGTCTTTGCTCCCTCCAAATCTACAACATGAAGAAACCCGGCTCCAGCAGCTGCAAATTTTGCCGCAACGTCTTCCGGACAGGCAGAATATTCCGTCATTTGATTGTAATCGCCGCGCAGCAGGCGTACCGCGCAGCCATGATGCAGATCGATCGCAGGAAAAATGATCATCTCTTGTTCCCTCCTTAAAGCTCGCAGAATGCTCTTAAAATTTGCAGGCCTGTCCGGCCGCTTTTTTCCGGATGGAACTGTGTTCCGTATACCGTTTCATTCTCCACAGAGGCCGTAAGCGGGGCGCCGTATTCCGTATAAGCCGTAACATACGGTTCACAGTCCGCAGCGTAGTAGGAATGCACAAAATAAACGTGCTCCCCCGGTTCAACAAACCGGTATAATTTGCTTTTCGGTCTCTCCTCCGGAAATTGCAGCGCATTCCATCCGATATGCGGAATCTTCAAATCCGAAGGAATCACAGAAGAGATCGGCTTCACGGCTCCGGGGATCAGATCCAAGCCCTCATATTCCCCGTACTCATAGCTTTTTGTAAAAAGCATCTGCATCCCCAGGCAAATTCCGAGCAGCGGCTTTCCCTTAGCCGTTTCCCGGATCACGGCGTCATGCAGTCCTGTAAGCCGAAGCGCACGCGCCGCATCGCAAAACGCGCCGACACCGGGAAGGATCAGCTTCTGCGCATTTGCAAGAACGCGCCGGTCCCCTGTCACAACGGCATCCTGACCGAGATAGGAAAGCGAAGAAAAAAGCGAAAAAAGATTTCCCACGCCATAATCAACAATTGCGATCATTTACAGAACCCCCTTTGTAGACGGGATCCCGTCCGGATTCGCCGGATCCGTAGCCAGCGCCTCGCGCAGCGTTCTGGCAAGCGCTTTAAACACACATTCCAAAATATGGTGGCCGTTCACTCCTGTAATCTGCCGGACATGCAGAGTAATCGGAAAATTCCGGACAAACGCCAGCAGAAACTCCCGCGCCAGCTCCGTATCAAACGCCCCGATTTTCTCGGGAAGCTCCGAAAGCTCATACGTAAGATGGCTTCTTCCGGAAAGATCCGCCGCACACAAAATCAACGCCTCGTCCATCGGCAGAATGACGTGCGCGTAGCGTTTCACTCCCCGAAATTCGCCTGCCGCATCAGCAAACGCCTTCCCAAGACAAATGCCGATGTCTTCCACCGTGTGGTGAAAGTCTACCTCCGTATCGCCCACGCAGGAAATCTTAAGGTCGAAATTTCCATGCTTTGCAAATAACGTCAGCATATGGTTCAGAAAGCCGCAGTCCGTCCGGATATCGGACGTGCCGTTTCCGTCTATGCGCAGTTCCAGTTCAATCTGCGTTTCCGCAGTATTCCGGTTCATTTTTGCTTCCCGCAGCTCTTTCATCTCGTTCCTCCCGTTTTCTCTGAAAGAATCTTCCGCAGCGCAGCGAAAAGCGCCTCCATCTGCGCTTCCGTCCCCACGGTGATCCTGATAAATTCTTTGATGCGGTCTTTTGTAAAATGGCGCACAAGAATCCCGTTTTCTTTTAATTCCCGGTACAGCGTTTCGCCGGAAGCGGCGGGATGCTTTACAAACAGGAAATTGCTTTTTGAATCCGTGCAGAAAAAGCCCTGCCGTTTCAGCTCCTGCTTTGCCCGCTCTCGGATTTCCGCAATTTTGGCACAATTGGCGTCGTAATACGCCTGATCTCGAATTGCCGCCGTTCCGGCCCGCAGCGTCAGCCGGTTGATGCTGTACGGATTTGTAGAATATTTCATCCGGTTCAGATCGGCAATCAATGCTTCGTCCGCAATTGCAAAGCCGAGACGCGCGCCTGCCAGAGAGCGGGACTTTGAATAAGTCATCACCGTAATCATGTTTTCGTACTGTCCCGTCAGCCGGACAGAGCTTTCCCCGCCGAAATCAACATAGGCCTCGTCGATCAAAACGATATGATCCGGATTCGTTCTGCAGATTTCCTCAACCTCCTTCAAAGAAATCGTAAGGCCCGTAGGCGCATTCGGATTTGCCAGAACAACATTCTTCTGAAGGCCGTAATAATCCGACGCACGCACAGCAAGCTCCTCTGTCAGCGGAATTTCCCGGTACGCCGCGCCATAAAACTCCGCGTAGACCTTATAAAAACCATACGTAATATCAGGAAAAACAACCTCTGTGTCGCCGCCGCAGAACGCCATAAAAGAAAACGAAAGAATATCGTCTGAGCCGTTTGACACAAAAACGTTTTCCGGCCGGACTCCGTACTGCGCAGCGAGCGCGCTGCGCAGCTCGCCGCACTCCGGATCGGGATATAAGTTCAGACGCGCTGCCGCATCCCTGCTCAGCGCATCCAAAACGCCGTCCGACGGCGGAAAAGGAGATTCGTTCGTATTCAATTTAATATACGCCTTATCCTGGGGCTGCTCGCCCGGCTCGTAGGCCGCAAGGCCGCGATATTTTTTGTTCAGAAATCTGCTCATGAATCCGTTTCCCCCTTCCCTTGCCGGTTATAAGCGCAGCGCATGCTGACGGAACGCCCATGCGCCTGGAGTCCCTCTGCCTCCGCAATCGTTACGATATCCGGGCATGCTTTTTTCAGCGCATCTGCCGTGTAATAAGTAAAAGCAGACTTTTTTACAAAATCCTCTACGGAAAGAGGACTGGAGAAGCGCGCCGTGCCTCCCGTCGGCAGCGTGTGATTCGGCCCTGCATAATAGTCCCCGACTGCTTCGGGGCAATGCCTTCCCAGGAATACAGAACCGGCGTTCCGCACCAGGCTCAGCGATCCGAAGGGATCGTCTATGCAGAGCTCCAGATGCTCCGGAGCAATTTCGTTTGCCGCCGCAATCGCCGTGCGGATCGAAGAGGTTACAATGATTTTTCCGTTCCGATCGATCGATGCGCGCGCAATCTCCTGCCGCGGCAGCGACGGGATCAGCCGTTCCAGGGCGTCGGCGACTCGGAGCGCAAAGGCCTCGCTGTCCGTTACCAGCACCGCCGCCGCCATTTTATCGTGCTCCGCCTGCGACAGGAGATCCATTGCCGTGATCTCCGGATCGTTTTTATCGTCCGCAACGATCAGGATTTCACTCGGCCCCGCAATCATATCCGTGTCCGCCAGCCCTTGAATCTGCCGTTTCGCTTCCGCGACATAAGCGTTTCCGGGGCCTACGATCTTATCCGCGCGCGGGATCGACTGGGTACCGTAAGCCAGCGCGCCGATCGCCTGGGCGCCGCCCGCCTTAATAATGCAGTCCGCGCCGGCAACAAAAGCCGCGGCCAGGATCTCCGGCGGTACGTTTCCGTCCCGGTCCGGCGGTGTTGTAATCAGGAGCTTTTCCACTCCCGCAATTTTTGCGGGAATACAATTCATCAAAACCGTCGAGGGATACCGCGCCGTACCGCCCGGAACGTAAATTCCAACTGTTTTCAAGGGAATGACGCGCTGTCCGGTGACGATTCCCTCCGTCTCGAGAACGGTATAGCCGTTCTGCTTTTGTTTTTCGTGAAATCGATAAATATTTTCCGCTGCGCGCTTCAGTGCGTCAAGAAGCTCCGGCGCCGCGGCCGCCGCCCCTTTTGCGATCTCATCGGCGCCTGCCGTAAGCGGCCCCGTAAGCTCCGCGTGGTCAAACAGCTTCGTATAGTATTTTACGGCCTCATCCCCGCGCTCTTTCACGTCGCTTAAGATAGACCGAACGGCCTTTCCGATTTCTTCCCGTTCCGCAGGCTCCGGCAGGATCTCCTCTCTCCGGAAGGAATCCGTTTTTATGATCTGTATCATATTGCTACTCCTCCTTCACCCTTGTACAAAGCGCATGAATCTCGTCATATTTGAATTTATAGCTCGTTTTCCCGGCAATCAGGCGCGCGCTGATGGAGACGATTTCCTCGATCGGTTCCAAGTCGTTTTCAAGCAGCGTAGTCCCCGTTTCTACAATATCTACGATCACATCGGATAGATTCAGAATCGGAGCCAGCTCAATCGAGCCGTTCAGCCTGATAATATCGATCTCCCGGCTTTGCCTTCCGTAAAAATCCCGCGCGATATTTGGGAATTTCGTCGCTACGCGCAGCGTCCGCTCCGGATTGTCCTCAAAGTCCTTTTTTGCCGCCACGCACATGCGGCATTTTCCGATGCCCAGATCCTTCAGCTCATAAACCTCAGGCTCATATTCCAGCAGGATATCCTTTCCTGCGACACCGATATCCGCCGCGCCTCGTTCTACGTAAATTGCGACATCCGACGGCTTTACCCAGAAGTAGCGCACGCCGGCACTCTCGTTTTCGAAGATCAGCTTCCGGTTATTTTCGCGGATGGATGGGCAGCCGTATCCGATCTTTTCAAAAATTCCGTACGCCTTTTCGCCCAGTCTGCCCTTCGGCAGCGCAATATCAATCATAACTCCTCGAGCCTCCCTCCGCGCATTTCGTAGTTCCGGGCACATTTCAAATTTCTGCCGCCGCCCTTTCTGCGGACCGTCGTACTGATGCCCTGTCCCGCAAGCCTTTTTACCGTTTCTGCAAGCGCGCCTAAATCCGTCTCGCTATCATAGTAAATCGCTGCGTCCGCATCCGCAGTTCTCGGCGATGCGGCATACTGCCACAGAAGCCCCAGATATACGGCAAAGCCAATCGCGCCGGAATTTTTTCCGAAACGTTCCAGAAGCTTATCGTAGCGTCCTCCGGAAAGCACGTTGATCGGCACTCCCTCCACAAAGCCCTGAAACACAAACGCGTTATAATAATTCATATCATTTATAACGGAAAAATCGAGCCGCATGCGGCTTCCGTTCCCGTTGACCTTTAAAATATCATAGACCGCTTCCAGTTCACAGATCGCCGCCTCGGTTTCCGCATTTACGCTGATTTCTTTAAGCTGCGGAAGCACGGCGTCAAACGGTCCCCATAAAGAAGCCGTACGGCATAATTTTGCTGCGATGCTGTCGTCTGTTCCCGCTTCCCGGCAAATCCGCATCAGATCATGAGGGTTCTTTTCCTTAAGATGCTTCATCATCTTTGCCCGCTGTGAAAAATCCAGTCCTGCGGCGGACAGCAGACCGTTGACAAAGCCCATATGGGAAATATCGATAAAATAGCGATCTGTAAGCCTTCCAAGGCTTTCTGCAGCAAGACCGAGCACCTCCGCAGTTTCGTACACGCCCACTTCTCCGATACATTCAAGTCCCATTTGCAGGATTTCACGTACTTCGCGCGTATTTTTCAGCGTTCTGTAAACGTTTTCATGGTAAAATACCTTTTCCGTGCCGTCGGACGGCTTTACGCTTTTGATGATGGAAAGCGTAACGTCAGGCTTCAGCGCCATCAGCTTTCCGTTAAAATCACTGAACGTAATGATATCATCGCTCACAAGGAAATTTTTGTTTTCCACATATAGATCATATTCCTCGAACTTGCGCATTTTAAACGGCCGGTATCCGTATGTTCGGTACAGCTCCTTCAGTACGATCACCGCTTCGTCTTCGTCTTTCACCTTCAATTTCGGATAATCCACAACACACCGTCCTTTCTTACGTTGTTCAATGTATTATACAGCGCTTTAGCATATTAGTCAACTAAATTGCTAAAGTATTTTTATAAAAGCAAAAAAAATTCCGGCTCCGGATAAACTCCGGACCGGAATCAAGCGGTATAGAAAACTTATACCTTAATTCTTGTCTTACGGCAGACAATAACAAATACGGCAGCGGCAAGAACGGCCACGCATACCGCGGGGATGAGCCAATCAGAATCCGCCGTACCCGGGTTGTCATTGTCGGAAGGAGCTGTGGTGGGAGCAGAAGGCTCGCCCGGCGTCTCGTCCTCGGCAGCGGCCTCAAGCGTCAGCGTACCGAAGCCCAGCGTTCCGATGTGCCAATCCGTAATCTGGCCGGAAATGGCAGCAGCGACCTCTGCAGCGGCGCCGTCCTTCATAATTACGGCAAACGCAGAGCACGCCATTTCTCCTGCGGAAAATGTAAAGTCGGTATCCGTAATGCGGAACGCATCTATCGGAAGGAAAACCTCCGTCGTCTTGGTACCGTCCGCGGAAGAGGAGGCAACCGTAACCTTCGATGTCACGTCTACCAGCGTCGCATCTCCCTCCAGGCTTGCCAGGGCGGTGCTGTGGTTATGCAGCATTACAGTGCCGGAAGGCTGGATCGTCACGAAAAGTCCCTGCTGATCCGCCGACAGCTGGCCGCCGGGATTACAGTTAATCTGGATCTGACTGCCGCCGTCAAGCGAATCCGCATACGAAATCGCAACATAAAGGCCCTTCTCAGACCAAGCGAAACGGTATGTAATCGGGCTTGAAAGCGCCGACAGCTCTGCCCATGTCATGGTATTGTCCGCGTTCATTTCAAACGCGTCGCCGTATTCGCCCTCAGACACGGTGCCGTCCACAACGGCATCTCCCGCCTTCGCGGTAGCGCTCATTGCGGAAGCCGCCGAAACAGAGAACGGCAATACCATTGACACGGCAACCGCCACACTCAAAATCGTCGCAAATAATTTTTTTCTCATCAACTATGCACTCCTTTCTTTTTGAACAAATTATATCATTTTCTTATCTGATTGTCAACTAAGCCAGTGCAAAACAGAAAGAATTCATATTTGTTTTTTATGAACCAATTAATGGGAAATTTCCTTATTATTACAGGTTTTCTCGTCGCGTCATCGCACTGCGGCACTGCTTGGCAGCAAATGAACTGGAAATAGATAAAGCCGTTCTCATACGCACGTAACAAAATATGTGTGCCGAGAGAATGCCGCCTCCAGCATACGCTTTCTGCAAAAGCTCTGTGTATAAACATAGAAGCTTTCGGAAATGATTTAAATACAGACTGCAGAGCCATCGTCAAGCCGGACAATAGAAGGGATCCGATTCGGGCGGAAACTTGACAAAAGATGTGGTTCTATTATAATGTCAGATATAAAATTTTGATAAGGCCGTGATTTTTTGGATCGGAAGGATAAAGAAAATTTCAATATAGATTTTAAAAGCAGCAAGAATGCTTCCGATGATGACACGGAGCTTTCCTTCATGAATTTTTCCCTTTCGGCAAAGCGCGCGCAGCCCCCAAAGGACGAAAAGCTCCTTTCAGAGTTTGATAAGATGTCCATTTTCGATTTTACACAAAAGGATCGGCCCGCCGCGTCTGACGCCGAGCCGCAGGAAGACGCCATAGAGGAAGTGCCGGTAGAGCCGGTTTCCGAGCGTGAGCTTTTGGACGAGACTCCGCAGGAGCCGATGAAGGAAGAAGCAGAAGAAATGCTCCGCCATGCTTTTCCGCCGGAGGATTTGACCGAATATTCCGAGGAACCCCTTCCCGAGTCGGACGAGATAGAGATCGATGTCGTCAGCTGGGGCCAAAAGCCGACGCCCCCCGCGTCCGTACAGGCGTCTCCCAAGAAACCAATTTTTATTGACGATACGGCCTCTGCAGAACGGGAACGGCCGGTTCCTTCCGACGACGAGGTAGAAATCCGCTTCTGTGATTTCAAGCAGAGCGCCGAGCGGCGGATCGAAAGACAAAGAGAAAAACAAAAAAAAAACTGATCCGCATTTTTAAAGAGATCGCCGTTTCCATCGGGATTTTTATTCTGATTTTCATCCTGATGGTTACTTTTAATATTTATGTTCACCGGAAAAATCAGGTGTTTGGAAGCTCTATGGAGCCCACCCTGCATGAGGGGGACCGCGTATATACGACGATGCTCCCCTATCTGTTCGGAGAGCCACAGATCGGTGATATCGTCATTGTAGATGTCAGTCTGACAGAGCCTCCAAGCTATTTCCATATGTTCGGTCAGGTGCTGCGGCGCAATGCCATCACGAGTATGATTTTCGGCGAGGAAAATATTGAGGTAGACACTTGCTGGATCAAGCGTGTGGTCGGCGTGGCGGGCGACGAGCTGCGATTTGAAGACCGAAAATTCTACCGAAACGGCGCTCTTGTGGAGGAGGATTATATTAAAGATCAGAATGTTCTTACGTATCCCTCGGATACGACGATCGTTGTTCCGGACGGCTACGTTTATGTGATGGGCGATAATCGCAATGCAAGCAAGGACAGCCGGGATGCGACGGTAGGTCCCATTCCCGTTTATAAAATCATTGGAAAGATGTGGAAATCCTCCTGAGCGGTGCATAATCGCTTTGAAAGCTTCATATAAATGCAACAAGCTTATATCGTGTATGAAGGGAGCTTTCAAATGGATACAGAAAATATACATATCATAGATGAAGCGTACGGTTTCAAGTCCGGCTGCTATCTGCAGACGCGAGAAGGAATCATCTTCTCGGTTCCGTCTGCCTCTCGTTCCGAATCGTATATTCTGAAGCCGTGCCTAGAACCGGCAGATCGGAAATTTTTCACGTACGCCGTACATACGCATTTGAATGAAAATGGGTTTTCGAATACGGACCGGATCCTCAAAACCTCCGCCGGCGGAATTTTTATCGAATTGTGCGGCAGAATGTACACCTGCTCCCGACTGCCGCAGGGCCGCCAGTGCTGTGTGGAATGCGAATCGGATCTGAAAAATGCCGCAGCGCTGCTCGCCGCCATGCATAACGCGTCTGCAGGCTTTACCTCTGCGCGCGCTGTAAAAATCATCGATTCTGTCCTTCCGCAAAAGGATGCCTCCGGCTATGTCCGAAATGAGCTTGGCGGGATCCTCCCGCTGTATGAGCACCGCAGCAGAGAATTGGCCCGCTTCAAGCGTCTTGCCTCGCGCAGCAGGGGCAGATTTGACTACGAATATTTATCCATCGCCGATTATTACTGCGGCATAGCCGAGGAAATGTGCAAAGCGCTTGCAGATTCGGAATATGCCGCTCTCTCCCAGGCATATTCTGAACGCGGCGCTATTTGCCACAGGGACTACGCCTCCCACAATATCGTGCTTTGCGCGGCAGCGAATGAGCCCTGCGAAAAAGCATCGGAAGGCGGTGCGGGAGGAATCATAAATTTTGACTGTGCGGCGATCGATCTGCCGCTTCTGGATCTCACGAATCTGATGAAGCGCAGAATGCGGAAATGCGGCTGGCGCCCCGCGGACGCCCATACGATTCTGAACAGCTATTGCCGGAGCAGGCCATTGTCCGCGGGTGAAATCGAAATTATTAAAATTGTCCTGAATTTTCCGCAGAAGCTCTGGCGTATCGTGAATAAGTATTACAACAGCAGACGTTCCTGGTGTGAAAAAAGCTGTCTTATGAAGCTCTCCGAGATCAAGAAGGAGCGCGCGCAGATGAACGAATTTATAAAATCTTTTTAAAAATCAAGCCTTCAGTCCGCGCAGCCGGAGTCCCGCCTCGTACGCGACAAGCGTGGAGGCAAAGCCGACGTTCAATGATTCGCAGCTTCCCAGCATGGGAATGATAACGGGCTCAGCCGTCGGAAGCGTCCTCCAGTATGGAGAAATGCCGGTATGCTCGTTTCCTGCGACTACGGCGATGCGGCCGGTATAATCGACGTCATAATACGGCTTTTGTGCGGACAAATCGGTGAGAACCGTTTTAAAATGGTTTTTGACGAGCCACTCTCCCGTTTCTTCCATTCCTGCGTCTGCCAGAGGCAGCAGGAATGCCGCCCCCAGACTGGAGCGAATGAGTCTGCTGTTGCTGAGGCGCACGCGGCGGTTCGTCGTAATGGCGGCGGCGCCTCCTGCACAGTCTAAAGAGCGAAGAATGGATCCGATATTTCCAGGCTGTTCCTGGCCGTCCAATATCATGATAAGCATGGAATCGGCAAGCGGCAGCGCTGTCAGCGGCAGAACCGTCTGCTTTGCAATCAGAAAACAGATGTCCGCTCCATCTCTGTCGCTGATTTTTCGGCAGGCTTTTGCCGATATTTCGAATGACTGGCCGGCATATTCCGTCATGCGGGAAACGAGCTGCTGTTCCTGTCTTGTTATCCGGCCAGAGCGGAGCGCTTCTCCGTCGACAAAAAAATGTGATACCGGAATTTTGCCGCGGATCAGCTTCTCTGCAGCCCAAAGCCCCTCGCAGATAAAACTGCCGTCAGCCCCGGCTGCGCCTTTATTCGCCAGCAATTCTTTGGCATAGCGCACCTCCTCAGAGGCGATTCCGCACACTCTGCATTTTGATAGAATAGCTTCGTATTGTTCCATTTGTTTAACCCCTAAATGTCTGAAAATGCCATTGCATGGCGATCCCTGCGGCAATCGTCAGATTCAGAGAATCCACGGTGTCCAGATGACGGATCCTGAGCGGCGTGCCGATCTGCAGATAGCTGTCGTCGAGCCCGCGCGATTCGTTTCCGAATATCAGGGAATGCGGCCGCAGCAAAGCGCTGTCTGTGTCAGGGCTGTAACGATCCAAATCGCGGCCCTTGAGCATAAAGGGATAGAATTCCCGATCCCCCGCTTCCGCGGCATATTCCGCAAAGGAGGCGTAGGAATGGACGCGAACGCGAAAAAAAGCTCCCATCGAGGCGCGAATCGTTTTTGGATCATAATAATCCGCCGCCGGCTCGATCACTGCGGCATCAAAGATTCCGAAAGCAGCCGCAGTCCGCAGGAGCGTGCCGAGATTTCCCATATCCGACGGATTCACAAAAACGGCATGATGCTTCGCCGGATCCAGACTGCGCTTCGTCTTTTCAAAGACGCCCACAGCCAATACGCTTCCCTTCGGACAGATTCTGGCGATCGTCTGGTCGTCTTCCCGGAAAGGAATACCAAAGGCGCAGCATTTCTCTTTCAGAAGTGCTACGCCGCTGTTTCGTGCGCTTTTCGATGATACAATGATCCGCCGAACCGTTTCCGGCGCATGATCGATGAGCTCGATCGTGGGAAAAACGCCTTCCGCATAGGAATATGTAAAATCTTTTCTATATGGTTTGATGCGCGGATACTGCGCTTCGGGCGACTGCTCCATCGGATCGTCAATATTTGTAGATCGTCTTTCTTCGTTCGAATTCTTCCTGTTCGATCATCTTCTCCGCTTTATCGGCAATCTGCTGTGCCCACTCCGCCATATCGTCCAGGATCGCCTTTGTTTCGGACTCCTCGTCACACCAGATCGGTTCTACGCAGTGCTTCGTTCCCAGGATCACGGAGTCCTTCAGCCAGTCCTCTTCCAATTTTGCAAGCGCTTTGGTGTCTTCCTTCTCTCCGGTCGAAAACAGCGCGACTTTTCTGTCGTATATCTTTATTACGTTGAAGAGGGTGTTATAAACGGGGTTATAAGAATCATACCATACCGGGGTTCCGATAAAGATCAGGTCGTAATCGCGCGGATCCCATTTAAACGGAAAAATGTCGGGTTTTTTCTTGCCTATTACCTCCATGCGGAGCTTCAGGTTGTTAAAAAAGCCGAAGCCTTTCACCTTCTTCACGCGAACCAGCCGTGCCGTGTCCGCATCGATTTTATCAGCGATGGCATGCGCGACCGCGTCCGTATTTCCGTCTATGGAGCAATATAACACCAATTTCTTCATTCCAAAAGAAACTCCTTTCGAATTGGGGAATCAAAGCATAAATTTGTCTATAGATTACAATTTTTTGCGATTCTTGTCAACCTATATTTTTGTATAGGCTGTCCATTCCGTAGAAGCCGGCAGGCTTGTCCTTCAGGAAAAAAGCAGCTTTCACGGCGCCGTCTGCGAACAGATTTCGGGACATGGCCCGATGGCTGATTTCGAGGACTTCATTCTGCCCGGCAAAGATCACTTCATGGTCTCCTACGATATTTCCGCCGCGCACGGAAGAAATCCCGATTTCCGTTTTCTTCCGCTTTGCTCTTCTTGAGTGCCTGTCGTATTCATAGCAGAATCGGTTTCCTTCCGACTCATTGATGGCGTCCGCAATGGCAAGCGCCGTTCCGCTCGGGGCATCCAATTTTCTGTTGTGGTGCTTTTCTACAATTTCGATATCGAAGTTTTCTCCGAGGAAGGCGGCGGCCTTTTTCGCCAGTTCTTTTAAAAGACAAACGCCGAGCGACATGTTGGCAGACCAGAATACCGGAATTTCAGACGCCGCGGCGCGGAGCGACTGCTCGTCCTCCTTAGAAAGTCCCGTCGTCGCAATGACCACCGGTATTCTGCGGGAACGCGCAAAATTCAAAAGTCCGGGAAGCGCCGCAGGATTGGAAAAGTCGATCATTACATCCGCACGTACGTCTTCCGGGATCTGCGGGAAGGCCGTATAAACTGGGAAAGGCGCATTCTGCGGCGCGGAAAGATCCACGCCGTAGGAAACGCGGGCACTGTCTGAAAACGAGGCGGCAATCGTGTCCGCCACGACCTGCCCCATTTTTCCGTTACAACCGTTAATTGCAATTTCTATCATTTGATTCCACCAATATTTCTGAAATTTTCAATTGCCGCAGCAAGTTTTTCTCTGTTTTCCGGCTTCATTCCGACAAGCGGAAGACGGCAGCCGCCGGCGCGGAATCCGATCAAATTGAGCGCTTCCTTAACGGGAATCGGGTTCACCTCGCAAAACAGCGCTTTCACCAGATCCTGGCAGGCAACCTGCATTTTCCAGGACTTCTCGATTTCTCCGTTCAGATACGCTTTCACCATGTCGCTCATATAACGCGGCGCAATATTAGAAACAACCGATATTACGCCGAGTCCGCCGGCGCTCATCAGGAAATGTACGTATCCGTCTTCTCCCGAATAAAAATTCAGTTCGTCGCCGCAGCGCTTCACCGTTTCCGGAATCTGCAGCAAATTACATTCCTTCACCGCGTTGATGTTCGGAATTTTGCAGAGCCGTTCGAACGTCACCGGCTCTATATTGAGATTCGTTCTGCTGGGAACGTTGTATAGAATGATCGGCAGCGATACGCTCTGTGCGATCGCTTTGAAGTGCTCATACAAACCGTCCTGCGTCGTTTTATTATAATACGGCGTAACAGAAAGGAGTGCGTCTGCACCGAGCGATTCTGCCTTCCGGCTCAGCGAAATGGCATGCTTCGTATCGTTGCTCCCCGTTCCCGCGATTACGGGGATCCGGCCGGCCGTCCTGCGAACCGCATATTCAATGACGGACAGATGCTCCGGGTCCGGCATCGTGGACGCTTCTCCGGTCGTCCCGCAGATCACGATGGCATCCGTACCGTTCTCAATCTGAAATTCGATCAGATCTCCGAGCGCATCATAATCCACTTCGTCGAAATTTTCACCTTTAAACGGCGTGACGATGGCAACAGCCGCGCCTGTAAAAATTTTCTGTTTCACTGAAGAATCTCCTCCTTACGATTCAATATATCCCTCGCTGCAAAGAAGCTCCGCCATCAGCACGCCTCCGCCGGCAGCTCCTCTGATCGTGTTGTGGGACAGGCACACAAATTTAATATCGTATTGCGTATCTTTGCGCAGCCGACCGATCGAGATTCCCATTCCATGCTCAAGATCCCGGTCCAGCCTCGTCTGCGGCCTGTTGTCTTCGGTAAAATATGTCAGGAAGTGCTCCGGAGCACTTGGCAGCTTCAGCTCCTGCGCTCTTCCCTTATAATTTTTCCAGATTTCAATGATCTCTTCGAGCGGCGGCAAACGGTCGAAGCTGGCAAACACGGCGCCCATATGCCCGTCTGAAGCCGGCACCCTGATGCACTGGGCGGTAAAAGACGGCGACGCTGCCGGGACGATCCTGCCCTGCGCCTGGTCAATGGTACCGAATAGCTTCAGCGGCTCCTGTTCCGATTTTTCTTCCTCCCCGCCGATGTAGGGGATTACGTTGTCGATCATTTCCGGCCAGGTGGCAAACGTTTTGCCGGCGCCGGAGATCGCCTGGTAAGTACACACAAGAACCTTATTCAGGCCAAACTTCCGAAGCGGATGGAGCGCGGGTACGTAGCTCTGCAGAGAGCAGTTTGATTTCACGGCAATAAAGCCCCGCTTTGTTCCGAGCCGTTTCTTTTGATACGGAATGATCTGCGCATGCTCCGGATTGATTTCCGGAACGATCATCGGAACGTCCGGAGTAAAACGGTTTGCGCTGTTGTTCGAAATCACCGGACACTCATTTTTGGCATACAGCTCTTCGAGCGCTTTGATTTCGTCCTTTTTCATATCTACTGCGCAGAAAACGAAATCCACGCATCCCGCGATTTTTTTCACGTCGGCCGAGGCGTCTGCGACAATCATATTCCGATATTTCTCAGGAATCTCCTTTGTCATGCTCCATTTGGAGCCCACTGCTTCCGCGTACGGTTTTCCCGCGGATCTGCTGCTTGCCGCAAGCACCGCGACCTCAAACCAGGGATGATTTTCCAGCAGCAGCAAAAAGCGCTGCCCGACCATTCCTGTTGCACCTATAACGCCCACTTGATACTTTTTCATATGAATCCTCCGTTGCCCTTTCCATTTCTATTATATTCCGATCCTACAGCCGCGGTTACCACGCAGATCACCGCAATGCCTTCTCCCCTTCCGAATTCCGTCAGGCCCTCTCCGGACGTGGCCGTAATCCCGATCCGCTCCGGTGAAATTCCGCACAGCTCCGCGATCCGGAGCCTCATTTCTTCCGTTTTGGGCGAAATTTTCGGAGCTTTACACTCAAGCGAAAGAGAGATGTGCCGCAGCTGCATATTCTTTTGTTCCAAAGCGTTCAGCGCCTCGCGCAGATATACCGCCGAATCGGTAATTCCTTTTCGGCAGAGCGCATCGGCGGCCTCGCCTAAAATATTGACTCCTGTAAGTCCCGAAACAGCATTTGTAATCGCATGCAGAACGACGTCCCCGTCGCTGTTCGCCGCAAGTCCCCGGCACCCTTCAAACAGAACGCCTCCCAGATACAAAGGCTTCTCTTCTTCTGTAAACCGATGGGAATCCTGCCCCACCGCGCTGATCGTCTCCATCACTCGATCCCCGTTGAACCGAATCCGCCGCCTCTGTCGGATCCGATCCGCCGCACGTCCGTCTGTTCCCGGAAAAGAATTTTGGGAACCTTCTGCAGGACAAACTGAGCGATTCTGTCGCCCTTTTCGATCCTGTACGGCGTGTCGGGAGACGTATTCTGCGTAATAACGCAGATTTCATCTCGATAGCCGGCGTCGATCGTTCCCGGCGCATTTGCCAGGCGCAGCGGCGTTTTGAGCGATAAGCCGCTTCTCGGTCTGACCTGAATTTCATATCCGTCCGGAATCGCGACCTTCAGTCCCGTAGGAACAAGCACGGTTTCTCCCGGCTGGATTTCAACGGATTCCGCGGCCCGAACATCCATTCCGGCATCTCCCTCTCTGGCATATTCCGGAAGACGTACGCCTTCTCTGCAGATTTCCACGCTGATTTCCACTGCATCCCTCATTCAGATTCCCCGTTCCTTTCTCCGTAAAACGGCCGTTCCTCCCATATATGGGCGCAGCACCTCCGGAACCGTGACGCTGCCGTCCTCGTTATAATGATTTTCCAGCAGCGCGATCAGCATCCTTGGCGGCGCCGCAACCGTGTTATTTAAGGTATGCGCAAAATAATTTCCTTTCTCTCCCTTGATCCGGATGCCGAGCCGTCTGCTCTGCGCATCCGTAAGATTCGAGCAGCTGCCGACTTCAAAATATTTCTGCTGACGCGGGCTCCAGGCCTCGACGTCGACGCTTTTTGCCTTAAGATCAGCTAAGTCGCCCGAGCAGCATTCCAGCGTTCGTACGGGGATTTCCATACTCCGGAACAGCTCAACCGTATAGGACCACATTCTGTCATACCACATTTTACTGTCCTCCGGCTCGCAAACCACGATCATTTCCTGTTTCTCAAACTGGTGAATTCTGTACACGCCTCTTTCCTCGATTCCGTGCGCGCCTTTTTCCTTCCGGAAGCAGGGAGAGTAAGAGGTCATCGTGTAAGGCAGATCTGCTTTCTGAAGGAACTGGTCTTTAAACTTTCCGATCATGGAATGCTCGCTCGTACCGATCAGGTACAGATCCTCTCCTTCGATTTTATACATCATGGCGTCCATTTCTTCAAAGCTCATGACGCCGGTCACGACGTCGCTCCGAATCATGAATGGAGGGATACAATACGTAAACCCTTTTCCGATCATGAAATCTCTTGCATAGGCAAGCACCGCAGACTCCAGGCGCGCAATATCGCCCAGTAAATAATAGAATCCGTTTCCGGCGACTCTTCTTGCCGCATTGAGATCGATCCCGCCGAGCGATTCCATAAGATCGGTATGATACGGGATTTCATATTCCGGTACGCGCGGCTCTCCGTATTTCCGGAGCTCGACGTTTTCGCTGTCGTCTTTCCCGATCGGGACCGTCTCGTCGATAAAATTCGGTATTTTCAGCATGCGCGTTCTGAGCTCCGTCTCGTATTCGGCCTCCTTCGCCTCAATTTCCAGAAGCTCCCGGTTGATTCGTCCGACCTGCTCTTTGATTTCTTCCGCTTCCGATTTCCGTCCCTCGCGCATCAGAGCGCCGATCCGGCTGCTCAGCTCGTTCCGTTCCTTGCGTGCTTCGTTGCCGCGCTGGATGGCGGCGCGGTTCTCCGCATCCAGCGATACGATTTCGTCGACCAGCGGGAGCTTTTCGTCCTGAAATTTTTTCCTGATGTTTTCCCTTACAGCGTCTGGATTGTCCCGCAGCACTTTGATATCGATCATACCGTTTCTTTCCTCCATACAATGTCTTGCCATCCGTGCAGAAATCACGTTGTTAAAATTTATTCTATAACAAACACCTGCGTACCGCAACTGTTTTTTTCGCCCGATACGTATATTATGGACATTTTTCGCCCGTTCATCCGCCGGTCAGGAACGCGGCAGGACTCCCGTAAGGTCAAAGGAGGGAATAAAGCGCTCAGAGGCGGCAGTGCTTTCCTGAAGATATGCCGTTTCTATCCCGAGCCGGTCGGCATAAGCGGTCAGACAGGCATACTCCCGTTTCGTGACCGTGCGGTTCAGCTCTTCCGGAACGCCGGGGACAGGCGTATACTGACTCATAAGACTGTAATAGATCCTGTTCTGATAGCGTGTAAAAATTCGTTTCAATACGTTTTTGGCTGCCGTCAGCTTCCCGGGCAGCAGCAAATGGCGCACGATCACGCCGGAGCGCAGCAATCCGTCGGAGGAAAAAGAAAGCGGCGCGAGCTCAACCATTTTGGCAAGCGCTGCATCGGCGTTTTCTATATAATCCGCGGCGCCGGAATAGCGCAGCGCATCTGCATTCGTCGCATATTTATAATCCGTAAGAAAAATATCGACGGCGCCTCGCAGACGTTCGATTGCAGAGGAAAGCTCATAGCCGCCGGTGTTATACACAATAGGAAGCGAAAGACCCCGGCGGCGGGCAATTTCAATTGCTTCAAGAATCTGCGCCGCATAATGCGTCGGCGTTACAAGATTGATGTTATGCGCGCCCTGCGCTTCCAGCTCCAGCATGATCTCTGCGAGGCGGGAAATTTCCACCTCTATCCCGGCTATGCCTCTGCTGACCGGCAGGTTCTGACAATATACGCAGCGCAGCGTGCAGTAAGAAAAAAAGATTGTACCGGATCCGCGCGTGCCGGAAATGCACGGCTCCTCCCAGGCATGAAGAGCCGCACGGGAAATCCGCACCGCTGAGCCGCCCGCGCCGCAGAAGCCGGTTGCACCGGAGGAACGATCGACGCCGCAGCGGCGCGGGCAAAGCTCACACATCATGTTTTCCTGCTTTTTTCGATCGATACAGCAGCACTCCGGCGGCAGACGCCAGACAGATTGCTCCCGCTGACAGAACCGCAGCGATCACAGACAAAACAGAATTTCCTCCTTTTGTTTTTTCCGAGGCAGAAGAGCTTGGTGCCGGCGTCAGATCTTTCTGTGCAGAAGCTCCGGTATGCGCTTTCGTCGGCGTTGCGGGCGTGCCTGTCCCTGCCGCATTTGTTGTCGTTTCTTGCGGTACGCTCGGCTCGGGGGTTTCCTGCTGCGGCGCCGCGGTCGCCTGCGCAGCGGCCGTAGCCGGCGTCCGAGTGGGCTGCGCAGCCGTCTGCGAGGCCGGGGTTTCCGCCGGCGATGCACTCGGCGTCACAGAAGACGTCTGTCCAAGCGGAATAAAGAACTGTGCCGCAGGTGTCCACAAGCTGTTTGCAAAATCTCTTCCTCGCACGTAAATGCCGTTTTCATATACTTCTACATAATATCCCTGGCTTCCTACGACTTCTTCATCCTCATCATTCCATAAATATCCGATCGATGCGGAGTTAAAATAGTTTGCCGTTTTTCCGTTTCCGTAAAGCATCGGCTGCGTCGTGTTGAAATGCCAGTGGGTATGACCTGTAAACAGCAGGACGTTCGGATAGGCGTCCAGAATTTCTCGGAGCTCTTCATCCTGTTCCACGCCGTACCAATCCTGAATCGTGGGATTCAGATAAGCCAGCGAACCCGAAACCGTGTTTTTCAGAGGCTCGTGCAGAAAAACAAAGACCGGTTCGTCCGGGGAAGCTTTTTCAAGCTGCGTTTTCAGCCAATTCAGCTGTGTACTGCTGAGATAAGCAAAGCCGCCCTTCCGTTCCGAGCCGAGCACGATGAAAGAATTTCCCTCGATTTCGAACGTATAATAAACGCCCGGCATTCCCGTATAATTCCGAAACAGCGCCACCTGAGCTTCGTACGTTCCGTTGTAGTCTCTGTCATGATTACCCATTGCGAAATACATTGCCGGCGTTCCGTCTGTCAGAACCGAATCCCTGATTTCATTGAGCCTTTTCCACTGCGCCTCCAGTCCGTTGTCCGTATTATCACCGATCGTTACGATCGCCTTGCTGTCGGGCGCATTGCGAAGCACGTCGCGCAGCGCCAGTTCAAAGTGCGTCGCGTGGAGCGGTACGGAATCATTGATATGGATATCCGTAAAAATCTGAAAGCCGTACAGACGGTCGCCCATGGAAGGCGTCTTGTAAAAGGAGGGATCCGATATTTTACAAGACGCAAAATACTGCGTCTCGGTATTGCCGGCTTTGATATAAGCGTAAAGATGTGTCGCCTCCGCAGGAATCACGGTACACGTTCCCAGCGTATAGGTATATTGGTTATTTTTCAGCGTCGCTGTTCCCAGACTCGTATAGCCCTGCAGTTTTCCAGCGGCTGTTCCCAGATACAGCTCATAGCTGACCGAGGCGTCGTATTTTTCCGCAGGAGTGATCCGAACGGTGCGTCCAGAGGAGAACGAAATCGAGGGCCAATACGGAGCGGCATCAAAGGATACGGTCAAATCCTTGCGGTCCAGAATCGTATAGCCGTCATTCTGCAGCAGATAAATCTGATACGTTCCCGGAGAAAGCGGCTGATTCGCATTGACCTCTGACTGTGCGGGCAGCGAAACCTGTCCCGTCCCGTTTTCTGCATAGCACCAGCGCAGCGACGGAGTCGGTCCTGGCGCCACGCCGTCGGGATAGATCCCGATCCAATCTCTGGAGCCCGTCCCGCTGTATCGGATCACGATTTCCTCTCCGCTTTGCACGCTTGTCTTTTCCAGCGTAATAGACGGCGCCGAAGCAGCCGCTTCAAACGCCGTCATACCGCCGCAGAAAAACAGAAAGCTGAAAACCAGCACAAACGCCGTTCCAAGCGCTGCGGCCGGTAAAAGCTTATTTTTCATTACCGGATCCTTTCTTTTTGGAGGAAACAACCACGCCGATCGCAATGGCAACAGCAATCACCGCAGCGGCGCAGACTGCTACTATGATCCATGTTGTAGCGCTGCTGCCTGCGTCATTGGAGCCCGCCGGATCCGACGTTGCCGCCGGCGTGGAATTTGCCGCATTCTCTGCATTTCCTCCTGTCAGAGAGATGGTCTGCTCCAGAACCCACTTCTGGTTCAAGAAATCTCTGCCCTTTACTACGATCTTATCGCTGTATACATATACAAACAGGCCCTCGCTGCCCGTCCATTTGCCAGCGCTGTCTCTGACGCCCGTATTGTTGTCGTTCCACAGATATCCGACTGACGAGCAGTTGAAATAGCTTGCTCTTGTTTCATCATCCGTAACAACCACCGGCTGCCTGCTCGCAAATTCCCAGTGCGTATGTCCGGAAAATACGATCGCCTGCGGGTATTGATCCGCAACCGCCTTCAAATCTGCATATCTGTTGTCCGGATAGTAATCAGGATCATTCGGATTCCCTTCCCAGCCCTGTCCGTCCAACGATCCGGAAACCGTATCAGGGAACGGCTCGTGAATAATGACAAAGATCGGCAGATCCGTCTCCGCTGCTGCGGCCATCTGCTCCTGGAACCAATTGTATTGTGTTTCGGAAATAAAAACGTCGTTGCAGTGGTCGTTTCGGCTTGTTACTTCCGATCCGAGGATAATGACGTATGAGCCCTCCAGCTGGAACGAATAATACACGTTATTGATCGAATCATTACCGGAACTTAACCTTGCGTATTGAATAAAACGATCCATCCACTCCGAAACAGGCGTATTATTTTCCGCTGTTCCGGGTACGTATCCTCTGTCGTGATTCCCGATGGCATAATACATCGGAACATCCGGCAGGACTTCGCTTTTTATGGTGCTGAGTGTCTCGTACTCCGCCTCAGTGCCGTTATTCGTGTGATCTCCCACGGTGAGAATCGCCTTGGTCTCCGGAGAAACGCTCTTGATTTCTTCCAATGCAGTCCGATAATTTTCTTCCGAATAGCAGCCGGGGTCTCCCATCTGCATGTCGCCGATCACGTTGAACATATAAAGCGGTTCTTCCTCTGCCGCCGATACGCTCGCCTCCTGACGGCTTCCGACCGATACGGCCGCCGCCAGAAGCAATACCGCAATCATGCCCGAAAAGACGGACAAGCTTCTTTTGTGTTTCATGTCTCTTTGCTCCTTTATTGCTTTGTTATTTATAGTAAATTTTCCTGAAATGCACGTTCCATATTCCCGGCCATAATATCCTTGACAAGCGTCTCGGGATAATTGATCCGGAGCAGCGCGTCGCAGAGCCTTCCGAGATCGCGCGTGCCGGCAAGCCCGTCCGGCGGATAGTCGATTCCGTCAAAATCCGTTCCGATTCCCACGTTTTTCTGGCCGCCCAGTGCCATAAAGTGTTCGATGTGGCGGAGGATATCATCCATCGACGCTGCGCCGCCGTCCGCCCTGAGAAAGCTGTGGTAGAAATTAATTCCCGCTACGCCGCCCTTTTTGATCAGTACGCGGAACATGTCGTCCGTCAGATTCCGCGGATGAGGACAGAGCGCTCTGGCATTGGAATGCGAAGCAATAAACGGCTTCTCCGCTATTTCCGCCACGTCATAAAATCCTTTGTCCGACAGATGAGATACGTCGGCCATGATCCCGAACCGATTCATTTCCCGCAGTACGTCCCTTCCGAAATGCGTCAGCCCGCCGGCGTAATCCGTTTCGCCGTTCAGGCGGTCTGCCGTTTTCACGCACGTATCGCTGATTGCATACGGATTATTCCATGTGAGCGTAATGAGCCGGACGCCTTTCTTATAAAACGCCTCTACCCTGCCAAGCTCGCGCCCCAGGGCTTCGCCGCCCTCGATGCCGAGAATTACGTTCACGCCTTTTCTGCAGCGTTCCATATCCTGACGAGTTTTAATCTGCGTAACAGAAGGGTTTCTCGCTAATTCTTCATAAAATTTTCCAATAAACCGTTCAACTTTCCGATCGACGTCTTCCCTTGCCGCATCCACCCAAACAGCAAGCACCTGTGTAAAATAAGGATATTCTTCTGCTTGTTTGAAATTAAAATGCCTCTGCGCGTCATAAAGATGCTCATGTTCCTTCAGTGTAGTAAGCGTATCGCAATGTCCGTCAAAAATACCAAGCGTCATTTTTTCAGAGCACTCCCTTACAGGCCTTTCCAGAATCTCATCCTGTGCATGATAACACAATCTTTACAAACTTTCAATAGACAGCATTTTACAGATATTTAACGCTTTTGGAGGCTCCGCCATACGCGGCGCACAAAAACAGAACCGGTATGAAATTCAGAAAATAGCGGCTGCTTGACTCCCAGACCGCCAGAAACAGAATCAGTCCGAACACTGCCAGATAAGGCGCTCGCACGGACCAGTCCCGCTTTCGCAGCGCCGCAGCAGCGCCGGCCAGCACAAACAGATAGCAGCCGAGCAGCGCCGTCTGTGTGAGATATTTATAACGGGAATAATATTTTCCGTCATAAAGCACATACTCGTGCAGCGCTCCCCGTGCCTCCGGGCCGTCATCCAAAAAGTCTGAGATCGCATACGTGCCATCGCCGAAAGCTTTTATTGTTTTTTCGGAAAAAAGACGCGTCAGCCCGTCAAATCCCTGTTCCTGAATTCTTTCGCCGATTACGTCCAGAATGGCGTCGTTTCGTTCCTTCGGATCGGAAAAAGATCTGGTAAACGTATAGTCGTCCGGATGGTAGGCTCCGCGGCTGGAATCATTGAGTCCCATCATCACCCAATGCGTCAGCGGTGTGTTCATCCGCGCCGCCTGCTCCCGATCGAGATGATATTGATACAGATAAGAGTTAAAAGACGCCTGAAAAATCAGAAAGCACGCGCAGATTCCAGCCGCCGTCAGGCATGCCTGGCGGAGCCTGCCCGATAAAACCAGATCAATGATCACGGCGACCGCCATGATCATCACCGTAAATTTTATCATGGCGCCGAGCGTAATCACAACCAGCATCGCCACAAAAAGCAATCTCCGGCGGTTCTGATCCTCTCTGCGTTCCTGCTTCAGCCGCAGATAGACATTGTAAAAAAGCACAGGAAACAGCATCGAAAGAGAATCGGTATAAAACGCCGCAGCAAGGATATAAAACGGCGGGGCTGTCACAAAAAAGAACAGGCATACGGCGCCTCCCGAAGCGCCGGCCAGCTTTTTGGCCGCCGCATAAGCAGTCAGCACCGTCAAGGAAATCATCACCGCATTCAGCAGGACGCCAAGCATAAAATAATCCGTTATTCCGAAAAGCCCGGCAGCCTTAAAAACCAGAAACAGCAGCGTCATCGCACCGAGATTGTTTGGAAAATAATGGTAATACTCGTAATAATCCGAAAAGGTCCCCGTTTCCGCCCACTGAATCGCCCCACGGTAAACCGAAGCAAAATCAAAGGCAGAGGCGAAGCGAAGCCGGAAGCCCAGATACATCTGAATCAAAAAAAGCAGAGGAAGAACCAGAAGCAAAATGAGGCGCTCGTATTTTACGAGCGCCTCCGCATGCGTTCGGATTATGCGGAAAAGCACGGAGGAAGCCGCCGCAAAAAGAAAAACGAACGTGAACAGCAGCAGACGGTTATAGGAATAGCCAATATTGCTGAACAGGACACCCAGTGTCAGGAACGTAAACAAAAACAGAAAGACGGCATAAAAAGCAGCTGTCATTCCACCGCCAATTTTCTGAAAAATTCTAAAATTCCCTGCCGCCGCGTTCATAGCACGCTGAATAAAAGATCCCCATAGGTAGGATACGGATAAAATTCCCGCGGCATAATCTCTTCCATACGGTCCGCAAGCCTGCGGAGCTCCTCCATATCCGGCAAAATAACGTCTCTCAGGTAATACGCCGTTTCAAGCAGCTCCGTCCGTTCCCGGATCGCCGCAATATCTCCGGCAAGCCTCTGCGTCCTTTCGTAGAAGGCCGCCGCTGAATCCGACATCTGCCGCAGCAGCTCCGTTTCCGCAGCGCAATCCGCCTCCGGCAGTGCGGTGCGGAGTGCATTCACGGTCTCCGAAAGTGACCGGATATATTTCACGGCAGCAGGCAGGATATCTTTCCGCGACAGGTCCAGCATTGTATTGGCCTCAATCTGTACGACCTTGCAGTAATTGTCAAGCAGAATTTCATAGCGGGAGCGAAGCTCAGCCTCCGTAAAGACATGATGTCTGGCAAACAATTCGATATTTTCCTTCGAAATAAAATACGGAAGTGCGTCAGGCGTCGTGGGAAGATTCAGCAGGCCGCGCCGTTTTGCCTCGGCCAGCCACTCCTCCGTATATCCGTTTCCGTTGAAAATAATACGCTTATGCTTCCGGATCGTATCACGGATCAGCTTGCTGAGCGCCGCCTGAAAATCCTCTGCCGCTTCCAGAGTATCGGCGAAGTTCATCAGCACATCCGCAGTAATCGTATTTAGGATCATGTTCGGGCAAGAAATGGACATGAACGAGCCGGGCATTCTGAATTCAAATTTGTTCCCCGTAAACGCAAACGGCGACGTCCGGTTCCGATCCGTATTGTCCTTCGGAAATTTCGGCAGCGTATGGACGCCGATCTCCAGATCTGTATGTTCTCTGCCTGAATACGCGCTCCCCTGTTCCACCGCTTCCAGGATCTCCGTCAATTCCGTTCCCAAAAACATCGAGATCACAGCCGGCGGCGCTTCGCTTGCGCCAAGTCTGTGATCGTTTCCTGCAGACGCCGCAGAAATTCGAAGCAGATCCTGATGTTCGTCCACCGCCCGAATCACCGCACACAGGAACAGTAAAAACTGTGCGTTTTCATGCGGAGAAGATCCCGGCTCCAGCAAGTTCACGCCGCTGTCCGTACTCAGGGACCAGTTATTGTGCTTTCCGCTCCCGTTGACGCCGGCAAATGGCTTCTCATGAAGGAGACATGCCAGGCCCTGACGTTCTGCGACTTTTTTCATACGATCCATAATCAGCTGGTTGTGATCCGTCGCAATATTGGTGTTGCAGTAAATCGGAGCAAGCTCGTGCTGCGCCGGAGCAACCTCGTTGTGTTCCGTTTTCGACATGATTCCAAGCTTCCAAAGCTCTTCGTCAAGCTCCTTCATAAATTGTTTGACGCGCGGCTTCAGTGTTCCGAAATAATGATCCTCCAGCTCCTGCGTTTTAGGCGGTCTCGCACCGAACAGCGTCCGTCCCGTATAAACGAGATCCTTTCGCTTCAGGAAAAGCTCTTTATCAATTAAAAAGTATTCCTGCTCGGCTCCCACTGTGGTATTGACGCAGCGGACGTCCGTATTGCCAAACAGCCGGAGAATCCGAACCGCCTGGCGGCTGACAGCCTCCATGGAACGGAGCAGCGGAGTTTTTTTGTCCAGCGCTTCCCCTCCGTACGAGCAGAATACGGTAGGAATACACAGCGTTTCTTCCTTAATAAAAGCGTAAGAGGTGGGATCCCATGCGGTATAGCCTCTGGCCTCGAAGGTTGCCCGCAGGCCGCCCGACGGAAAGCTAGAGGCGTCGGGCTCCCCTTTTACAAGCTCTTTGCCGGAAAATTCCATGATTACCTGTCCGTCACGCGTCGGAGAAATAAAACTATCGTGCTTCTCTGCAGTGATGCCCGTCATTGGCTGGAACCAGTGGGTAAAATGCGTCGCGCCCTTTTCGATCGCCCAATCCTTCATGGCGTTCGCCACCACATCCGCTATATCGGCTTTCAGCGTCCTGCCTTCCGCCATGGTCTTTCTCAGCGCCTTATATGTCTCCTTCGGCAGCCGTTCCCTCATCACACGGTCATTAAAGACCAGGCTTCCGAATATCTCCGATATGCTGCTCAAGCACGATCCATCCTTTCAAATAATTTCAGTCTGCATTTCAGCGGATCCAATACTCCGGAAAAAGTCAACCGGGGGATCCGTCCGCGCGGCGTATCAGAAATGAAACGCGGCGCGCAGATCCTTTATTTCATCGTCCGTAATTGCAACAATGTCTCCAAGCACCTTTGAGGAAACAATCGCCTTCGCGCTGTATTCCATGACCTCCAGCTTGTCGAACGCATTGATCAAGCTCGATCCCGTCACAATAACGCAGTCGTTTTCTGCAATCAAAATCGGCGTCATCTCGTTAAACATGTCCGCCACCATATCCGGCTGCATAAAGCTTGCGCCGAACGGGATTTTTTTGACATCCCGCAGATTGATATAAGACTCCGGTATCGTCCGCGAATCAAACTCACAGTCAGTTACCGCAAAGGTCATTACATAAGGTGCATGTGCAATGATGATCGAATTGATATCGGGATGTTTTTCATAGATCTTTTTATGCAGGACTGCGGAACGGGAAGGAATTTTTCCTGCCTCCTTCCAGTCTCCGACAATGCGGACAAGATCCGATTCCTCCATATATTTTCGATCCTTGAAATACGGAGTAATCAAGAAGGAACCATCGGAAAGGCGCTGGGAAAAGGTCCCCTGCGTGCTGGTAAAAAGCTGCTGATCATATGCTCTTTTAATTAAAGCGCACATTTCCCGACGCGCTTCTCTTTCTTCGCTGCTGATGGATTTATTTACAAATTCATCCATTTCTACATGCTGCTTTTCTTTTGAAATTCGGATATAGCGATCACTGAGCGGCCGAATGCTTCCAATTTTAGAAGCTTCAATCTGAAGCCGTGCGCAGTAATCCAGCGTTTCAAACGACATGAATGCTTTAAACAGGTCGGAAGCTCCTACGAACACGCCGTGATTTTCCAGCATAACGACATTGTTTCCCTTCTGGAATTCGTTTGTTACCTTGATGCTGAGCCCCTTGCTGCCAGGTACGTCATAAGGCGCAATGGAAACGTTTCCGCAGATTTCCACAAAATTCGGAATCAGTCTCGTCTCCGGGATTTTTCTGACGATGCTGAATGCCACGAGTGCCGGCGGATGTGCATGCAAAATAGCTCTGATGTCGGGTCTTGCCCGGTAGATTCTTTCATGTACCGGAAATTCACTTGACGGTTTATGAATCCCGATCACGGTGCCGTCCGGTTTGACCTGTATGATGTCTTTCCTGCTGAGCGATCCTTTGTCGACCGAACCCGGGGTGATCCAGATATCGCCGTTCTCATCCAAAATCGATAAGTTTCCTCCCGACGTGGTGGTCATGCCGTATCGGTAAATGCGTTCCATAAGCATTACCAGTTGATCAGCCGGATGCAATAGTTCAAAGTTCATGCTAACACCTCATGTCAAATTATTACCACCGGAATAAGCCTTTCTGGCGGCGTTTGCATTTTACCAAATTTTGCGGCGAATTACAATATATTCCCCGTATGCCAGCGAGGAATAAAGCCTCCGATTTATTTCCCGGGAAATCAATCGGCATACGGCGATATGCTATAATGAAAACAGCAAATGAAACAGGGAGAGAATTCTATGGGCTTTCGCATTCAGGAAAGACGGCTCCGCATAGGCGGACACGTTTACGTCATATCACGTCGAAAAATGGCGGCCGCTGCGGCGGCAGGCATCTGTCTCTGCATCATCGCCGGCGCGTTTCTCCAGCAGAACGCCACAGGTCCGGAGCCCGCCGAATCTACACACGCGCCGGCTTCCGATTCCCCCTCCCCGGAGGCGGCCGCGGCAGAAGTGGAGCCTCTGATTCTGGTACACGTCGCCGGAGCTGTAAAGACACCTGGTCTGGTTCGCCTTTTCCCCAAAGCAAGGATCGCCGATGCCGTTGCCGCCGCCGGAGGAGCTGCAGAAAACGCTGATTTTGAAAGTCTGAACCTCGCATCGCCCGTATACGACGGCATGAAGCTGTATGTTCCAAGAATCGGTGAAACGCCCGGCATCATTCCGCCCGCAACACCGGAAGCACAGACGGGCGGACTTTCTTCTCACAAAATTAATATCAATACAGGCGGACTTTCCGAGCTGATGCAGCTGGACGGCATCGGCGAGGCTACGGCAGGCAAAATCATTGCCTACCGGGAACAGCACGGTAAGTTTCAGAAAGAAGAAGAGCTTATGAACGTAAGCGGGATTGGAAATGCCAAATACGAAAAAATCAAAGATCGGATCTGCATTTGAGGAAGAGCTCGGCTTGAGACGATTCATGAGGCGCGCTTCCTATTTCCCCGTGTTTCCCTATAAGCTACTTTTCTTTGACGCCATGCTGCTTTTACTGCTTCATATAACAAATTGCTCGTCCGCACAAATTCTCTTCTTGACAATGGCAGCGCGTTTTTTTATTATTAATTTATATATAAAATGTGTCAAAATATGCTTCGGCAGAACAAGAGAAAGAGGTGGAATATGAGAAGGAAATATTGGATCATTTTGATTGCAGTGTGCTTAGTCTGTATCAGCGGCCTGCTGCTTGCGTGTACAGATTTGGACAAAAATAAGGAAAAGGATGATTTAAAAATGAGTGGAAATGGGGAAATTTTGATTTCTGTCTTCTGGCCCCCAATGAAAGGCTTTACCACGGCAGAGCAGTACGATCTGCTGAAAGAGGCGGGAATCGATCTGCTCGAATGGGGAACGGATCCGATTTTTACGGATCCGGAGACATTGGAGGAAATGCTGAAATTATGCGGGGAACGAGGACTTCAGGTCACCATTGCGGATTCCGACTTTACGGATTTGCTTGGCAAGACGGATGAACAGCTGCGCGAGCTTGCCCGGCGTTACCGGGATTACGATTGTGTCGCTGGCTTTTATTTGAAGGATGAGCCGTCGAACGCGAATCCCTACGGCCGTGTAGCTCGGATTTTTCGGGAAGAAATGCCGGGCTGTCTCGTGCAGCTCAATCTGCTGCCCATGGGCGCTCTTCAGGATCCAAAGGGGCATGCGGAGGATTGGATCAATGCCGCAGGTCCGGAAAATATCAGTTATCTTTCGTATGACCAGTATCCCTTCGGGCTGGAGGCGGGCTCCGTGCCGCAGATGTTTGCCAATATGAACCTTGTGCGGGAAATCGGACTCAAATACGGCGTTGATACGGCGCTCTATCTGCAGTCGGTAGGCGTGATCAACGGATTTCGGCGTCCGACCGTCTCCGAGACCAGATACCACGCTTCGGCGGCGCTGGCCTACGGCTATAAAAATCTCAAATATTTTACATACATGACGCCGGTAGACAGAGGCAATGAAGAATTTACCGACGCCATAATCCGACCGGACGGAACGAAATCCGATACCTTTGACGGCATCGCGGAAATCAACCACTCTATAAAAAAGGTAAGCAAAATTTTAGGAAATCTGGACGCGCTCGAAATTTATCATCATGGCCGTGAAGATTCCGCCACAGTCATGCTGCCGGAGGATTGGTATGTGTCAGCCGCTGCGGATCAGACGGATTTTCTGGTATCGCTGATGAAGGATCGCGGAAGCGGGCAAAACTATCTGATGATCGTCAATAAAGACTATACAAACGATGCGGAAATTACGTTCCGTCTGCAGGGAATCTCTGCGCTGACAGAGGTTACCGGCGGCGAGGAAGCAGCCTCCGCAGTGCCGATAGAAAACGGCACATTTACCGCAGAATTTTCCGCAGGAGGATTCCGCCTGTATCAGCTGGAAAAAGGGATCGATCTTACGAAGCCGTATGCGGATGCCTCCGCGCAGAACCTTGCTCTGGACAAACCGATTTACGCTTCCTATTCCGTAGGAGAAAACGGATATTATGTATGCCGTGCCAATGACGGCACACGTTTTTCCTCTTCCACGATAAAGGGCTGGCGCTATCAGCGGACGACGGAGAACCAGGATGATCCGGAAATTTATCTGATGGTAGATCTAATGCGCCCCGTCGAAATCAACCGCGTCGATCTCTATCCCACCGGAGCGTTTGGGACGGATTCCTTCGGCATCTGTTTTCCTGCGGAGTACTCCATTCTGTATTCGGAGGACGGTAAGGAATGGCACGCCGCCGCTTCTCATATCACGGACCAGCCCACTCAAACGGAAATTCCCACCGTTACTTTTGACACAGTGTCAGCGCGGTATGTCAAGCTCGTCCTTCACCAATGCAGGCAGGTAGGGGGCAGCGAGGTTGCAGAAATCGCGGAAATTGAGATCTATCATGATACCGGCACACAGGAAATTCAAAAGCCCTTTGTCCCCGACGAAACCATCACGGCAGAAAATAACGTCGCGCTGCATAAACCCGTAACGGTTTCTTCCTCAGTAGAAAACTGGGGATGGATGAAAACCCATCTGACAGACGGAGATATCGAAACCGGCTGGTCCTCTCAGATAAAAATTCATATGAGCGATCCGTACGGAGAAGAGTGGCTGATCGTAGATCTGCAGGAAACATATCCTGTTGACCTGGTTCTTCTGTACCCGCGGCAGGACGGAACCAGCGCTTATTTTCCGAAATCTTTCAAGGTTGAGGTCTCTGAAGACAAGCAGAACTGGACAGAAGTCGCTCGTTATACGGAAAGCGCAAGCCTCGGCGCGCTGCCTCGGGCCTGCTCCTTTACCGCTGTTTCGGCACAGTATATACGCGTCACCGCACTGGAAATGACAGATGCGTTAGGAGGTAACGACGGTTATTTGTTCCAGCTGGGTGAAATCGAGGTTTACAGGCAGGATCGGACATAAAACGGCTGAAATGATAAAATAAACCCATAGAAACCCGGGCTTCGGGTATTCTATGGGTTTCGGCGCAAAGAGTCTGTTTGCCGCTCCTTGCGTAACCGGTACTGTCTCCGGACGTATTTATACCTGGAATCCGGCGTTCTCCTCCAGTACCGTCAGCGCAATCGTAAGATTTCCGTTTCGGCAACGAAGCTCATCGATAAAGGCGTGCAGATCCGTGTCGTTTTTTAGAATTACATGATACGTCAGCTCAAACAGGGCGCCCAAATCGATCGACTTGATCCGCTCCAATTTATAGCTCTTCGTATATTTTTCCAGAATATCATTGAATGCGTCCGCATAGTTCAAATCCTCCGGGATTTTGATCCGGAGCTGCCGTTCTTCGCAGCGGCGCGTTCCATAGCCGAAACGCGTCAGCAGAATCAGAACAACGCAGATCAATATCACAAAAAAGATTCCATATGTAATGTATCCTCTTCCGCAGGCAAATCCGCCGCCGAGCGCCAGAAACACGTACAGAATATCCTTCGGGTCTCCCGGAGCGCTTCGAAACCGGACCAGAGAAAAAGCTCCCGCCAGAGAAAAAGCTCCCGCAATACTGGAGCCTACCACCAATATAATCAACGCAACGACAGGCGGCAGCGCCACCAATGTCAGCATAAAATTCTGGGAAAAAGTCCCTTTTTTGCCGGTAGCGAGCATATACGCGCCGCTCGTAAGAAAGCCGACCGCCATTGCGGCGAAGATGATGATAAGTGCGTTTTTCGGATCAATCGTCATATCGCTGGTAAGCGAGTCCGTATCCAAAATACTGCGAAAAATTCTGTCCATGTTCGTGCTGTCCTCCATTTTCCGATTCTTCTCTATTTTTCTGTCGTTTTATTTCACATTTCTTGTATAACGCCGTTTATATAATGGAACTGTACACCATATCCGTATTCTCCATACGCTCCGATGCGATCATACGTGCATATTCCGTACCGTACTTGGAGAAGGAGCTGTTATACATTTTATTATCTTGCAGAAGGTGTGCAAACCAGAGCGGCAGATTCTTATCGATCTTCACTTCCATCAGCCAGATATCATCCTTCAGCATTTTCTGACCGTGATCTCCGGCATCAAGCGACAAATCGTACCTTCTGGTCCGAATATTCGTGTCGAAGGATACTCGGAACCCGGAATCGTTTTTATCAAAAAATGCCAGCCGGTCGTATGCAAGGTACAGCTTCGGCTTCAAATCATATATATGCGTAAAATAATCGATTTCTCGCAGAACCTGTCGATTCATATACGGCCGGAATTCGGGAAGCTCTCCTGTTTCCATATACCGCTTTGCCTCTTCCAGCTCGATGCAGCTTCTTCTTTTATTCACGATGCCCTTGTATTTCTTTTTGATTTCAAGAAATACGATGTCTCCGGGCTTTGGGATGCCGTATCCCCTGAGCCGCAGCTTTTCTTTGTACGGAGGCTTGGATAAGGAGCGCTGAATCAGGGTGTTATCTTCCGTATCATAATAAATATTGCAGATGGTGTAATATTTTCCGCCGGAATTATACGGATCCGGGTTCATCTGATCCCGGAGAACCTCGATCACCGCATCCTTTTGATCTGTACTTAACATATATTTTACCTCATATCTGTTAAATACTTCTTTTGCCATACTCCTTCACCACATTTCTTGTTATTATATCCGCATTATACCCGCCATTCGTGGTAAAATCTTGTCAATTTATTGGTTTGATTCGTACACTTCGATATCCGAAGCGTTCCTTCAGCGCCAAAACATTGCATTTATTCTGTCCGATATAATCGGAGAGCTCGCGTTCCGGTACATATGCCGTGTAGACATTGTTATGTACCTCTCCGATTTCAAGCAGCCGTTCATATGCGATCTGCGAACGAACCAACTGACCGAACGCCGGGTGATACGGTCCGGCGGCGATTTCACCGCCAGCATTGACTCCGTCAGAGGACTGGAGGCCCATCCGTATGACTTTTATATTTTCCGATTGATATTTTACCATTAATTCCGCACAAAATGCAACTGTTTTATCAAGCGGCGGAGCAATATATTCTCCTCTTATATACATTGTATGCAAAGGGGTGCCTTTGATGACAACGGTCGGGTAGATCCGGACGAAATCCGGGTGAAGACGGATGATTTCGTCTGCTGTTTTCCGATCGCTTTCATAGGAGGCGCCGGGTAAGCCTGTCATGGTTTGAAGCCCTAATTCAAAATTCCATGCCCGAATCAGTTCGGAGGCCCGCACTGTGTCAGCCGCCGTATGTCCTCTTCCTGCACGGCAGAGGACCTCGTCGTCCATCGACTGTGCGCCAAGCTCTATCGTGCGTACGGAATATTCCTTCAGCATGGCAAGAATTTCAGAATCGATATAGTCCGGCCGCGTAGAAATCCGAATCGAATCTACATGTTTATTTTTGACGTAAGAAGCCGCCGTTTCAAGATACCGCCGTCTGACGGATTCGGGAATTCCGGTAAAGCTGCCGCCAAAAAAAGCTACCTGGACAGCATCATAATTCGGAATGATATCCAGATAGCTTTCAATAATTTTTCGAACCGTATCCTGCGAGGGCGCGCTATTTTGTCCGCTGATCTTCCGCTGATTGCAGAAGCAGCAGGCATGCGGACAACCCTCGTGCGGCACAAATACCGGTATGATCAGCATTCGTCATTGCTCCGCAGGCGCAACGAACGGACAGTCGATCGACGTCCTTCTATTAAGAGGGCGCGCCCACCGCACGGCGTTCGTAATGATTTTCTGAACATTTTCATTATAAAACGTAGGATAAGATTCATGTCCGGGACGAAAATAAAAAATTTTACCGTAGCCCCTGGTAAAGGTACAGCCGGAACGGATTACTTCGCCGCCTTTAAACCAGCTGATAAAAACAACGTCGTCAGGAGCTGGAATGTCAAAATGTTCTCCGTACATTTCCTCCGGATCCAATACAAAGCTTTCCGGAACGCCTTCTGCGATCGGATGTCCGGGATTGCAGCACCAAAGACGTTCCTTGTCGCCTTCTCTCCATTTCAGCGTGCAGCCGGTTCCCATCAGGAGGCGGAACGGCTTGCACATATGTGAGGAATGCAGCGGAATAAATCCCATTCCCTTCAGAATGCGTTCCTTCACTCTCTCCGCCGTCGCATCACTGACCTTATCGTGGCAGACATGACTCCACCACAGAAGCACGTCGGTATTATCCAGAATTTCATCGGTAAGACCGTTTTCCGGCTCGTCCATTACGGCCGTCCGAACCGTCATATCTTCGTTCTTACCCAAAAAATCCGCAATCGTCTGATGGATTCCCTGCGGGTAGACCGCACGGATCTCCTCGCTGACCGTTTCATGATAATATTCGTTCCATACCGTCACTCGTATCATGGTCGTTTCACCTCATAAATAAATTCTGAACCTCAAACGAAGCCAAGCTTCTCCAAAAGGGCCTTCGCCGCCTGCTGTTCCGCTTCCTTTTTGCTTCTTCCGGAGCCCTCGGCGAAATTTTTGTCCTTTGTAGCTTTCTGTGCGATGGTTACTCTTGCATAATAGGTGCAGTCATGCGCCGGACCGTCCACACGAAAGATCTCGTAGCCGATCTCCGTCTGGCTTGTATTTACGGACTCCTGAAGCTTCGTTTTATAATCCGTATTTTCATATGTGGATGCATGCGCTTTGATGTAGCTCTCCATATCGAGCTTATCCATCAGCATGTCCGAAACGCTCTGAAGACCACCGTCCAGATAAATCGCGGCAAGTAAGCTTTCAAACGCATCCGCCTGAATGGACGGCTTTTCGCGGCCGCCGGAAAGGTCTTCTCCATGTCCCAGAAGCAGATATTCCTGAAGCCGTATTTTTCTTGCAATTTCCGCCAGCGAAGCCTCGCATACGACGGACGCGCGGAGCTTCGACATGCTGCCCTCGTTCATATCCGGAAAGTTTCGGTATAAATAGGTGCTGATCACTGTGCTCAGCACCGAATCTCCCAGAAATTCCAGCCTTTGGTTGCTTTCCGTCCGCTCATGCTTCGTGATTTTCTCGTTGGCATAGGACGTATGCGTTAAAGCTTTCACAATCAAGCTGCGATCATGAAAGCTGTATCCGATACATTCTTCCAGCTTTGAAATCTCTCCGGTCATTTTGAAACCGACTTAATATACTCGACGGCATCCCCTACCGTGGAAATTTTCTCCGCGTCCGCATCCGGAATCTCGATATCAAACGCTTCTTCAAAAGCCATGATCAGCTCGACGATATCGAGCGAGTCCGCGCCCAGATCATCCACGAACGAAGCGCTCATCGTAACGGCATCTTCATCTACGCCCAGCTGTTCAACCACGATTTCTTTTACCTTATCAAACATTGTTTACCAATCCTTTCTTTCCTCTTTGTACAGGAACTTGTGATATTATATAATATAGCAATTCAATTTTCAAATTATTATTACGAAATACGCATTTCCTGAAATGTAGACTTAATATCCTCAAGAAATGAGCTTTCCGCGAGATCGCACGCCTTGAGCACCACATACCGGATTGTCTTCGCATTGGAGCTTCCGTGGCTTTTGAGCACCAGCCCGTCTACGCCGAGAATCGGCGCTCCGCCGTTGATATCCGGGTCCAGCGTCTTCTTAAATGCATTCAGACCATCCTTCAGGAACAGCGCGCCGATTTTCGTCCGCAGATTTTTAAATAAAAGCTTTTTGATTTCCGTGAACATATATTTAGAAGTACCCTCGATCAGCTTCAGAATAACGTTTCCGGTAAATCCGTCGGTTACGACGACATCGGCTCTGCCCTCGAAAAGGTCCTTGCCCTCCAGATAGCCTATGTAGTTCAGCGGAGATTCCCGCAGCATTTCATTTGCCTCTTTTATGATTTCGGGGCCTTTTTCATCCTCCGAGCCGATATTTACAAGTCCGATCCGCGGCTCTTCCGTTTTAAAAAGCGCTTTCATATAAGCGGCTCCAAGATAGGCAAACTGTTCGTAGCGTTCTGCCTTGCAGGACATATTTAATCCCGAATCCACCAGAATCATTCTGCCGCCTTTTGTAGGGATCACTGATCCGAGGCACGGCCGGTCAATTCCCCCGATTCGTTTTAAGATCGTAATGGAACCGACAAGCAAAGCGCCGCTGTTTCCGGCAGAAAGAAATACGTCACCCTTTCCCTCTTTCAGCATTTTAAAGCCTACAGTCAGCGAAGAATCGCTTTTCGCCCGAATCGCCTTTGTCGGTACGTCATCGTTGGTAATCACCTGTGTCGTATGCCGGATCGTGATCCGCCCGGGATCATATTGCTCGCTGCTGAGGATCTTGCGGATCTCCGGTTCGTCACCAATCAGCACGACAGAAAAGCCGCCCCGTTCGTTTATGGCCTCAACGCATCCTTTCACTATTGCATAGGGGGCGTTGTCTCCGCCCATGGCATCCACCAAAACAATCATTTTATGTTTTCACCTTTCGCGTTTCCGTCGGTATAAAGGACATTCCTATTTTTATAAACATATTCTATGCCTGATACAATCGTAAGTATTACAGCCAGAAGCATCACGATATTACCACACAAATACATATATTTTCTCGTCTGCGCAAGAGATTCCGGGATCACGCCCGCGGTCAGAAGCACGACGATCGCAATCGTCTGAAAAAGCATTTTCGCCTTGCCAAGCGTCCCCGCCGCAATCACGACGCCCTTGCTTGCCGCCAGCATCCGAATACCGGATACCATAAATTCCCGCGCCAGTATAATAAGCGTCGCCCATAAATACATCAGGCTCACACCCGTAAGAGAAAGAAGCGCCGCCGTCACAAGAAGCTTATCCGCAATCGGATCCAAAAATTTTCCGAAGTCCGTAATCAAATGGTATTTTCTCGCGATGTGACCGTCCGCAGCGTCCGTCAGAGAAGCAATAACATAGACCGCCAGTGCGAAATATTCCCTTGTATCCGCAAAAAAATTCCCTTCGTTCATAAAACCCAGCGATTCCGGATACGGGAATGCAAACACGGCAAAAACAAGAACAAGCACCAGTCTTGTCACGGTCAATTTATTGGGTAGATTCAATAGGGATACAACTCCTCTCCGGGCGAAAACGGAATACGTTTTATAAAAATTTATTATACACAAATTTGACGGCCTGTCAAATCATATTCTTCTGCAACCAGGATTTCAATTTTGACGATATTTCCGATCTGCAAAGGCTCCAGGGCGGTAAAATAAATTCTGCCGTCCACGTCCGGCGCTTCGGCATAGCTTCTTCCATAATAGAAAATTCCGTCCTCCGAAATGCCTTCTACCAGGACATCATAAATTTTTCCAATCCGGCTCCGATTATTTTCCGCGGAAATCTCCTGCTGAAGCGCCATCAGCCGGTCGCAGCGCGTTTTTTTCAGAGAAGCGCTCACCTTATTCTTCATGCGGAATGCCGGCGTGCCCTCCTCCGGTGAGTACGGAAACACCCCGAGCCGGTCGAAGCGCACTTCTTTAACAAAAGCCTCCAGCTCGGAAAACGCTTCTTCCGTTTCTCCCGGAAAACCTACGATAAATGACGTGCGCAGGATACATCCGTCCAGCTTTTCCCGGAATTTTCGAAGTATCGATCGAATTTCATCCGGACCGCCGCGCCGGTTCATCGCTTTCAAAAGCCTGGCGTTGATATGCTGCAGCGGCAGATCGACGTACGGCAGGACCTTTTCACAGTCCCGCATGGCGTCAATCAGTTCCTCTGCAATTTCATCCGGATATAAATACAGAATCCGAATCCAAACGATTCCCTGAATTTCGTTAAGGGCGTACAGCAGCTCGGCCAGAGCCGGCTTTCCGTACAGGTCCGTACCGTACCGCGAAGTATCCTGCGCGACCAGTATGATTTCCTTAACGCCGGCAAGAGCCAGCCGCTTGGCCTCACTGAGAATGTCTTCCTTTTTTCTGCTCCGGAACGGTCCGCGGATATCCGGAATGGCGCAATACGCACAGCGGTTGTCACAGCCCTCTGAGATCTTTAAATAAGCGCTCCCCGCGGGGCCCGCAAGAATTCTCGGGCGGTTCAGATAGGAAATGTCGCCCGTAAATTCGGAGTATTCGAATCGCTCTCCTGCGAGACAGGCCTCCACGGCTTCCAGGATGTTTTCATAACCGCTGATTCCCAGAATCGCGTCGACCTCCGGAAGATCCTTTTTGATTTCCTCGGCGTAGCGCTGCGCAAGGCAGCCCGCGGCGATCACAGCCTTGCAGCGTCCGTTTTTTTTGCAGGCGGCCGCATCGAGAATCGCTTCGATCGCTTCTGTTTTTGCGCTTTCAATAAAGCCGCACGTATTAATGACGATAATATCGGCCTGTTCCTTCTGATCCGTGATCCGGTATCCGGCACGGCTTAAAATGCCAAGCATAATTTCCGAATCCACCTGATTTTTCGCACATCCCAGAGAAATGACGGAAATTTCACAAGAGTCCTTCATTGGAGTCCTCGCCTTCTTCTTTGATTTTTCGCATGGCATATTCCGCCGAAGCCGCAGAAAAGCCTTTCGCCGCTAGAAACCGGTAAAGTCCCGCAAGCTGGCGGCTATCGTCCGAAAGATGCCCTCGTGTTTTTTTATACAGCAGCCGATAAGCGTTTTCGTCGTCCGACGGCGCGCCGGGCTCTGCGTATGCCGCGTCAAGCGCGGACTCGGCAACTTCTCTCGCTACGCCCTTTTGATAAACCAGTTCTTTTGTAAGGTAAGCCCGAGAGACCGGTTTGCTCCGGAATACGGAGGCGATGAATTTTTCGCAGTAAGCCGCATCGTCAAGATATCCCAGCTCTTTCAGGCGCCGGATCGTTTCCTCAAGCGCCGCGGCGGTAAAGCGAGCCCAGCCTTCGCCAATTTCGGAAACCGGAAATTTTTCCGCAAGCCGCCGCCTTACCTGAGCCTCTGTTTTGGTCGAAAATAAAACGTATGAGGCGGCGGAGGCCATCATACGTTTTGCAAGCACCACCGTACAGATTTCTTCATACCCCCTGCACGGCTCGCCCTCCCGGTAGAGGCCGTGCTCCAGGACCTCCTCTTCCGTAAAAGAAAGCGCTTCGCCGTTGCTGAAGGTGATTCTATACGATTCTCCGTCCTTTTCCGGCCGGAGGCAGGATACAATTGTAACTTCATTCCGTTCCATCAGCCGCATCCGCGCCGCTCTGCGGCTTCTTTCCCATCTTTTCCTGTGCTGCGGCCCGAACCTTTGCTTCCACCTCGTCCATCACGTCGGGATGTTCCTTGAGATATGCTTTTACGTTCTCGCGGCCCTGTCCGATCCGCTGATCCTGATAAGAGAACCAGGCGCCACTTTTATTAATGATATCATACGAAACCGCCAGATCCAGAACCGAGCCCGGGCGGGAAATGCCTTCCCCATATATGATATCAAACTCCGTTTCCCGGAACGGAGGCGCAACCTTGTTCTTTACGACCTTCACGCGCGTTCTGTTTCCGATTACTTCCGTACCGGACTTAATCGCTTCGATTCTTCTGATGTCAAGCCGGACGGACGCATAGAATTTAAGCGCTCTTCCCCCCGTCGTTGTTTCGGGATTTCCAAACATAACGCCGACCTTTTCCCGCAGCTGATTGATAAAAATCGCGGTAGTCTTAGATTTGTTGATCACGCCGGACAGCTTCCGCAGCGCCTGCGACATCAGCCTGGCATGCAGGCCGACATGAGAATCGCCCATTTCTCCATCGATTTCCGCTTTGGGCACAAGCGCCGCCACAGAGTCTATTACAATGACGTCGATTGCGCCGCTACGCACAAGCGCTTCCGCGATTTCAAGCGCCTGTTCTCCGGTATCCGGCTGGGATACGATTAAATTGTCGATATCGACGCCAAGCGCCTTTGCATAAACGGGATCCAGCGCGTGCTCCGCGTCGATGAACGCCGCGTCGCCGCCGTTCTTCTGCGCCTCCGCAATGACGTGCAGCGCAACGGTGGTCTTTCCGGAGGATTCCGGTCCGTAGATTTCTATAATTCTTCCTCTTGGCAGGCCGCCTACGCCAAGCGCCAGGTCCAGGCCCAGAGCGCCGGTGGAAATTACGTCTACGTTCATTCCCACATTGTCTCCGAGCTTCATGACGGCTCCCTTTCCAAACTGCTTGTCTATGTTTGCAATCGCATTTTCAAGCGCTTTTTTCCTTTCCGCTATTTTTCTTTCGTCGAGCTGTTCCGCCATATGAAACCTCCTCTTTTTGCGATTCATTTTCCGGCTTCTGAAAACGACCGATAACACAACATATTGTACCTCATTCCGTTTATTTTGGCAACCGGTACGATTATTTCCCTGCGCCGAGGTACTCTTCTTCCGAGATTTCCTCCTGGCCTACGAGACGCGTCATATTTAGCTGAGCAAGAACCAGACCGTAATAAATTCCCTTGGCCCGCAGAAGCTCGTCATGCGTCCCGGATTCCGCGATTCTGCCGTGATCCAGCACGATCAGGCGGTCTGCGAATTTCAGCGTAGACAGCCGGTGCGCGATTGCGATGGTCGTCCTGTTTTGGACAAGCCGCCGGAGCGCTTCCTGCACCAGCTTTTCACTTTCCGTGTCAAGGGACGCCGTGGCCTCATCCAATATAAGAATCTTGGGATCATGGATCACGGCGCGGGCGATTGCGATTCGCTGCTTTTCTCCGCCGGAAAGCGTCTGTCCGTTCTGCCCGATCCTTGTATCATAGCCATCCGGAAATTTCATGATAAAATCATGCGCGTTGGCCAATTTGCAGGCCCGAATGACCTCTTCGCGCGTAGCGTCCGGCTTGGAGTAGATTACATTTTCAAAAATCGAGCCGCTGAACAGGAACGTTTCCTGTAAAACGACGCCGATGCGGCTTCGGAGATAGTGCTGCGGGATCTCTCTGAGATCGACGCCGTCAATCAGGATCTGACCGGAATCGGGATCGTAAAAGCGAAGCAGTAAATTAATCATTGTACTTTTCCCGGAACCCGAATGGCCCACAAGTCCGATCATTTCTCCGCTTTTCACTGTAAAGCTGATGTTTTCGAGCACTCCCTGATACGATTTATAGCCAAAGTAGACATCGCGGTATTCGATCCTTCCCCTGAGCTCCGGTTCCTTCGGCTGTTCCGCATCCCGTACCTTCGGTTCGTTGTCCAGAATATCAAACACGCGCGCCGCAGCGGCGACAGCGTCCGCAATGGAGCGCGGAAGAGAAATCATATAATTGATCGGGCCGTATATCATCGACGCGTATGTCGTAAACTGCACAAGCGTTCCCGCGTCCATTCGACCGCGCAGGATATACATTCCCCCGGCAAGCATCAGCGCAAGATGGCTGAACGTCGTTAAGATCCGGATCAGAGGCTGAATCGTATTCCAGAACACCTCGTTGCCGATGCACAGATTTTTATAGGAACTGCACACGGCCTTATAACGCTCGATTTCCTTCTCCTCCGTGCCGAAGGTTTTGACGACACGGATCCCGCTCAGAATATCCTGCAGCACTGCGCTGCATTTTCCGGACAGGCGCCAGAGCCGCCTATAGATCTTACGCGTTTTCCTGTGAAAGGCCCGCATCAGAAGCACGATCAGCGGCGCAGGCACGATTACAATCAGCGCCATTTTCCAGTTGATAAAAAATAGGTAAATGGCGACTGCCAGCAGCGTCAGAAATTGGTTGATGCATTCGGTTCCTTCAGACTGGATGAAATTCTTCACCCGGTTTGTGTCATTGGATACACGGCTGATCAGGTCTCCCACTTTGTGATCGTTCGTAAAGCTTACAGACATCGCATGAATATGCTCAAATACGGAAACGCGGAGATCATGTACGATATTGCTGCTGAGCTTTGCCAAAAGCCGCGCGCGCAGGATGGTGATCAGCGCGATCATTGCTCTGCAGGTGAAATATGCCAGTATGACGAACGCAAACAAAATCATAAAATCACGCATATTTCCGCGTTCTTCCGCAGGCAGCAGATAAACGTCGTTTACGAGCACCTCGTATATTTTCGGCATTAGAATGTTAAGACCTGTTGCGGCCAGAAGCATCGCTGAGGCCGCGGCCAAATGCGGGATATAACGGGAGGCAAGGCGAAACAGGCGAAGCAGCACCGTGGATTTCTTTACGCAGCGCGGACAAATTGTGCTGCCCTGCGGCAGAAGGTTTCCGCATTGCAAGCATTTTCGGTCGGGCTCCTCCCGGAGCTCCGTGCTTCTGCCTTCGTATGCCATGTTGATTTTCTGCGCGATCGTAGCGTAGCGTGCGGCATGCTCCATGGAAAAACGCGCCAAATATACGTCTTCTCCCGTTTCCGCCGCTTTGGCCTCCAGAATTCCCGCTCCGCTCATGGCATTGACTTTAAAATCGCGAAATGCTGCGATGAGAATTTCCTTGCGTACCGATCCGCCCTCCAAAAAAAGAATATTCCGGTCCGTAACGACGCAGTAGCCATCTATAAACGCTCCGGTTTCATTCAGATCCCAGGGAATCGCGTACACCATTTTTTCGGATGCGTACCGGTCAGCCACGAGATTCGCGGCCCAGTCCGGCAATGTAAAAAACAGCGTCATTACACGATAACCTCCAGATTTCGAATGCTCTTTTTATCAAGGGCTGAGATATCCGGGATATGATACCGGTTTCCGTCTACGTCTATGATCAGCATCCTTTTCGGGGAAAGGCGGATGAAGCTCGAAGAATTGTTGTGTGCCGTGACGCTGCGCGCGCCGGCCGTTGTTTCAGCTTCCATATACACAAATCCGTGCTCATCCTTCAGCTTGCGGATTCGTATGATATCCGGCGTAAAATACCGCATTTCCAGTTCCTCACGGACCAGCTTCTGCTGATCCTCCGGTAAAGAGGCCAGATCCTCAATGATGCCGATTTCCTCTCCGGGTTCCCTGTTTTCTTTTACCTCGCGTACGGACAAATAGCCCGTCGGCTGCGAAAGCGGGAACGCTCTCTGAATCATGATCCGCGCGTATGTTTTTTCTCCGACCGAAAGGGAAAGAAATCCGCCCTCCGTCTTTGTAAAGCGAAGCGTCTCGCTCGCAAGATAATTCATTTTCGCAATTTCTTCCATAGTCGTTATTTTTCCTCTAATCCTCTCATTTTCAGCGCTTCCTTCTGGATCTGGTAGAGCCTGTAATAAACGCCCTCTAAAGCGTAAATCTCCGCATGTGTTCCCATTTCCACAAGATTTCCGTTTTCAATTACGATCAGACGGTCCGCATTCCGAAGCGTCGACAGGCGATGCGCGATATTAAACGTCGTTCTTCCGTGGGAAAGCTGTTCGAGTGCTTTCTGGATATGCAGCTCCGTTCGCGTATCTACCGCAGAGGTCGCCTCGTCCAGAATCAGAATCTTGGGATCTTTCAAAATCGCCCTGGCGAGCGAAATACGCTGCCGTTCTCCTCCGGAAAGGCCCTTCCCTCCTGTTCCGATCCACGTATCGTAAGCGTCGTCCATTTTCATGATAAAATCATGCGCATCCGCCATTTTCGCGGCGCGGATCACTTCCTCGCGCGTGGCAGACGGTTTCGTATAGGCAATATTATCAAACACGGTTCCCATAAAAAGATATGTGTCCTGCAATACAGTGCCGACCTGATTGTGAAGCCAGTCAAGCGATAGCTCTTTGATATCTACGCCGTCGAAGCGGATCGTTCCCGATTCCGTATCATACAGCCGTGCAATCAGATTGATCAGCGTGGATTTTCCGGCACCCGAAGGTCCGACGATCCCAATATGCTCTCCCGGCGCCGCCTCGAAGGATATGTTTTTCAATACCGGCCGATTCGGAAGGTAGCTGAAATTCACATTTTCAAAGGTAACACGCCCTTTAAAATCATCAATTGTTTTCGGCGTTTCCGATTCTTGTATAACGGAACGCGCATCGATAATCTCGAAAATCCTGTTCGCGGAATTCATAGCCGATGCAAACTGCTGTACGGTATTCGTGAGCCATTCCAGCGGTCCATAAATCATGCCAACGTATCCGACAAGCGACGTCAGCTGCCCGAAGCCCATGCTTCCGTCAATAATCATCTTCCCCCCGAAAACATAAATAATCAGTGAGCCCATCCACATCACAAGGCTTACGATCGGGAAAACCGTTCCCGATTTGGTGCTGATATCTGCCTGACTTTCTCCAAACGTCCTGCTTCGCTCCGAGAAGGATGCGTTCTCGGTTTCTTCCTTTCCGAACGCCTTTACAACGCGCACGCCCGTAAAAGAATCGTTCATTCGCGCAGTCATGGCGCTTCTGTAGCGAAAGCTTTTAGAGTACATTCTGTCAAATTTCGGCAGATAGCGGCGAAAAAACAAGATAATAAATGGAGTAGGGATCAGAATCAGTACGGATAGCGCTGGGCGCATTGCAATCATTACTGCCGCCACGCCAAACAGCTTCAGCAGGTTCACGATCAGAAACGGAATGCCGTCGAGCAGGAACCACTGCACTTCTTCGGCATCCGAATTCACCCGCGTCATCAGCGCGCCCGTCTCTTTATCCGTAAAATATTTAATCGAGAGACGCTGCATGGAGGAAAAAACATCCGTACGCATATCATATACGACTTCGTTTGCAAAGCGCGCGTTTTTCCTCCCGTATATAATCGTAAAGCACATTGACAGGAGCTGCAGCAGAGCCAGGCCCCCGACCAGCAGGAAAATCTTTCCGTAATGCGGGCTGTTGCTGTTCAGCACTTCGTCGAAAAGTACGGTTCCCTGAAAATACGGCGCCACGACTTCAAATCCGGCGGTAATGAGAATAAACGTCAATATAAAGATAATATAGCTCTTATAGTGACCGGCATACGCAAGCAGGCGGCGAAAAACACGCGCTTTGTTAACGCAGTGCGGACAGAGCCTCGTGTCATCCCGGTACGGCCGCCCGCAGTTTGGGCAGCGCTCCTCCCGCTCCAATTCAGGCATTTCTGCGGAATTTTCTTCCCCGTGAAGCAGCTTTGTAACGGCAGCGGTAAATTTTCCGAAGGCCTTGTTCATTGCATTGCTGCCGCGGCATACAATACGAAGCTTGCCGCCGCTTTGCAGAGAAATTGCGAGCGTGGTCGCCGCGATTTCAACGGCCAGCTCGTCGCCGCTCCGCAGCGGATACGTTTCGATCGAATGCCCTTCGCAATATTTATATAACGTATTATTGTGTACCAGCAGCCAGACGTCTCCGTACCGAAATTCATCCGTCAGATCTGTTTTCAGAAAAAGTCCTGCTGCTTCCGGCGGGATGCCGGCGGACTCGGCCAGCTTCTGCGGAATCCGTTCGGACAAATCCCGATTTTTTCTATTTTCCGTGTGTTTTCGGTTTCCCAATTAATCACCGTTCTTCCGTAAGCTTTCTGATTTCTTCCGGAGAGACGTGCCGCCATTGTCCCTCTTTCATGTCTCCGAGCTCCAGAGAGCCAAAGCCGATCCGCATCAATCGGATGACGGGATGGCCGATTTTTTCCAGCATCCTGCGTACCTGCCGGTTTCTTCCTTCCCGGATGCAGACCTCCGCAATGGCGTTGTTCCCCTGATACCCCGTGACATCAAGTACCGCCGGCAGCGTTTTCCCGTCGTCCAGGAACACTCCTTCCGCAAATTTTTTAACGTCGCTCTCGTCCGGAACACCTTTCACGACCGCCCGATACGTCTTCCAGATTTCGAAAGAGGGATGCGTAACCTTCTGCATAAAATCTCCGTCGTTCGTAAGCAGGAGCAGACCGGTGGTGTCATAGTCCAGTCTGCCGACAGGATACAGTCTGGCGTCGATTCCCTTGATCAGATCAACGACGCATTCCCGGCCGCGGTCATCCTTTACAGAGGAAAGGACGCCGGCAGGCTTGTTCAAAAGGATATAATATTTTCTCTTTTCCGGTTCTGCTGGCATCCCGTCCACTGTCACGGCGTCCCCCGGCTTTACTTTGATTCCCATTTCCGTGACCGGCTTGCCGTTCACGCTGACGCGTCCGTCTCGGATCATCTGTTCCGCCGCGCGCCGCGAGGCGACGCCGCAGTGCGCCAGATATTTCTGGAGTCTCATTTCTTCCATCTTTTACAGCTGCACCTCTTGATTCTGTTTCATAAAGTACACAATCCGGTCCGGCTCGCTTCCGAAGGTCCTGCGGATGCTTTCCGCATAGCAGGCCAGCTGAATCCGGTATCGGTCGGGATCCGGATGCTCATCCGTTTTAAAATCGATTACCGTGTATTTGTCTCCTTCCCGGATCAGGCAGTCGATCATGCCCTGTACCGCCGTGACGGATCCCTCCACCTCCATCAGCTGCGTAAAAGGGATTTCCTTTCGGACTTCATCCGCGCCGGCGATTCTCTGTGCAAGCGCGCTTGTCACATATTCGGCAAGCAGCGCTTTGTTTACGGAGGCCGCGGCGCTGCGGTTCAGGAATCCTTCGTCCTCCGCCCGCAGTACAAGCTCCTCTATGTAGTTCGCCGCATCCGCCGCGCCAATGCCCCGGATCCGGCTGTAATCGATCTGCTGCAGGCACGTATGAACCGCCGTACCGCGTTCGGCAGCCGTCAGATCAGAATTTCCCTCATAGGCAAAATCCGGCATTTCTGCCATTTTTACCCGAGGCGCGTGTAAGCGGAGCTCCTCACCGCGTTCGCGAAGGTCATAAATCCGCTTCAGATCCGAAACAGAAAGCTTCGCGGGCACGAACGCATTTTCTTTCTCATTCTCTTCCCGGTAAAACGTCATTGGCGGAGGCGGGATCGGCAGGCTCAGCCTCTGCGCCGCGTCAGCGGAAAATGCCGAGTCCTCCTCCGCCGGTTCCGGCTCTTCCAGGAAATGGGTATGTCCGGCATCAGAAACGCCGCACATCATGAGCCAGTCCAAAAAGCAATCTGCATTCAGAACGTGATATTCCAGCGGTTCTCCCGTAACGGCAGAACATTTATTCTTGCAGATTTCCTGATATTTGTCAAATTCCGTCCGAATGCTTCCCGTAAGAATGAGTTTTTCCGCAGCCCTTGTCATCGCCACGTATAAAATCCGCATTTCTTCCGCCTGATTATCGGCTTCCAGCCTTCGGGCCACACAGAATTTCATGACGGAAGGATATTTCACCTTCAGATCCTCGCGGTAGCAGGTCGGTCCCAATCCGAGAAGCCTGTGCTTCAAAAGCGGCGCTCCGGTGTCCTTTTTGTTAAAGCTTTTACCGGTTTCACTCAAAATCACAACGGGAAACTCGAGGCCCTTGCTTTTGTGAATACTCATAATTCGGACGACATTCATCCCCTCCGCCGCCGCTGCGGCTTCGGCAAGATCGCCTTTGCGTTTTTTCAGATTATCAAAATAATATAAGAAGCGAAACAGGCCTTTATTCGTGCTGTTGTCGTATAAAATCGCACGCGCATACAAAATATTGATATTGGCCGTATGCAGCTCTCCCAGGGGGCCTGTCTTAAGATGCTCGTAAAAATGATTTTCCTGCATCAGCGTCCACACAAGCTCTGACACCGGAATATGCAGCGAGATTTTCCGCAGAGCCGCCAGACGCTCTGTAAGCTGATTCAGGCGTTCCCGGAGCGCCGGAGCGCCGGAATAGTGAAGACACATCTCGTAAAACGATTCCGCTTCCGCGCCTCTGCGCAGATTATCCGCCTTGATTTCGGCAAGATCGCTGTCTTGAAAACCATAAACGTTCCGCATCATCGCCACAAAATGGATATCCTGCAGCGGATTGTCGATCACCTTCAGAAAGGAAAGCAGAATGTTTACCTCTGCGTTTGCAAAAAAGCCGCCGTCCTCAGCATAATACGCTGGAATTCCCCTTTTTTTCAGGCTCTGCGCATAGGTCTCCCCGAGATTGCCGGAAGACGGCGCGCGCATCAGAATCACGATATCCCGGAACGTAATCCCGCGCAGCGCGCCTGTTGTTCTGTCATATACCTGATAGTTCCGGTCAATAAGGTCTTTTACGATTTCCGCAGTAGCCTCCGCCTCGTAGTTGGGAGAATCTTCCCGGTTCGCTTTTCCCCGCCGGATGACGTAGAGCTCCGTTTCGCGGTCCTCCTGGTCTTCCGGATAATAGGATGCGCCAAAATGGAGCGCCTCTTCCTCTCCGTACGAAATTCCGCAGGTATGCTCCGTCATGATTTTGTGGAACACGCGGTTTACGGAAGTAAGAACGGACTGACGGCTGCGGAAATTTCGGTTCAATATCACAAGCTTGTCTGCGGAAGGCTGCCTGCCGTATTTTTTATATTTTGAGGCAAACAAATCGGGACGTGCCTGCCGGAACCCGTATATGCTTTGTTTTACGTCTCCCACCAGAAAAAGGTTTGCCTTGTCGGGCTCTCCGCCGCTGCGGGAAACGAGAGAAAGGATCGCATCCTGCAGCTCGTTGGTATCCTGATATTCATCAATATAAACTTCTTCAAAATATGCGCTGTAGCGTTCCGCCACCTCACTTTTGCGGAGGCCTCCGTCCGCCTCGCGTACGGAAAGCGTGCGGAATGCGATATGCTCGAGATCGTTAAAATCCAGGAGATGCATTTCGCGCTTCCGTTTGGCATATGCTTCCGAGAAATTGAGCGTCACATCGATCAGACAGGCCATGTCCTCCTTAAGAAGCGCCAAATCTTCATACGGCGCCTCCGGCGAATCCCCCATCTTCGAAAGAAGCGCATCCTTTATTTTATTGACAAGCTTTGTGCGTTCTTCTTTTACGGCCGCTGCGGCGGCAAGCGCCGCTTCGTCATACGCCGCCTTACGCTTTGCCGTCATGACCGGCGCCCGTTCAAAGCGCATCGCAGAGATGGTCTGATACAGGTCCTTCCACTTTGTTGAAGCAGTCTCCGCCGCTTCGCATTGCTGTAAAGCGCGGACGGTCTTTTCTATCACGGGTTTGTCGCGTTCCAGCATGTCGAGATATTCCGTAATTCCGAAGCGTCTGCAGAGCTCCGTCAGCCGCAGAAAATTTTCCTGATACGACACTGCCGTAATCAGAAGATCCCGCACAAGATCGGCGCACCAGTTCGTTTCTGTAAAATCCGCAATTTTTTCCGGATCGAAGGATTCCTTTTGCTTCTGAAGCCACAGCTCCGGATCGGGACTGCTTTGTGCAAAATCATATAGGGAAAAAATCTGGTCGATCAGTCCCCGATCGCTGCGATAGGTTCCATAAACGTCGATCAGACGGAAGAACGAGGAATCTTCCGTCTGATACCACGCCTCTATTACATCATCCATAACGTCCTCACGCAGCATGGCAATTTCCCCCGAATCTGCGATCCGAAAAGATGCGTCAATCCCGCTTTCTACGGAGTTGCTCTTAATTACATTCTGGCAGAATGCGTGAATGGTTGTAACATACGATTTCGAAAGCAGCGTCTGCTGGCGGCTGAGGCGTCTGGCCTGCTCTGCGGTCAGATCCTCAGAATCCAGCTTTCTCTGCAGCGAAAAATAGAGCCGCTCCCGCAGCTCCGCAGCGGCAGCGGTCGTAAACGTAACAACCAGCAGCCTGTCGATGTCCGTTTTTTCCTGAACCGCTTTCAGGATGCGTTCGATCAGCACGGCCGTTTTGCCGGACCCTGCGGCCGCAGAAACGAGCATGTTTCCGCCCGTTTCACAAATCGCCCGTTGCTGATCCTCCGTCCAGTTTGTACTCATAGATATAATCCACCGTAAATTCTCTGATTCGTACTGCGATATTGTTTCGGTAGGCTTCGTCGCCGAAAAGCTTCCAGTCCTGATCGCTCGTGATATAACCCGGTACAATCAGCATCGCAGGACTTTTTACATGATTCAGGAAGACGTCTGCCGTTTGTTCCCTTACGTCAGAGCCCTCTTTTCCGGCGAGCGCTCTTAAGTCGGCGGAAAGGATCTCCGCGGCTCTTTCAAGACCGGAGTCGGGTGTCAGGCAAATATGCGGACCGGACATCGTCTGGCTTGGTTCCGCCCCCGTATCAAAATGATAGATAATGTCGCAGTCATATTTGTTGAAGATTTCCGCTCTGACAATGGCGCTCTGAAGCTCTTCGTTTCCGATATCCGTGCGCGGCATAATAACAGTGGCGCCCGCTTCCTCCAACGCGGCTTTCAGCAGGTTTGCAAGCGCGATATTCACCTGCGTACCAAGTCCGACGCTGTGCGCGTTGTAAGATGCAGCAAAATCGATTCCGATATAGGCGCCGTCAAGCCGGTTCGCAGCAAATCCCTCTTCGTCAACAAACAAAGCGGAATAAACATATCCGGAAGTATCCTCGTACCGAACCTTATACCACAGACCCTTTTCCAGAACCTCCAGCTTCTCACACTCCGTAAGGGTTTGTTTCACCGGGTAGAAAAAGCCGGGCCCGGTACGGAGTGTGATCTGTGTTTTATTGGTCGGGATTATCAGCTGCTCCTCCATATCAAACGCATTGCTTGGCGGTTCCGATTCGCCGAAAGACCGCACGGCTCCGCAAAGCAAAATGCCGAGCGTTAGAATCAGCAGGCTGCATCTGAGAAGGATCCTGTAAGAGGCTCCTTTTTGCTTCATCCTTTTCTCAGCTCCCTGACGGTCATCCCGTAAATTGCACTGTCAATCAAAGTATAGTCGTCGCTCCAATGATTGCCGCCCGTTACAAAGTGCCCAGGACCGTAGGCGCTGGATTCCGCCGGAACCAGATGAAGCGGTCCAAACACATTCCGTCTGGAGCAGACGAGCGTGACGCCGATGTCGCGGCCGGCGGCCACCCATTCGGTAATGTCCGCCTCATACGGCTCCCAGGCCAGAATTTGCGCTTTTGCTTCGCTGTCTCCGGCAGGCGCCACCTTCACAAGAGAACCGCGGTAACCGTCGATCTTCAGACAAATGCGATCCGACGAACGGGAAGCGGCGAATACGCTGTTCGGGATCTGATAAGTCACACAGCCCGTATAAAACGGCAGGTTGTATTCACAAAGATTTTTAAATCCGATGCGCTCCGGCTTCCGATCCAGAATTTTCTTATGTCCTTCCAGCCGTACGCCGAAGTCTCCCACCAAATACAGCGCCTCAATATTGGTCGTGCGCCGGAACAGCGTCTTGCGGGTAACGGTATTTCTGCCCATCTGAACGAGTCCCGCAGGGATCTCCAATTTTTTGAAGCAGACATCGATCCAGAAGTCATCCGGATCCGCGCATTCCAGACGCGTGCCATTCAGATAATACTGGCAGAATTCGGGGCGCTCCGCAGCAAGGAAGAGCTTGCCCTCCGGCAGCACATCTGCATAAAATTCATATTCGAGTTCCAGCTCGCCGTACGCATCGTCACAATACTTTTTAGCGTACCACGGCTGCAGCATGTCTCCGCTTCTGTGCTCGATTCCCGCCGTGTCTCTGATTTTTCCGTCTACACGCAGGACCTCTTCCTCCGGCTGCCATTCGCCGTTTTGGAATTTCCACTTTGCAAAGTCAAGCACGCAGACGTTCGGTTCATCCAGAGTATATGCAAATTCACTGTCAGCGGGAAGCTTGATAGTCTTCAGCTCTTCCGCTTTCTCCGGTGTTTCCAGCGACGGATCCTCTTCGCGGGTAAATACGAATATTTTTTCTCCTGCGGCTTCCATTCCGAACGATACCGCGGGAGCTCCGTTTTCAATAGAAAGCTCTTTGCGGAACCGTTTGCCCGAAGCCAGATCCCATTGCTCCGCAAACAGAGGCGCTTCCCGCAGGGAAAACGCGCCGGAAGGATCCTGCAGCGAAAGGCGCAGAGAGGTACGCGGGTTTTCCCGGTCCGTATTCAGCAGCGCTGCGTAAAGGAGCTTTCGGTCTGCATCGTAACGCATCTGTACGAAAACGCTTTCCGCGCCCTCTCCCTCCACTACAGGGTAAAAGGAGGACGTCTTCCTCGCCGCTTCGGCAAGCGCTTGCTTTTCAAACGGGATCGTTACGGCATTCGGATGAGCGGCCAGCTCGCAGACCGCTTTGGATTCGACGCCGTCTACATATTGAGGAATCTCTCCCGAGAAGATCACGCTTCCGCCCAGCTCTAAAAATTCTTTTAAGATTTGAACGGTAGAGGAGCGCATGGTGATCATGCCGCTTACGATTACCGTACGGTAATCGGCTTTTCCAATCCGGAGAATGGCTTTTCCGTCGGAATCCCGGCCCGTGGAATACAGCTCCTTCATCATGTATTCTTCGCCGTAATCAAAATCAAGCTGGCTTCCCATCAGCATATGGAACAGCTGCTCATAATGCTTTTCAAGCTCCCTCTCGTCCGTGTTGTCCGGCGTCGGATTGATCCAACGCGCCCAGCCGGCGTAGATCATCGCCCACGTTGATTCGATGGGGTTCAGCACAAGAAGATCGCAAACCTGGCGTCCCTGCGTCATAATGGCGCCAAATCTGGCAAAATACGTTTCTACATAATTATAATCTTTATAATAAGTGGACTGATGGAAAATGCTGCCCGGATAGTCGCGCTTCGACTCGCCCTCCATCGTGTACCAGGAAAGATGCTGGCATCGCAGATTGATTCCGAGAAGAGCCTGCCAGTCTCCGACCGCCTTATGCCCACGGAAGTCGAATTGCCACCCCGTACAGCCGTACAGCTCGGAAAGCATCCATTTCTGGCCAACCTGTCTGGCAGCAGACGCCAATTGCTTCACTACCCAATAGCAGCGGTTATGCTCCGTCAGAAGGTCGATGCCCGGATAGGTCATATGCGGATAGAAACGCATCAGAGAGCCGTTCGGAACCGTCTGGTTCGCAAACGAATCCTCATGCAGCACATGACCTGTAAAAACCATTCCGTTTTTGTCGCACCATTCACGGATCGGCTCTGCAAAGCGTTCGATAAAGAGGTTGTTGCCGAGATCAACAAAATCCAGCTTGATTTTTGCAACCTTATGCCCGTCTTTGCGGAAAAATAATTCGGGAAGAAGCGGCCTCAGCTGGTAGCCGTATCTCTTTTCGAATTCTTCAAAAAAATCGTCCGTATACGCAGCGGAGCAGATTTCCACGCCATTTTCCACGCGGCAGTCGTCCAGCATATGTCCCCGATGCGGTTCATCGGTAAAAATCCCCCGGATGCTTCCGCCGATCCGGTTCCCGCAGTGCTCCTTATATGCTTCGTGCGTCAATTCAATAAAACGGTCGACTGCCTTGCGGCTCATGGTATCGATATAAGTCGTGCCGTTATAAACGCTTGCCGGCGCATTCGGAACGATCCGGAATACAAGCACCTTATTATATTGCTCCTCTTTCAGGGCCTCTGTCAGCGCTTCCTGATCCTCGCAGAGAACAAATTCGTAAACGGCTCTTCCTTCGATCCGCGCCGCGAAAACGGCGATCACCTCATATCCGTTTTCTCCCGGAATTTCCTTATTCCAGTCAAATGCACTGCGATCGTAGCAGTACATGACCATTGATTTCATCCGATACTGCGGATCGACGGTTACTTTTCCGCCGGCGCTTCCGCTCGGCCAGCGATCCTCATCGTACAGCCAAGCTTCCAGTCCCAGCTTTTCTCCTTCGTCCGCAACCGCGTTCACAAGCTCAAACCATTCTTCGCCGAGATATTCCGTAATCAGTCCCGCGCGCGAGTGCATGAAGAAGCCGCCGAATCCCATTTCCTTGATGATCGAGAGCTGACGCAGCAGTTCTTCCTTACGGAGCTCTCCGTTCCAGGACCAGAACGGCTTGCCTCGATACTCCGCTCCCGGATTTTCAAATAACTGAATGACATCTTTTTTGGTTTCCATATTTCTAACCTCACATTCTATGTAAATTTATAAAACACCCAAATTTTCAAGCTCGCGAATCAGCCTTTCGCCTTCACTCCGATGCGTGGAAATCAGGGGGTGCCTGCTGTAAACCGTGCCTCTTAACCAAAACGATATGTTCTCGTCCCCCGTCTGGGCGACATATTCCTCTACGGCCTTCTGCTCCTGAGCCGCTGAGGCGGAAACATCCGTGCAAAGGATATAGCTGTCCGGATACAGGGCGCGAACCTCCTGGATCAGCCGGATATAATCCTCCCGAAATTGTTCGTACGAATAGGCTCCCCCGGATGAATTGATCACGTTGGTGTCATTAATGCCTAGATTGATCAAAACAAGATCGCGCTGGCGCCCGGGGCGCTCCGTATCCCACGGAGCAAGGATTTCGTTAAAGGGATCCGCATATCTGAGCATATTTTCGTCATAAGCCGTATTGATAAGCGACGTATAAAGGCCATTTTTGGCAAAGACCTCAAGATCCGCGCCAAAGTGTCGCGCCGCATAAGCTGCCATGGTAAAGAGTCCGTCTTCAGAAGCCGAATAACTGACGGCAAGATCCTCCCCCAGGTTGTTTGAGCCGCAGGAAATGGAATCTCCGATCACGAGAATGCTCTTTTCTTTCGCCGCGGGGGGCTCCAGCACGGCGCCGTCGCCGGGGAATAATTTAACCGTTCCCAATTTGTTCAGAGAAGACTGGTTCGCCTTCTGTACCGTTATTTTATGGACGCCCTCCTCCAGACCGCTGGCCAGCGTCACCGTACTGCGTCCCGCTTCCAGTAAAATGCGGCTGTCGTTTGCAAGGCCGTCTTGCGTGCCGTCCGCCTCCGTCTTCTCAAGGGCGCTGTAATCGTCGTCGACAAAAACGTGAATATATGTATTATGATCTGCGTCTGTCGGTTCGGAAATAAATTCCGCTTTCAGCTCCGTGCCTTCAAAGCGCACCTCAAAGCCGGAACAGCTCAGATTCGTGTAATAGACGCCTTCCGATTCATAATATCTTCCCAGGAATCGTACCGTTTTCTCGCTTACCGGAACCTCTCCGCGCATTGGAAAGTCCGGCTCCGCCTCTGTTCTCGGGGCGCCGCCGCAGGAAGCCATACTTATCATTATCACTGCAAAGAATATAACTGCCGCCCGTTTCATGACAACACTCCTTCAGGAACTTTGTTACATATTAATGCCTCGCAGGCTAAATTGCAAGCCGCTTCGGCATATTTTTGTGTATATTTTTTTCGCAGTGGTAAATAATACAAAAGAGAAATTTTTACAACAGCTTTGATGAAGGAGTTTTTGATATATGAGTGAAGCCAGGAATATTAATCTGCTGAAAGCCACGGGAATCGTCAGAAGGATCGACGAGCTTGGCAGAATTGTGATCCCGAAGGAAATCCGCCGTACGCTCCGCCTGCGGGAGGGCGATCCCGTCGAGATCTATACGGGAGAAAACGGAGAAATTATTTTGCGTAAATATTCCGTAATGAGCGATCTAAACGAATTCGCCGTTCAGTTTGCCGACAGTCTTGCAAAAACGGCGGGATATCCTACGTGTATCACCGATCGAGATTCTGTCGTCGCCGTTTCCGGCATTTCAAAGAAGGATTTTACGGGGAAAAGAATCACCAGACAGCTGGAGCAGGCGATGGAGGATCGCTCCACATTCATTGCAAAAGACAAGAAAAACGACTATTTCCCAATTTTGGAAGGCGTCGGCGGTGATAAAATCATGTCCTACGTCGTTACGCCGATCATTTCCCATGGCGATCCGGTCGGATCCGTCATTATGTTTTCACCCGACAACAAAAACACGCTGGGCGATACCGAAGCCAAACTGACGCAGTCCGCCGCGGCCGTAATCGGCCGGCAGCTGGAGCAATAAAAGCCCCTCTAAACAAAACGGGAGCAGGCGGCATATCAACCGTCTGCTCCTGTTTTTATTCTGTAATAAATGGATGTTTCAAGCCGCTCAGGCAGCCGCAATTCCGGACACATCTTCTCCGAAAAAGAGTTCGAGAAAAGACTGCAGCTCTTCTTCCGTAAGCACCGCGTCGGGAGCCTGGATTTCTCCGATCGTTTTTTCTTCGAAGCGGAACTCATAAGCAAATCCAGCCTGCGTGATCGGCAGCTCGCTCGCGCCGCTTTCTGTCACGGGAATCTGAATGTCTGCCGAGAAAGCGCAGGATGTATCTGTAGCTTCAACCGTGAAATAAAAATGCGCGTTTTCTAGTGCCTGCTCCAGCTCCGCCGCAGCTTCCTTCAGAGCTTCTTCCTCCAGCGCCGCATCAAGCTCTTCCTGGAACGCCGCTTTATCAAATTGTGAGAACAGCTGCTTCGCCTCTTCCGGCAGGCTTTCTACATCCTTCAGAGAAGAAGCCAGCGTCTCCATGTAGTCCGCCAAATCCGTGCGCAGCACGCCGCACAGATTGGTCACGACCGCCGCAACGTTGGAACGGTCCAGCCTCAGCTCTATTTTTTCGGATTCTGCCGTAAATGCGTTTGCGTCGGACATCGCGCTCGCGATTTTATTCAAAAACGCTTCCGTTTCCTCCATCGGAAGAGCCTCAAGAATCGAAGCACCAAGCGCTTCAAGCTCCGCGAGATCCATGGAAGCGCCCGCATCTCCGGATATGCCTCCGTCCAGGCCGGGGAGCATCGCTCCCATATCCGGCAATATGGCGCCGGACAGGCCTCCCAGCTGTTCGGTAAGCTGAGAAACCTCGATGTATTCATTTTCATAAGGCCACTTCAGCATATCGGCATATATGGAAGACTCCTCGCCCATGGCCGCTCCGGCGATTTTCACGATCAGTTCAAAGAGCGTTTTTACGTTCACGTACATTTTTTCATCCTTCTGGATCATGTCCGTGATGGGTTCGTTTTTCAAAAAGATCTTTAACGTTCCGCATTCCGTGTTCCCTTCTCCTTTCATCAGGAGAGAAAGCTCATAGGATCCGTCCAGCTTTGCTTCCATAAACGAGCCGAGCACTGCTTCGAATTCTTCTTTTGTGACGGTGCCTTCCTCAAAGGAGGGCTTGATAGTCATAGAAAAGTTTACTTCGAATGCCATTCCCTCGGACAGTTTGCTCATGGTCTGATTAATGTCCGCAATTGTTAAGGCTTTTGCGTCTTTGTCTTCGTTTTCTTTTTCATCATCGCCGCAACCCGCCGCGCAGCCCAGAGCCAGCAGCAAAACAAGCAACAGCGAAATCATTTTTTTCATAAAACACGCTCCCTTAATAAATTTGGTGCTTTTATTATATCGTGTCATTCACAGAATAGCAATCTCTTTATCGCTAAAAAAACAAAAAGATACGTTAAAAATTTTTGATGTTTTTACGGGCGCGGCGCGCTCCCCGTTTTCACGCTTTCGTAATTATGATAGGATAGAAAGGTACTCTTCGCAAGAATGGAAAGGAGAATCCAATTATGACAAATTCCGAAAGACGGGATCAGGGGCTGGCCTATATCGCAGACGAAACCGTGCTGCATGAAATGACAGCGTGCAAGAAAAAGTTAAAAAGGGTGAACGAGCTTGACCGGTGGGAGTATGAAAAAATCAACCGCGCACTGAAAGAGGTGATTCCCCATTCAGAAAATCTTTTTATTGTACCGCCGTTTTATTGCGAATATGGAACCCATATTCAGCTTGGAAAAAATTTTTATGCAAACTATCATTGCGTAATGATCGATGTTGCTAAAATCACAGTCGGCGATAACTGCATGCTTGGGCCCAACGTTTCTATTTATACTGCAGGTCATCCCATCCATCCTGTAACAAGAAGCAGCGGATATGAATACGGAAAGCCGGTGTCGATCGGAAATCATTGCTGGATCGGCGGAAGCGTTACCATTGTCGGCGGCGTTCATATCGGTAATAATGTTGTCATCGGCGCAGGAAGCGTTGTAACAAAGGATATCCCCGATAACGTTGTTGCTGTCGGGAATCCGTGCAGGGTGCTTCGCGAAATTACAGACGCAGAGATGCGGCTATTATACAAAAATGAAACAATCGATGCGGAAGCATGGAATATCATTTCAGAAAATGCGGCCGCAGCACGTCTGGGGGAATAATCCGATTTAGAAGCTTTTTCCGCCTTATTGCAGGCCGTTTTTGTTCTGAGCCCCAAAGCTCTCGTCTCCGAGCGCGGCGCCGATAAACTTTCCGATTTCAAAGCTTTGCACCGTTTTTCCGTTGAAAATCTCCGTGCCATAGCCGATCGCGAAAATCTGTACGTTATTTGTCGTATGCGCGATCGTTGTAAAGCGGTACGGAAGCGCTGCGAGATCGACCTCCGGATTCTCCTCCTGAAGCGCCGCCTCGTATTTCAGCATTTCGCTCGTATGGTATTCCGCCCGATGCGCGGTCACGTATAGATCCGCCTGTTCCTTCGGCTGGAGTCCGCCCGTATCGTGATCTGCGGTTACGATGACGATCGTATCCGGATGTTCGGCCGCAAAGCGGATTCCAAGGCTTACGGCGTCGTCGAACGCCAGCATCTGCCTGGTCAGCTCCATCACATCGGATACGTGCGCCGATTCGTCCATCGCGCCGCCCTCTACCAGAAGAAAGAAACCCTCCTCCGTTCCGCTCAGAAGGGACAGCGCCTTCTCCGTCATCTGCGCAAGCGTGGGGCTGGCCTCTTCTGCTTTTTCAAAATAATCTTCCGTCAGCGTTGCGATCAGCCTGCCTTCATTATTGTAGGCTTCTACTTCCTCCCAAGTCGTCGCATAGGTAATTTGATGATCCAGCAGCATTTGCCGATACGCTGAATCCTCAAGCGCTTTGTCGTACATCGCCTTGCCGCCGCCGATAATAATATCCGCTGCGGATGTTTCAATCTGCAGCTTTGCAATATTGGATTCGTCGTCCCGATTCGGCGCATGAATCGTAAACGCGGCGGGAGTCGCATCCACGATGCTCTCGTTCGTTACGACGCCCGTTTTCTTCCCCGTGGAGTTTGCAAGCTCCACTACATTCCGAATCTCTTCCCGTTTGATATTGAGTCCCAGATATTTCCGGTTGCTTTTGTATCCGCAGGCAAGCGCTGTACCGCCGGAGGCGCTGTCCGGCTCGCCCTCGTTGCAAAGCGTAATCACAGTTCCCTGGTTCGTCAGATACTCTATCGCAAGCTTTCCGTCATAATTTCCGCCTGTGATTACATCTGTGGCTTTGATATGGTTCATCCCCATACCGTCCCCGATAAACAGGAGGACGTTCTTTGCCTGCGTAAATTCTATATGCCCCAGCTCATTCAGATAATCAATCGTTTCTTTTGCCGGTGCTATGGATGACGCGGGCGGATTCGTTGCTTCTCCATTTTGGGGGCTTGCTCCGCAGCCCCAGGCAAACAGCAGCGCTGCTGCCAGCGTAAAAACGCATACGCTTCTTAAAATCCGGTTCATAATATTATTCCCTCCTGATTCTTTTAAGCGTATTCTATCATTTTGCGTTTTGTTTTACAATCATTTTTTGATCTTTATTTTACATAGAATTAACTTATTTTTAACGTTTGCAATGGTTTTGCCCTGTGATCTGCCGTTAAACTGCTGTATGTTGGTAGGAATGCTCGAATGCAATGGCCGGTTCTCATCCGGCTCCGCGGGAGCAAGTCAGGAAAAGATTGTCCAGCTTTATCCGTTGTACAGGCGGTAATAAATTCCTTTTCTGGCCAGCAGCTCTTCATGCGTACCGCGTTCTTCGATGCCGTTAGAGGTGAGCACCAATATTTCGGAAGCGTTTCGGATCGTCGTCAGGCGGTGCGCAATCGTAAAAGTCGTTCTTCCCTTCGCCAGGCGTTCCAGAGAGTCCTGTACGAGTTTCTCGCTTTCATTGTCCAGCGCCGAGGTTGCCTCATCCAGAATCAGAATGGGAGGATTTTTCAGAAATACACGCGCAATACTGATCCGCTGCTTCTGCCCGCCGGAGAGCTTGACGCCGCGTTCTCCTACATAAGTATCGTATCCTTCCGGCAATTTTTGTATAAACTCCTCCGCGCCCGCCAGTTTTGCCGCTTCCTGAATCTCTGCAAAAGAAGCGCCCGGTTTTCCGTATGCGATATTTTCCATAACCGTCCCGGAAAACAAATATACATCCTGCTGTACGATTCCAATATGCTCCCGCAGCGAACGAAGCGTAAAGCCTCGGATCTCCTTGCCGTCTATGAGGATTTCTCCCTCCTTTAATTCGTAAAAGCGCGGAATCAGGCTGCAAAGCGTGGTTTTTCCGCCGCCGGAGGGGCCGACAAGCGCGATGCTGTCGCCTTTTTTCACGGAAAGATTGATATCGGAAAGAACGCTGTCCTCTCCGTAGCCGAATGTAACGTGCCGGAATTCAATCTCTCCCTGTACGTTCTTCAGCTCCTCTGCCCCGGGAAGGTCCCGGATGTCGGGCTCGATATCCATAATTTCTGTGAAGCGCTCAATTCCCGTCATTCCCCGCTGAAACTGCTCGGTAAATTCTATGATTCGGCGTACGGAGGTAAGCAGCGTCGATACATACAGCAGATAGGCTACATAATCTCCAGGCGTAATCTTGCCGTAAATCATAAAAATGGCTCCCGCAACAACAACGACGATATACATCACGCCGTCAAATACGCGCGTGGAGGTCTGGAAGGCCGCCATATATTTGTACGCCTTTGCTTTAACGCGGAAAAAATCTCTGTTTCCCCGTTCGAATTTTTCATTTTCGAGCGCTTCGTTCGCAAAGGATTTCACGACGCGGATTCCGAGCAGGCTGTCTTCCACGCTGGCATTCAGTTCTCCGCAGCGCTGACGCTGCTCTTTGAAGGCAGCCCGCATCTTTTTGCGCACCGCTGTCGTAACCAGCAGCATCAGAGGAATCACGGCGAACATAATCAGCGTCAGCCAGACATTTACGTTCAGAAGAATGACAAAGGACGCCGTAATTTTGATCCCCGCAATGAAAAATTCCTCGGGACAGTGATGCGCAAACTCCGTAACGTCAAATAAATCCGTTGTGATGCGAGACATGATCTGCCCGACTTTCGCACTGTCATAATAGCTAAAAGAAAGCTTCTGCAAATGTACGAACAGATCGCGCCGCATATCCGTTTCAATCCTGGTTCCCATAATATGTCCCGTGGAGGCCATATAATAATTCGCGGCGGCATCAATGGCGCGGAGGACAAGATAAAGCCCGCCAAGTAAAAGGACCGTACGCAGCGCCAGCTTTCCGACATCCTCCATCGCCGTATTCGTAAAATATTTTATGATCAGCGGCAGCACGAGCTCACAGATCGTGGTGAGTCCGGCGCAGAGCAAGTCGAATACCATGATTTTCCAATATTTTTTATAGTACGGAAGCGTTCTTTTTATTAATTGTGTCGTTTTCATCATCCTGCCAGAAACCTCTTTAATTCAAACAGCACGAGCTTTTTGAGCTCTTCCGTGCCGGCCTCGTTCAAGATCGTTACATCCGCGATCGCCTCGTATTCGCGATTCGTCATCTGCGCCGAAATACGCAGCGCCGCCTCTTCTTCCGAAATCCCCATGCGCCCCATCAGGCGTGCGATGCGCAGATCGTCATTCGCAACGACGGCCCAGATACAGTCCGCCGTATCAAAGAAGCCTTCTTCCACCGGAATCGGGACATCCAGAACCGCAAACGGGACGTCGCCCTGTTCGCGGTATTTCTTTATACGCTCTTTGATTTCCTGTGAAACGCGGGTATGTACGATTCCGTTCAGGATTCCACGCTGCCGCCGGTCTGTGAAAACGATCGCTCCCAGCTTTTTCCGGTCGATCGTTCCATCCGGTGCAATCACATCGGTCCCGAACGCCGCTTTAATCTCGTTATATACAGTCTGCCCCGGTTCCTGCAGCTTCCGCGTAATTTTATCAGCGTCGATGATTTTGCCGCCCTGCTCCTTCAGCATCCTGCAGACGACGGTCTTGCCGCTGCCGGTCCCTCCCGTAACGCCCAATACTTTCATGGATCCAATCGCCCCTTCTGTTTTTATTTGCATTCATACCAGCTTCTTCCCGCCGTTACGTCGACCTTCAGCGGGACATCGAGCGTGTATGCGTCCTGCATGCAGCGCTTCAGAAGCGCCATCACCTCGTCCTGCTCGGATTTTTCCGCATCAATGAGCAGCTCATCGTGAACCTGCAGGATCAGCCGGGAAGCGAATCCGCCCTTACGAAGCTCTTCGCTGACGCGGATCATTGCAATTTTAATGATATCCGCCGCCGTGCCCTGAATCGGCATGTTCATGGCCACACGCTCTCCGAATTGCCGGACCGAATATTTTGCGGAATTCAGTTCCGGCAGATATCTCCGGCGCCCCATCAGCGTTCTGGCGTATCCGTGCTCTTTGGCAAATGCGACAAGCGATCCCATAAATTCTTCTACGCCGGGATATTGTCTGAAATAACTTTCGATGTAACGTTTTGCTTCGTAGACCGGTATGCCGAGATCACGGGAAAGGCCGAAATCACTGATTCCGTACACAATTCCGAAATTAACCGCTTTCGCGCGGCTTCGCATCTGGGATGTTACCAGCTCCGGCGGTACGCCGTTTACCTGTGCTGCCGTGATGGTATGGATATCTTTATCGCTGCGGAATGCTTCCTGCATGGCCGAGTCGCCGGACATATGCGCAAGCACGCGCAGTTCGATCTGTGAGTAGTCCGCATCCACAAGTACATGCCTGTCGTCTGTCGGAACAAACGCTTTTCGGATCAGCTTTCCAAGTTCCGTACGTACCGGGATATTCTGGAGATTCGGCTCCGTACTGCTCAAGCGGCCTGTTGCGGTAACCGTCTGGTGAAAGCAGGAATAAACGCGCTGCGTCGCCGGCTCAATCACATTCGTCAGGCCGTCGATATAGGTTGATTTGAGCTTCGTGTTCTGCCGGTACTCCGTAATCAGCGGGATAATCGGATGCTCCGAGGCGATCGCTTCCAATACGTCCTGATTGGTAGAATAGCCCTGCTTGGTCTTTTTTCCGGATTTCAGCCCGAGCTCCTCAAACAGTACGGCGGCAAGCTGCTTCGGAGAATTGATATTGAATTCGTGTCCCGCAAGCGCAAAAATGTCCCTGCTGAGGCTTTCGATTCTTGCGTCTATTTCTTCTCCCTGTGCCTTCAATACGGTGGCGTCTACGCGGAATCCCTCGCGCTCAAGTTCTGCCAGCACCCGTACAAGCGGAAGCTCCACCGTTTCATACAGCGCAGTCAGCCCGTTTTCCGCAAGACGTTTTTCCGCAGCCTCGCGCATGGGCTTCAGGATACGGACATTTACTGGCAGCTGCTTTCCCGTCAGAAAACGGCATACATCCTCGATATGCTCGGTTTTTCTGGTTGAATCCAAAAGGTAAGACGCAACGGTAAGGTCGCACGCAAGGTTTTCAAAGCCGATTCCCTGCTTCAGCAGATACAGGAGGAAAGGCTTTGCATCAAACAAAACCTTTTTAAGATTCTTCCTTTCAAAAAGCTCCTGGATTTCCGGTTCCACGGCGCCCTCGCACCGGTACAAGGCGGGCTCGTCTCCGCAGGACAAATCGAAATAGAGGTGCCGCGAATCCCCGCCGTTCGGATAAATATACAAAAAGTCCTTTACCTCCGAGGAAAATTCCTTTGCAGAAAGCAGACTTCCCGCTGCGGCCGGCTCAGCAGAAGGTTCGTCCAGCAGGGAAAACAAAGACGGCGCATCGGTCCCGTCGGCCTCCGGCTGCGCGGAGAGCCATCCCATAGCGGCGATTTTTTTCTTTGCCGATTTTAATTCCAGACGATCGAGCAGCGCATTCAGAACGTCTGCGCGTACGGCTCGCACGCGAAGGTCGGAAAGCCCCAGCGGCGCAGGCGCCTGCGTTTCAATTTCTCCGAGCATCCTGCTCATGTATGCCAATTCCCTGTTTTCTTCTAGTTTTGCCCGCAGAGACGGCTTCTTAATTTCCTCCAAATGCGCATAAACTTCGTCAAGAGAACCGTATTCGCCAATCAGCGCCGTTGCGGTTTTTTCTCCCACTCCGGGAACGCCGGGAATGTTATCGGAGGCATCCCCCATCAGTGCTTTTACATCGATCAGCTGCTGAGGCAGCACGCCGTATTTCCGCAGAACCGCTTCGGTATCATATTCCTCTGTCTGCGGGCGTCCTTTCTGCGTAGAGCAAAGCAGCACATGTACTGTTTCTCCTGTCAGCTGCAGCGCGTCGCGATCTCCTGTCAGAATGTAGCAGCGAAGTCCCTGCTCCGAAGCAAGCCTTGCATACGTTCCCAGCAAATCGTCCGCTTCAAATCCGGGGAGCTCGATTGCAGTGATTCCCATCGCGTCGATCAGTTCCTTTGCGATGGGAAGCTGCGCCGCCAGCTCATCAGGCATTCCCTTCCGGCCCGCTTTATACGCCTCATACCGTTCATGCCGAAAGGTAGGCGCCTTTACGTCAAACGCAACAGCCGCGTATTCCGGCCGGAGTTCCTCCGCCTGCTTCAGATAAATATTCAAAAAACCGAAGATCGCTCCCGTAGCAAAGCCCTCGGCGTTTTTCAAAAAGCTGTTCTGTGTCGCGTAAAATGCCCTGTTTAAAATACTGTTTCCATCAATTAATAAAATATTATCCATTTGTTTCACGCCTCGATCTCATGGTTTTCCGTTTTCCTGACTGCGAAGCGGCCCATCCCGCCAGGCTGAAAAGCAAATATGCCGCAAGATTTACAAGTACAATACAAGCGCTCGCCGGCACGTCCAGCAGAAAAGAAAGCAGGATTCCCGCCGTCACGCACGCTACTCCGAGAACAGCAGACAAAACCACGACACGCCGAAAGGTTTTACAAACGCGCATCGCCGTCAGAGGAGGAAAAAGAATCAGGCTGGAAATCAGCAGCGAGCCGACCAGGCGCATTCCGATCACGATGGTAACGGCGGTAAGACATGCCATAACCATATTATATACGGAAGCGTGCGCACCGGTTGCCCGCGCAAAATTTTCGTCAAACGTTACCGCGAAAATTTTATTGTAAAACAGCAGATACAGAATCAGGATTCCAGCGGAAAGCGCGATGCTCAGATACATATCGCTCTGGCTCACCGCATAGATGCTTCCAAACATGTAGCTGTTCAGATCAATATTAGAAGCCGATACGGAGACAATCAGGACGCCGAGCGCCAGCGCACTGGCGGATACAAGCGCAATGGCCGAATCGCCCTTCAGTTTTCCGTTTTCATTCACACGCAGCAGCAGGAAGGCCGTTATTACAACGACCGGAATCGCGACCTTCAGGGGAGCTGCATTCATCGCCGCTGCGGCGGCCAGCGCGCCGAAGCCTACGTGGGACAGGCCGTCGCCAATCATGGAATACCGCTTCAGCACCAGGCTGACGCCAAGGAGAGAGGAGCAGAGCGCTACCAGTACGCCTACGACCAGTGCGCGCACCATAAACGACAGGGAAAAAATCTGGCGGAGCAAATCAAGCGCTTCATGCATGGCCGCAGCCCCCTGACGCTTCACGCCGCTCTTCTTCCGTCAGCTGGCGGCAGGTTGCGCACTCCAGATAACGATCCCGATCTCCGAAAAACGTTTCGTCCTTATGCAGATGCAGAATATGCGTCGCGTCGCGGAGCGCACGGTCCACATCATGCGTGATCATAATGATCGTAATTCCGTGATGCCGGTTCAAATCAAAAATAATGTGATACAGTTCTTCTGTTGCCATACGGTCAAGTCCCGCGGCCGGTTCGTCCAAAAGAAGCACCTTCTGCGCCGCACAGAGCGCCCGCGCAAGCAGCACGCGCTGCTGCTGCCCTCCGGACAGCTCACGATAGCAGGAAGTTTTCAGCGCCGCAATTCCCAGCCGTTCCAGATTCCGATCTGCAATCCGTTTATCCTCCTTTGAAAAAAACGGCCGGAAACCAAGCCGGTTGATTCTGCCGGAAAGCACCACTTCCCATACGGAGGCAGGGAAATCCTTTTGAAGCCCCGTCTGCTGCGGCAGATAGCCAATTTCGTTCTGTTTCAGTCCGTCTCCCATAACAATGCTGCCCTTCTCCACGGACTTGAGTCCCAGAAGCGCCCTCATCAGCGTAGTTTTGCCGGAGCCGTTTTCTCCGATAATGCAGAGATAATCCCCCTTCCGGACAGGAAAAGACAAATTCGAAAGGACCGTATGGTTTTCATATGCAAGACAAACGTTTTTACACTCGATTAACATCGCAGATTCCAAATCAGCTGTTCTTTACGATGGCGTTTTCAACGGACTGCGCCATTTCCTTGCAGGTATCGAAACAAATCTCCATGTCATGGTAAAGCTCGCGCCATTTCTGAATTTCAAGCAGATCCGTCTCGTTCGTGAAAAGATTTTTCACTGCGGTACGGTAAAGCGTGTCACCCTCATGCTCATATTCAGACAGCTGGCGAATCAGGGTCAGAATGACCTTTGACTTTTTAAAATTCTCGAATTCAGCGAGAATTTCCGCGGCCTTTCCGCAGCATTTCCTGATCAGTTCGACGAATTCCTGCATTTCCGGACGCAGCGCCGTGACGTTGAACATCCACAAACGGAAGGCCACATTTTCTATGTTGTCCGTAATTTTGTCAATATCGTGCGCAACAAGCAGAATATCCTCGCGGTCGATCGGCGTGATAAAGGCCCGGTTCAGCTCATAGATGATCTCGTCATGGACTCTGTCGCCGTCATGCTCGATTTCATGAATCGCATCAAGCCTTGCATGCAGCTCCTCCCTTGTTCCCTCCTGCCCGAAATCCCGGATCAGCTCCAGCAGGCGGTCACTGATATCGCAGGCGTGCTGCATCGCATCCTGCATCATTTCAAAATAATTTACTTCTTTTTTCTTCGCCATGCCCGCGTCCTCCTTAAAAGATTGCCATAAATAGTTTTGCCATTATAAATCCTATTAATCCGCAGCCCGGGAACGTGAGTACCCACGCAAGTACCATTTCCTTTACGATTCCCCAGTTAACGGCGGACAAACGTTTTGCTGCGCCAACGCCCATAATCGCAGTCGTCTTCGTATGTGTCGTGCTGACCGGAATCCCGGTCAGGGAAGCCAGCAGCAGGCACAGAGCCGCAGCGATATCGGCAGAAAATCCCTGATATTTTTCAAGCTTGATCATATCCATGCCAACGGATTTTATGATGCGGTATCCGCCAATGGAGGTTCCCAGACTCATTACAACGGAACAAAGCAGCATCAGCCAGATCTTCGTATCAAAGCTACCGCCCGGCACATACAGTCCGCTTGCCAGCATGCTCCCCAGCATGAAGACACCCATAAACTTCTGTCCGTCCTGTGCGCCGTGCATAAAGGCCATCGCCGCGCCGCCGGTAATCTGCGCTCCCTTGAAAAAGGAATCTGTCTTTCGCCGGTCCATATGTCTGCAAAGCGCAACGACAAGCTTTACAATGAGATACCCCATCAGAAAGCCGAGTACGGTAGAGAGAACAAGCCCGATGATAACCTTCACCCATTCTCCCATGTTGACGCCGTCCGCGCCGCCGAGCGCGATCGCCGCTCCCGTGACACCCGCAATCAACGCGTGGCTTTCACTCGTGGGAATTCCGAACCACCAGGCCGCCACGGCCCACAGCACAATGGCAAACAAAGACGCGCAAAGCGCTATCAGCGCATTCTGCGCGTCTCCTTTAAAATCGACCATCTTATAAATCGTATCCGCAACCTTGCTGCTGATCAGCGACATCAGCAGCACTCCCGCAAAATTCAGTGCCGCTGCCATCAAAATCGCAGATTTTGGTTTCATGGAGCCCGTAGATACCACCGTTGCAATCGCATTCGGGGCGTCCGTCCATCCGTTTACCAATATGACGCCGAGCACCAGGAGCACTGTAATCAGCAGAGCCGGGCTTTCCAGGCATCGCCCGAGAAAGCCCCATAAATCATTTAATTCCGCAGTAATCGCAGCCAATTCTATACGATCCTTTCTCCCATGTCGCCGCCTGCAAGAATATGGTAATGCAGGTGGGGAACCGATTGCTTCGCGTCTTTTCCGCAGTTATTGATCACGCGGAATCCGTTTTCCGTAAGCTTCAGCTGCCTGGCGATCTTCGCAATAGCAAGCTGGATTTTTCCCAAAAACGCCGCGTCCTCTTCCTGAAAGCCGAGTATGTCGGATACATGCCTCTTGGCTGCAACTACGATATGTACCGGCATCTGCGGGTTAATATCACGGAATGCAATGCAGCACTCGTCTTCATATACTTTTTCCGAAGGAATCTCACCTCGTATAATTTTACAGAAGATGCAGTTTTCCATTCCGGCCACGCCTCCTTTGTCATAATCCCGTTAAAACAAAAATTCTTTTGCCTTTGTAAGCATTTCGTCTATTTTCTCCGGCTGTTTTCCGCCGGCCTGCGCCATGTCCGGCCTGCCTCCTCCGCCGCCTCCGCAGATTGCCGCCGCTTTCTTCACGATATTTCCGCAATGGATTCCCTTTGCGACGGCAGGCTTCGTGGCCATCGCCGTAATCGCCGCTTTCCCGCCGAAGGAGGACGCCAGAATTACCACGCCGACATCCATCTTGTCTCGGAGGCTGTCAGCCAGATCGCGCAGACCGTTCGGGTCCAGCGCATCAAACCTGCCGGTCACGACTTTGACCCCGTTGATTTCTTCCGCCGCGGCAAGCAAAGCGTCCAGATCGGCTACGGCGTTTTCCCGTTTCAGCTGTTCAAGCTCTCTTACTGCAGATTTATATTGCGTATACAAATTAGATACCTTGTTGACAACATCGGAATAATTCGCTTTAAAAAGCTCGGCGACATCGGTCAGAATCGACTCTTCTCCCGTGTATACCGCGCGTGCGCCCGCTCCCGTCACAGCCTCGATTCTTCGGACGCCGGCAGCTACCGCGCTTTCATGCAGAATTTTGAACATTCCCACTGCAGAGGTATTCTTGACGTGTGTTCCGCCGCAGAATTCCAGGCTGAAGTCTCCCATTTTCACGACACGTACCAGGTCTCCGTATTTTTCCCCGAAAAGGGCCGTCGCGCCCAGCTTTTTCGCTTCCTCCAGGGGCAAAACCTGTGTCGTAACAGGGTAATCGTTATATATGGCGTCGTTTACGATATCTTCCACCGTCCGCAGTTCTTGCTTTGTCATGGCCTGCATATGGTTGAAGTCGAACCGCAAACGATCCGCCGTCACGCTGGAGCCTGCCTGATGAACATGCTCTCCCAGCACGATGCGAAGCGCTTTCTGAAGCAGATGCGTGGCGCTGTGGTTTCGCTCCGCGCAGAGACGCTCATGACGGTCCACCGTCATCACGGCTTTGGCGCCGACGCTGACGGCTCCGTGAATTACCGTTCCCATGTGCCTCCATTTTTCATCGTTTGTCTTCGTTACGGACGTAACGCGGAGCGTGCCGCCCTCTGTATCGATCACGCCCTTGTCGCCTGCCTGCCCGCCGCTTTCCGCATAAAACGGCGTTTCATCCGTCACAAGAATGACTTCTTCGCCCTCATCCGCTTCCTGCACGCAGCTTCCGTCAGGCCGGATGAGATACAGAATTTCCCCTTCGCACAGAAGCGTTTCATATCCTCTGAATTTTGTTTTCGGGCACTCTGCAGGCACCGATATTTCATGGTTTGCCCACGAGCTCTCCCTGTTCTTGAGCGCCTCACGCGCCATGGTCCGCTGGGCGTTCATCTCTTTCCGGAATCCGTCCTCATCTACGGTAAAGCCATAATCCTTCAGGATGTCTTTCGTCAAATCAATCGGGAAACCGTACGTATCATGCAGCTTGAATGCGATCAGTCCCGGCAGGACGCCCTCGCGCAGTCCCATAGACTCCTGCATCTTCCGGATCTGTTCGGACAGCATTGCCATTCCCTGCTCAATCGTCGAGGAAAAGCGTTCTTCCTCAATCCGGATTACCTTTTTGATGTAATCCCGTTTTTCAACCAAATTCGGATAAGCGCCTCCGGAAAGCTCGATCACCGTGTCCGCAAGCCCGGAAAGAAAATTGTCCTTGATCCCGAGCAGCCTTCCATGCCGCGCGGCTCCTCTGAGCAGTCTGCGGAGTACATAGCCGCGTGCTTCGTTCGAGGGCACGACGCCGTCGCTGATCATCATCACGGTGCTGCGGATATGATCTGTAATAACGCGGATAGAAACATCGGTTTTCCAATCCGCTCCGTACGTTTTTCCGGACAGCGCGCATACGTCGTCCAGTATTTTCCGTACCGTGTCCACTTCAAACAGGTTGTCCACATCCTGCATTACGCAGGCCAGGCGTTCGAGCCCCATACCCGTATCGATATTCGGATGCGCGAGACGTTCGTACGTGCCGTCCTCCTGCCGGTCAAACTGCGTGAAGACCAGGTTCCATACTTCAATATATCTGTCGCAGTCGCAGCCGACGCCGCAGCTCGGCTTCCCGCAGCCGTACTTTTCACCGCGGTCATAATAGATTTCCGAGCATGGACCGCAGGGGCCCGTTCCATGCTCCCAAAAATTGTCCTCCTTACCCATCCGAACTACTTTTTCTGCCGGAAGACCGATTTCTTTCGTCCAAATGTCAAAGGCCTCGTCGTCATCCTGATATACGCTGGCATATAAGCGCTCTTCCGGAATTTCCATTTCTTTCGTCAGGAACTCCCAGGCCCATGCAATCGCTTCCCTCTTGAAATAGTCGCCAAATGAAAAATTGCCGAGCATCTCGAAAAAGGTTCCGTGGCGCGCCGTTTTTCCGACATTTTCGATATCCGGCGTACGGATGCACTTCTGACATGTCGTAACGCGTTTTCTGGGAGGCGTTTCCGCTCCGGTAAAATACGGCTTCAGCGGAGCCATGCCGCTGTTGATCAAAAGAAGACTTGCATCGTTGTGCGGAACGAGCGAGAAGCTGGGGAGCCGGAGATGGCCCTTGCTTTCAAAAAATGAGAGATATTTTTCCCGGATTGTATTTAAACTTAATTTCTCCATAACAAAAACCCCTGACATATCGTATAGAATTTTGCATATTGCATCCGCTTTTCTGCGAATTTCGCACGTGCACGCAGTTTAGTATATCACCTGTGAGAAAAAATGTCATCCAGAAATTTTAATAAAAAACGGCGGCATAGGGCTCCGCCGTGATGCTGCCGTCCCTCAGGCGGCAGCACAAATTTTTGACTTTTATAAAACCGAGCGCCGTTTCCGCTTAATCGAAACGGATCGATCCCGCCCACTCCATAAACTGCGCTTCGTAGGTCTCCTGCTTCTCCTTCGGACAGACGAACTGGAAAAGCCAGTAGGCGTCGTCCGTCCGGAATACCATAGCATAATAAAGATACGTAACATCGTACGGCGTTTTTTCAAAAGTAAAATACGTCAGTCCGTTTTCCGTTCTAACCTCTGCCGTAAGCTCGCTCGCTTCCATCAGAACCCCAGCATATTCTTCCAGTGACAGCGCGGTCGATTCGCCGTTTTCTTCTAGGACGGAAAACGCCTCTTTCATGGCGGAGACCGTAACGTCTTCCTCCTCCCAGTCATAGTAGGCCGTCATGTCATAATATTTTCCTTCGGAAAATGCGTCCGTAAGCGTAATATGCATCCCGTCCTTTGAAAACTCCTTTGCCTTCGCGGAGCAGGAGGCGCTCAGGAGAAGCATGCAAAGCAGAAGGCAGGAAAGGCTTCGTTTAAGACTTGGCATTTTTCGAGCCTCTTTTCTTTCCGATTCTTTCAAAAACCGTCTTTACGATATAATAGGCTATGACGCCGAACAAAATGCCCAGCAGCGAGCCTGCCAGCACGTCGGAGGGATAATGAACATACAGATACAGGCGGGAAAACGCAATCACTGCCGCTAAAGCAAGGGCGCCGGCGCCCCATTTTTTGTGGTATGCAAAAATCGCAGCCGCCGCAGCAAACGATGCGGAGGCGTGTCCGGAAGGAAACGAAAAGTCCGTCGGTCCGGCGATCATCAGCTCGATGCCCTCTCGCAGATCATAAGGCCGGATCCGCCCGACAAGCGGCTTAATCGTAAGGTTGCAAACGATCAGACTGAGCAGAAGCGCCGCCAGCACGGTCACACCGGTGCGGCGGGTTTTCGGGATCGCGGCAAGCACGATTCCGATTAGAATCCAGAACCAGCCGGCTTCCCCAAGAAATGTAAAAAATTTCATCGCCGCATCCATCGGCCCGCTTGAAAAATGCTCCCGGATAAAATCGAGGATCCTGAAATCCAGCTCTGTCACGATTCCTTCTCCTTTCGAAGCGCCTCTACCGCCTGACTGATCGTTTCTTTCTGAGCCTCTCTGCCGTATTTGTCAACCTCCGCTTTGTTCTTTTCTCCATGCGTCAGGCAGCCGGCGCCTCCGATACAGCCGCCCATGCATGCCATACCCTCTATAAAGTTATTGTTCAGCACGCCTTTGGAGGCTTTCAAAAGCGCCATGCGGCATTCTTCGATCCCATCGCAGGCAACGGGGTTGAAATCGAAATCCTCATAACCATGCTCCTTGAGTCCCTGCCGCACGGCATCGGTAAGTCCGCCGCTGCGTGCGAAAATTCTTCCGTAATAGGACGCGTTGTCAAGAGGCTCCTCCTCCAGGAGCGTGATGTCAATGTCTCTGCTGTCAAACAGCGCCTGCAGCTCTTCAAAAGTAATCACGGAGTCGATATAAGGCCGAACCTCTTCCTTCTGGAACTCCATTTTTTTCGAGGTGCATGGGCCGATAAAAACAATTTTTGCATCCGGATCGCGCTGTTCTTTAATATATTTTGCAATGGTCGCCATTGGGGACAGATTCTCGGATATTTTGTCCGCCATCATCGGGAACTGGATCTGCACGTATTTCACAAAGGCGGGACAGCAGGAGCTAAGCAGAAAGCCCTTTTCCGCAAGCTCTTCCGATTCTTTATACGATACCATGTCCGCGCCGAGCGCGGCCTCTACAATCTCGGAGAAGCCGAGCAGATGGATCCCCGCGATCACCTGGCCAAGCTTTGCATAGGTGAACTGGCTGGAGATGGAGGGAGCCACGATTGCAATCATTTTATAGTTTTGGTTTTTCTGGCTGCCTTTCAGCAGACGGACCACATCGAGGATAAAAGAGCGATCGGTAATGGCTCCGAACGGACACATATATACGCATGCGCCGCACGCCATGCATTTATTGTGATCCACCTTCGCCGTTTTATCATCGTTCATGGAAATCGCCTTGATTTTGCAGGAATTTTCGCACGGGCGCTTATAGTTCGAAATCGCGCTGTACGGGCACACCTTAGCACACATGCCGCACTCCACACATTTTGATTTGTCGATATGCGCTTTCTGGTGATGATCAAAGCTGATCGCCCCCCGCTTGCAGACGTCCTCGCAGCGGTGCGCAAGGCAGCCCCTGCATGCCTCGGTAACCTCAAAGCCGCCGACCGGGCATTCGTCGCACGCAATATCAATCACCTGTATAACGCTTTTGTCGTTGGGATCCGCCGACATGGTAAGCCCCATCGCAAGCTTGACACGTTCCGACAAAATCGCGCGTTCCTTGTAAACGCAGCAGCGCATCGTCGCTTCTTTTCCCGGTACGATCGTTTTCGGGATATCCAAGACATTCTCCTGAAGCGTACCGTTCCATTCCTGCCTTGCGACCTCACGGAGAACTTTATACTTTAAATATTGAACTTTCGTATCAAATTTTCTCATAGCCACTCCTCCGGTTAAAAATAACTTACTCTGATCCGTTTTCCCATCTGCCTGAGGCATGCCTCCAGCTCCTGCACAACCTGCATCTTCACATCAAACCCGATCGGCATTCCCGTTATCTGATGCGCCGGATTAACGGCCTTGCCGATAAAAAAGTGAATGTCCGTAGCATCTTCAAACAGCATTCGGGCGATCAGCGAAGCGCCGTCGCGCTTATAGCTCCACTGCTTAAACTTTTCATTGTCCTGCAGATAATCCTGCGCGTATTTCAGCACCTTTCCCATTGTTACAACGCCTTCTGTAACGAGATCCACCCCCTCGAGCTCCGAAATCGGAGGAACTTCAGGATCTACGATTTCTCTGTGCGGGATGAGCTTTCTGCCGAGATATTCCGCGGCAATCTCCGACGTCGTTCCGCCGCATATAATATGCCTGCCCTCTTTTGAAAAAAACAGAGAAAGCATTTTTCCGCAATCGTCCCGATCCGCAGGCGGTCCCATCAAAAGGTTTACAGGTTCTCGTTTTCGGATTTTTACGACACATACCGTGGTATCGTCTCCCGGGCTTCCGCCGTACCTGGCGTAGCATTCGTCCAGGAGGATCGTGGCGAGCGTTTTTGCCGTAAACCCCGCGTCGTAAAACGGTTCCATAAATTCCGTAATGCTCGGGACGTCCCATTTCAAGTCCAGAGATTCTCCTTCGCTCGCATGAATGCAGCCATCGCTCATCATGATAAAAATGTCGTTTTCCTCCACGGCCAGACGAGAGCTATATATGCGTTTCCCCCCAATATTGCGTTCTGTTCTTGGAAAAGCGAACGGCTCTCCGCGGCGCAGCAGAATCACCGAAGGATTGTCGTACTGGATAATTTCGGCCTCCTCATTTTCCAAAATGCGGATCACTGTAAAGGTCGAATATGCCACATGACGCTCCGCGCAGACGGGGAGCGCGAGCGCGATGGTTTCCACACAATCCTCGAGCTGCAGGTTTTCAGCCAGCATCGTCGAAAGGAGCTTCGCAGTCAGCGTTGACAGAATACTGGCCTTCACGCCGCTGCCCATACCGTCCGCCAGCACCGCAAGGCAGGCATCGTCATTCTGTATGATCTCGACATGATCGCCGCACAGCTGTTCTCCGTCCTTATTCATGCTTCCGTATCCGATATCGGCGCAAAAATCATTCATCGTCAAGAGACTCCTTCAGCTTTGCCAGGGCCACTTTGGTTTCCGCAGCCGTTTCTCCCAGGAGAGAAGCGATTTCCTGAACGATCCGCATCTGCTTTTCCACAACATTGTCTGCGGTTTCTACCGTTTTGTTCCGCAGAGTTTCCTTCCGTTCCCGCTCCGTCTCACGATCCGTGATATCGCGCATGATACAGATAAACAGGCGGAATTCTCTGTCGTACAGCACCGATTCCTCCACGTATTTCCGATAATCCGCAAGATATTTCTTCTTATCGCGGATATTTCTTCCGCTTTGCCGTACTTCCATGAAATCCTTCGGATCCAGAATCCGAATCACCGGTTCTCCCAATACGTCTGCGGCGCTGCGCAGGTTCATCAGATCCAGGGCAGAACGATTGATCTGCTGAACCTCGAAATTTTCGTTCAATACGATGATTCCGTTTGGCGTATTATTGATGATGTTATCGGAAAAGCTTTCCGCTTTTTCTTTCAAAAACGGCAGGCACATGGACAGATCGGCTTTGCCAAGGAATACCGCCTCGGCCTTCAGGCGGCACGTATCATATCCGCAGGTACCGCAGTTCAGCTCATCTTCCGGCCTTGTTTTTCCCATCTGACGTAAAATTTCCGTAATCTCCGCTTCGGTGGGCTTTGGTTCCTCAAGCGTAAGAGCCGGTAAAATTTTATGTATCGTCTCTTTTTCGCCTTCGGCCGCAAAATCCTCTTTCCCCGCGTAGTTGCTTACGCGGATGTAGTCCCGGACCGGCGTGCGGTGGTATTTTTCCATGACGGGACCGCCGATGCAGCTGCCGGCGCACATAGACATTTCAATAAAGCATTTATGTACGTTTCCCTTCTCGATGTCGCGAAGCGCGGCGATGCAGTTTTCCGCGCCGTCTACGGCAATATAAGAGTATTCCTTTGCAGCGCATTCCATTGATTTCAGAATGCCTCCCGTCGTCGGAAACCAGCGCGTTCTACCCGTTTGGGCGCATTCTTCGGGAGACGCTTCTATTTCGACCTGACTGCTTTGCAGCCAATTCGATAATTCTTCAAATGTAAGAACGGCATCCACAATGCCCGGGTAAACGGCAGCCTCGTCCTTTTTCGCCACGCACGGGCCGACAAAAACAACGCGCGCGCCGGGATGCTCCTTTTTGAGATGAAGCGCGTGCGCCTGCATCGGCGAAACAACGTCCGCCAGATACGGAAGCGCGCGCGGAAAATACTTTTGGATCAGAAGATTGACGGAATGACAGCAGGAAGAAATCAGAATATCTCTCGTTCCGTCTGAAAGCATCCGGTCGTATTCCTTCTTAACGATTGCAGCGCCGACCGCGGTCTCCTCTGCTCCTGCAAATCCAAGCTTTTTCACTGCGCGGTCAATGTCCTCGATTCCTGCTCCATCATAATTCGCGATAAAAGACGGCGCAATACTGACATAAACGGGCGCGCCGCTCATAATCAGGACCTTTGCTTTTTCCGTTTCATCCGTAATTTCCTTTGCATTCTGGGGACATACTACGAAGCAATGTCCGCACAGGATACATTCGCTGTCAACGATATGCGCCTGATTTGCGGAAAAGCGGATGGATTTCACGGGACAGTGCCTGATACATTTATAACAGTTTTTACAGTTGGACTTTTTCAGCTTCAGACACTCCGGCATCGTATTTTACTCCTTTCTGGCATATGTCTTCTCCAGGAATTTTTCCTTGTCTATAATAAATCTTTCGTGAATTCCTTCCCCGATCAGGCCGCATGCGTCCGATGCTGTCACGCGGAAAACAAGGCGTCTCCTGTCTATTTCCGTCAATTCGCTGATGCAGGTGACTTGCATGCCCACGGGGGTTGCGGCGACGTGCTTTACGTCCACCAGCGTGCCGACCGTTGACTGTCCGTCCTCCAATTCTGAGGCCACGCTCTGCGAGGCGGTATATTCCATCAGGGCGATCATCGCCGGTGTTGCAAACACGGACAGTTCTCCGCTTCCGTATGCATCCGCCGTATTCGTACGGTCTACCGTCAGGATCTGCTTTCCTTTTATTCCAGTTTCAAGCATGATATCAACCCCTTCCGACTGATAAGTATAGCAATATAAGGCAGAAAAAAAAAGGGCAAAATAACCCTTTTTTGTAAAATCTTTTCAGGCGCGTTCTTCGTAGAGCTTCTTTAAAAATTCGTATAAAAGTTCCGCATTGCGCCGCTGTCCAGCCAGACTTGGATGGCCTCCGCCGCCGGCTGTGTCGCTTTCCAGCTGTAAGTAATAATAGCCGTTCTCCGCCCCGCCGAGTTCCTCTACAGCGGCACGAAGGTAGGGACATAGCTGCTGTCCGATCATTCCCATCGCCCATACGATTCCCGCAGACGGATAATGGCCGCGGATGATCCGGGAAAGGCGGACGGCTCCCGCCTGGACGTCCACGGGCGTTTTTCCGTTTTCCTCGATTTTATCCATGTCATTTGATCCAAGATTAATCACAACGAAGTCAGGCTGCCGGATAAAATTCCAGTCCGCTCTCCGGTTTCTCTGATAGCATGTCATCTCATACGTTTCCAGCATCGTATGCGGCTGCCAGCCGCAGATGATGCCGATTCCCTGCTGCGCTACCACGCTGCAGTCGGCGCGAAGCCGGCGGGCCGCAAGGATCGCATAGGTCTGCGTGCCGTCCTGATAAACCTTGCTTTTCGGATCGATGCTCGGGTCCCGGGCTTCCGGTGTGTACAGATTGCCGATTCCCGTTGTAATGGAATCGCCGACAAATTCTATGTAGCGCTCGCGGTCCCGCGGCGGCGTCTGCAGACGGCCCGTCAGCATGATGTAACGGATGCAAAATTCACCCGTCTCCGACTCGTTCTGGCGTATAATACTGAACGTATGATAGCCCTCCTCCAGATCACGGGCAAGTACGAACTCGGTTTTCCGCGTCCCGCCAAATCCGTATTTTTCTCTGGGCTCTAAAAGCTGACCGTCGATATAGACGGAAAAATACAGCCGGTTCTCGTAAGCCTCGGGAGCATCCACGTAAATGCCAAGCGTCACGTCGCCTTTGCAGAATGCCGCGAATTCAAACGTAGAGCCTGTGCAGTCAAGTGCCAGGCCGTTAACGGTAATACTGTTTCTGCCCTGGGCTTTATAAATCCCGGGCTGAACCAAAAAAATTGATTCTTCCATGTTTCTCCTCGGTTCTGTTATAAATCTAAAATTATTTTTCCGTCACGCGGAACGTTCTGGAAGTCCCCTCGTCATCCATTTCTACAATAAATACGTAGCTGTACGTTCCGTCTTCATTATAGAGGATCTGATATCCGTCGAAATCCTCGTATTGAAATACATATTCCTTCCACGCGCCGTCCTGCAGCTCCTGTACGGCGATCCCGGAAATGGAGGTCATTCCATCTATGCGGACCGAGAAGCGGTTCCGGCCGCCGGAAAGCGTAAATTCGGCTTCCCCTTCTTCGGCGCGGATCTGCGGAAGATAAACATCTTCCACGACGGTCCCCTTCGCAGCCGTAACGGTCAGCGGTCTCAGAACGGAATCTTCAATCACATATTGTACGTTCTCATCCGAGTCGCTCGTCCCGTTACCCCAAGGAAGCAGGATAAAATCAATATAAATATGATCGCCCTTTTTGAACGACAGATCGCCCTCCATTAAAGAAAGCTCTCCCAGATTCAAGCCGCCCGTAAAAGCATTTCGGAGCGCAAAGCTGCCGTTCCAGTTCTCGCCGCCGATCACAATGTCGTATTGCTTCATGATATAGGCAAAATTCATGATCGTGCTCGCTTCATTGTTCAGACCGTAATAGCTGAAATAAGGAGTGCCTCCCCCAAGATCGAGAAGCTCCTCAAACCCGGGAGTCTGATCCACCGACTTTTCTACCCGATTTCCCGCCGCATCAGTGTAGCTCATAAGAGAAAAGGCTTCCGCTCTGCCGTCGAAGCTGAACAGTGTCAGATTGTTCTTGACATCCTCTATGGTAAGATCCTCCAGAAAATCAAGGCGGAGAGAATAGTACGTTCTGTTCTCGTCATTCTGCGGAAATTCCACATGGCGAAGCGTATACCGGTAAGAGCCGCAGTCGGAAATATAATTATAATCGAGATCCGCATAGCTCGGTCCCGCAGATCGGATCTGCGTATCCGTATATTCGGAAGCATACGTTTCACCGTCTTTTTGGTAAGAGACGAACCGAAGTCTTCCCACCGCATTGTACTGCGGCTGGCCCTGCCAGATGTCCCCGCTGCAGCCTCTGAAATCCGGCAGCGTCCAGAGATCCTTGCCGTAAACAAAATACGGCGCAATACAATTCGATTCTGTCACCCCCGTAGAAAGATGATAATACGAAATATGGAACTGGATGGAAGAAATCTGCTTAAGTGGGAACGTTCCCCAATTCTGATACAAATGGTACAGCGTATAATCCAGCTTCTGCCCAGCGCCGATGCAAAGCGGAATAAAGCTGTCGCCATACGCCGTGTCCTCCGGATCGTAAAAAGGCTCTTCGAATTCCCCTTGGAAATTTTTGCAGACCTGCGTCGGGATCGGCACAACGGTACCATCGGCATCCGCTACGGCCGCGCACTCCAGGCATCCGGCGGTCCCATTCATCCACATGTAAATCTTTCTTTCTTCCGCGCCATCGTTTTCCACAGAAATATCGGAAGTATAATATCCGTTCGGATCAACGTAATACGCCGTATTGAAATCCGTTCCGTTCATCGTAAAATGATACGCGCCTCTTAATGCGTCATATTCCAGATAACGGTCTCCCGATCTCCGATTGCCCGAAACCGTGACCTTTTGAAGCGGATTGCGTTCTTCATACGCCGCCTTCTCAATGCCGGCGTAGTCATGCGTTTCGTCATTGTAGATCCTGCTGCCGAATCGTGTTCCGGAAACAGACTGACGGATCACCAGAAAGCCATCCTCCTCCGCGGCAGTCAACGTGTATTGCGTGTCGTTCACAGGCATGATAAATCCGATAATCCCGACGTCCTTTACGTCCGCGGCGGCATATTTGGGGGTAGTGCCGTCCGCCTCATATTCAATTTTATACTGCAGAACGTTTTCCTTCGGTATTTTCAGCTCCACACCGAATTCCTCATACTCGGCCGCGGAAGCGTTCGCACCGGAAACCGGGACCAGACGATATTCCTGGTGAAGCTTGTCGGGATAAACATGGAACGTTTTATCCAGCTTATAGCCGACGCCCATCAGTCCTGTTTTTACAGCCTTCATCGATCGAACGGTAAAGCGGTCCCCTACCGCGGCGCCCAGGTCCAGGCGCACGCCGCAAAGTGGCGTGGTATCCAAACCGGCGGCACTCAGATCAACCAGATATTTGTGGTATTTTCCGTCAGACTTAATCTGAAAGCTGGCCATCTGCGCTGCGTTGAAGCCGCCGGTACTCTGCGTAAAGAAATACAGCTGCGCCGTCGTAGCGCTTCCGGTCGACTTCATTTCGATTTCGACGGCATTGTACGCCTCGGCGGGGACAGAAATTCCTCCCCGATACACATACGGATCTTCCGTCGAATTCGTCTGCACGGTCATTTCTCCGTTTTTGTATTCCGGCTCCGACATCTGGTTCGTGTTCCAGTCATCCTCCAGCCCGATCGCCGTCTCCTGCTCATACGAAATTTCCTCTCCCTCCGCCGCAAAGCCGAGGTCCCGAATATGCGTTTCGTAATAATAGTATCCGAGGCGTGTCGTATTCATCCTCCCGGCCGTTCCGGAATTGCCGGAGTAGTACATGGTTCCGTCGCCTGTCTTCACATATACGTCCAGCGTCTGATTCGCATACGAAAGACCTTCCGCGTTTGCAAGATCCGTCACGTTCAGGTTCCCGAACCCGTCCAGCTTATGGACCAGGCTCATATCGAGATTCCGGAGCGCATAATGCGTCCTGTCTCCGTCTGTATAAAAGCCCTGGACTGTATTCGCAATACTGTTTGCATAAGCAAAGGAAGCGGACAGCGCGCTGTCGCCGTTTACCGGATATTCCGTACCTTGAGAAGCTTTGATATGAAAATTCAAGATTTCCTCATCCTCCTTTGTCCCGTCGTCCGCGTCCGGGCTGCAGGCCGCAAGCATGACGCAGAGCGCGGCAAGCAGCGCCAGTATCGTTAGGCTTGCTGAAAATTTTGTTGAATTTCTAATGATTCGCATATGCCGAACACCGCCGTATCAAGTTTTTTAATCTTTTTGATTTTACTATACGGCGCATCGATTGTCAATCTCGGAAACCGTTCCCGTTAAAAAGCTACGCGTCCGGAAGTCCGCACAGATCTCTTACGATTGCAGCTGCCATCGTAAGTCCGGCCGCCGCCGGCACAAAGGAAACGCTTCCAACGGTCCGCTCTGTCCCGCCGAGTGCCTTTCTGGGAGGCTCGTCCGAAAAAACGACTTTCAGAGAGGAAATTCCTCTATCCCGCAGCGCCTTCCGCATCACACGCGCAAGCGGACAGCCCTGCGTCCGGAAAAGATCCGTTACCGTAAACCGGCACGGATCCAGCCGGTTTCCCGCGCCCATCGCGCTGATCACCGGGACGCCGGCCCGCTTTGCCCGTTCGGCGATCAAAACCTTTGCGCGGATCATGTCGACCGCATCCGCAACATAATCGAATTCTCCGAAATCCAGGAGTTCCGCATTTTCCTCAGTGTAAAAGACGTTTTTGATTTCCACATGCGCCTCCGGATTAATATCCAGAACCCTGCTTCTTGCGGCGTCACATTTAAACATTCCCATGGTGCTGTGAAGAGCGATCAGCTGCCGGTTCAGATTAGATCGCTCCACGCGATCTCCGTCCACCAGCGTCAGACGGCCTATGCCGCATCGTGCAAGAGCTTCCACGCAATAGGAACCGACGCCGCCCATGCCGAATACGAGTACGGAAGACGCGGCAAGCCGTGCAACGCGCTCTCCGCCGAGCAAAAGACACGTCCTTTCCGTAAAATCGAACAATTCCATTATACCGCCGCCCTTCTTTTTCTCCGAACCAGACGAACCGTGACGGATCCGATCAGAACGGCTACGGAAACGGCGGAAATTGCAAAGCCTGCACGCTTACCCTGCGCCGTATACCGGAGTTCGATCTCATGCGCCCCGGGTTCGATTTCAAAGTACAAAAGCCCGTCCTCAAACGCCCGGCCCTCGGTTTCCTTTCCGTCTACATACACGCGCCAGCCTTTATCATATGTGATTCCGGTAAATACCGTTCGATACTCCCCGGCGTCGATTCGCCCTTTGATGTATCCCGCTCCCCAGTCGGAAATCTCGATCTGATGTGCGCGAAGATGGCTTACGGCGTTCGAAAAGGCCGGCAGATCCAGCACGTAAAACACATTATCCGATGTTTTCAGAAGTTCCGTGTCAGCCTCGATCGTAATCGATACGACTTCTCCTTTTTCATATGTTCCCATATAAAGAGTGCAGTCCGTTTCATTGATATACAAATCCAGCTGGTATTCGTTGTTGATGGAAAGCGGCGTTTCCGGCGGGCTTTCTCCGCCCGTTCCCTTCGGAAAATACGCGTAAAGAGGCCCGGAATACGGCATCGTAATAAGATAAGTAGTTGTTTGCGCCGTTTTATTTTCCAAATATTCCGTGCCCTTCTGCAGCTTGATAAAATAATCCGTATCGTCTCCCATCAGAGCATTCATCAAATGATTCTGGGACTCCAGCGGATCTTCTCCCCATTCAAACTGATCGAGCTGTCCGCTTACGGCATAGCAGGGTGCAAGGACATACGGATTCCTGTATAAAAACGTACCGTCGTATTTCTGCACGCGGTCGTACGGATCCATCGGCAGCGGGTTCCATGTCACGATTTTCTGCTCCGGGTCGTTTGGCGCGATTTCTTTATCCGTCATCACATATTTGACCGAAAACAGAGCGTCTGTCATCAGGGTAGAGCCGGAATTTGAGCTCCAGAGATAAATCTGCGCGAAGCCCAGCTTATGGAGAAAGCTGTTGATATGACGATTGTATGCAGAGCTGTAATGGGAAATGCTCTGGTAGCCCAGACCAATCCCTTCGTTGTAGTTTCTTTGGAAGCCCTGTACGATCCGGTAGAATCCGCTGCCTCCCGTTCTGGCGTCGTCCTCTTCAGCAATCTTTACAAGCTCTTCCATTCGTTTTTTATACTGATAATATCCGTCGTAGGATTCAAAGCCATGTTCATTGTCAAGTCCGTGGAGCAGGTAATCCGCATGGATCGACAGCTCTACAGACGTCATGCAGAGGATCAGTATCCAGACGGCTCCGCGCAGTCCGTACGTCCGCATACGAAGCTTCCCGATTTTTGCTGAATCGGGAATATACTTCAGCAAAAGCAAAAGTCCCATCGCTGTAATGAGGAAAACCACGCTGTACCGGATCTGCTGTTTGGTAATTCCAAGCTGCGGCTTCAGAAAGAACACAATATATACGGACATCATCAATATCGTAAAAAAGCAGTAATATACTCTGCTGATTTCTCGAAAATGCATACATGCATTCGCCGCCGTCAGAACCAGCATAAACGAAATTACAAAAGAATATCGATACGGGAACCAGTTCGGCAGCTGGAAAATATGCCACGCCCAGTCAACGCGTACAAAAAACGTGCTCAAAAGCAGAAACGCGACAATCAGGAAGATTCCTATTTTCCTGTCGGGACTTATAGATTTTATAAAGAAAAAGGCAAAGAAAAAAATAAATACGAGAATTCCGCAGTAAAGGAAAGGCGTTACGCGGATAATAATCCCGTCATAGGTTCCGATGATCAGCTTTTTAAAAAGATCCAGAAGATTATAATTCGTGACGTTATTATTCTGATAATTTTCTCCGCCGATTTTTCCCTGCAGAAGCGAGTAAAACGTAGGAAGCAGAAGCCAGGCTCCCAGCGCGGCCGCTCCCACGGCGCTTCCGGCAAAGCGGAGCAGGATTTTAAAAACGCCCTTTTTAGTCAGTCCGCGCCTTCCGCCGATCGCGTAGAGCAAATAAATGCAGGTGAACACACCGGCCATGTAGGAAAGATAATACGTAGAAATAAAAATCCCCGTGAAGGAAGCGAGCAGCAGCCCCCACCGCCCCTCATGGACGAGCGTTTCCGTTCCGAGAATAATCAGCGGGAGCCAGATCACCGCATCGATCCACATCAAGCTGAGGGAATATACGATGTTGTATGACATCATCGCATAGCAGACAGAAAAAAGAACGATGTAAATCCGATTGGTTCCGCAGCCCTTTCTCTGATGCCGTTTATTTAAAAGAATCCCGAAGGTCAGGCCGCAGAGCCCGATTTTCAGACACGTGAGATACAAAAGGCAGATCGGCATTTCCGTGTTGGGACACAGCAAGGTCAATATGGAAAGCGGGCTGGAAAGGTAATAGGCAAAAACGCCGATATAATTTCCGCCGAGCGCTTTCGACCACGAGAAGAACAAATCTCCCATTTTGCCGATGTGCTTCAGTCCGCAGTAGAACTCGCAGTATTGGTTGGACATATCCATAATCAGAACGGAATTTTCACCAAACGGCGCCATTCCGTAGCAGGCATAGGTTACCAGCATGATCAGGGCCGGAAGCAGGAAACATGCCGTCAGTAAAAAAGCTGTATATGATTTTCGGTATGTTTTTCCGGCCGTTATCATGCTGCCTATTTCTATGCTACGTTCCATGCCGCAACCTTTCGAGCGTGTTTATCTTTGAGAAAAGAAAAAAGACCGTGTTTTATTCCGGTCTTTCTGGTATCCCGGACGGGAATCGAACCCATATCAACAGAGTCGGAGTCTATTATCGTATCCATTAGACCACCGGGACATACACAACAAGTTGTACTATAGCAATTTTATTTTCAAATGTCAATCGTGCGGATTTGGCGTTCGGATATTATTATTCCAAAAACAGGAATAATAATATCCGCTATTTTCCGTTATTTTTTCAAAAATAGAATTTTATTCCAAAATTTTAATTTCCGGCGGAGCAAGGATTCCGAAGTCTCGAACCAGATAATCATACGTCCAGCGATCGCCCTCCGTACGCCACACCATGGCGTCGATCCACCAGGTATTCGCATCTGCATTATGAAGCGAGCCGAAGGAATTGTAACGGTTTCCAAACAGCTCGAGCGAAACGGTGTGTTTTCCCGCCGGAAGCGCATCGATATTCAGACGATACGGTGAATACGCGATGATCCCCCTTACGATGCCGTCAATGGAGACTTTTACAAGCGCACCCCTGTATTTTGAAAGAGAAACAGAAATATCGGAGGGCTCCTCCAGTATGAATTCCGCCTCGTACGTCGCATTCGCTCCGTAGAACGGCATTCCCTGCCTGGTAAGACTTTCGAAGCTCCTGCGCGACGCACACGGGGTAAGCGTTTTCTTCGTACCGCAAAGCGAGACATCGAATTTTCCCAAGATATAAAACCATTCTGCCCCGATCCGTTTTCCGAACGGAAGCTCCGCTTCCAGTACATTCGTGCCGATCCGGATTTCAGGAAGCCGCAGCGTTTGAATCGCCTCATCCGTAAAATATCCCTGTATTTCAGGCTTTACAGGAATTCCGTTCAATGTCGCGCGAAGCGTCCCGGCATGTTCCGCCGCGAGGAGCGCGTCTTTAATCTCAGCCGTACTTTCAAAAGAAAACCGGAGTCTCAGCGTATGCTCCGGTCGTTCCTCCGGAACGGTCCAGGGCTGCGCATAATAGCCCTGCCTGCAGGGCCAGCCCAGCGTCTCCCGAAATTTGTTATCGATCCGCAGGATTTCCTCTTCCGGCTGCCAGGCTCCACCGTCAAAGGCATAAGCGCAGACATCCAGAAGCAGAACATTGGGCTCCGAAAACGAGCAGTTTACGTGCTGCGGAAGCGAAAGGCTGCGTTTCACGCTGCGGCTCGACTGCCATTTGTCGTAAACGCCCTTTCGAGGACCGCTGCCTTCTCCGGACGGACGCAGGCGCAGCAGCAAGCTGTCATAATCATATAAGACCGCGCGGATTTTGGTGATTTTCGCCGTCTCGTCGATTTCATACGGGATCTCGAGGATCGAACCATCCTGCGTATCGTAAAGAAGCGGCGCGTACAGTCCATGCACAGCTACGGTGATATCCTGCCGGCAGGGCCGATCCTTGTCTGCCGGCTTCAGGCCGTGCGTCAGAAAAAGCCACTTATCCTTCCCGTCGCAGCGCATTCTGTAGAGCATGTTCTCCGCTCCCTCGACTTCGATATCCCGGTCGTCGTAGAGCGCGCAAATAATCGCTTCTTTTTCAAACGGCATCGCACAGGAGATGTCATACAGCGTGCGGATTCTGCCTTCCGTATCCGGCAGCGCATCGATATGGGACGGACACGCCCCCAGAAAGATCAGTCTTCCTCCGTGCGCGCGGAACTCCTCCAGCGCCTGGACCGTACTGCTTCTCAGCGTTTCGCAGGCCGGCACGATTACGGTGCGGTACGCCATTTTACCGACGTGCAGGCGAGCGTCGCTTCCGGCCGCCGCGTCGTACTGCTGCGGCAGCAAGGACTCGCAGATATAATCGAAATCAATATTTGCAAACAGCAGCCAGCGCGTGATATTCTGGAAATTCGTTTCGATTTGATCTCGTACCGCAGCCGTTTCCCGCGCGGGCCCCCAGTGCAGCCAGTAGCTTTCCACAGGATGGATTACCGCGACGTGAACGAGGGGTCTGCCGCGTACCAGCGCAGTATTCAGTCTGGCAAAATGGTCCTCCACATATTTATATTCTTTGTACCAGGGGGATTGATAGCCGATAGACGCCGGATAATCGCGTTTGGCTTCTCCCTCCATGGAAAGAAAGGCCAAATGCGGTACGCGTACGGATACGCCAAGCGCGGCCTGCCAGTCTCCCTGGAATTTATGTCCCCGGAAGTCAAAATCCCAATTGGTAACGCCGTACAGCTCCGAAAGCTCCGCTTCGCTGCCGTATTGGTTGACGGCCGACTGCACCTGCTTGAGCGTGGAAAATTCCAGGCCGTCGCACAGCATATCGACGCCCGGGATTCCGAACGAACGGTAAGAACGCATCGTATCTCCGGTAGAATGCGTCTGTGCAAGCAAATTGTGCTCCTCCATGACATGTCCCGTAAGGTAAATCTTATTTTGGCGGCACCACGCGCCGATATTGTCGGCAAACGCGCAGGCGAACCGTTCCGCAATATGGTCGTGGAATCGATATCTGGCCTGTGAAATTCTGCCTTCCGGCAAATCCCAGATCAGCTCAGGGATCGTTTCCGTAATGTCCGCGCCGCCGTACGCCGCGGCATACGTTTCCGGTACGTCGAAGGTCCAGGGCAGCTTCACTTCTCCGTCCTCCAGTGCAGACCGGAGCGTTTCCTTGCGTTCGAACTGCGGTTCGTCCGTGAAAATGGCCGGGACGGCTCCGTCAAAATCCGTTCCCACTGCTTCTTTATACCGTTCGTGCGTAATTCTGATAAATGCGTCCATCGCATCTTTATTCAGCGTATCTACGTAAGTCTGATTGTTATACCACGGGGACGGCTCCTGCGTCAGGCAGTAAGCGTGCCATGCTCCGTCCTCCTTTTTCCCGTAATAAGACAGCGTCCCGTCCTCCGCAAGACGGATTTCATAGCTTGCGATCAGATACGGCGCTCCCGTCCTTACGGCTTCTTCAGGAGGAAGCGTTTCCAGCGTCCGCTTGGTAAAAAGCATATGCCGGCTCCTGTATTTCGGATCCTTCGTCAGAATTCCTCCCGCGGAGCCGGATGGAAAGCGATCCTCATCGTACAGCCAGGCAAGCATATCGTTCTTTTTGGCCTGCTCCACGCAGAATCGAACCATCTCCATGAATTCGTCGCTCAGGTACGGCGTTCCCATTCCCGTTCTTGAGTGCATATGGAACCCGCCAAAGCCCATTTCCTTAAAATAGCCGATCTGACGTTCCAGCAGTCCCTTCTCCAGCTTACAGTTCCAGGCCCAGAATGGAGTTCCTCTGTATTCGGAGGTCGGATTCCGAAACAATTCATCCGATAAAACGGCTTCTCCGTTTTTTTTGTACAGCATAAGATCCTCGCCTTTCGTGTCGTTTATAGTACCAGTTTAATCAGATACGCAATCAGCGGCAGCGTGACGATAGACAGCAGCGTTGAAACGAATACGCCCTGTGCCGCCATTTCGTAATCCGAGTCGTATTCCGCTGCAATCGATACAGTCAGCGTTCCTACCGGCATGGCAAACTGCATCACCGCCACCATCATCACTACGTCGGAAATCCATCCCTGCTTTACCGCAAACAGGAGGATCGCGCCGATCAGGATCGGTGCGATCAGCAGCTTCTGCACCGACATCATGACGACGACAAGCTTTTTCCCCATGTTCTTGAAAAAGCCCGATTTTGCACCGGCGAGCACCAGACCGATAAACAGCATGGAAAGCGGACTCGTTGCCGCTCCGATCATATCTACCGTCTGATACAGAACGCCGCCTCTGAGCTTTTCGCTGACCTTTGTAAGAACAAGCACCGTTCCCACAAGGAACATGATCATATTCGCATTGAAAATATGCTTCAGACCGTTTGCAATGCCGCTCCCTTTATGCTTGCCCGCCAGATAAACGCCGAGCGTCCAAAGCAGGAGATCGTTGCCGATATTGAAAAAAAGCGCATATAACACTCCGATATCTCCGAACAGCGCCTCAAAAAGCGGAAAAGCAAAAAATATGACGTTTCCGAAAAGCGTCTGCATCGAATAAACATTGCGCGACTTATCCTCCAGCTTCATGATTTTCGTGAACGGAAGCGTAAATACATAAATCAAAAGAAGAAACACAAATGCGATCCCCATCAGCTTCAGACCGTCAAAATAATTGTCTGCCGAAAAATCGGCAGACAGCATTTTGCTCAATATGAGAGCGGGCATCGTAATGCGCATCACAAGCTTAGACGTGACAAAGCCCGTTTTCTCAGGCAGATAGCCTGTTTTCCCACTGACATAACCGATAGCAGCCAGAAGGAACAGAATCAGAATCTGCGTGAGAATGGTACCCGTATTCAAATGATCAATTGGCATGCGCGCTGTCCCTCTTACTATGCAAAAAAGCGGATGTTGGATACCTTCTGTACGCCTTCGATTGCAAGCAGCTCCCGGATCGTCTGTTCTCCGGCAGCCTGGTCGATGCTTACGAAGGCCTCCGCCTTATCGCCCTTGTCCTTCCGGCTCCACTGCACCGCGGCAATATTGATGCCGGCGTCGCCAAGCACTGTGCCGATTTTACCGATAATCCCCGGCACGTCGCGGTTTTGAATTGCCAGAACATTTTCGGAAGGTTCAAAGTCAAGCTTGTAGCCATAAAATTCCACGATTCTCAGCTCGCTTTTTGCAAACACGGTTCCCGAGACGGAAAGCGTTTTCTCGTCGCTGACGAAGCGAACGGTAATCAGGTTCGTATATTTTTCAAGATCCGTGGATTTGCTCTCGACAAGCCCAATTCCCATAGAATCGAGAAGATTTTTGGCATTGACGTAGTTGACGCGCGTCGGAACGATCACGCCAAGCAGACCTTTGGCAACGGAAAGCGTATAAAGTCCTGTCGACACATCGTCTTTTGCCAGATCGCCGCTGTAAATGACTTCCACGCGTTTCAGAGGTCTTTTCTCCGTTTGGAAATAAATGCTTCCGAGTGCCTCTGCAAGGTTCAGATACGGCTTAATATCCTCAATATTTCCGCCGCTTACCTGCGGCATGTTGACCGCCGGGACGACGTGTCCCTCCAGCGCTTCTCCGACAAGCTGCGTAACAGCAGTACCGACATTATAATTCGCCTCGTCCGTGGAAGCGCCGAGATGCGGCGTGATAATGCAGTTTGCAAGCTCCAGAAGCGGGTTCCGATAGTCTTGTTCTTCCGGCTTTTTATTATAATTCGGCTCCGGATCCAGAACATCGAGCGCCGCCGCCGCTACCTTGCCGGACACCAGCCCGTCGTAAAGTGCTTTCTCATTGACAAGTCCGCCTCTGGCGGCATTGACGATCCGAACGCCGTCTTTGCACATCGCAATTTCTTTTTCGCCGAGGATTCCGTAAGTTTCCGGTGTTTTCGGCGTATGTAGGGTAATGAGATCCGCCTGTCTCAGCAGCTCTTCCAGCGTCTCGCAGCGCGTTACGCCGAGCTGTGCAAAATGCTCCGCGCCGATATAGGGATCATATGCAACAACCCGCATATTTGAGCCCATCAGCTTTCTCGCCACGATAGAGCCGATTCTGCCAAGTCCGATGATGCCCGCCGTTTTGCCGTCCAGCTCGTTGCCGATAAATTTCCCGCGGCGGAAATCTCCGTGCCTGCCGGCCTCGACGGCCTGAATCAGATTTCGGAAAATCGCATATGCGTCGGCTACGGCAAGCTCTGCAGCCGCCATAATATTGCTTTCCGGCGTATTCACAACAATAATCCCGCGCGCTGTGGCGGCCTTGAGATCGATGTTGTCCACTCCGTTTCCGGCGCGTCCGACGACTTTCAGCGCGGAGGCCTTTTCCAAAAGCTCTTCGTTTACTTTCGTAACACTTCTGACAATCAGCGCGTCATATTCCTGTATGATTTTCAGGAGATCTTCCCGCGAAATTCCGAACTTTACGTCAACTTCATATCCTTTCTGTTTTAAATGCTCTATGCCTTCCAGGGCGATGCTTTCTGTTACAATAATTTTCATAGCTTCCATTTCCTCCCATATGCATTTTATTCTTTGCTATTATATCGGTTGTGCAGGCAATTGTAAAATCATAAATTCAGTTCGATCGTTTTTCCTGATAAAACGTAAGGTCTGTATGTAACGCCTGCGGCCTCCATCATCCGCTTCGCCGCGAGCACGGAATCCGTTTCCGAATATTTATCGCATAAGTAGATAACTTCCCGGATCCCCTTCTGTATAATGGATTTTGTACATTCGTTGCACGGAAACAGCGTCGTATAGATCCGTGCGTTCTGCAGCGATCCTCCGTTATAATTTAAAATCGCATTCAGCTCCGCATGGCATACGTAAACGTATTTCGTGTCCAGCGGCGCGCCGTCCCGTTCCCAGGGGAAAATATCATCCGAACAGCCGATCGGCATTCCGTTATATCCGAGCGATAAAATGCGGTTGTCGCTTCCTACGATGCAGGAGCCGACGCCCGTGTTGGGATCCTTGCTTCTTTTGGAGGAAAGAATTGCAATTCCCATAAAATACTCGTCCCATTTCAAATAATCCTGACGTTTCATATGCGGTCATTCCCTCCTGTTGTTTCTTGTCAATAATATCACGCGGATCAGGCTGGCGATGGAGGTCGCCAGCGCCGCGACGTACGTCATGGCTGCGGCCGTCAGAACCTTCTTTGTTCCGCCAAGCTCTTCCTCGCTCAGCAGGCCGCTTTTTCTTAAGGCCGAAATCGCCCTGCGGGAGGCGTTGAATTCTACCGGCAGCGTAATCAGCTGAAAAACCGCGGCGGATGCAAACAAAAGAATCCCCAAGTTGATCATAAATTCATATTGCATAAAAATTCCCAGAATCAGTACGAACCAGGAGATTCCCGAGCAGAAATTTACCACGGGGGCAATCGCATTTCTCGCAGTGAGCGGAAAATAAGCTTGCGCATGCTGAACGGCATGGCCCGCTTCATGGCATGCCACGCCCAGCGCCGCTACCGAGTTTCCGTCATATACGTTTCTGGACAGGCGAATCACCCGCGACCTCGGATCGTAGTGGTCGGACAGCTCCCCTTCGATCGGAACGACGTTCACCTCGTAAATGCCGTTTTCCTTCAGAACTCTTCTTGCCATTTCCGCTCCCGTACAGCCCGCATGCGCTCTTACCGCGGAATATTTCCGATAGGTAGATTTCATGACGGCCTGTATAATCAAAGACAGAATCAGTACGGGAACGACAAGTACGATATACCAGTAATCAATAAAAAATAACGGCATCGCTTCGATCCTCCTCAAAAGATGAATAAATAAATTATACCACAAAGCCGGAGAATGAATCAAACAAAAAGATTTTTATCGCCGACATGCCATACTATGGGGTTTCAGCGCCGCGGGAAAAAACGGCCTTTCTACATGAGACCTTTTCTTACAGCAAAACAAGCCAAACTATAAAAATAATAAGAAGAGAATGAAATAATAATTTTTTCTATTATTACCCAACCTTTTTCTGCTGATTTATGTCTATAAGACAAACGTTTAAAAGTACGAAAATTTTATAAACGGCTGAGAGGAAAGGATTGCCAGCAGCCATATGTATTTTCCTCGCAGGCGCGGCCTGCGAGGCAGAAAGCAATTATGAGCCGGATTTATTTCCCGGGGAATCACCCGTTTTGCTCTGCCGTGATATAATCAAGAAAAATCTGGGGAGGAGAAATCTGTTTTATGATGGTCTGTTATGATATTTTGTTCTTGCTGGTTATCGCTCTGGCGGCGGGGTTTGATATAAAAACGCGGCGGATTCCAAACGCCATCAGTTTCAGCACCATTTTTCCCGTGATCGGAAAGGTCTGTGCAAAAATCTCGGAGCATTCCGGAAATGCAGAACGGATCAAGTGGCTTTGCATCGATATGGCAGGAGGCCTGACGGTCGCTCTGCTTCTGACGGGGATACCATTTCTTGTAAACCGGTCCGTAGGCGGCGGCGATGTGAAGCTCTCGTCACTAGGTGGATTATACTCCGGTACAGAAGGCTCTCTTACCGTTCTTTCAACGGCATTCCTTTTATGCGCCGCCGCAGCGATCGCGATGATGGCTGTCAGAAAGCGCAGGATCGGCACAATGCCCCTCGCCCCTTTTATTCTTTTGGGAACAATACATTTCTTACTTTTTGCATATCTTCCATAAGGCGTCCGAATTCTTCCGGCCTGATCGACTGCGGTCCATCGCACAGCGCGTGTTCCGGATCATTGTGGACCTCTACCATAATCCCGTCCGCGCCGGCCGCAACGGCTGCAAGGGCAAGAGGCCGCACGAGACCTGCGATTCCGGACGCATGACTCGGATCGGCAATAACGGGAAGATGCGACATCTGTTTTAAAAGAGGGATTGCAGAAACGTCCAGCGTATTGCGCGTAGCGGTTTCAAACGTCCGGATTCCCCGCTCACAGAGAATGACATTTCCATTTCCGCTTGCCATAATATATTCCGCGCTCATTAAAAATTCTTTCAGCGTATTGGCGAGTCCTCTTTTGAGAAGGATGACTTTATTGGTGTGTCCCAGCTCTTTGAGCAGCTCAAAGTTCTGCATATTGCGGGCGCCCACCTGAATAATGTCCACATGCTCAAAGACCGGAAGACTTCCGATATCCATAATTTCTGAAACAATCGGCATTCCCGTAAGCTGCTTTGCCTGAAGCAGCAGCTCGATCCCCTTGCTTCTAAGGCCCTGAAAGGAATAGGGTGAAGTACGCGGTTTGAACGCGCCGCCCCGGAGAATCGAGGCGCCAGCCGCTTTCACTTCTTTGGCAATTCCGCAGATCTGCTGTGTGGATTCCACGGAACAGGGACCGGCGATCGCGGCGAAATTTCCGCCGCCCAGCTTAACGCCGCAGACATCGATTACGGTATCCGTCGGATGGAATTTCCGGTTAGAGCTTTTGTAGGGTTCCTTAACTCGGACCACCTTCTGTACAAAATCCAGGCCCTGTACGAGATCTACGTCCACGTTTTCCGTATCCCCGACAAGTCCCAGAATGATCCTGTCGGCGCCTGTCATCGTATGGACCTCCACACCCATCTTGTTCAGCCATTCCGTGAGAGTGTCCAGCTGCTTTTGATTCGTGTCTTCCTTCACATAAATAATCATACGAAAATCTCCCTATTTTCTGCCGATGTCTTTTCTGTAGAAGAAGTCCGTCCAGGAAATTTTGGACGCGCCCTCATAAGCCTTCCGGATCGCATCCTCCAGCGTAGCGCCCATGCCGGTAATGCCCAGCACGCGGCCGCCCGACGTATAAAATCTTCCGTTTTCCTCTCTCGTGCCGGCATGATACAGAATGACGCCCGTTTTCTCCGCCGCATCAAGTCCGTTGATTTCATAACCGGAAGCGTATTTTACGGGATAACCGCCCGAGGCCAGAACGACGCAGCAGGCGGCCTCCGGCTTCCATCTGATGTCAAGAGAGCCCAGGCGTTCGTCGATTACAGCGTCAAAGATTTCAACGAGATCGGTATCCAGTCTCGGCAATATGCACTGCGTCTCCGGATCTCCGAAACGGGAATTATACTCCACGACGCGCGGACCGTCCGGCGTCAGCATCAGCCCAAAATAAAGGACGCCTTTGTATTTGATCCCCTCTGCGGCAAGCGCCGCCACTGTCGGACGGAAAATCGTCTCCATGCAGACTGACGCGATCTCATCCGTATAATTCAGGCTCGGCGAGAAAGCGCCCATTCCGCCGGTATTGGGCCCCTGATCCCCGTCAAACGCCCGCTTGTGATCCTGGGAGGATACCATCGGCTTTATCGTCGTTCCGTCCGTAAACGCAAGCACCGTTACTTCCGGCCCTGTCATAAATTCTTCAATCACGATTCTTCTTCCGGACTCTCCGAACATTCCGCCGTCCAGCATGCCGTGTACCGCCTCGCAGGCGGAGGAAAAATCAGGGGCAATGATGACTCCCTTCCCAAGCGCAAGACCATCGGCCTTAATTACGGCGGGATATTTCTGCTCCTCCCGTTCCAGATATGCGATTGCCGCAGCGCTGTCGGTGAAGACCTCGTAATCTGCCGTAGGAATCCCGTATTTTTTCATCAGCGTTTTAGAAAACACCTTACTTGATTCAATCCGCGCAGCAGCGGCAACAGGGCCGAAGGCACGGATTCCCGCAGCTTCTAAAGCGTCCACCATGCCCAGGCTCAAAGGATCGTCGGGCGCTACGACGACCATATCGATCTGATTTTTCAGCGCAAACTCCACAGCGGCCTCCCGGTCGACGGCTTTAAAAGGTACGCAGACCGCCTCTCTAGAAATGCCTCCGTTTCCCGGTGCACAGTAAAGCTCGGGTTTTTTCGGGCTTTCCGCAAGTTTTTTTATAATCGCATGTTCGCGGCCCCCGCCGCCGATCACCAGTATTTTCATGTCAGAGCGCCCCTTTCTTCTTGTCTCTGTGTGCTCAATATTTTAATTGCCTCCGGGAGGATAATGTGCTCCGCCTCCTGCATAACCCTTGCCTGCAGCGTTTCCGGCGTATCGCCGTCTTTCACATAAACGGGCTTCTGCAGGATAATTTTGCCTCCGTCTACTTCAGCGTTCACAAAATGAACCGTTGCCCCGGTAACCTTAACGCCGTAATCCAGCGCGGCTTTATGCGGAACCAGCCCATAAAAGCCTTTCCCGCAGAAAGACGGGATCAGAGAGGGATGCACATTGATAATTCTGTTTTCAAAAGCCCTGAGAAAAGAATCGCCGAGCACGGTCATAAACCCGGCCAGAACGATCAGATCCGCCTGCTCCGCCTGAAAATGCTCCGCCAATGCCTTGCCGTAAAGATCCGTGTCCTCGTAAGAGCGCCTTGGCATGCAAAATGCCGGAATACCGTGCCGCTTCGCACGTTCCAGCGCATAGGCTCCTTCTCTGCTCGAAACGACCGACGTGATCACGCAGTTTTGCAGATAGCCGTCCTCGATACGGTCTATGATCGCCTGTAAATTGGTGCCTCCTCCAGAAACCAGAACGCCGATTCGAAACATAACTCACTCTCCCTTTATTTCACCGTGAGCGTTCCCCTGCACAAGCCGCCCTCGGGAAGGCTGTCTGAGACAACGCCGATCCGGTATGCGCGTTCGCCCTTTGTATCGAGATAATGGAGCACGGAGTCCGCATCCTGCGCATCCACCGCAAAAACCATTCCGATTCCCATGTTGAACGTATTATACATGTCAATTTCGTCCACATGTCCCAGCTTCATCAGGGTTTCAAAAACAGGAAGCACCGGCCAGCTGCCTCTGTGGATGATATAGCGCAGCCCATCGCTTCCCATTCGCGGAATGTTTTCGTAGAAGCCTCCCCCCGTAATATGGGCGATTCCCTTAATCCGGAATTTTCCGACCAGGTCCAGCATTGTTTTCACGTAAATTCTTGTCGGCTTGAGCAGCTCCTCCCCCATCGTACAGCCGAAGCTTTGTACAAATTCTCCGAGGCGCTCTGCCGAAGGATTGATGATTTTACGGACAAGGGAGTATCCGTTGCTGTGGATTCCGGATGACGGAAGACCAATTAATATGTCGCCGCTCTGAAGGCCGCTTCCGTTAATAATTTTGTTTTTTGAAACGGCGCCTACGGCAAATCCGGCGATATCAAATTCATCAATGCTGTAAAAACCGGGCATTTCCGCGGTTTCGCCGCCTACAAGAGCGCAGCCGGCCTGCAGGCAGCCTTCCGCCACGCCTTTTACGATCGTAGCGATTTTCTCCGGAAAATTTTTGCCCACCGCGATATAGTCAAGAAAAAACAGCGGCTCCGCACCGCTGCATACGATGTCGTTGACACACATCGCCACGCAGTCGATCCCAACGGTGTCATAGCGATCCGTCAAGAAAGATATTTTCAGCTTCGTTCCGACTCCGTCCGTTCCCGAAATTAAAACCGGCTGCTCATAACGGCTCAGATCCAGCTCAAACAGAGATCCGAATCCGCCGAGGCCCGTAAGAACCTCCTTTCGGAAGGTTTTGCTGACGTGCTCCTTCATGAGACGGACCGCCTCGTAGCCCGCTTCAACGTCTACGCCTGCGTCTTTATAGTTGGCCATTTTCAATTACCTCCTGAAGCTGTGCGTTTTTCTTTTCGACCTTTTCCGCCAGTTCCTGCTTGTACGACTTCAGCGTATCTTCAAGAAATTTATGCTTGCCCGCCAGGATCTCCGCCGCCAGCACCGCTGCGTTGACACCGCCGTTTATGGCTACGGTCGCCACCGGAATTCCGGGAGGCATCTGCGCAATGGAAAGCAGCGCGTCCATGCCCTCCAGTGCGTCTCCCTGAATCGGAACGCCAATTACGGGCAACGTCGTATACGCAGCAATGACGCCGGGCAGATGAGCTGCCTTTCCCGCCGCCGCAACAACGCAGCCATATCCCTGTTTTTTTGCATTTTTGGCAAGCTCCCGGCATTTCTCGGGCGTCCGGTGCGCGGAGCAAACGAAGCAGTCATAATAAATTCCAAATTTTTTCAAAAGCGCCAAGCAATCCTTCATAACGGCGTAATCAGAATCGCTTCCCATAATTACGAGTGTTTTCGGCGTTTTTTTTCGTTCTTTCCTGTTTCCGTCTTCTTCCAGATACATGTAAAAAGTTAGCTCCTTTCGGTAAAGCTTATGGAATGTTTTTCGCGTAAATTCGTTGTAAAACAACGTTTTTTATAATAGCAAAGCAGCCTGTCTTTGTCAATTCTCGGATCAGCCGCATTTCGTCATAATCCGAAGCGCGCCGCCTGGTGAAGTGCCATAATAAAGTTGTAACAGCAGCGGCTAATAAGATATAATCAATCTTACAAAGAAAAGAGGAACACATTATGCCACAAAGTTACACGGCAGAATTAAAAAAGAAGATTGTCCGTCTCCATTTAAAAGAAGGACGCACGTACAAAAGCATTACTGCGGAATACGGCGTATCGAAAGCCGGTATTTCCAAATGGTGCAGTGAATTCAGTGAAGAATGCCAAGCCAAAGCCGATCTCAATCCTAATACCCTGAACGAAGCAGAACTTATGAAAGAGAATTTAAGGCTCCGCAGAGAACCGGAAGAGTCAAGGAAAGAAAATCTTTTCATAAAAAAGCGGCGGTATTCTTTGCAAAAGAAATCAATACTTTGAAAAACGAGTGTACAAATTGATACGAATTCGCAGCAGAAGAAGCTTGCATACGTTGCCTACAACCACGTACGCCCCACAGCTTCAACAGCGATCGCACTCCATACGAGGCGAGAGGGCCAGCCTAGCTGCCTAGCCATATTTTTAGCCACAAGTGTTACAAAAATGCTTGACCACTACACTAATTGCCAACGTATAAGCAATGTGGTCGCTACGGGTTTTCCTGTGGCAGCTCCCCCTGTTTCTGCAGGAAAAATTTTTTTGAAAAAACAATGAACCAAGAAGCTATTGTTGCGACCTTGTAGGTGAAAGCTTTCAAAAGAGGTACCGAAGATGCAAAACAAAAACCTAGAAAATTACATAGAATTCCTGTTATCTGCAGCCTTACAAAGATGCAGAAATATATACGATGCTGAGGATTTGACGCAGGAGACCCTTCTTGCAGCTCTGTCATATATGGCACGTGGCAAAGATATTCAAGATGTAAAAGCGTGGCTTCTCGTTGTTATGGGGCAGAAATTTAATGATATGCTCCGTAAAAGGTATAAAAAACCAATAGTCAGTATTGGAGATGGCTTTGATATCCTTGATGAAAAGGCAATAATCCAATTAAATGATGAAGACGACGAAGCTGAGAACGTTCGTAAAGCAGTTGCATACCTTGCCAAAAACTATCGCGAGGTTATCGTGCGGTACTATATGAACGGTCAGAGTGTAAGTCAGATTGCATCAGAACTCAGCATTCCGGAGGGAACTGTAAAAAGTAGGTTATATCTCGGCAGGAATCATGTAAAGAAAGGAATCAGCGATATGGAAAAATACTCAAAGCAAAGTTATTCACCTATAACACTTCATATTTCTTGCAGTGGAAATCCCGGATTAAACGGAGAGCCGGTCACTCTTATCAAAAACGATCTTATCGCCCAGAATATCCTGTGGCGGGCTTACTCTAAGCCGGTAACTATTGAGGAGATTGCATTGTCTATCGGTATTCCGGCAGCATATGTTGAGCCTATTGTACAAAAGCTGGTAGACGGTGAACTAATGAAGAAGGTTGGGAACAAAGTCTATACTGACTTTATGATCCTGACTTTGGAGGATAAGGAAAAGCATATTCCTGCGCAGAAAAAGTGTGTACATGAGAATTTTGAGTTGTTCTGGAATGCTATCGAAAAAGCCCTTGTGAAGCTACGTCAGTGTGCGTTTTACGAAAGGTGTTCCTTTGATGCAAGGAACTCCCTGGAACTGTATGTTGCATTCAACTGTCTTGATTATGGAACCTATATGACTTTCTCCGAAATATTCAATACGGAGCAGCAATTCAAGGAACGTCCTAACGGAGGACGATGGATCGCCTTCGGCCACGTTAATTTTAAGGAGTTTGATTCCAAGGAGCATGTTGAGTTGTTAGCACATTCTTATTCAGGTGAACGTATTGCAAGGTTTGATAAATATGCCAATAGCGAGGTGCTTGAAATACATGTGTATGGTGCAGACGGATTCCCTTGTTACCCATATTATCATTCGGCAGATTATACATTTTTCCCTGAGAATACCGATATTGATGCGGAGATTGCGAAGCTGCTCTACATTATGCACATGGGCATTGATCCTGAAAGTGTAGGTCTTAATCCTGAATATCTCAAGGCAATTCCCTGGCTCACAAAATGTAAGATCTTTCGTGAGGAAGAAGGAAAACCAGTCATCAACATTCCTATTCTCCATAAGGATGAGGCACAAGCTTTGTGGAACCTTTGCACGGAAGCAAAGTACGAAATGGTAAAAGACCTGAAGGAGCTCCTTGCTGAGTTTTACAAAGGAAAGAAGCAAGAAATACCTGCGCATCTGGATAGCGTTCCTCTGCAGAAACAATATCTATATGCAGATAATGCTATGCTTTTTGCTACAATAAGAGAGGCTATTTCGAGAGGAAAGCTGCATGATGGTAATTATGATAATGATAGAAACGGCGTTCATCAACCACCTTGTCCTATGGTTTTAGTAATTGGATAATAATTATATTTTGGCCTCCGCAATATTCGGGATACTCCCGAGCCTCGTAAAATTTGGCTCTGCCCAAAGTACCTAATGACATATCTTATATCAGGTTTTCCCGTTTACGCAAAACTTGAATCGCTCTCGGTGAGTTTTAGCTCTGTCTCTGTGTGCCGGTTCGGATGGTGGTGCGGCCGCCTGGACCGGCACACAGAGATGCTGCCGGTCCATCCCCGCGTGCCGTCCAGAAGTAGATGTATGACCGGCTTTTGTTGTACTTTCGGCTGGCACGGCTCACACCATATTTGTCCGCATATTGCGATTGTCGATAGCGCATGTCTTGTGTTACTCTGTTCCTCAGTGCGCCCCAGGCAAGACTTGTATTTTATCAGAGAATCCTGTATACTTATAAGCCGTGCAAATGAATAACAACGGAGGTTTTTTACATGTCAGGTCATTCAAAATGGGCGAATATCAAGCATAAAAAAGGAAAATCAGACGCACAAAAGGCAAAGGTATTTACAAAAATCGGAAGAGAGCTGCAGATCGCCGTAAAATCCGGAGGACCTGACCCCGAGTCCAACAGCAAGCTGAAAGACGTCATCGCAAAAGCAAAAGCCGCAAACATGCCGAACGACAATATTATGAGAAGCATTAAAAGGGCCTCGGGCGACAATGCGAACGACGTCATGGAAGAAATTACCTATGAAGGTTACGGCCCCTCCGGCGTCGCTATCATTGTGGAAACGGTTACTGACAACAGAAACAGAACGGCCGCCGACATTCGCCATATTTTCGATAAATTCGGCGGAAATCTCGGTTCTACGGGCTGCGTGTCATTTATGTTTGACAAAAAGGGCCTGATCGTAATTGAAAACGACGGAGATATCGAGGAGGAAACCCTGATGATGGACGCGCTGGAATGCGGTGCCGAGGATTTTTCCGCCGATGACGACGCCTTCGAAATCACCACGGATCCCGCTGATTTTTCAAACGTTCGCAGCGCCCTGGAAGAAAAAGGATATTCCTTTCTGGAGGCTGCGGTCAGCATGATTCCGCAGAATTACGTAACGCTCACCGAAGAAAAGCCGCTTGAGCAGATCGAACGGCTGATCGACGCCCTCGAGGACAACGACGACGTGATGGAAGTCTGGCACAACTGGGAACAGGCGTGAGAATAAATCATTCGCAGATTTCACCGCCGCCCACGACGGTCTCTCCGTCATAGACAACGGCAAACTGCCCCGGCGTAACGGCACGCTGGGGCTTTTTAAATGTAATCACCGCCTCGGAGCCATTCAGGGAAAGCGCCGCGGGCATATCCGGCTGTCCATAACGGTGCTTTGCAGTAAGATGGTCCGGATCGTAATCCGGGTACAGCAGATTGAACTCCTTAACCCGGACGGTGTCGGAATAAAGCAGCGCGTCGTCTCCCATCACCACGGTGTGATCCGAGGCATTTTTGGCAATCACATATAGTGGCCTGCCGAATGCGGTGCGGACGCCTTTTCGCTGTCCGATCGTATAGCGCGCAATTCCCTCGTGCGTGCCGAGCACCCTGCCCTGCGGATCCGTAAAAGTCCCGTGCTCCATTTTTCTTCCCGTATACGCCTCAATAAAATCCGCATACGCCCCGGGGCCCCCTTTTACGAAGCAGATATCTTGGCTGTCCTTCCGATCAGCATTTTCAAAGCCGAACAATGCGGCCGCCGCGCGAACGCGCTCTTTGTCATAACATTCCAAAGGAAACACGGCGCGTTCCAGCTGAGACAGGCTCAGCCCATGCAGAAAATAGGACTGGTCCTTCTCTCGGTGCGCCGAGCGGAGCAGCCGGGGCACGGAACCGGTGCGGAGCACGCGCGCATAATGTCCCGTTGCGATCCGCTCATAGCCCAGCTTCTCCGCTTCCCGGTAAAAAGCGCCGAATTTAATCGTCCGGTTGCATACGACGCACGGATTCGGCGTGCTGCCGCCAAGATAGGAACCGCAGAAATAATCCAGCACCTGTTCTCGAAAATCGGATACCATATCAAACTCGTAGAACGGGATCTCCAGGCGTTCCGCCGCCCGTCTCGCTTCCCTGCCGTCTTCCGGGGCGGACAGCTCCGGCGGCAGCATTCGCATATACGCGCCGCCGACCTCCCAGCCTGCATCCCGCAGAAGCATTGCGGCCACCGTACTATCTACGCCGCCGCTCATCGCAACAAGCACACGCATAAAAAACCTCCCATTCTGAATCGTTCGCATCATTTTACCACATAAAAAAAACCGTTTCCATATGATGGCGGAATTTCTTGTCAAACCGCCGAATCCATGCTATATTAGCAAGGAAGCGAACGGGAGGTCAAGCTATGGGATATGCCCTGTTTTTATTTTATATTTTATTAGGCGTAATCAACGCGTATCTCCTGCTGAGCAGAGAGAAACCGACAAGAATCCTATGGGCCGGCGGTGTGGCCGGACTGATTTTCCTGATGTGGTCTCATGTTCCTTTTTCCTTTCTTTTCGGCTTCGGGATTCTCTCCCATGTACTCGGACTGATTCTCGTGATTGTATGGACCATTGTGTTTTATGTCATAAAGCGCAGACACCTCCCGCGTCTTAGCGGACTTTTGCACAGGCGCTGGAAGCCCGATAAAGAAGACCTTTTCCTGCTTGCCGCTGTTTTTGTCATGAGCCTTTACTGCATTGTCTGCCTTTACAGCCATACCCTGTATGAGATCGACGGCGCATATTATACGGGACAGTGTACCTATGGCGATATGAATTTTCATCTCGGGATCATTACCAGCATCAAGGAACAGGGAAGCTTCCCGCCGGACTACAATATTTTCCCCGGGCAGAGGCTTGACTATTATTTTCTTTCCGACTCTGTCTCCTCTTCCCTTTATCTGTTCGGATGCAGTCTGAAGGCCGCGTACATGCTGCCGATGATCTTTGCATTCATGCTTACGTTTGCAGGGATGTGGCATCTGGCATACGCCGTTCTGAAACGCGTCAGCAAAACGCTGACCGCATTTATTCTCTTTTTTTTCAACGGCGGATTCGGCCTGATGTATTTTCTTGACGGACTGAAAGCAGAAGGCGGCGCGGAGAATTTCAACCGCATTTTTACGGCATATTATGAAACGCCGACCAATTACGTCAACAGCGGCTCGCGTCTTTCGAATATCTGCTGGACGAATACCGTGGTCGACATGATGCTTCCGCAGCGCGCGACGCTGTTTGGCTGGATGTCCGTTTTTCTTGTGCTGTATCTCCTCTACCTGGCCGTATTTGAAGACAGAAACGAGCTGTTCCTGGCTGCGGGGATTCTTGGCGGCCTGCTTCCCATGATCCAAACCTATTCCTATTTTACGCTTGGAATTACGGCGCTTGTCTGGCTGATTCACAGCTGCGTCAGGAACCGCTTTGGGAAAAAGACGCTGCTGAACTGGCTCAAATTCGGGCTTCCCGCGGTAATCCTGGCGATTCCGCAATTTTACATCTGGATTTTCGGCGCGGTCAGCGAGGAACGCTTTCTTCGCTTTGAATTTAATGCCTATAACGCCACGGATCACTGGCTCTGGTTCTGGGTAAAAAATGTCGGGATCGTCTTCATCCTGCTGCTGCCCGCCTTTCTGAACGCAAGCCGGAGGCTTAAAATCGTACACGCCGCGGGTGCGCTCATTTTTGTGATCAGTGAGTTTATCGTCTTCCAAACGTTTGCGTATGACAACAATAAGCTGTATCTCATGTGGTATCTGTTCGCCGTACTTCTTGTTGCGGATTTTCTCGTGGATTGTTACGATAAACTGCGCTCGATGAAGGCCGCGCGCATCGTCGTTGCGGCAATGCTGCTCATCGTATGTACGGCTTCCGCTTTCTTTACGATGATCCGGGAATACAATTCAGGCCGGGAAGGCCGCAATTATATGCTGTATAACAAAGACCATATCGCCAGCGCGGAATATATCAGGGAAAACACGGAGCCTGACGCGCTGTTTCTGTCATACAACAATCATAACAACACGGTTGCCTGCCTGACCGGAAGAAACATTTTTACCGGTTCCGGAACCTTTCTGTATTCACACGGCGTCGATTACAACGGGAGGGCGGAAATCGTCAAAAGCATGTTTACGGATGCGGCGGCGTTTGAAAAATACCGCGCAGAATACGGTTTTGATTATATCTATCTGTCATCCTACGAAAGAAGTAATTATACAGGCCTCATAGAAGGCTATTTTGAGGAACGCTTCCCCGTGGTGTTCGAGCAGGGAGAAGTCAAAATATACGATATCAGATAAACAAAAGAAAGGACTTATTGAAAATGGAAAATTACAGACCTCTAAAAATACTCCATGGCTATTCTTTTGGAGAAGCGGGAACCGATATTGGAGAGAAAAAAAGGATCATAGAAAAACGGATCGACGATCTGCGGAAAAAGGGCTACGGCGGAATCGTAACAAACGTCGATATGGATCAGAATTATCTGCATGACGCGGAAAGCTGGGAGCTGTTCAGACATGCGGTACAGTATGCGGTGAATCAACGCGGAATGAAAATCTGGATTTATGACGAAAAGGGCTACCCCAGCGGCAGCGCGGGAGGACTTACGCTGCGCGAGAATCCAGAATACGAATGCAAGGGGCTTGTGCTCGTTAAGAAAAACGCCGCTGCCGGGGAAAAAATTATGATTGAGAAGCCGCGCGGGCATCTTGCCGTGCAGGCCGTTTATTTTATAGACTGTACCGGAAAGCAATCTGATCTGTCGGCAGATACAGACGCGGACGGCACGCTCCGCTATACAGCGGAAGCAGACGGCGACGTCTACTATTTTGTAACAAAGCCGCTGTATGAAGGCACTCACGCACAGCATAACACCTGCGCCTCAAGACGTTACATCAGCCTTACCGACGCAAAGGCAGTCGGCGCCTTTCTCGAAAATACATACCGCGCTTATACGGATCAGCTGGAAGCCCTTCGTCTTCCGGAGGGCAGCATCCAGGCATTTTTCACGGATGAGCCCTCCCTGCAGGCCTGTTACCTCAACAAGGGCCTTGATCCCGCTCAAGTAGACGATCCATTCGATCCCGAGCTGCCGCTGTACCCTGTTGTAGCATGGGAAAACGGTCTTGCCAAGCGATATTGGGAAAAATACGGAGAGGACCTGCTCCCTTGTCTGCATTTTCTGTTTGAAGGAGACAGCCGCCGGGCAAAGGTCACGCGGTATCAGTTTTATACGTTGATCTCCGATTTATATGAGGATGCCTTCTACCGGCAGATTTCGGAATTCTGCGCGGAGCATGGGATCGCGTTTTCCGGGCATCTGCTGCTGGAAGAGAACCTGCTGCACCATGCAATCTTTGAAGGGAACTTTTTCAATCTCACGCGTCATATGCATATCCCCGGAATCGATATGCTGTTTACAAAGCCGGAAAGCGTCTTGCGCTTTGCGGAAACGCCGAAGCTTCTGTCTTCCGTAGCGGCCTGGTACGGAAGAGAGCATGTGATGTCGGAAATCTCCGGTCATACGGAAAATGCGCTCCGCATCCCCTTTGACATAAACGATATTATCTGTGCGCAGCTGATTCAATTCGTGCTGGGCGTAGATATTTTCAACTCTTATTTCGATGACGGCAGTCTCACGCAGGAAGAAAACAGGCTGCTGTGCGACACGGTTGCCAGGGCCTGCAAAGAATTTGCCGGAAAAACCTCCATGGCAGACGTCATTTTATATTATCCGATCGAATCGGCGCAGGCCTCCGTCAAGGGCTCGGATCAGCAGCTCTATGAACGGCCCTTCGATGCAGACGCAGTCGCCTGTGAAGAAAGCTGGAGAAGCAGCATCGATCTTCTGCTTCGGAATCATTATATGTTTGACTGCGCAGATGAAACCGTGCTGGCGGGCGCCGATATTATCCAGGAGGAATGCTGCGTCAGAAATCCGGCCTCAGGAATCCGGTATCACGCGCTCGTCGTCCCCAAGCTTGCCGCCGTCACGCTTTCTGCGCTGGAGCTTTTCCAAAAATGCGCTGACTGCGGAATTCCCGTAATCGTAAACGATCTCTCCCCTGCCGTCACCGTGCTTGGGACGGACGCTCCCGAAGCGGGAAGCAATGCTGTAATTCGTCTTTTATCCAGTGAAAACGTAACAAACGCGCGATCCGGGGAAGACGCGCTGAAAAGCCTGCAATATATTTTACCCCCAAACATAGAGCTGATCGGAGACGAAGGCCAGGTCATCGCGCTATCCAAAAGAGATCCGGATTCTGGTAAAATTTCTTATATCGCCGTTAATACGTCCAATGTCTCAAGGGAGATTACGCTCGTTCTCGATTATCCGGGACCGTTCGGCACAAAGCCACCCGCAGGAATTCCCTGCATGGACGTAAAAAATGGAATGTGGACGGAGCTCCCAGCGGCCCTGCTTCCAGAGGACAGGATTTGCGTTCAGGCAAAAATCCCGGCGCTTGGCGCATATATTTTCAGATTTTAACGAAAGGGAGACACGGCATTGAAGGTTGATTTCAGACGAATTCGAGGTGTCATATTTGATATGGACGGCGTACTGGTGGATTCCGAGCCCGCGATGGCACGCTCCGCAGTAGAAGGAATGGCGGAATATGGGATCACCGCCTCCCCCGAAGATTTTACACCGTATCTGGGAACAGACGAAAAAACATATTTTGGCTGCGTAGCAGAGCTGCACGGAGGAACGTATTCCGATGCGCTTGGCCGCAGGATCTACGATATTTACTGCGAAACGGCTCCCAGCCGCGTCGTTCCGTTTGCAGGCGCTGCCGAAGCCGTCATCCGCATCCACAAAATGGGATATCGGACCGCCATCGCATCCAGCGCCACAAAGCGAAAGCTGGAAGTCAATATAACAGCCTCCCGCATCCCGCGGGAGGCGCTTGGCTGTATCGTTTCAGGCTCAGACGTCGTAAAGCGCAAGCCAGATCCCGAAATTTTCCTGACCGCTGCAGCGCGGCTTGGGCTTTCCCCCGAGGCCTGTATCGTAGCGGAAGACGCGCTCAGCGGCGTGAAAGCGGCAAAAGCTGCCGGAATGATCTGTTTTGGCATTACGACGACGTTTTCCGCAGAGATTCTTCTGGAAGCGGGCGCGGACTGCACCGCAGCCGGCGTCGCCGCTCTGGTTCCCTATCTCGAAGCCCAAAAGAACGGAGGCTGATCATTTATGCGGATTCTCGTCGGAACGGACATTACGGAAATCGAAAGGATCCGGCATTCTGTCGAAAAGCTCGGACGGCCTTTCCTTACAAAAATATTTACCGAAGGGGAAATTTCCTACTGCGAAGGCCGCGGGCAGAAAAAATATGAAAGCTACGCAGCGCGGTTTGCGGCAAAGGAAGCTGTCTCTAAGGCATTTGGAACGGGAATTTCCGCAGAAGCACGGCTTTCCGAGATTGAAATCAGGAACGACGAACGCGGAAAGCCGTGTCTAATACTGCACGGGGAAACGCGCCAATATTATACGGAGGTCTTAAAAGGCGTCAGTGCAGACATCAGCCTTTCCCATTCGGATTCCGCAGCAATCGCATTTGCCGCGATTCTTTTGGAGTAAAAAATTATTCTCCCTGGCCCTGTTCCGCCAAAAGCAATTCGGCCCTGGCTTCCGCCCGCTGAAGCGTTATTTTGTCGCTAATACGCTGAATGCCGGCCTCGGTGCTTTCCTCGCGGAGCTGCTGCATCGCTGTCAGACGGGCGCACCGTTCATTCAGCGATCTCCGGATCGTATTGATATGGTCCTCCTGCCTGCTCCCGTAATGATAATCAAGATCGGATATTTTTTCCCGCATTGCGACAATTTCGCTTTGTGACTTTATGGCTGCAAGCTCGCGCAGGCGGCTGTTCATTTCAAATTCGAAGCGTTTATAATTATCACGGATCCGGATCGCTTCCTCTACGGCGCTTGCATGAAGCCGCCTTTTTTCTTCCAATTCTGCGGACAACTCCTCTTCCATGACGAAAAGCTCGGTAAGAAGCTTTTTGTCGCGTTCCTTAGCCGCCATGTCGATTTTAATGCGCACATCCGAAAGGCGAAGCTCCGCCTCCTTCATGTCCATGCGCACCATTTCCGCCCATGTCTGAATATCCACAAGCTGCTTCTGCGCTTCCTTCCTGCTTTTCTGAATCTTCTGTTCAGCGTCGTTAATCAAAAGCTGGGGATTTTTTGATTCCAGTTTATCTGCCGTGCTTCCGAGAAGGCCGCTGAAAAGTGCTTTGATTCTAGTGAAAAAACCCATTTTTTATACCCCGGTTATCATCGCTTACGACATTGTATGCGCTTGCCTGGCAAAATATTCCGCACAATGATATAATAAAAGCCGCTAAAACAAAGCAGGGAGGCTTTAACTGCATCATGAGAAAATTTCTGAAAGATTTCAAGGCGTTTGCTACAAAGGGAAACGTAATCGATATGGCGGTCGGCGTCGTTGTCGGAGGCGCGTTCAGTAAAATTGTCACATCTCTTGTTTCGGATATTATTACGCCGCTGATCGGCATGATCACAGGCGGCACCAGCCTGGCGGATAAAAAAATCGTCCTGCAGGCCGCCGAAATTGCGGAAGACGGCGTAACGGTCTTAACTCCCGAAAATGCATTGACTTACGGCGCATTTATTCAAAATATCATTGATTTTCTGATCATCGCTCTGTCGATCTTTCTTGCTGTCCGCATCATCGCTTCGATCCGGCGGAAAGCGGAGGAAGCAAAAAATCTGCTGCTGAGAAAGAAAGTGGAAGAAGCCGCGCCTGAGGAGCCCGCGGCGCCCGTGCTCAGCTCCACGGACCGACTCCTCATGGAAATCCGTGATCTGCTGCAGGAAAAAGAAAACGTACCTGAGAGGGAGAACGATACGGCCGAATCATAAGAGCGCTTGATTTTCACGCAGGAACCGGAGGAGCGCTTCCCTTTCGTTCGGAAGCCGCTCCTCCGTTACTTCCTCGAGAAGCATCGCCAGCGCTTTGCCGATCCGTACGCCCTGCGGGATTCCCTCGGCGAGCAGGTCCTCTCCCCCAACGGCCAGATCCGCTATGGTAATACAGGCCGCCTGAGGCCGCGTCAGTTCATGGATCATTCTCCCGATCTGTTCAACTGCACGGCTGCGCTCGGCGACCATCACCGGATTCTGCGCCGCGCGGTCCGCGCGCTCAACCTGTACGAGGCGCAGCGCATTTTCCTTTCCCATGCTCCGAATCAGGCGTTTTACGGATGCCGAATCGCAGGGGATTCTGTCATCGTGATGACGGACCAGCAAGCAGACGTCTTCCCGGAGCCGGCGGCCGAATTTCAGGCGGCGCAGAATCCGATCCGCAAGCTCTGCGCTCAAGACGGCATGCCCTTTAAAATGTCCCGTCCCGTTTTCATCCTGTGTATACACATACGGCTTTCCGATATCGTGAAGCAGCACGGCAAGACGCAGCGTAAGGTCGGCCGGGGTGTGCTCCAATGCGGTCAGCGTATGCGTAAAGACATCGTAAATATGCCACGGGCTGTTTTGAGGAAAGCCGACGGAGGGCAGAAGTTCCGGCAGAAATACGCCGAGTACGTCGATATAATCCCGCAAAATCCGAACGGAGCCGTCCGCCGTTAAAATTCCCGAAAATTCGGCACAGATTCGTTCTGCAGAAACGGTGCGGATCCATTCTCTGCAGGTATGCACCGCAGCGGCCGTGTCTGACTCCATCGAAAAATCAAGCACGGCAGAAAATCGCAGCGCACGCAGAATTCGCAAGGCGTCCTCTGCAAAACGCACCTTCGGTTCGCCCACGCAGCGGATCGTACGATTTTTGAGATCGTTTTCCCCTCCGAAATAATCCAAAAGTCCTTCCTCTTTGTAAAAAGCCATCGCATTGATCGTAAAATCGCGCCGGGAAAGATCGTCCTCTAAAGAAGATACGAATTTTACGGAGTCCGGGCGGCGGTGATCGCGATAAGCTCCATCCGAGCGGAACGTTGTAATCTCATAAACACGCTTTCCGAAACAGATGGAAACCGTCCCGTGCCGGGCTCCCGTTTCGAGAACGGCATAACCGTTTTCCCGAAAAAGCCGCGCTGTCTGATCCGGAAGGGCATTCGTGGCAATATCAAAATCATGCGGCGTTTTTCCCATCAGCGCATCCCGCACGCAGCCGCCCACATAATACGCCAGATAGCCGTTTTTCCGCAAAAGCTCTATTATCTCATCCGCTTTTTCATCACAGCACGCGGAAAGCCTCGTCCGCAATTTCAACAGTCTCCTTTATATCTTCATCCGAAAGCGCATAATTGATAAAATGATTATGATGGTTTGTAAAATATGCGCCTCTTTTGACCATTTCCGCAATCCATCGCTGATGCATCATGAGAGAATCATCGTTTGCAATCCGCAGATAGAACAAGGAAGGGACGCCCGATACCCGTAGGTCATACCCATGCTTTTCCGCGGTTTTTTTCAAGCCGTCGCATAAGCGTGCGCCCTTTTCGATCAAAAGCTTCGGAAGCTCCAGACGCTTCATTTTTTTAAGGCAGGCGATTCCCGCAGCAAAGGGAACCGCGCTCATCCAGTAGCTGCCTGTAAACGAAATTCCGCTGACCGTATTTTTCAGAAAATCCTTTCCGCAGAGCGCAGAAACATTATAGCCGTTTGCCAGCGCCTTACAGAAGCAGATCAGGTCGGCCTCAAAGCCAAAATAATGATCCGAACCGGCCAGATCGAGGCGGAAGCCCGCGCGCACGTCGTCAATGATCAGTACGGCGCCCTGCTCCGTGCAAAGCTTCCGGGTTTTCTCCCAAAAGCCCGCCTCCGGAAGCTGGTTATCCGCAAAGTTTCCATGCAGATACGGCTGGGAAATGACCGCCGCAATCTCTCCCCGGTTCTCCTCAAAGAGTCTCTGAAGGCCGTCGAAATCGTTCCAGTCCGCGTAAAGATTGTTGCAGACATCCTCCTCGATGATGCCGGAATAATCGATTTTCTGCGTCCAGGGAGAGACGCCGTGATAATAGCCCTTAAAAAACACAATTTTCTTTTTTCTCGTATACGCCCTCGCCGTCATGACCGCAAGAGAGGTTACATCGTTTCCGTTTTTGGCAAAAAAAGCCCAGTCTGCACAGGCCACGGTGTCTGTCAGAAGCTCCGCGAATTCCACCATAACGGAAGAAGGCGCCGTCGTGCAATTGCACTTTTCCGCCTGCTTTCGCGCCGCCTCGTCGATTTCCTCATCGTTATATCCGAGAATATTCGGACCGTATGCGCACATATAGTCGATAAAGCGATTGCCGTCCACATCCCAGAAATAGGAGCCCTTTGCGCGCTCCGCATAAAACGGAAATGCATCCACCGGGATAAAGCAGCCCTCCGCCGGCCCTTGATGCCCATAAATCCCGGACGGAATTACTTTCGTCGCCCGTTCAAAAATTTCTCTGCTTTTTTCATATCGATTCAATTGATGTTCCACTGTCTGTCACCTCATATTCTGCGGCCTGCCGGACTATGCCAGATATACGCTTACCCGGTCCAGGATTCTGTTGATGTTATCCAGCATCGAGATCATGCCGGAAATGGCGATTTTCTTCTTGCCTATGCAGTCCATGGCGTTTTCTTTTCCGTCAAAAAGCCGCCGTGCAAGCCGTATGCTCTCGAATTCCATGACGGCGCGCGGCTCAGGCAGGCGTTTTTTCACGGCCCTCAGACAGTGATCCTTCACAATGACGGATACGCCGGGACCGTCGTGAATAGAGAGCATCACCGTTCCGTCCGTAATATTAGATGCGCTGAAACGTCCGATCCTGTCATGGTTCCCGATCTGCGCAATCGCGCCGCCGATCACGTAAAGCATCAGCTCCGTGCTTCTGTCAAAAAACAGGGGATTCTCCAGCGCCTTTTCATCCGCTTTCAGGTAAGCGGACAGAATATCGGTCATTTTCATAAAACGCTTCGTCAGGAATCCAATTTTCGTAAATCCCTTTGAAGGAATTGGCGTAAAGGTGCCGCTGATCATCGCGTTAAACTTTTCATAAGAGGAAAACGGGAGGCGAATGTCGCACGCGCCCCGTCCTTCTCGCATGCTGCATTTTTCCGGGCCAAACGTAAACAGCGCGGCTGGGCCCGCTTTGATGTCAAATAAAATTGTCACGGGTTTTTGGGGAAGAAGCGCCTTCGCGTTCTCGTCCATAGCGCAGAGCTCCTCCAGCGCGCCCAGCACCGCGAACAAATTGATATACGCCATCGTCTCGGCATCTTTCATATTCTGTACCTGCCTTTCTTTTCTTCAATCCGGATAGAAATTCTGCCAAGCGCCGCGTCTTTCAGAAGCTCGCACATCTTTTTCGTATCTGCAACCGCCGTGTACATATGAATCCGGATTTTTTCCCCGAATTCCTCCTGTACGATTTTATATTTCAGACTCATGAGATCGGCGCGCGTATTGCTGTGCAGCATGTAATACACGTTATTATACATGGAATAATCCATTGTAATAAACAGCTCGTCATACAGGACCTTATGTATGATTCCGCTCTCGTGAACGGCCATTCCCGCAACCTTCCGGTATGCGCGCGTAAGGCCGGCAGCGCCAAGCGGAGTTCCTCCGTAATAGCGCGCCACTACAATCGCCGCATTTTCGATATTCTGGCTCTGGAAAACACCCAGGATCGGCTGTCCCGCCGTTCCCTGCGGCTCCTTGTCGTCCGAGTAGCGGCTGATCAAGGCATTTTCCTCGTCGTATACGGTATATGCATAGACATAATGATCCGCCTTTTTATGCCATCCCTTCATGTCTTTAATAAAAATAAACGCTTCTTCCTCAGAGGAAATCGGAGCCGAGCAGGCGATAAAGCTCGACCGTTTTTCATCGTAGACTCCCACTCCGTGATCGTTAAGCGTTTTTATGATTTCCTTCATCTGCCAAGCTCCTTCCTTTCATGCATTCGTAGCCGCGCACCTTCGCGAAATGCCCGGGAGGCATTTTCCCTTTAAGATAGATGCCGTCTTCTCTGTATTCTTCAAGCTCTACGGTACCGTTTTCGTGAAAATAGGAAACGGCGCCTGCTTTGTCGTATGGAAGAATGCACTCGTACTGCTTGTCCGTTTTGACAAAATAATTTATAATTTCTTTCTTCAGCGAGTCCAGTCCGTCTCCCTGCAGCGCGGAAACGGAAAATATTTTGCCGTATCCTCGGGAGATATGAGGCGGCAGAGTGATCGTTTGCGGAAATTTGTCCGTTTTGTTTAACACAAGATACCGCGGTCGGTCTCCGGCTCCGATTTCCTGGAGTATTTGTTCTACGGTTTCAATGCATTCTGTAAAATCGGGATTCGACGCGTCCACGACATGCAGCAGCAGATCCGCATAAACCGTTTCCTCCAGCGTAGATTTAAACGCCTCTATCAGGTCATGAGGAAGCTTTCTGATAAACCCTACGGTGTCGGTCAGAAGAAAATCTCTGTGCTCCGGCGTGGCCAGCCGCCGCACAGATGTATCCAGCGTGGCGAACAGCTGATCTTCCACAAATACGTCGGATCCGCACAGGGCATTGACGAGCGTCGATTTTCCGGCATTTGTATAGCCAACCACTGCAACGGAAGGGATCTCCTTCTTCTGCCGTTCCTTTCGCAAAACGCCTCTGCGCTCCTTCACCTCGCGAAGCTGTTTCTCCAGATAATTGATTTTGCGCTGAATATGACGGCGATCCGTCTCCAGCTGCGTCTCGCCTGGTCCCCGGGTACCGATTCCGCCGCCGAGGCGGGAGAGAGAGATTCCCTGGCCGATCAGGCGCGGAAGCCTGTATTTCTGCTGCGCCAGCTCGACCTGCAGGCGTCCTTCCCTGGAGCTGGCGCGGGAAGCAAAAATGTCAAGAATCAACGCCGTTCTGTCGATCACCCGCGCGCCGATTATATTTTCCAAATTTCGGATTTGTGATGCGGAAAGCTCGTCGTCAAAAAGAATCAATCCGGCGTCCAGCGCCTGTCTTTTCAGAGAAATTTCTTCCGCAAGACCGTGCCCGATATAGGTCCTGGCATCCGGCGCTTCTCGTTTCTGTGTAAAAGATCCGACGACCTCCGCTCCAGCCGATTCTGCCAGCTCGCGAAGCTCCGCAAGCGGATCTCCCGTCATCTGACGGTTTTCTGATAAAACGCCGACGACGATCGCGCGTTCCCGGTCGTTCCTTATTTTTTCGGCCGCATCGCTGTATGCGGAAGCCGAACGGTCCAGCTCCGTGAGATCCCCAAAAATGCGGTCAAAATATGCGATGCGCGCCGGGGAGACCGGTCCTCTTGTTTCTGTTTTGACGAGCGCGCCCGTTTCGTCTCGTGACAAAAGCGTGGCGGAGACGCCGCATGCACGTTTCTTATCCGTGTCGACGCCAATTACGACCATCGCGTCGTAGCGCATCTTCCTAAGCGATTGCAGATCGATATCCGACGGATGAATGGTGCCGTTCGGGTGTGTGTGAAGGCAGCGGATTCCGGAGAGGCGAAGAAAGCTTTTCCGGCCCTCCAGTTCCGGAAGCGGAACGCTTTTATCGCTGCCCAGCGCGATCGCCAAGACACGGTTCTTCCGATCCAGAAATACTGCAACTTCTTTATTCGTCTCGCACGTTGCTTCCGTCATCATCAATAAAATTTCTCCGGGAATAAAACTGCCCGGTGAATAGACATGCCCGGTAAAGCCTTCCAGCCGTTCCAGAAGCTGCGTACGCACCGCCGCGGTATTTCCGTATATGTTTTTATTTTCGGCCATAAGGGATTCTCCTTCTTAGAACAGTCGTTTTACCGTGCGATTGATTCGGATGATGTTTTCTTCCCGGAACAGCTCCCCGTGCTCTTTGAGCAAAGCGTCTGCCGCGGCCTCCGTAACGGCATGATATGCTATAGAGACGTGCTTTTGTCCGGCGAGCTGATTCAGGAGCGGAAGCCCTGCCAGTACGATCTCCGGCGTCGTATCCTCCAGCAGATTCGTATTTCCGACCAAGGCATCGCAGCGCATCCCCGAAGCAGCTTCGATTTCGTCATAAATCCGGGAGGCCGACGGAAGATCCTTGGTAAACGGCCGGTTAGGATTCATGACAAAGAACTGCAGATGCTTCTTTCTTGACAAAATATCCTCGCGATAACGTCCGAGCGCTTTTGCACCGAGATCATCTCCGCCGACATCTAATACGACATCATACGCCTCATCCCGGATCAGCGCGCCCATTACTCCCGTCAAAGCCGGAACGTCCACGTTTGTATTTGCATATAAAGGAATTTCCGTACGGATCCCCAGCGTCTCCAGCAGCTCCCTCGCATCTGCCGAACGGAAAAACGGATTTACGATATCAAGATCGATCAATGCGGTATTTCTTCCCTGCCGCTTCAGCTTCATAGCAAAATTTACCGCCGCCTCTGTTTTTCCGCTTCCATAATGTCCCGTAAAGCTATATACGCACGTATCCATTCCCTTCACCCGCTTATTTTTTAAATACATAATGCTTCTGCACAAAATAGCTTACGCAGAAAAGAGGAAGATCTACAAAGATTTTGCAGACCAGGCCGGGCAACTTCAGAACGTCTTGAATCAGCGTCCCTCCCAGCGAACCGAGCGCGAGGATCGTCGCCCAAACGATAAAATATTTGAGGAAGGTCCCCTTCGTCATTTTACCAAAAACGACCTTCGCGTTTAAAAAGTAATTTAATATCCCGCTTGCCGCTCTTGCTGCGGCATACGCTACCGCATAATCCAGATAGCGTGCCAGGATCAGAAATAAAATGTAATCCAGGAGAAACGAGAGCAGGGAGGAACACGCGAATTTCAGAATTTGAGAGATCACCAGGAAGGAATCCCGGAACGCGTGAAAATGTGAGCCCGCATTATTATCATAGTAAATCGTCTCAATGGGGATTTCCCGGTACGGAACGCCCCAGCTTTTGATAGACAGCAGCATATTCATTTCGTATTCATAGCGATCGCCTTTCAGCTCCAGCATTTCCTTGAAAAGACGCTCCGGGATGGCGCGCAGACCTGTTTGGGTATCATAAATCGCAATTCCTGTAACCAGTCGGAACAGGCCTCTCGTAAATCCGTTTCCCAGTCTTGAGCGCAGCGGGACCTTCTCTCCCGTGTCCCGGAAACGACCTCCAATAATCAAGGCCGGTCCGTCCTGCGTTTCCATGGACGCCTCCGCCGCCTGCGCGACATCCTTGATGGCCTCGTAGCTGTGCTGCCCATCGCAGTCGGCGGTGATCGCATAGGCAAATCCGCCGCCCTTCTGATTCAGACGGATCAGCTCTGCAAAACCCGTTCGCAGCGCCTGACCTTTTCCTTTGTTGCCGTCATGATGAATCACAACGCATCCGCGTTCCTCTGCGGTCTGAAAGCGGGATTCGCATTCGTCCCGGCTTCCGTCGTCTACCGCAATGACAAAAATCCCATTTTTCCTTAAAATTTCTATAAAAGCAACAAATTTGTCGTCCGGGTTGTAAGCAGGTATGATTACCGCATATTTCATAGTCTTACTCAAGATGCTGGACCTCCCCGCAGTCAAAAAATTTATCCGGCTTCAGTTCTGCGGCGCTGCTGCCCTGCAGAAGGATGCTCGCCGTGGCAAGCAGCCGGCTGGCCGGCGTATATAACCGAACCCGAGTGCCGTCCGAAAAAGCGCCGCGGATCCGGCGTTCGGGCGCTTCGATCCGAAGACGCCTGCCGCTTCGATACAGACGCTCTTCTTGCGCACTCAGTTTGATATATGGATCGTCCCTCAGAAGGAAGTCGATCGAATAAACCGGAACCGTTTGTTCGGTTTCCAGGCGTTCCAGCGTAACGGATTCGCTGCATTCCATAAAACCGTACGCCGTACGCTCTAATGCCGACATACACGCATGGACACCTAAAAGCTCTCCAATATCCCGGAACAAGGAACGGATATACGTCCCGCGCGAGCATTTTACATCGATGCAGGCCTTAGGATAGCCCTCGTCCCCTTTCCAGTAATCCAGTACTCCGATCTCATAAATCGTTACCGTTCTGCTCCGCATTTCCACTTTCTTTCCCTGTCTGGCCAGCTTGTACGCAGGGACGCCCCCAATCTTCACGGCCGCATAATCCGGCGGAATCTGAACGATATCTCCCAGAAAGGTTTTTACCGCTTCAGAAAGCGTTTCTCGGCTGATTGCCGTAAGCCGTTCGTCGCGGGGATCCAGGATTTGCTCGATTTTCCCCCAGATATCACACGTATCCGTTCCGATTCCGAACGTGATTTCACCCCGGTACCGTTTCGGCATGTCAAGGAACAAATCGGCGCACCGCGTTGCTTTTCCCAGGCACACGGGCAATACGCCGGTCGCCTGCGGATCCAGCGTCCCGGCATGTCCGGCTCTTTCCGAAGCGGTCAGTCTGCGTACGCGGGAAACACAGGTAAAGGAACTGATCCCCGCAGGCTTATAAATATTGATTACCCCATCCATTTCAATATTTCACCAATCAAAATTTTTTTAAATTCAGAAAACGGAGCTCCATTTTCTTCTTTATAAAGCAGTCCCGCAGCTCTCTTATGTCCTCCGCCGCCAAACTGTGACGCTACGGCCGCCACGTCGCAATGGTTGTCGGAGCGAAGACTGATCCGAAACTCCCGCGCGGTTTTCCCGGGCTTGACAAAAATGCCGACGCAGACCTCCTCGATACACCGCAAAAACGAAGCGAAGCTTTCCAGATCGTCATCCGTCGCTCCCACCGCTTCCATTTCATCCCTAGTGATCTGAAGAAAAGCGACGCGCCCTTTTCCGTAGTATTCGATCTGCCGATAAGCGGCGGCCTTTAAAGCAACTTCGCTTTTTTTCTGGTTTTCGTAAAGCTCCGAATACTGCCAGGCCATATTTCCTGCGATTCTGATTAGCTCCGCCGCAATCGCATGCGTTTCAGCAGTAACGCTGGCATATGCAAAGCAGCCCGTATCCGTCAAAATTCCGGCGTAAATGCATTCCGCGATTTCCTTCAGATACGGCGCCTGTCGATAGTCCTCATACGTCTGGATCAGTTCCCAGATTCCTTCCGCCGCTGCCGCCCATCCGGTGTTGCACACCGTTATCGGGGCGAACGTAGCGTCCGAAATATGGTGATCGATCCGAATTTGTCCTTTTGCACGGTAAAAAAGCTCTTTGCGATTTCCCATTCGCTTTTCATCGCTCGTATCCACCGCGATCGCCAAATCGTGCTCCGGCAGTTCCGACTCTGCGTCGGGCTGCCATACGGAGAATTGTACGCCTTCCGGAAGTCTGTCGGAGCGATAGAGAAACGACAGATTTCCGGGAGGCAATTCCTCCGAAAAAATATTGACGGTTTTGCCCTGTCCGCACAAAAAATACGCAAGGCCAAATGCGGAGCCCAGAGAATCGCCGTCAGCGTGTATATGCGGAAGCAGCAAAATATGCTCTGCCTCAGATATGGCTTTCCGAACCTGCTTCCAGTCCTGCATCAGCATCACCCGTTTTCCTTGTTCCGTTACGGATTCTTTGTCAGCTCATCGATCTTTCTGGCCATATAAGAACCGTATTCGATAGAATCATCCAATACGAACGTCAGCTCCGGGAGCGTCCGTATAATCATTTTCTGCCCAAGAGCCTTCCTGATAAAGCCGCCCGAGCCGCGCAGAGCTGCGAGCGCCGCTTTTTTTTCTTCCTCGCCAGCGTAAATACTAATATAAACCTTTGCGTATTTCAAATCCTTTGCAAGTTTTATATTCGTAACGCTCGTTACGGTCGGGATGCGCGGATCCTTGAGATCGTTCCGGAGAATGTCACTCAATGCTCTGCGCATTTCTCCCGCAATCCGTTCAGTCCTATCCATTCCTTTTAACCTCTTCCATCACATAGCATTCTATGGTGTCGCCCTCTTTGATATCATTGAATTTTTCAAAGGATAGACCGCATTCGAAGCCCTGCTGAACCTCTTTCGCATCGTCTTTAAAACGTTTCAGGGAAGCCAGCTTTCCTTCAAATATGACAATGCCGTCCCGTACGATCCGCGCCTCCGAATTCCGGACGATTTTTCCGTTTGTGACATACGCGCCGGCGATCGTACCGACTCCGGAAACCTTAAACGTCTGCCGCACCTCCGCATGGCCGAGAACGCTTTCCTTGAGCTCCGGCTCCAGCAGGCCCGCCATTGCGGCTTTAATATCGTCGATTGCATCATAGATCACTCGGTAGAGCCTGATGTCTACGCCTTCCGCCTCCGCATGCTCTGCGACGTTCGCACCGGGCCTGACGTTAAATCCGATAATAATCGCGTTTGATACGGAAGCAAGCTGTACGTCCGATTCTGTAATCGCTCCTACGGCTCCGTGTACGATCTTAATGCGGACCTCGTCGGTACTCAGCTTTGCAAGAGACTGTTTTACGGCTTCTACGCTGCCCACCACGTCGGCCTTGACGATGATGTTCAAATCCTTTACATTCCCCTCCTGAATCTGAGCGAACAGATCATCAAGAGATACTTTGTTATGCGCCTGCATTGTTTTTTCTCTTTGCTCGTTACGCCTGGTATCGATCAGATGTTTCGCTACGCGTTCATCCTTGACAGCGTAGAACAGCTCGCCCGCTTCCGGAACCTCGGGAAGTCCTGTAATCTCTACCGGCGTCGACGGCGTCGCTTTTTTGAGGGCGTTCCCTTTGTCATCCGTCATTGTACGGATTCTTCCGAACGTTGTTCCGGATACGATGGCATCTCCCGGCTTCAGCGTTCCTCTTTGAACAAGGAGCGTTGCGACGGGGCCTTTGTTTTTATCCAGCTTTGCCTCTATGATCGTCCCCTTGGCCTGCCGTTCCGGACTTGCCTTCAGCTGCAGAATGTCGGCAGACAGAAGAACGGTCTCCAGCAGAAGCTCGATGTTCTCGCCCGTTTTTGCCGAAACCGGTACAAACGGCACATCTCCGCCCCAGGCCTCGGCCACGACCTCGTGCTCCGCAAGCTCCTGCATAACTCTGTCAACGTTTGCGCCGGGCTTATCTATTTTGTTCACCGCAACCACAATTGATACGTTCGCTGCCTTTGCGTGGTTGATCGCCTCAACGGTCTGCGGCATGACGCCGTCGTCCGCCGCTACGACAAGGATCGCGACATCCGTTACCTGCGCGCCTCTGGCCCGCATGGCCGTAAACGCCTCGTGGCCCGGCGTATCCAGGAAGGTAATCTTCCGGTCATTGATCCGCACCATATAAGCGCCGATGTGCTGGGTGATGCCGCCGGCCTCTCCGGCAGTAACGCTCGTTTTCCGGATCGCGTCCAGAAGCGACGTTTTACCGTGGTCTACATGTCCCATAACAACAACCACGGGCGGCCGTTCCACCGCCGTTTCATCGTTTTCCGTGTCATCCTGATCGTCGAACAGAATGTCCTCATCCGTAATCACGACCTCCTGCTCCGCAGTGATATTGAACTCGCTTGCGATCAAGGCGGCCGTATCGAAATCGATTACCTGATTCTGGTTTGCCATGACGCCCATCAGCATCAGCTTTTTGATGACATCCGCCGAGGATTTTTTGATTCTTTCAGCAAAATCCTTGACCGTCATGGATTCCGGCAGCTTTACGTTGGTAAGCACGGAGATGACCGGCTGCGTCTTCTGCGACGCCACAAATTCGCGCGCCTTTTTCATGAGGTCCTTCTTCGGCTTCGCGCCCTTCTTCGGAACATTGTGATCCACGTCGTAAGATACCCTGTATTCGTCGTTATAAATTTCGGACACACCGATCTTTTCGCCTACGAATTTCCTGGCAGACTTATATTTATCTTTTTGTAAGCTCTGCGCGCTTTTGGCAGTTTCCTTCCGTCCGTCTTTTTTGGAGAACCGATCGGACTCGCGTTCCTGCTGCTTTCCAATCATTTTTCCCGCATAATCGCGCTTTATTTCCTGTGAAACCGCGGCGGGATCCATGGAAGGAATCAGAGGTGCCGACGCTTTTTTATAGCTTTCGCGCGGCTCCCGCTTCGGAGGAGTCTCTTTGCGTTCCCGTACCGTCCGCTGCGCGGGTTCCTGTTTTACGGGGATTTCAATCTGCGGAACAGGCTCCTCTTCCAGCTCGATCTCGATGACCTCCGAATATTCATACTGTTTAAATACGAATTTTTCTTCCTTTTGCCGCGCCGCAGGCTGTTCCGTTTCAGCGGCTTTCGTCTCCGGTTCCGCTTCCGGCACAGGCTCCGGATCTTTTGGTTTTCTAACGTCTTCCTTTTTGACGCGTTTTACTCGTCGGACCGTAGGCTCGGAGGGGGCGGCCTTTACCGGCTCCGAGGCTTCCTGCGGCGCAGGCGCCGCTTTCGGTTCCGGATCCGGTTCCTGTTTTGTTTCCGTCAGATCCGAAGCGTACAGATCCTCTATAGACTCCGTCCTCACCTCATAGCCGGAACGAAGTCCGGAGCCCGCCTCACGACTCTGACGTTTTTTAGGCTGAGCGTTTTTGCCCTGCGGTTTCTGCGCCTGCACGCCCGCATCGGAGGAACTGTTGTCTACGATGATCCGTCTGACGATCACGCCGGAAGATTTTCCCTGCGTCTGCTGTTCCTTCTGTGCGGCTATTTTTCTGGCCGCCGGATCATCCTGGGAATTTTCCGTGTTCTTTTCCGAATGGAATCCGGTATGCTCATAAAACCTCTGAAGCTCGTCATCTTCCAATACGCTCATATAGCTTTTGTTCTCAATGCCCATTTCCTTCAGCATTTCCAATATTCTCTTACTCGTGGATTTGAGCTGTTTTGCAAGCTCGTGTACTCTGATTTTATTATCCAACGGCGCCACCTCCTGATTTGCTGCCATCTGCTTCCGTTCTCTTTTCAAACTGCGTTCTGAGCGCTTCGTAGGTCGCTGCTCCGACTTCCGTTTCAAATTCCCTGCTCAGCTTGTTTCCTTTTATCATTTTTTCAAAGCACCCGGCATCTGCGCACACATAAGCGCCTCTTCCGTTCAGTTTTCCGGTAAAATCCAGGGAAATCTGTCCTTCCTTGCTTCTGACGATGCGCAGCAGATCTTTTTTGGGCTTTGATTCATAGCACCCGATGCATCTGCGCATCGGAATTTTTTTCTGCTTCAAACCGCGTCACTTCCTTACACTCACAGCAAGTCCGGATCAAACTCGCCGTTCTCATTGTACGGATCGATCGTCGCGTCAGCTTCCTCTGTGTCGTTAAACAGCTCTTCCTCTACGCTGGCGCGTACCTGCGCTTCGCTCTTGATATCGATTTTCCAGCCCGTCAGCTTTGCCGCGAGCCGGACGTTCTGTCCTTCCCTCCCGATCGCAAGGGACAGCTGACTGTCCGGCACAATCGCCGTTGCGGATTTATCCTCTTCATTAATAAATACGCGAAGCGCTTTCGCAGGACTCAGGCTGCTCGCAATCAGATCGTCTGCATACGGGCTCCATTTGATAATGTCGATCCGTTCCCCTCTGAGCTCGTCAACGATCACCTGTACGCGCAGTCCCTTCTGTCCGACGCAGGCTCCGACCGGCTCTATATTTTCGTCTCTGGAGTATACCGAGATCTTCGTTCTGGAGCCCGGTTCCCTGGCAATATTCATGATTTCAACGATTCCGTCGTGAATTTCGGGAACCTCCAGCTCAAACAGGCGTTTCACGAGATTCGGATGGCTTCTCGAAATCATAACGCACGGTTCCTTGCTTTTATAGCCTTTGTCCTTGACCTCCAGCACGTATGCCTTGATTCTGTCGTAAACCTTATACTGCTCCGTCTCCACCTGTTCTGCCGGGAGGAGAATCCCCTCAATCTGGCCGAGATCGACGTGGATGATTCGCTCCTTCTTGCCGTCCCTGTTTTCCCGCATTTCAATTCTCTGAATCGTGCCTGTCACGACGTCTTTTTCTTTTGCCCGAAATTGATCGTATACTCTGGTACGTTCTTCCTCCCGGAGCTTTTGTATGATGATTTGCTTCGCTTTCTGCGCGGCGAGCCGACCGAAATTCTTCGGCGTGATTTCAAATTCCGCGATGTCTCCGATTTCAAATTCGGGATCGATCTTTCTGGCTTCCTCAAGGGACAGCTCCGTCGTGTCATTTTCCATTTTTTCTACGACCTCTTTTTGGGCGTAAACCTTGATGTCCCCCGTCTCCCGGTTAAATTCAACCCTTGTGTTGCCTTCCGTTTCCGATTTCCCGTAGGATGCGTTCAGGGCCTCTTCAATTGCGGCAATGATGACTTCGCGGTCAATTCCTTTATCCTTTTCCAGCTCGTCGAGAGCATACAGCAGTTCAGCACTCATTGTTTTGTTCATACCTCCATTTTTAATTCCAGATAATCGTTCTTTTGACGAGCGATACGTCCTTTACCGGAAATCGCAGCTCGCTGCCGTTTTCCGTGATGACGATTTCCCCGTTTTCCCGTCCCTTCAGTTTCCCGGTAAAAATTTTACCGCCGCCGGCAGGCGCGTAAAGATGTACTTCTACGTCTTCTCCCCGGTAACGTTCAAAATCCCGATCCGTTTTGAGCGGCCGGTCGAGCCCCGGCGAGGAAACCTCGAATATATATTTTCCTTTTATCGAATCGGCTTCATCCAAAAGGTCGTTCAGCGCTTCGCTTACCAGCTGACAGTCGTCAATCGTAACGCCTCCCTGCTTATCAATATAAATCCGCAGATACCAGTCTGCGCCTTCCTTGACGTATTCGACCTCAAGCAGTTCGATTCCCGCGTTTAAACCCTCGATCACGGGCTCCGCAAGCGTTCTGACCGTGTCGGCAATTTTCATATTCCATCCACCTCCGACGCAAAATATGCCTGTAAAACGAAAGAGTGGGAAATCCCACTCTTTGCGCTGAAAACACCAGATTGCGGCTCTATTATAAGAAACTTACCCATCGGTGTCAAGTATAATTTTTCGAATTTCTGCCGGCGAGGATGCGATTTGGTCCGCGCCCGCTTCCTCCAGTTCCCTTCCCTGCGCGTAGCCGTAAGCGGCCCCTACCGTTTTCAGGCCAAACCGCCGGGCCGCCAGAATGTCAAATTTCCGGTCGCCGACCATCACGGCGCTGCGATGGTCTCCCAGCCGGAGGAGCGCCGTACGGAGCACATCTTCTTTTTCTACGTGTTTTCCCTCCAAATCGCTCCCCTCGATTACGGTAAAATATTCTGTCAGCCGGTACTCGTCAAGGATTTGGCGTACGAAAACGGCGGGCTTTGAAGATGCTACCGCAAGAATTCTGCCATTATCTTTCAAAGCGGCCAGCAGTTCCGGAACGCCGGGATACATTGTGTTTTCATGGACGCCGAAAACCTCGTACCGTTCCCGGTATTTTTCGACAAGCCGTCTGCCCTCCGCCTCCGTGCAGCCCGTAAGCTCCCGGAAGGACCAAAGGAGCGGCGGGCCGATAAACCATTCGATTTCCGAGGGCTCCGGCGTGGGATAGCCAAGCTTGCGCAGCGCATAGACGGCGCTGCCCGTAATCCCCTCTTTGGGATCCGTAAGCGTGCCATCCAAATCAAAAATAACATAATGGCAGTCGCGAAACCTCATTTTTCTGCATCTTTCTTCCGATCGTTTTCGCGGATTTCCACACGGCGGATCTTTCCGCTGATCGTTTTGGGCAGTTCTGTCACGAACTCGATGATACGCGGATATTTGTAAGGTGCCGTGGCCTTTTTAACATAGTTTTGAAGCTCCTTTTTCAGCTCCTCGCTGGCCTCATAGCCGCGCGCCAGAACGATCGTAGCTTTTACAAGCTGGCCGCGCAGATCGTCCGGGACGCCTGTCACCGCACATTCGAGAACAGAGGGATGCTCCATGAGCGCCGATTCGACTTCAAACGGTCCGATCCGGTAGCCCGAGCTTTTGATGACATCGTCCTTTCTTCCGACATACCAGTAATATCCGTCCTCGTCTTTATAAGCAAGATCTCCCGTATGGTAAAATCCGTCGTGCCACACTTCGCTTGTCAGCTCTTCGTCTTTATAATATCCCTTGAACATTCCGACCGGCTTTCCTTTTGAAGTATTAATGACGATTTCACCGACTTCGCCGGGATAACAGCTCCTGTAATCGCTGTCTACGATGTCTACATCGTAACACGGAGACGGCTTTCCCATGGATCCCGGCTTGATCTTCATCCAAGGGAAGGTACATACAAGCGCTACCACCTCGGTTTGTCCGTAGCATTCGCGCAGCTTAAGGCCCATAGCCTTATAGATCTGATTGTATACTTCCGGATTGAGGGCTTCTCCTGCCACCGTAAGTTCCTGGAGCGAGGACAAATCATACTGCGAAAGATCCTCTTTGATCATAAAGCGATAGATCGTAGGCGGCGCGCAAAACGTCGTCAGCTTGTATTTCGACATTTTGCCGAGCAGATCCGGCGGATTGAATTTTTCCATGTCATATACGAAGATTGTGGTTTCCCCGAGCCATTGCCCGTAAAGCTTTCCCCATACGGCTTTCGCCCATCCCGTTTCCGCGACGGTCAAATGCAGTCCTTTTTCTTTGACGCTGTGCCAATAGCCTGCCGTGATGATATGTCCCAGCGGATAGGAAAACGTGTGTACTACCATTTTGGGGTATCCGGATGTGCCGGACGTAAAATACAGCAGCATATTGTCTTCATTTTGTGCGTCTTCGTCCCCCTGCGGCCTCTGGAAGTCTTCGCTCTGTGCCTCTACGGCCTCGTCCAGATCGATCCAGCTTTCCAGGCGCCCTTCCTCCCGCATTTTCGCTTGTTCTGCTTCTTTTTGCTTTTTGCTTCCGTTCGTGTAAAATTTTAATTTCAGCGTCGGCGAATCTTTTTGGGCGAGATCCACCTGCTTTGGAAAATCATGGTCTGTTGTGCAGATTACCGCTTTGACGTCGGCTCGGTTGCATCTGTATACAATATCCTTTGCCGTAAGTAAATGGGTGGCCGGTACCGCCACGGCTCCTATTTTATGGAGCGCCATGATGACATACCAGAACTGGTAATGTCTTTTGAGAACGAGCATGACGGAATCGCCTTTTTTGATGCCCATATTCTTTAATAAATTCGCCGTCTTGTCGGAATATCTTTTCATATCGGCAAAGGTGAATATTTTTTCATCATTTTCTTCGTTGCACCATACGAGCGCCTGCTCCTCCGGCTTATCTTTTGCCAGCTGGTCCAATACGTCGTATGCAAAGTTAAACTTTTCGGGCACGCAAATTCGGAAATTTTCCTTGAAATCTTCATAGGATGTAAAATCTGTTCTGTTTACATATTTCTCAAATATCGCCATACCTCTCATCAACCTTTCTTTTTTCAATCAGTTTTCGTTGTGTGCAATAAAAAATCCTCGTCTCACAGCTGAGACGAGGATTCAATTCCATCGTTATACCACTCAATTTACTGTCCTTCTCCGGATTCAAAAAAACTAAATCCTCGCATGTAACGGTGCTTTCCGGAAATACTTACTCATAACTTCAGCATTTCAGCTCAGGAGTGATTTGTCTTAATATGAACACCATCGGTTTCCACCAGCCACCGACTCTCTGCAGGCTCCGTATTCAGACCTGTCTCCGTCAAAGCTTTTTGACGGGAGGTATATTACCATACAAAATTTAAAAAGTCAAACAAATTTTTTAGAGGGTATGTTTTGCAGTTTTTACTTGGAGAGAGGGGCGGGAGTAAAAAAGGAGGAGAGAAATTGAGGTTTTTACTAGAGACAGTGGGAGAAA